>ENA-OPYV01000004-OPYV01000004.1-human-gut-metagenome-genome-assembly--contig:-NODE-4-length-85159-cov-5.010784_pt1 | contig 85159 bp, 80 predicted proteins | sample MGYA00242474_ERZ504485 | MGnify/ENA primary metagenome ERZ504485 (study PRJEB26092, sample SAMD00036263) | human gut metagenome | host: Homo sapiens | study: EMG produced TPA metagenomics assembly of the...
CAGAAGGCATTGTAGGATCCTGTCGGGAATAAAGTTGACGTCCAGGTTTCTTGCGGTAATCCTACGTAATAGATTAAATTATCCAAAAAACGACGTCTTGGCCCCAAAAAAGCTGGCAACAGACGCAAGAACGTAGAATAGAGGATAAAATGTTGCCGCGCCAAAAGATTCAAAATTATTTATATCAATAATTGATGTATAGTATGAAAAAAAGACCTACAGGTAATGTAAAATAGGTATATATCGCCTGCAAGAAATTCTGACTTGTCCTAAGTGATGTTAAGACAAACAATACTACAATTCCTACAATTACAGCAATTGTCACAGTTCTCTTTGTTTTAGTGGAAATAGCCCTTCTATAGTATAAAAAAGCTGCTATTAACTGTAAAGCTATGTATATTATTTGAATGCGCCCGCCGCTGGAGACAGTATTCATAAGAGCGCACAAAAAAAACATGAGGCTAAATTTTTTGTGCTGTTTTTTGAAAAGGAAGACGATTGCAATAGGTATGAGCACTGTCATTGCTGGACCACAAAAGTAAGTGACAAACAATCCAACGATTGGATTCGAAAATGCCTGTTCGTCACTGTATCCTAAAAACGACTGCCACGCACTTCCATGTAGGAAGCGCCGCTTCTGAATGCGTTTAGTGAGTAAAAGAGAGATAGCGCACTACCTACACAAGCTAGCGCTAATATTATTTCAAGAAATGTAAAGCATAGCTGCTGTTGATTGCCGTCGCTCGTGTGAAGATTTTTTCCGCGCAAGTGGGCATACCGTGTTTGCTTGGTAGTCTGTTTGTTTACAAGTGTCGAAGAAAAGGCACCCAAAGAAAAAGCCATGCTGCCGCAGGTAATATAGCCAATTGTTTTTTCTGAATAACCCGTAAATCCATAGAGTCGCAATGATGCGAGGGTGCATATGAACAGCCATAAAGAGGTGAAAACGATCACAGGACTTGATATATCTTTGTGGGCAGAATAGTCCAAATATATGGTGAAGACTGAAATAATAAAAACAAAATGAACAAGGATCTTTGATTCCTTTCTGATTTGCCGATATAAATCAGAAGCTCTTCGCGTATTTCCTGCCGGCGAACTTGGCCATGAGGAAGCCCTTGCCCTTTTCCCACCAATTAGTCGGTTCCGGACTGGTAAGGGGCAATTCGACGACATCCTGTCCGTTTGTTTTGAGCCATACGTCCAGCAGGAGCTCGCTGACCCTACCGGAATAACGTTTCTCGAATGGGGTGTATGCCGAGGCATCGATCTGGGAGGTCAATTCGTCGATCAGCGGGAAGAGCCATGCGCAGTACGCGTCGAACAGGTCGGCGCGCATGACGAGCATGTTGAACATGTGACCGCCGGTCGAGGCCATGCACCTGTCGAACATGGAAACGTATTCAGGAGCCTTCGACATGAGGATGTCCCTCATAACGTCCAGATGGGATCCATCGAGCGTGTGCGCATAGTGCGAGCGCATCGTCTCGATATAGTAGTTCCGCCTACGGGGCACGACTGCGCCGGTCTTTTTCAGCGCTTCCCTAATCTCCTTGCCGGATGCGATTCGAACGAATCGGTCTTTTCGCAGTCGGTTCGCGAGACTGGGGGACGCAAACAGCCTGCGGTAGTGCACGAGGCCTTTGTAGTCGGCGTCGCAGTTCTTCCACATCCAGTACAGGGCCGTCAGTTCGGAATAGCTTGCGTTGAGGCGCGAGATGTTATCTCCCTCGTCGTCTCCCTGGATGCCGGGCAGCACGTCCGGGTGCAGGGCCGCGCCGACGTGGAGCGGCAGGTACGCCGGGTCGTCGGGCGTGCGGTACGGCTTGTGCATTGCGACTGCTATGCGGATCGACTCGCTCAAATCCCACGAACCTCCGTAACGGTCTCGGAAAGCGGAGTACGGACGGCGTTCCCGCCAAACCCGACATAACGGCCGTTATCGGCTCTTCTTGCAATCGATCGACCTGTGGCCGGCATGCGAGTCCCGTCCTTTCCTTCCAAATGAACCCCGAATTGGTGTTTTTCAAGCGCAACGCGAACCGCACAGGAACTGCCAAATCCCGTTCATTATCTGACAGCACTGATTTTTGCATCCCCCTTAGACACGCCCAGTCCCGCCACATACCTCAGAGATGCTCTTCACGGGTTTTCCATGAACACTTTGCTTGTTCGCGACTTTGAAGGCCTTGCTCAAAACCTGATTTTGACGCCTCTCTTATGGTTCCGAAATAGACAAAGAGCCGATAACGGCCGTTACGTCGGTTTAGTCCCGGTTCGAGGACGGTAATCCAGTGCCGATTCGTGTAGCCCAAGTCATGGGGAAAATGCTTGGCGGTGGTGTCGAATCCGTAGTGATGAACTACTACCGCCATATCGACCGCAACAAAGTGCAGTTCGATTTTTTAGTGGATGACGATTCTACCCGCGTTCCAGAAGAGGAAATCAAAGCGTTGGGCGGCCGCGTTCTCCACATCCCTCCATACCAGCATCCCCTTCGCTACCGCAAGGAATTGGTCAGGCTTTTCCATGAGGAACACTGGCCGATCGTGCACAGCCATATCAACACGCTCAGTGTATTCCCATTGTCTGCGGCCAAAAAGGCTGGAGTGCCGGTCCGTATCGCCCACTCGCATTCCACGATGGGCAAGGGCGAGTTTGCCAAGAACCTGATGAAGCTTGCACTGCGTCCGCTCTCGAACCTTTACCCTACAGAACGTTTCGCATGCAGTGAATACGCCGGAAAATGGCTGTTCGGCAGAGACGCTGACTTCACGGTGATTCCCAACGCCATCGAACTGGAGAAGTTCCATTTCGACCCAGTCCTTCGCCAGGAACCCGCAAGGAACTCGGCATAGCCGATGGCATGTTCCTGATTGGCCATGTGGGTCGTTTCATGCCGCAGAAAAATCAGGCTTTCCTTGTCGACGTTCTCGCCGAACTCCTTCCCCAGAAGCCGGACACGATGCTCGCGTTCGTTGGTGACGGTCCAGACAGGCCAGACGTACAGCAGCACGCCCAAGAACTCGGCATTGGTGACCACATTCTGTTCTTGGGCCAGCGCACGGACGTCAACCACCTTTACCAGGCGTTCGATGCTTTCTGTCTGCCGAGCCGTTATGAAGGTCTCGGCATGGTCGCCATCGAGCCCAGGCGCCGGATGCCCCTGTGTCCTCAGCGATCAGGTTCCGCACGAAGCTGATATTTCCGGAAAAACATCTTTCATAAGCTTGGACAATAAATCTTCTTGGATTTCAACTGTACTCAACATTTCCTCACAAATAGCGAATCGGCAGATCGAAACATCAAATATATGCGCTGAAAAATATGACATTTCAGCTAGCGCGAATCGTCTGACTTTCTTGTACGTAAGCAGTGCGGAAAGCGCGAATGGGTGGGAGGAAACACTGTGAATCCTCATGTTGCTGTAATCACTTCAGGTTATTTGCCAGTGCCTAACGTTCTCGGCGGAGCTGTCGAAGCGCTGGACATGATGATGGTTCAAGAGAATGAGAAAACTCCTAATTTTGATTTCACTGTTTTTTCTTCTTGGGCACCCGGCGTAGATCAGATAACGCGTGAAGGTAATTTCAAGTATACTAATTTCTGCTTTATCAAGACACCATTGCTGGTTCGCGCAGTGGATCACTGCATTTATTGGACAGCCAAGCATGTGCTTCACAAGAAGAAGCTCATGAGCTATCGATATATTGCGCAACGCCTGTGGTATATCAACAAGGTTTCCAAGAAACTCGCACAGCCCACAAAGAATGGCAGTCCGGCTTTCGACAAGGTAATGATCGAAAACCACGCCACGCTGTTCATGACCATGCAAAAGCACGGCAATTCCGAACGATATGCGGGAAAAGTGTATTATCACCTGCATAACGAAGTTCTTAATGATTTCGGTTGCATTAAAGAGATTTCCAAAGTCAAAAAAGTACTTGGAGTTTCCAAATATATTGTTGACACGCTTGACACATACTTAAAAGAGCATGGTGAGCCTGGCCTGCGCGAAGATCAGAAAGCCGTATGGCGTAATGGCGTCGACACAAGCCGGTTTGGCTCGGAAGAGGCTAATAGCAAGGCGATTGAATTTCGAAAGAAATTCAATATAGCCGAAAATGATATTGTTTTCCTGTTTTCCGGGCGCCTTACTCCGGAAAAAGGTGCCGAAGAACTATTGAAAGCGTTTACTGAAGTAGCGCAAAAAGTTCCCAATGCCAAGCTGGTTATTGCCGGAGCTTTCTTCTTTAATTCAAATATCATAAGTCCATTCGAACAGAAACTTCGTGATCTGGCGTCGAATCCAACTGTAAAGAATCGAATTATCTTTACTGGTTTCGTGAATTATGAGGATATGCCCGCCATTTACGCCATGTCTGATATTTGCGTGCTACCGTCAATTTGGGACGATCCAGCACCCCTCGCGGTAATCGAAAGCTTGGTTTCTGGTAAGCCGCTCATCACCACTCGTTCCGGAGGCATCCCCGAATACGCCGATGCGCAGTCAGCCATCATCCTTGAACGTAGCGATCAACTTGTTGACCAGCTTGCTAATGCTATGACAAAGATTGCTCAAGGCTCCGACGAACGTGATGCCATGGGCGCACGTAAAACAACATTACGTTCCGAATTCAATAAAGAAACATACATGGCACAATTAGCCAGTATCCTGAGGTGACTACGTGGGTAAGTACAAGAATCTACTAGTCAATGTCGGCATCTTCGGACTCAGCGCAGTAGCCACTAAACTGATGGCATTCATACTGATGCCGTTATATACCCTGTACCTGTCTACAGAGGAATACGGCATCATGGACATGGCTACCATCATGGTAACCACATTATTCCCTGTACTAACTTTGCTCATCAGCGAAGGCATGCTCCGTTTTACGCTCGATGATAAGTCAAAAGCCGCGTTTTATATTACCGAAACCATGCTGGTTATGTTGGCAAGCTGTGTGCTTTTGGCAATTATTCTGCCAGTATTTGATTTGCCTATTTTTGGTGGGCTAGGTAGATATAAAATTTGGTTCCTGTTGTCCTATGCGGCGTTGTGTTTTCCCTCTGTGATGGGTACTGTCGCTAGGGCTATGGATCAGATGAAACTCATTGCTTACGCCTCAATATTGTCTGCGCTTATTATGGGCGTGCTTGCTTATGTGTTGATTGCCGGAATGAATCTCGGTCTTATGGGGTATTTCTACTCTTATATCGTAGGCAATGGTTCAGCGATCCTGGTATATCTTTTCGCCGGTAAGCAGTATCAGTTTATCGATTTTACAGTATGGCGAAATAACGCGTCTCTTCGTAGGCAGCTTTGGCGCTACTCGCTGCCATTGGCTCCGAATTCATTGTGCAACCAGATTCAGACGACAGTTAGTCGTTTCATTATTACAGGTGTACTGGGTATTTCCGCTTCTGGTTTGTATGCTGCAGCTTCAAAGATTCCTAATTTGCTTAATGTGCTTCAACAGATTGTTCAACAGGCTTGGCAACTTTCCACGTTCCAAGAGTTTAAAAGCTCCGGGCTCAAGCATTTCTATGATGTAATCTGGCGTGTGTATCAAGCCCTGATGTCGGTAGGAAGCGCATTAGTAATCACACTCTCTCCGTTCATCGCTAGGGTGCTTATGCAGCGCCAGTTTTACTCGGCATGGCCTCTTATATCCATTCTTGTGCTTGCCTTTTATCTTAGTGCTATCAACAACTTTCTTGGCACAATTTATCAGGCTTATATGCGTACAAAGCCGTTACTTGTGGCTACAGTTGTGGGAGCTGCAGCATGCCTCGCATTTACCGCTATCCTCGTACATGACTGGGGTATTTCAGCTGCTGCATTCGGCGTGTTTGTCGGTAGCTTGGTGATTTTCGTGGTTCGTGTGATTGATGTGCGTCGTCTGATGTCCATCAATATGAGGCCGATTCCTACGGCCATTACCATGACGCTGCTGACTGTCCAGTCCTTGGTAACCGCGAATCAATGTAGCCATTATCTATTCTGGTCATCGATTTGTCTGCTGCTTATTGCATTCGTGCAATGTTATGAACTTAAGCCTCTTATCACTCTGATATTCACAAGGAGGAAGTACACAGCATGAATACTAATCCATCTGCCATGCCTGAGAAAACCCGAACTGAAGATCTCCCCCTGATTTCAGTGATTGTTCCTGTGTACAAGGTTGAACGTTATCTTGACCGTTGTATACAGTCAATCGTCGACCAGACGTATCGAAATTTGGAAATCATTCTGGTCGATGATGGCTCTCCGGACGCTTGCCCTGATATGTGTGATGCTTGGGCGGCAAGAGATTGCAGGATCCGTGTCATTCATCAGGAGAACCGAGGGCAAGCAAACGCTAGAAACAATGGCATTGAATCCAGCAGGGGCATACTTATCGGATTCGTCGACTCTGACGATTGGCTGGAACCGACCATGTATGAAGTTTTGCAACGGGCGCTTGAAGAACATGACGCAGACATCTCTATGACCGGCAGCATCATGGAATACTCTGATGGGCATCAGGTTTATCTTTGCCAACCTAATGTCCATTTAATAATGAGTACTTCAGAATCTTTCAAATACGTCAATTTGCCGGGATACCAGACGATAGCACCTTGGAGCAAACTCATTAGACGTTCCGTACTCGGAAATATTCGTTTCCCTGAAAGTCAAAGAGTCGGGGAAGATTATCAATTCACTTATGATGTACTTGCTGCCAGCAAGCGAACTACTTACGATTCGACACCGCTATACCATTATCGACAAATAGAGGGCAGTGTATCTAATACACCGTCTGAAGTTACCCCTAGTAGTTACAAAGCTATCAGGAACATGGTGGAGCTGGTACGTCAAAAATTCCCTGAACAGCTTCCTTTCGCGCTATACGGACAGATGAGAAGCATGGTAAGCCTTTATGATCAGGCTCTTGTCACAGGGCACGCCAAAGAACGGCAATGGCGAGATTTCGCGAGAGATACTCGTGCTTTCATCAGGCAAAACATAAAAGCTATTACTGAATCCGTAACGCTCCCTCATGGGCGTCGCTTACAGCTCAAACTCATGGCCATCTCCACAACGCTTTACGGCGTGTTTTTCCTACTTTATAAGCGCATTCATCCGGAACGGAGTAAGTGAAGAATATGAGCATTAAACAACTTGCGATGCGGTTAGTTTATGGACACAAGGCTTCCTCGGAACAATACGTATCATGGCTCCGGAAGCCAGGGGATGCACGTGGGGCAACATGTGCATCTATACACGCCATGGTCTATCAGAATCGACACTCAGAGACCTTGGATGATTGAAATCGGCGATAACGTACATATCACCGCAGACTGCTCTATTTTGCAACATGACTATAGCTGGGCAGTAATACAACGCCTTACGGGTGAAGTGCTGGGGTCATGCGGAACGGTTCATATTGGCAATAATGTTTTCATCGGTCAAAAGTCGTTGATTCTCAAAGGAGCTGAGATCGGCGACAACACCATCGTCGGAGCTGGTAGCGTGGTGACAGGCCGTTTGGAGGGGAACGCTGTATATGCCGGCGCTCCGGCAAAGAAAATCTCTTCCTTGGAAGCATATATCGATAAACGCCGCAACCTTCAATTAAATGAAGTCGTGTCATTAGTACGCGAGTACGAGCGGACATATGGAAAACGGCCGCCAAAAAAGTTGCTTCGGGAATTCTTCTGGCTGTTTGAGCCTAGGAATACCCAGCTGAATGAGACATTCCAAAAGGTCTTCCGGCTTGATAACAATACCGAACGTTCATGGCAGGCGTTTGCTCAAAGCGAACCTATGTTTAGCGGCTATGAAGCATTACTCGAATACGTTGAATCAAATTCTTGACAGTCGGCACAGAGAAAGAGGCTTCTATGAAAGACTTAATTACTTCTTACACCATTACTTGCAGCAGACCAACTAATTATGGCGCGGTTCTGCAAACTTACGGCTTGAACACCGCTCTACGCAAGATGGGCGTGGATGCCAAGGTGCTGGATTACAATCCCAAGTACTACTACACATCCACACAACCGTTGCCCATTCGTATGGTTCGTACCATCGTACGCTTCCCTGATTTGACCAAGGGGCGCAAAGTGTTCGGCAAGTTCCTTGAGGACTATGTACCTATGAGTACCAAAACTTACCGCACCCTTGCCGAGATTGAGGCCGACACCCCCCAATCCGACGTCTATATTTGTGGCAGCGACCAAATTTGGAACTGTAAGAACAAGCTTAATGGTAAAGATGATGCGTTCTTCCTGTCATTTGCGCCTGCGGGCGCTCGCAAAGTAGCGTATGCTGCCAGCATTGCCATGCCTGAAATTCCTGACGATCAGAAAGATCGTTATCGTCGGTTGATTTCCAATTTCGATGCCGTGTCTGTACGTGAACCGTCGTCGGTGCCCATGCTTGAAGATCTCGGCATTAGTAATGTTCAATCCGTCATTGACCCAGTATTTCTGCTTGAGAAGGATGATTGGGACGTAATCGCCGACGCCAGCGATTGCACTCCCACTGAAGATTACGTACTGGTATACGGCTACAACCGTCAGAAAGAGGTATATGCCTACGCACGTCGGCTTGCCAAGAAGCTAGGCGTGAAAGTCTATACCATCGGTACTGCCATCGAAGATTACACACTTAATCAGGACCGTTATTTCTGGAATGCTTCCCCTAACACTTTTGTGAACCTTATTCGCAATGCGAAAGCCGTGGTGACAAATTCATTCCATGGCACTGTGTTCTCTATTGTGTACAACAAACCATTCCACTTCTTTACAGTTAAGCAGACCACAAACTCACGCATGCTCGACCTGCTGAATTCGCTGGCACTAAAAGACAGGCATGTTACCAGTGGCGACCTGCTAAGCAACCACATCGACTATACACAGCCGAATACTCTACTCGCTTCATTACGTAAACAGTCATTAGCTTATTTACACAGCAGCGTATCGGAACCACTAAATCAGCATTAATCAAGAGTCCAAAGGAATGTCATTATGAATTGGAAGAGCACTGTAGAACAGTGGATGCCAAAACCGCTTATCGTTCCTCTCAAGAATCTGCGTCAAAGCATTCATCTACATCAAGATTCGTGGGCACAAGCCAAGCGGTTTAATCGTAGCTACTCTCGCATTATGCCCCATGAACGAGTAAGAATCGAGACACGAGTGATGTTTCTCAGCCATCAAATTGAAAAGGGGCTGAGCCATCACAATTTTTCGCTATGGGTTTGGGAAAAAAGTTTTTAACGAGCTTCCGACCCTGCTTACGCGTCTGGAACAAGCAGATCTGAATTTCGCTAATAACATTGTGTACAAAGAAAGTCTTGCTGCGCTTCATGAGTACATGCAGCGTCATCTCGATGCGGAGAAAGATATTTCTTGGCAGCAATCGTTATTCACTACAGATCAGTGGCAACGAATTATGAATGCCGAATCAAACGATGGTGGAAGCATATCTATCCGTAAAAGTGACAAGCTCAATAACAAAGATCTTTCCTTCGCTGCGTTAAGTGAAAATAGACATTCAGTTCGTGAATTTGCTGATGAGCCGGTGTCCCTAGACGAACTTAACCAGGCAATTCAGATGTCCATGCGCACTCCATCAGTGTGTAACAGGCAACCCACTAGAGTGCATGTCATTCTCGACAAGGAAGTTATCGCAAAGGCTTTGCACATTCAAGGTGGTGTTAATGGATATCCAGCCCCTCCCGCATTGCTGATGATTACTTCTGACTTGCGCGCGTTTATGACATCTTATGAGCGCAATGAGGGATATACCGACGGTGGCCTGTTCGGAATGTCACTACTATTATCTTTGGAATCTCTGGGAATTGGAGCTTGTCCGCTCAATACCATGTTTACGGCAACTGCAGAAAAGAAAACCCGCAAAACTTTTGCATTTGCCTGATAACGAAGTACCCGTCATGTATATCGAAGTTGGACATTTCTTGGACGAAACACGTACCTGTCGGTCCACTCGATTCCAAGGCTCAGATATTACCTCGGTCTTGCAGTAACCACAGACTGATATTCCCGTTCGCGTACTTGCATCTGCGTGATCAGATAGTCGCATAATCAGCAAGGAGTCTTCCATGGATGCACTCTCTGTTTTCGTCGCTACATCATTGCTCAAAGCTGGAGCGCAAGTTGCCGGATTGCCATTGACGCTGAATTTGCTACTTACTGCATATGTAATTCTTCGTCATCCAAACCGAACTTTATTGATGATGAAGAAGTTTCGCGGATTGGCCGTGGCTTACGGAGCTCTGTTTGCGTCTGGTCTCATACATGTCTCAAGGGCGGATGTCTTTAGACATGTATGGCAATGGTTTATGAAGCGTTAGTCGTATTTGATCAACCGGCTATGCTGTTTGTTCTATGGGATGAATTTTCTTGAACAAAACCCCTTTTGTGAATATAAAACATCAAAATAAGGAAAAGAATGTTTATTTATATAACATCTGTTTTTTGCTGCATACTTTTGGTATGTGTTGCAGATAAATTAAATAAAAGAGCAGAGGTTTTACCTTTTGCTATTGTTTTTTTGATTTTTATTCACAATATCTGGATTCCGATATGGAGTTGGAACAGATTATTTTTTTACATATGTTCCAACTTATAAACAGATATATAATGGCACACCTCCACCAATGGAGCCAATATTTCTATGGCTTAACAAGCTATGCATTGATTTTGCAGGTAGTTGGTATCAGTCTATATTTATTGTTACAAGCTTTATATTCATAGGTTTAATATATATTGTTATATATAATATGCCATGTTCAAAAGTTCTACTGACTGTTTCTTTTTTTGTGTGGTGGGTATTTCTTATACTCATTTAATGTGGTTCGCCAGACAATAGCTACTGCACTATTCTGTTGTGCATTATTGTTTGTGGAAAGAAATATGGATGGCAAAAAACGATTACAGAGTCTTTTTGCAGCTTTTTCCTTGGTTGCGATAGCGGTAGGTTTTCATTATTCCGCTCTAATTTATTTTGTTGTTATCACTCTCCTCTATCTAAAGCTTGACAAAAAAATATATTTGTCCCTTTTTTTCGCTTCGGCTGTTCTCGTACCTACTTTTCGTTGCAGTTATTGGCATTTTACTCAAAGGGACAAAGTATGAGAATTATATATCCGGCTACTGGCCAGATCCCAGCAAAGCATTTTCATTATCATCTTTACTATTTGTAGGTTTCTTCTTTGTTTATTTGTTTACGGAATCTAAAGAGGATGATCATTGGTTTAATATTTTTAGAAATTTACATTTCATAGGATCCATAGCTATTATGATTGGTCTGTTTATACCACTAGGTCAGAGAGTTTCTGCATTGTTTTATTTGCTTAATTTTCTTAGCATACCGTACTATATTGAATACTATATTACAGAAAAAATAAAATGCTTATAAAGATATTATATTTATCTTTTTGTTTTTCATGTTCCTGCACACATTGGCAGTTAATGGAAATGGTATTTTACCATACAATTTCGCTATATGATAAGTTAATGTGACCGTTGGTTGCGATGCTTTTAGATTGAGAAGCGGGGAGTTTAATTACAGTATGGGATTTTGCCTCAACGAAGTTTTTGAATAATGCTTGGATAATGATGTATTGTGTTTTGTAAAGAAAAGAAAGTAAATGAGGAGATTATACTATGGCATAAAGTTCTAGGCTGGCTGCACTCGATTCGCTACGCGGCTTTGGCGTACTACTAGTTGTTTGGGACACGCATCACATCTGCCGGTCTGGTGTCGTGGTTTTTTCATTCCACATGCCATTGTTCTTCATCATCTCAGTCATGTTGTTCCACGAAAGACAATTCCTGGACTCGTTTAAGAAGAAGGTTGCAAGACATCTCATACCGTATCTGTTCTTCGGAATAGTGACTTTCGTGTACTGGGCCCTTATCGAAGGGCGCTTTAGGGGGGGGTGGCCAGTGGTTCCGTCACGAATGAGTTGACGAACATTTTTCTCGCCCGTGCCGGAATCAGTAATTATCCGCAGAATGCTGTGCTTTGGTTCCTATCCTGTCTGTTTGTCACGGAGCTGTTGTTCCTCGGAACCTTTACCCTCGTCAAACCAAAGAGAGCGATCCTGCATGATTGGGCTGTTGCCGCGACGCTTGCCACGGTCAGCTTTCTCTCAATCATGGTCATGCATTCTTTTGGTCTGCCGATTGATCGGCTCCGCCTTCCTTGGGCTCTTGATATCTTGCCCTTCTCCATGCTGTTCTATTGCATGACTACTTGTTGAGTCATTTTCTCATGCCATGCATGCAGAAAGGGGCTGCGGACATTTTTCTTGGAGTTAATCACGCAGCCCCTTATCCTCTCACATTTAACAATACAAACTCATTAAATGGAAAAAGCTAATGGAATAGCTAAAAGTATCTACATGATGCATTATTGTGGTAGCATAGCTTTTTTACCAAGGAGGCTCCAAGTGTTATTGAGTGATAGCAAAATCCGTGAGTTGATTAGCAGTGGCGTCTTGACCGAAACGCGAAGCGAAAATCTTGGGCCTGTTTCCTACGACCTTACCACTAGAGCGTTTCACACTAGGGAAAGGCAGAGCCTTGAAAAAGTTACTCTATCTCCAGGTGATTCTACATATGTTTCTACGGTCGAAGTTATCAAGCTACCCGAGAACATAGCCGCGAGAGTGTTGCTGAGGAATTCTCGAATTCGTCAAGGCCTAAGCTTGGATGCGCCTCTTTATTTCCCAGGACATCACACTAGAGTGTTTTTCCGCGTGACAAATATGAGCAGCGACCAAATCACCTTGAGCACGAGCGACGGTATTGCCCAACTTGTTTTTGAAACAGTTGAAGGTAACGTTGAGCACCCTTACAAAGGTAGCTTCTCCGACGAACTCGACTACCGGGGTTTGGGTGGATACAAAGACATTTATGCAAATGAAATTGAGATGATTGACAAGAAGACCGATGAGGTTCGGGATATTGAAAAGCATATGTATGCCAACGTCCTGGCACTCATGGCTATTTTTGCAGCTATCTTCACATTGGTAAATGTGAATGTCGTCGCTGCTGGCAAATGCCTCTCCCAAGTTCTTGTACTTAACCTTACTACAGTAGGTAGTTTTGGCGCCCTCGTTGCATTGATTACCGCAGTAGTGAAGCCCAAGGAACGGTGGGCAAGAATCACACCTTGGATTGTGGCCGTCGCGGCTTTCGCAGTAGCGATTCTTATTGCGATCTTCCTTTAGTGGACATTTCGTTATCAGGTCGAATCTTAGATGATATACAGATCTCGACGTTGAGGTGTATGGCGTTCTGAGACTTCCCCGGAATAAAGGCCTAGTTTCCATCAAACTAGGCCTTTGTTATGCGGTATAAGCCACGTGTATCTTTGGCTCAGATAAGCAAGAAGGCGCTGTGCCTGCACAATTCAGACTTTGTCCCACTGACGCGAATTGCGCAGATATGGTCTTGGAAATCACCTTTATTTAGAGTAATTCACCATTCTTTTGCACCATTCCTCAATGGATGGCTACCGCCGGATAACCGTAGATCGCCATGCCGGCTTTCATTAGATGCAATACCATGTGCGCTGCCTCAATAACATCCGGATTCTTGCCCATGTCTCGCCCATATAACGCAGATGCGAGCTTGTGCAGTTATGAAGACCGCAGTCGGATTGTTACGAATGCGCAGACGGCGGCAGCGACCAGCAACAGAAGCGATGCAACGGCGATCGCTTGGATTGCGGAGCCGGTACGGGGCATGTCTGGCTGCTTGGGCTCGGCGGGTTTGCCAGGCTCGTCTGGCTTGTCTGGCTTGACTGGCTCTTCTGGCTTGGCGATGGATTTGATGCTCACTGTTACTTGCGCGCTGATTTCATCATGGCCGGAGGTACGGAATTGCGGGTCCGCTCCCCCATCGGCGGTTTCAGCATTGCGTGTTGCAGTGATGGTGACGGTTTGGATTACCGCATCAAATGCCTTTCGCTTGGCGACTGCCTGCAGCGCGAGCTCGATCTGCCTGTTTAGAGCTTGCAGTTGCTCGGCATCCGCTACGAGACGATAGTCGGAAATACCGTTCAGTTTGGTTCTGGTGAGGTCTAGCAGACTGTCGTTGGTTAGCTTCTGCAAGGTTGAACCTTGCTCAAGTTCCACCGTGGGGTAATCACTTGAAATAGCCAGCTCACTGATATTAAACATGCCGTCGTCGCTATCTGGAATCAGGCCTGCCACGTCGACCAAGTAGGGTGTGAGATTCTCCGTAGTGGAGAATGAGCCGCCCATGAGCACGAGCGTGTCAAGCCCGGCGGGGATTGCGCCATGGTATTCACCGCCGCGAATGCTCACATAGCCGAGGTGTTCTGCATCGTTCAACATGCCGATCAGTGTTGGTGCGGTGAATGTTCCTGCGGAAATACTGGCCTCGGAAAAGGTGCTACCTGTTTCTGCGAACCGCATGAGCGTGGTGTTCGATGTGAAGTTACCACCTTGAATCCGCAACGCTCCACGGCAGTCGATTGCGGGATTATCTCCGCCGACAACCATGCCCGATCCGGTGATGGTGAGCTGCATGTTGGCAGGAACGGTGATTGCCGTGGTATTGCTGGCGTTGAGCGCATGTCCGTTCAATTCGAGCGTGACCCCGCGCACCACTTTCGATGGGGTGACGGTGATGCTTTCCGTAGTATCGGTAAGCAATGTGACCGTATTGTTCTTCATCGACGTATGGCCAATTGCGTCTTGCACGCTCATATAGGTCGTGTTGCCCACTTGAGCGACCGGCTGCGGCTCATCTGCAAACGCCATCACGGGAAACAACAGCGTTCCCGATAATGAGATAATCAAGAAAAAACGTGATAATCGCTGTCGAAAGCGTTGGCAACATATGGATGTGGTTTGATTGCAGGCGTTCGACCGCCTGCTTTTCATGCTTATACATGATCGTTCCTTGCATGGAGCGGTGATTAACTATTTCAAACGCACCGAAATGCGTGTAGACCACCCTCAACCCTGAGGGATAAAGAAAAGCAAAATAACAATATTACAACGTTGAAAAATTATCTCACGCAATCTACATAAAAAGCAAATCGACTGCCGAAAGAAACTAGACAAATAGTAGAGTAACTAACTCTCTATCAGTGGTATTGCAATCATGTCAGCAATTCCCCAGAAATTTTTATACGAGTAAAGAACGACAATAGACAGTAAAAGATACGCCACAATTCAAATACTATAGAAAAGTTTTCTTGCTGATGTGTCAGTATTGCATGCAAAACGACGCGATCCATCCAGGTGATACAAACACCCCATGAACCGCGTCATGCCCCACTATTTCCCAGTGCATAACACCTTAGGGCAGAAGAAAATTCAAAAGCTCGGCAAGAGCGAACCCAAAAAGATTCAGAGCACACCCTGATCGCTTGGAGTCTGCGAGCCAGAGCCAGAATCGCTGCCGGAACCGGAATTAGAACCGTTATTGCCGGGATTACTACCGGTACTAGGATTACTGCCAGGATTGGCATCAGAACCAGAGTTATTACTACCGATACTAGGATTACTACCTGAACCAGGATTATTGCCAGGTGTAATAGGAGCCGAGGGAGTCAATCCGCCGGAAGGCTGCCGCGTGTACTGGTAGTTGTACGAATTGCCAGTATTGCTCTGTTGTTGCTGCTGCTGTTGATTCTGCGCAGCCAACGCGTTCATGGAAGCATTCACATCATCAGATGCGGTTTGCAAATCCGTTATCGACTGGTTAATGGCATTAGTATCGGTACTATTGCCATTGAACAATTCCAAAGCATGGTCAACGGCACTCTGCAACGTCACTCGCGTGGAATCATCCGCCACTTGGTACAAGCTATTGTCAAGCAGTGACTGCGCATTATTGATGGCTGTTTCAAGCTTCTTCAGCGCATCAGCGTTGTCTTGCTTCTCCTTAGCCTTCTGACTGTTCGTAACGGCTGTTGCAGAATCATTCAAGTTCTTGGATTGGCTTTGCAACGTAGGCAGTAGTTCGTTCATGGCTTTACTGCGCTGGCGAAGTTCAGAGTTACTCAAATCAGCACTGCACTCCCCCACCGCCGTAAGATTCTGCGCATCTTTCACTGCAGACTGCAACGCGGTCAACGTTTTCGCATCCGAAACCTGATCGCTTTTCACATTCTGCAACGCTTTGGCGTTCTTCAACGCCGACTTGTGTTCCTTCACAGCCTTCTCATATGCCTTGGAAGACTTTTTGCACATGCTCAACGCGGTACGGTGCTGTTCGTTCCGTTCAAGCCCTTGGTCATACTGCTGGCGCTGCCAAACACCAAATCCAACGCCCGCGGCAACCAACGCCACTATGGCCACAATCGCAACGGTAATAATAATTGTCTTGCGATGTGACTTCTTTGGCTGAACCGGAAGAAGTCTCAATGGATCATGCTCATCGTTTTCCATGTCAGACAGGTCATCTGGCATGGGCAGGCTTTCAGGTATGAAGGTAGTAGAAGCAGAGGCAGGGGAATCCACAAAAAGCGGCATAGTGGAATCCACAGAAGAGGCCGACTCTACCGGAGATGCAAACGAAACAGTTCTCTCGGCAGATTCAGCAGATGGTGAAGCATCAGAAGACTGTGTGGCATCGAGCGTTGCGGTCGAAGAAGACATCGAATCAGGCTCGAGCGACGGGGTGGAATCGTTGTCAGCACCAGAAATATGCTTTCCTGCACTATTCGGAAAATCCTCAACACGAAGGTTTACCGTGGGCGCATCACTCACCGGCGTGGATGACGTGGCAGCGGTCATGCTTGTGGCTGCAGCCTGCGCATAAGCCGCATCAGATGCCTCGCCACGTTCCACAGCCGACTCAACTTCCGAAAAGGTGATCAGTGGAATATCCCAGAACGTATCCACCACATCACGCTCGGAAGCCAACTGCGCCTTGGTCTGCTGCTCGCCCTGAGAGCCTGAAGAGTCTCCCGACGAAACAAGATGCGACAGATTCGGCACAGTATTGTTGTTGTCACCCATGTTGATTCCTTATTACGGCATGAGACCGAAGCTTCACGCTCCGGTCTCATATTCACGCCTTATATACACTACTTGCGGCTACTTTTTGTGGCTTTTTCTTCCGCGGAGCATCCTCGTAGTAGTAATAGTAGTTCGATTTGGAATGCGTCTTCTTCGAATCGGCATAGTTGAAGATGAAACCAAGCACCGGAACCTTGGCTGTATGCAAGGATTCGGAAATCTCCTTGAGTTCCTTCTTCTCGCACACGCCACGACCGGTCACCAGAACCAGGCCCTTGGCCCAACGTCCGAACACGATACCATCGTTGGAAACACTCAACGGAGCGGTATCAATAATAACGTAATCGTACTGGGTTAAAGCCTGCTCGACCATAATGCGCATGGTGTCTGATCCAAGAAGCACGCCAGCATTCGCCGGACGCTTACCAGCAGGAAGAATATGCAGAGTCGGCTTCCAATAGTTCTGCACCACATCTTTCGGAGACATCTGGCCAGAAAGCACGTGCGCCAAACCGGCCGAACCTTCAAGACCCAAATGATGTGCAACGGAAGGATGGCGCAAATCGGCGTCGACCAGCAGCACGCGAGCACCATCTTCAGCCAAGGCGCAGCCACGTTGATTGACGTGGTGGTCTTGCCTTCAGAAGGCTGCGCACTGGTAATGACCAGCAGCTGCCCCTTGCCCGCAACCTTATCGGTCTGCAAGAATTCGATATTGGTGTGTATACGGCGGAATTCCTCAGCAATAGGGCCATTAGGCTGGCTGACAAGCACTGGACGCTTCTCACCCAGGGAATTATCCTGAGGCACGGAACCCAAGGAAGATGCCCCAACCAAGCTGCGCACGTCGGAGGTCTCCTCGACCTTGGTGTTCAGCATGTCTTTCAGCAGTGCGGCGAACACGCCAAGCACCAGACCTGCGACCACACCGACCGCCAGATACAGCGGCTTATTCGGCGAGCTCGGGCTTTCAGGCACACGTGCCCTCTGCACGATGGAGATCTTCACCGGAGACTTATCTGCCGCGGAATACAAATCGTTTTGAATCACGTTCTGCATGGACACCGCCACCGCATTGGCAATGTCGGATGCCTGCTGCGCGTCACCGTCTTCCGCGGAAATGTTCACGAACGCGGTGTTCGTAGGATTGGTGACAGTCAGTTGCTCGGCCAGACTCTTCACCGAAGTATCCAGTCCAAGATCCTTGATGACCGGCTCAAGTACGGTTTCGGTGGTTGCCAACGTTGTATACGACGTGATCTGGCCAGCGATGTACGTGCCACCCGTGTACTGCTGGCTAATGCCCGCATCATCCCCCTGGGAAGCATTGTACGTAGCCATAGCCTGAGCCGTGGCGGTATACTTCGGCGGAACCAAGAAGGTGTACGCAGTCACCCCGGCGAAAACCATCACAAATACGATGGCAGCGGTGACCAGATGCTTGCGAATGATACGCATCAAATCCATCAGCGTGATGCCGTCTTCAGAATCATCTGCAACGACAACCTGCTGGACGTTAGTGTTCTCTGCGGAAGTCACTGAACCCCTCATCTCCGTATGTCAAAAACCTTAGAAAATGCTACCCTACCCCCTAGAAATAGAGTCTGTTTTATCAGGCAGCAATCGCTTTTTCACTATTCATCCATACGAATGTGCCATGATAAAAAGCTGGAACACCTAACAGAGGGGGATTAATGTCTCAACATGCGAGCGCTCACGCCGCCCGTTCTCACAAGCTTCGCAATACATTGTTTGTTATTGCGGCACTGCTCATCCTGCTGGTCATTGCCGGGGGCGTCGTCGGTCTGAATTTCTACAAGCAGGCGAAGGAAGTCAAAGCTCACGAGGAGCAGGCGGTCTCGTCTCTTTCGGCCATCACCGACGTCAATACGTTGAAGGATGCGCAGGCGTCGGATGCCGCGATCAAGCAGGCGCGGACCCATACCGCCGCGGCAAGAGATATTGCCAATGGAACACCGTGGAACATGCTGTCGAAGATGCCAGTTGTGGGCGGTGATGTTACCAACGTGCAGGGCATGACTCAGGTGGTGGATGATTTGGTGCAACAAACACTGCCGTCACTCACCGATGTGGTACAACAGCTTGCGAACGCGCAGATCAGCGGTGAGAATGGCCAGTTGAATCTTCAGCCCATTGTGGATGCGCAAGACGACTTCTCTTCGGTAAGCAAGCAGGTGAAGTCGTTGAATTCGAAGCTCAGCAATCTGCCTGAGCCACGTATCGGCATGGTGAAGAAGGCATATTCGCAGAGTCGCAGCCAGTTCACCAAGGTTACGGACATGGTGGAGCAAGTGAACAATGCGCTACAGATGCTCCCCTCCTTCTTGGGACAGAACGGTGCCCGAACGTATCTGCTGGTGGCGCAGACCACTTCCGAACAACGTTCCGGCGGCGGACTGGTGGGCTCCATGGGTACGTTGCAGACCGATCATGGACAAATTCAGGTCGGTGAGTTCCATCACAATGGAGACTTCATTAACGGCAGTAATGGCAATGCTTCGGAACATGCCGTGTTCAAGGAGCCCCTGGGATTCTCCTTCGATATTCGCGATACGTTCGCGGTGCCAGACATCGCCCGCAATGCGGAAATGATGAATGAAGCTTGGCAGCGTTCCCAATATGCTTGCGATGTTGATGGCATCGTATCTATCGATCCGGTGTTCATCCAGAAAATGGTGGAGATCAACGGCAATGTGACGCTGGAAGATGGTACTGTGCTCACCGGCAAAAATACCGCTGAATACATGCTCAACACCATCTATAAGGAAGTTCCTGTATCTCTACAAGACACGTATTTCGAATACATCGCCTCCACCATCATGAACAACGCCTTCAGCAACATGGACATCACCAAGATGATGAAGGTGGCTCAAAGCATCGGCGAATTAACCAGGAACCGTCATTTCTACGCATACACGTTCCATGATGATGAAGCCAAATATTTCCAAGGTGCCGGACTCGCCAAGGGCACTCCAGACAGCGAAACCGATCCGGAAGTGGGCATTTACCTCAACGAACAGAATCCGTCGAAGTTGGGATGGTATATCGACCGTAAGACGCAGATTACCAAAACCGGTCAGAATGCCGATGGGTCGAAAACCTACCATGTCACCTACACGTTGACCAATACGCTGACTTCCAGCGAAATGGCCATCTGCACCGGCTATATTCTGGGCGGCGAGCAGGCGGGTGTAACGGGCAAGCCTGTTGCGGCTCCGGGAACGTCTGCGCAGCGTATGCTGTTTTACGCGCCAAAGGGTGGTTCCATCAGCGAGATCACCTCATCCGGAGACGTGCGAGACCAAAGCAATGCTGTGATGGATGGTCAAAAACTGGTCACCAATGTGGCTTATATCGCCCCCGGAGAAAGCGTGACTTTCGATTTCGACGTGACCACCTCGCCGAAGGCCGAAAACGACCTGACCATCGATCAGACACCATCCGGCAAAATGACCAACGAGGTCAACTACCAGTACTGACCGATTCGTGCCGGCGCTTTCAGTCAGCGCCGGCACGAAATCGTCGACCATGACGGCCACTGCCATCTAAGCCCACATATTGTATGTGGTAGTGGACTGCGCAGAACAAATCTGTGAGCGTACAGGCGCTATACCCACGCCGTAATGCTTTTTCATGCTTTTCAGCATGGTTCGCAGAGCATTATTGGTCTGGTTGGCCGCGATACGGAACTTATCGAACGACTTGCCGTGCGGGTCATCGATATCTTTGGGAGTGGGCAGCATCGGACGAATCATGGAGGAGACTTTGATAACGGAAGCGAGGCGCTCCTGGATGGTCCGTCCGCTTACCATGCCGTTTTGCGCGCAGTATTGGCACATGTTGGCAAAGTCGTTAAGCAGAAATGTATAACGGACCGCGCCTGGCGCGAGGGCAACGATGTCCTTGCGCTGTTCTTTCTCGAAACAGAGAATCAGATCAGCACTCTCAGCCATAGATCGGGTGAGTCTGCGGGATCGGAATCCGCTTGGTTCAATGTTGACGCTGGTCATAAGTCTGGCACTGGACGGATCCATCTGGCATCGCGGAAGGCCACGCGTGCCGGCGCTAGAAACCTGCACAGTGGTGCCAGCGAGGTAGCGAGTGAGCAAGAGTTCGCCCATAGGCGACCGGCAGATATTGCCTGTACAGACGAACATGATATGCATACCGCACACCCCTTTGTATCTCTACCTAACTAATGAAAACTACAATCCTTAATCTTACCTCAGGTATAGATATTACAATTTGGGGTTTAACCGTTTTACCCCTTAAGAAATACCGCAGGAAACATACACACCCCGACAAAGGAGCGGGCTTCTTGAGTTGTAGGTTTATCGCAGAAGTTCGTTTCCGCCGCCATTTTCCGCCGCTATGCAATGGTTAGGGTGGCAAGCAGTGCGAGATGGTCAGAACCTTGAATCCGTTTGGTTGCAAGATCAGTTGCACGCACGCCCTTGTCGTAAATAATATGGTCGATTTCAGCAATCGGAAATACTGCAGGGAACGTCATATGCAGACCCTCCCCCGCACTCTGACCAGCGTCAGTGAAACGATCACCAAGCAAATATCTGAAGCTTGCATGATCCCACGTGGAATTAAAATCCCCCATCAGCACATACGATTCCCCATTATCGTAATGCTGTAATTGCGCTATGGAATCCAAACTTTTATTCCATAATCCCTGATTGCTTGGTCGTGGAGAAAACGGATGAACCGACCCAAATCGTACTTTTCTGCCATTGAAATCAACTGTCGCGGCAGGAATACTACTGGATTCAATAGGAATGAGATCCTGCGTTGTTTCCTGCAGAGGATGCACACTATACAGTACGTTCACACCGCCATTATCGTGCCAAGTGAGTTGCGCGGAAACGGAATACGGAAGATAATCCTCAATTCCAGCATCATGCAACCGATCTAATAATCCTGATGAAACTTCCTGCATTGCAAGAATTTCAACATGCTCGCTTTGGATTGTTCGCACGATTTGCTGCGCATCGGCACAACCTTGCTTCGTATTGAACGTCATGACACGCACTGTTGCAGAAGGTTGTATGGCACGATCATTGGTCGGAACGACATACCCCCAATGCCAGATAATCTGGATGATCACGCACAATACGCTCAACGCGATTAAAAGTTTTCGTTTGCCAACAGTACGAAAAACTGTTGCACAAACTGCGATAATTACGGAAAGCAAGCCAAGCCAAGGCATGAGCGCGACGATCAGAGGCACGTAGCGTTTACCATCGAGACTGTTCGGTAGCATGCGCAGAAGCATCGCGAACACGATGACGGCGGATGCGAACCACAGCAACGCCGTAAGCAGTGAAGTGCGCGTTCACGACGCGTCTCACTTCGTTGGACATCGCCAATCGAGTCATGCGCACTCCTCTCCCATTCCATATTTCCGTTTCATCTTCCTGTTCCGCGCAATCCGCAATCGTATGCAATCACATGTTGCAACCGATAGTCTTACGCATCGTTTTTCACAACATCTCTCACAACATCTCTTCTCGTGAACGCTACCCGCGTTCATCCCCGCATATGTTTCCCGCGCGCATTGAGGGTGACGCTTTCACAAAAGTGCCACTATATGGACACTTTCCGGCATTTGGAATCGTTCTGATACGTTCATCCGATAATCTATAGGTTACAAAACGGCGCTTAGCAAAAAGAGGTAGTCATGAGCGAAGAGGCAATGCGAGAAGAAGTGGCGCAAGCTGTGGAAGTGGCCGCAAACAAGGCCGCCGAAGAGGAAATCAGCAAACTGACCGAATTCGAAAGCGCCATCGACAAGACGCTCGCCTCCGGATATTTGGACGATACGCTCACCGTCACCGACGCAGACGGTGTGGCTCAAGTGCTGCCGGTGCTTGATTCCGAGCCGATCTCACACCTAGTGGAAGGCTTGGAAGCCGTAGGCGGGAGCGCCAATGTGTTCGTGCACACCAGCGCAGGCGTGGTGGCCCTCAGCGTAGTGGAATACAAGCCCAACGAAGAAGAGTAGCCGTCGCAGCATGCACGGTCAGGCGGCACGCCTACGGTTGAGGGCGCGTTGCACGGTTTCATGCGTAGAACCGGCACCCTGGCCGCGCACGCCGAAGAACACCATCAGCACCATCACGAAGCAGATTGCCGCACTGATACGAAGCGCCCACTGAATGCCGAACACATTGGCAGCCGCATACACGGCTTTTGTGCCACCGAGCGCAGTCCAACGAAGAGACGTGAACGTCTCCATCAAAATCACCAACACCGGAGCGCCAATCGCGCCCGCAATCTGACGAACCGTATTCGTCACCGCGGATCCGGCGCTCACCTCTTCCGGTTCCAAACAATTCAGTGACCATGTGGTGATCGGCATCAACACGAAACCCATGCCGATCTGGCGTACAAACTGCCAAATCGACACCCACCAAATCCACGAAGTCATGGAAATCAAACTCATCATGACCGTGCCGAAACACAAGGTAATCGTGCCGATCAATGCCACCGGGCGTGCTCCGAAACGGTCAAGCACCTTACCACCGAAAAACTGCGAAATGCACTGGCCCAAAGCACCCGGAAGCATCACCAGGCCGCTAATCGCAGCAGAATAGCCACGGCAATCCTGAATGTACAGGGGCATGATCACCATAATCGAACTGAACGCGAAGAACGAGAGCGCGGCCGTGATCGTGCCAACAGTAAAACTACGATTCTTCAACACGCTCAAATTCAACAGTGGCGGCTGCGCTTCAGGATTTTCAATCTGCCTGCGCGCGCCATGAATCTGGCGGAGCACAAACCAAATAATTCCCACAACGCCAATCACCATTGGCAGCCAAACCATAGGATTTACAAACGAATACGATTCAATATTCGTAAAGCCGAACATTAGCCCGCCGAAACCGAAAATAGACAGTCCAACGGAAAAAAAGTCAGCCTTCGCGGTTTTATCGTTCTCACCGAAATTATGCAATCCAAAATAGGCAAGAAGCAGCGAAATTACGCCGATAATGGTCAACGTGAGGAAAATTGAACGCCAACCGTTCAAGTCCGTCTGCACACCGCCAAGCGTCGGGCCGATCGCCGGAGCCACGCTCATCGCCATGCCAACCGTACCCATTGCGAAACCACGGCGAGACAGCGGATAAATCGAAAACACCGTGATCTGCAACACCGGCCACATCACACCCGTGCCAACCGCCTCAAGCAAACGCCCGATCAGCACCATCAAAAAAGTTGGACCAAGCCAAGCGAACAGTGAACCGATCGTGAACACAACCATGGAAACAAGCACGATTTCGCGCGCGAAAAACGTCTCGTAAGGTATGCCGTAAGCGGCACCATCACGCCCATGACCAGCTGGAAAATCGACGTCAGCCACTGACCGGTCGTAACGGAAATACCAAAATCACTGACGATCGTCGGCAACGCGGCGCTCAACTGCAATTGCGTGAAATTACCGACGAACGTAATAAATGTAAGAATCGCAATGGAAATAAAAACGCCGTGCGCGTTAAATGACCGTTCTGATACGATTCCTCTCGAGTAAGCGCTCGGGACATGTTCCGCTTCGCTGACATCAATCACCTTCTCCACATTCAAACGCACAAACTATATGATAGCCCGTATGACAGAGGCATGGATATTCGCCTGCGGATTCCTGTTTTTGTCATTTCGGGGTAACGCTCCCCTATTTAGAGGTATCATGGCACACGAAAGAGGTAGGCAAGTTTTCGACGCAGGCAGCGTCGAGGGGGGGGGGGTGGAGGATAATGACAGTCAGGGCCATGTTCCACATCTGCATGGAGTTGTGGGGTATTTTCATATGCCTGATTTGCGCAGGCGGAATTTTCATTGCAACACCACAAAAAACCAGACGAACTCGCATCAAAATACTCATGCAGATCGCCTGCATGCTTCTTCTTGGAACCGACGCGCTCAGCTGGTATTTTCGCGTAGATGCAGACGAAACCGCATACTATATGGTTCGCATAAGCAATTTCTCAGTATTCTGCATCAACTATATTTTCATGAGTTTCTTCGCAACCTATGTTTGGTTGACAGTGAGCAAACATCAGCATCGCAAACCAGCCGCATTGCGTGCTGTCTACGCATTATCCGTAATTGGAATTCTCTTACTTATCATCACACAATTCACTGGTCTTTTCTACTATTTCGATGACCACAATCTTTACCATCGCGGTAATTTCTATCTTCTTTCGCAGGCAATTGCGGTCTTGGGAATCGCATTATGCCTCTTCATGTTGATCTCATATCGCAAGAATCTTGATCGCATTATTTTCCTTTCCATGATGTCGTTCTTCGTGCTACCAGTATTGGCGACCATCTACCAAGCACTGGCATACAGTTTTTCATTGCAATGTTTGGCGATCGTGATTTCCACACAGATTATGTTCGTCATGGACACCGTGGAAATGAACATGCGATTCCACTCGCAACAGGCCGCCTACGAAAAAGCACGGTACGAAGCCGAACATGACGGCATGACCGGTTTGCTGAACAAGGAAGCGGGATGGAAACACATGCGCAAATATTTCGACCGCATGGATTCGCACGACGAAGCGATGCTGATGTTCGTCGACATCGACGATTTCAAAACCATCAACGACACATACGGACACACGGTCGGCGATTTCTGGATCCGCGAGGTCGCATCCCAACTTCGGCACATCTACCGGCAAGATGACATTATCTGCCGATATGGCGGTGACGAATTCTTGGCGCTTATTCGCAACACCGCCAGCGAACAGGTGCTTGAAACCACGCTGGGCATGTTCTTCCAACAGTTGGCACGCACCTCGGAACAGCACGGGCAAGACGTGCATTGCAGCGTAGGCGTGTGCCGCATTGCAGCCGCTGACGGTGCCAGCCTTGGCACGGGGCGCGCCGATGGAGACGCGATCGGAAGCGTGGATTTCGACCAATGCGTCGCACAGGCCGACTTGGCGCTGTACGAAACCAAACGATTCAACAAAGGAACGTTCACCGTCTACAACTACGACCGTTCCCAGCCAGCACCCGCAAATATCCGCGCCTAAATGAGCAGCTTCAGCTTTCCGGCAATTCCTGCGCTGGGCAACCGTGCAATACGGAAAGCATCGCCCGCTTTTCCTGCGAAGTGACAGTCAGCCCGTACTTGTCTTTCACGCCAATCTGCCGGGCCACGTAATCGCAACGGTATTCACTGTTCGTCGGCAGCCAGTATGCGGCCGAAGCGGAACCCTTCTGCTGATTCGCGGGCCCGTCCACGGCCAGCAGATTGTACATGTCGTTGCCGAATTGGTACAGCTTCGCATGATCCCACGTGTTCGCGCCCGACTGCCACGCATTTTCCAACGCGACCACATGATCGATCTGCACCGCCGAAGACGTTTTCACTCCACGTACGAATTGGATGGTCTGACCGGTATACGGATCGTCAAGCGTGCCCGACGCAACCTGGCAGCTACGGCCGTTCTTATATTGCACGTCCGTCAGATCGCGCGCGAGCACGTCTTCGCGCACGTCGCAACCGTTGCCATCGTCGTCGGTTTCGCGGAATCCGAACGCATCGCGATCATATCCGGCCTTGCTGGGATTGTCGTCGACGGTAAGTTTTTCCAACGTTTCCGCAGCTGTGCCGGTTGCCGTGTACTCGCCGGTGATTTCGCCTACGGTCGGATTGACTTTCGGCAGCAGCATGCCGATAGTGACGCCGATTACCGCAACGACTACCAGCAAAATAAGAATACGTTCCAGCGGACCGTCGGCGTTGATCCAACTTTTTTGAACCGCTTGCCGGCCCGCTGGATATCACGCACGTCGCGTTCAATATTCCGATAATTATAAGAATTACGATTATTCTTTCGAGGCATAATTATTAAAAATAATACGAAATTACGGAATTACGGAGTATCAGGCGTACGTGAACGTCATCGGATCATGTCCGGCGCGCGTCGGACCGTCAAGCGCGTCGATCGCGGCATGTTCTTCAGGGGTGAGCACGAATCCAAACAAATCGAGATTCTGCTTCTGCCGATCCGCATGCACCGACTTGGGGATGATGATCGTGCCATTTTCGATATGCCAACGCAGAATCACCTGCGCAGGGGTAACCCCATGCTCCGCTGCGATGCGCTCAATCGCACCATTTCCGGCGTTCAAATCAGCACCGCGAGCCATCGGCGAATATGCTTCCACGGCAATGCCGTGCGCCTTGCAATAGTCCACGACCTCGCGCTGCTGCCAAGTCGGATGCAGCTCAATCTGGTTGACGGCAGGATATTCGCCGGTCTCCTCATGCAAGCGGTCGAGATGCTCGGGCAGGAAATTGCACACACCCAGCGTGCGCACGCGCCCCTCCGCGCGGAATTCCTGGAACGCCTTCCACGTTTCGCTGGAACGCCAGTCGAACGGGGGTGGGCCAATGCAGCATGTACATGTCGACATAATCGAGCTGCAGCAAGCCAAGCTGGCGGTCGAACGCCTTGCGTGCGCTGTCATACCCCTGCTCGGAATCGCGCAGTTTCGTCGTAACCCACAGGTTTTTGCGCTGCTCACCTTCCGTGAATCCCGCATTGTTCAGCGCGCGACCCACGCCGGCCTCATTGTTGTACCCCGCCGCGCCGTCGATATGACGGTAGCCGGCTTCCAGCGCACTCTCCACTACGGAGGTAACGCCCTCATCGTCGATACGCAGCACGCCCAAGCCGATTTGCGGAATCAGATTGCCGTCGTTCAATGTGACCATGGGGGTATGGAAAGTTGCCATGCGTTGTCCTTTCGAAGGCTGTGTTTCAGGCGATTATTCTCAACCGTTCTTATGCTTGTTCCAGCTTAGCCGCAGGTCGCCGCAATTCGGCCATATTTCGTGGCACATGCCTCGCATTGCGTCTTGGAACGGTTCGGACGCGCCGTTGCATGAGTCGCGCATATGCCGACAGATGATATGCGCGTACGTAACATAACCGCGCAGTCTCGTGCGCTATAACATTGCTCGGATAAGAGGGCGACGAACATGAACAGTACAGACGACGCGAACGATATGGACGGCATGGGAGGCATGGTCAATGCGGGTGCGACGGATGGCGTGGAATGCTGGGAAACGGCACGGGCGAATCACGATTTCTCTTCCCGCCACGGGCACGCGCTTGCCGGCATGCTTGGACCTGCTTTTGTGGCGGCCGTCGCCTACGTGGATCCCGGCAATGTGGCGGCGAATATCACATCCGGCGCGAGGTACGGATATCTGCTGGTGTGGGTGCTGGTACTCGCCAATTGTATGAGCGTGCTCATTCAATATCAGTCCGCAAAACTTGGTATCGTCACCGGAAAAAGTCTTCCCGAAATCCTGGGAGAACGACTTGGCGACGGCGGTCGATTCATGTTTTTCATGCAAGCGGAAGTCATTGCAATAGCGACTGATCTTGCGGAAGTAATTGGCGGCGCAATCGCACTGAAATTATTATTTGGACTTCCGCTTTTTATTGGTGGGTGCATAATCGGCATTATTTCTACGGTCTTGCTTATTTTTCAAAAGAGTGCCACGCATCATATTTTTGAAAAGCTGATTATTGCATTGCTGCTGGTGATTACTTTTGGATTTATTGCAGGCCTTTTTATTGATCCACCAAATCCTGCGCAAGTTTTGCAAGGTCTTGTTCCGCATTTCAAAGGAACCGAAACGGTATTGATGGCAACTTCCATGCTGGGCGCCACGGTGATGCCGCACGCGATTTACCTGCATTCCACGCTGGTGAACGACCATTACGTGCCAGGAGAGCCCAAACCGAGCGTAAAGACCCTGCTACACGGAAGCAAAATAGACGTGTTCTGGGCATTATTACTTGCTGGATCGGTGAATCTTGCACTATTGATTCTTGCGGCGAATTCATTGCATGGCATGACCGGCACGGATACGATCGAGGGTGCGCAACAGGCCATTCAGCATGTGCTAGGTCCGGTGATCGGCACGATTTTCTCGGTCGGATTGCTGGCTTCCAGCCTGAGTTCCACGTCGGTCGGCACATATGCAGGCGCCGAAATCATGCATGGACTGTTGCGGATCAAAGCGCCGATGTGGGCATGCCGCGTGGTGACGCTCGTACCGGCGTGGTGGTGTTGTGGTTTGCTAAGAATCCGACGGAAGCGCTGATCATAGGGCAAGTTGTGCTGTCGATCGGCATTCCATTTGCGATTATTCCGTTAATGAAATACACGCACGACCGTTCTTTAATGGGCGATTATGTGGATGGTCCGGTGAAATTCGCGATCAATATGGTAGTTGTTTCGCTGATTGTCACACTTAACGTGATTCTTGTAATTCTCACGCTCTCCGGTCGTTCCTGATGTGGGTCCCATTTCGGTGTCCGCCAGTCGACCGGCGCAGCTGCCCGCGCAGGAATTGCCGGAACACCGAGGTTGATTCGGGTCTGCACAAACATCGCGAGCTGCGTCGCGAAGCCAACGATACGAAATCAACAGCACAAAGGGCGATAGCGCGAAATCAACGGCACGAAGGACAACGGTACGAAACCGATGGCTCGAAGGGCGACGGCACGAAACCAACGGCGAGCTACACGCGCGTGGTGGCGCGGGCGATCACGTGCGACTGGGTGGTGATGTAACTCGGCTCCAGCACACGCGTGCCGTCGATCCGGTCGAGAATGCGGCTGACCGCAGTCGGCGCAATCCAGTCGAGACAAGAATCCATGGTGGTCAGCGGAGGCTGGAAATATGCGGCTTCTTCAATATTGTCGAAGCCGATCACCTGCATCTGTTCAGGCACGGAAATGCCGTTCGCAGCCAAAGTGAACAGCGCACCCAACGCAAGCTGGTCATTGAACGCCACAATACCGTCGAATGGAATCCCGGAATCAATAAGCTGCTGCGTAATGCGAGCGCCGGAACCAATCGTCCAATCCTGCCCAGTGCTCATTACCAGTCGGGAATCGAATGCCGCTCCCCGCGCGGCGCACGCTTCGAGCACGCCGCGAAGTCGCAGTTGCGCATTGCCTTCCACTGCTTCACGCACGGAATCGATATGCTCCGGTTCGGTTCGCGATCCGACCACCGCGAGCCGGGTTGCGCCATGGTCGAACAGGTATTCGGCTGCGAGTCGGGCTTCCTGAATATCGTCGGGGGTAACATGGTCGGCTTTGCCGTGTGTGGAACGCGCGCCCACGCATACGAGCGGATAGTCCACGTCCAAGTCCGCCGCTTCAAGGTTTTCGACTTCGGAGATCGACAGGATCATGCCGTCCGAGACGGTGGTGTTGAAGTTGCGCAGGAGTGATTGCGCTCCTTGTGCGGATCCTTCGGCGTAGGTGGTGACGTATACGGAGTAGCCGTAGCCGCGGGCCGCGTCGATTACGCGGTTGGCGAGCTCCGACAGGTATGGGGCGGTCAATGTTGGTACGGCGAGTGTGATGAAACCGGTTTTGCCGCGGTTGAGATTGCGCGCGGACACGTTCACGCGGTATCCGAGTCGGTCGATGACTTCCTGGACTTTTTCTCGCGTGGAGTCGGTCATACGGCCGGAATGGTTGATCACGTTGGATGCGGTTTTGAGTGAAACGCCTGCCTCTTCGGCCACGTCTCGTAGGGTGACGCGTTTTTTTGTCCGGCTTCGGCTCCGGCTTTGACTCGCCCATGTTCGTCTCCGTGATTGTTGAATATGCCGGTAAAAAGTTTACCAGTTATGGCAAGCCCGCCATTCTTGAGTTTCAGAATGGCGGGCTCAGGTTGTGTGAGATTGTTGTGTTACGCAATCAATTGCGCGAAATTGCGCGAAATTATGCGGAATTATGCGCGCTTTACGACGAGTACGCCGTTGCGATGCACGGTGTAGCTGCCCGTCTGTTCCTCTGCTTCCGCTTGGAACAGGTAGATTGGTTCGCCTTCGATGCCCTGCAATGCGATTTCTTTCTTGCCGCGCGGCAGATAGAAATCGAAGGTTGCGTCGGCGGACTTGCGCACGGTGTGCAGTACGTCGGAATCGGCCGGATTGGCGACATTTGCGGAATCTTCCACGATATTCTCGCGCACGAATTCCGTAAGATCGGCGACGTGAGATCGCAGCCGACGAAGTATGTTTCGCCGGAACCGTACGGATTGCGGGTGATTGCGGCGGTGCCGCCGAGTTCCCATTCGTCGGCTTCTTCACCTTCGTAGGTGGCTAATACCTGCGCGCGTTCGCCGTCGACGTTCACATCGTTCTGCCACAGGCGGGTGACCGCACCGGAGCTCAAACGAATTTCGGACGGTTCGCCTTCGGCTTCCGCGCCGAGAATGTTGAATTCCTCGCCGCGAATACCCAGCATTTCGCGCAGCAGGCCGTCTCCGGCTCCCGGGTATCCGCCGAGCCAGGTGTGGAAGTTTTCGTCGATTAGTCCGGTTGCGTAACCGATGACCACACGGCCGCCGGCAGCTGCGAAATCGGCCAAACGCTGCGTATCTTCGGCGCTGAGCATGATCACGGTCGGCAGTACGACGGTCTTGTATGCGCTCCAATCGTATTTCAACGGCACAATGTCGGCACGGGTGCCGGCGTTGAGGAACGCACGGTACCAGTCGCGCACGTCATGCCAATGGTTGAGCTTCATGCTCGGCAGGGTTTCGGAGCGTGTGGCCCATTCGGATTCCGCGCTGAACAGGATCGCCGTATCGGACTGTTCCAGTTCGGTACCCTGCACGCCAGCGTCGCCGAGGGTTTTCAGCGCTGCGCCCAGTTCGCACACTTGGCGGAACAGTTTGGTGTCTTCGCCCGCGTGGGGCACGAGTGCGGAGTGGAAGGATTCGGCTCCGAATGCGGAGGCACGCCACTGGAAGAAGTTGATGGCGTCGGCACCCATGGCCACATGCGCAATGGAGTCACGCACGGTTTCACCCTTGCGCTTGCGTGCGTTGAGCGGCTTCCACTGCACGGCCGAAGTGGAATGTTCCATCACATACCACGGCTTGCCGAGCGCGAGGGAATCCATCAAAGCGTCGGAGCAGAACAGTTCGTCGATATGCGATTCGCCCTCATGGAAGTAATGGTCGTTCGACACGAAATCGACTTCCTCGGCCCAGTCGGCGTAGTCCATGCAGCACTGGTCGGTGGAGACCATGAAGTTCGTGGTGAACGGCTTGTCGGGGCAGATTTCGGCGATGGCGTCGCGTTCGGCCTTATAGAAGTCGAGCAGCATATCGTTGCCGAAACGCTCGAAATCAAGCTTTTGACCGGGGTTCACCATGGAGTCGGCGCCCATGAAACGCGGGATGAGCACTTCGTGGAAACCGTTCATTTCCTGACCCCAGAAGGTGGTGCCCCACGCCTTGTTGAGGTTTTCGATGGTACCGTATTTGCGTTCGCACCACAGGCGGAAGGCATCGAGCGCGTTGTCGGAGTAATCGTAACGGTTGTTCCAGCCGTATTCGTTGCCCATATGCCATGCGGTGACGTACGGGTTGGTGCCGTAGCGTTCGGCCAGTTTGCGGCACAGGGTGAGCGCGTATTCCTTGAACACCGGGCTTGTCGGGCTCCAGGATTGGCGCGATCCCGCGTTGAGGGATGTCCGAATTTGTCTTGCGGCAGCACTTCCGGGTGCTTTTCGTACAGCCACAGCGGCGCGGTGGCAGTTGCGGAGGCCAGATCGACCGCGATGCCGGCTTTGCCGAGCTTGTCGATGATGCGGTCAAGCCAGCCGAAATCCCAACGGTTTTCTTCCGGCTGAATGCGATCCCAGCTGAAAATGGCCACGGCCACGGTATTGACACCGGCCTGTTTCATGAGGCGGACGTCTTCGTCCCACACGTCTTCCGACCACTGGTCGGGATTGTAATCACCGCCGTATGCGATGCCTTTGCCGTTGTCGGTCAGCAGTTCCGGCCATTTGAACGTGCGATGCATGGATTACTCCTTTGTGTGCGTATGGCATCCGCTATAACGCTGAGGATGCCAACTCGACAGCTTCCCTTCGAAAGCTCTCGTAAAATCTTTTTATAAAATCTAGTATATATATTTACTAAGATATTTGAGATGATCCCGGGGGGATGTCCACGATGACACCCCCGAGGTCTTATTTTTTGTTCTTTTCGGACGATTGCCGAAAAATCGGTATGCGCTTTACCGAAATTTCAGCATGCGACCGTTGCGATCATTCCTTGACGGCGCCTGCGGCGAGACCGGACTGCCAGTACTTCTGCAGGCACAGGAACGCGATGACCAACGGGACGATCGTGATCAACGAACCCGTGACCACCAGGTTCTGGATCGCCTGGCCGCCAGCGGTGCTCGCCTGGTCCTTCCACTGGTTCAGACCGATCGTCAGCGGATACCAGTTCGAATCCTTGAGCATGATCAACGGCAGGAAGTAGTTGTTCCACGTCGCCACGATCGAGAACAGGGCCGTGGTCACGATGCCGGGCGCGAGCAGGGGCAGGCTCACCTGGAAGAACGTGCGCAGCTCGCCGGCGCCGTCCACGCGGGCAGCCTCGAGCAGCTCGGTCGGCACGGCCTGCTCCGAGAAGATCCACATCAGGTACAGGCCGAACGTCGATACCAGGCTCGGGATGATCATGGCCCACGGCGTGTTCGTCAGGTTCAGCTTGGCGAACAGCAGGAACTGCGGGACCGCCAGCGCGATGCCCGGCACGCTGATCGCGCCGATGATGACTGCGAACACGGCCCTGCGTCCCGGGAAACGGAACTTCGCGAGGCCGTAGCCGCCCAGGATCGCGAGCAGGGTCGCGCCGCCCGCGCCCACGACCACGTACAGGATCGTGTTCAGCAGCCAACGCCCGAAGATGCCACCGTCGTACGTGAATACGGTCCTGATGTTGTCCCACAGGGCGAACGTGCGGCCGAAGCCCAGACCGAACGTGGACGTGAAGTCCGCCTGGGTCTTGGTCGCGTTGACCGCGAGGTAGACGAACGGGAACAGGCAGTACACGGCGAACACCGCGCACACCAGGGTCAGCAGCTTGCTGCGCCTCGGGTTCGACACGTTCGCGAACCCGCTTCTCGCCGCGCGTCTGCGTTCCGCGGCCTCGTCCCTGGCTATCCTCTTGGCGCGCTCCCTTTCGGCCCTGCGCACGGCCCTGTCATGCTCGCGGGCCTGCGCCTGCGCGTTGTTGCTGCTCATGATTTTTCGCTCCTTACCGGATGGAATCTTCCGTTTCCCCTTGCGTCCCGGGCACCACCGACCGGGACGCGGCCCCTCGGGGCCTCACTTCATCTGTTCCTTCATGCTGTTGATCTGCACCACGTACGCGATCGCCATCGTGATCACTGCCATCGTGATCGCCAGCGCGGCCGCGTAGTTCGACTGGTTGCCCGCGAAGGACAGGTTGTACGCGTACATGTTCGGCGTGTAGTACGTGTTGATCGCGTTGCCCGGGACCATGTTCTGCATGATGCTCGGCTCGTTGAACAGCTGGAACGAGCCGATGATCGAGAAGATCACCGTGATCGCGAGCGAGCCCTTGAGCTCGGGCAGCTTGATGGACTTGATGATCTGCCACTCCGAGGCGCCGTCGATCGACGCGGCCTCGTACAGCGAATGCGGGATCGTGGACAGCGAGCTGTAGAAGATCAGCATGTTGTAACCCGTGAACTCCCACGTCACGATGTTGCCGATCGACGCGAGCAGCACGCTCGGCGAGAGCATGTCCAGGTGTGTGCCGAAGAACCCGTTGAACGAACCCACCAGACCGTACTTCGCGCCGTACATGAACCCCCAGATCAGGGTCGACACGACCGCGGGCACCGCATACGGCAGGAACGTGGAGATACGGAAGAACTTCGCGCCGTGCAGCTTCATGGAGTCCAACGCCAGGGCCATCGCCGCGGCGAGGAACAGCATGATCGGCACCTGGACCACGGTGAACAGCGCGACCCTGCCGACCGCGCTCCAGAACTGCTGGTCGTGGAACAGGCGTATGTAGTTCGCGAATCCCACGAACTGGGTGCCGCCGATCATCTTCTTCTGGAAGAAGCTGATGTAGACCGCGTACATGATCGGGATGATGAACACGAACACGAACACCAGGGCGAACGGCCACATGAATTTCCATCCGCGCCAGTCCGCGTGGTGCTTGTTGACGCGCACCTGGTCGGCCGGCGTGTGCAACGGCGCCGCGACGCTTGCTGCTGCTTGAGTCATGGTTGCTCTTCTTTCTTCACACGATTGTCTTCGCACGATTACGGGCATAGACAAGGCGGGGAACCCGCCCGAGGCGTTTCCCCGCCTTGGTATGCCTCTTGGTTCTTGCTGACTGTTCGCCTGCAGGCCGTGTTGGCCATCACCTGCCGGCGTTGGCTTCAGGATGCGATACCCACGATCAGCTCTTGTTGGTGACGGTGTAGCCCTGCTGGGTGCCATGGTCGGCGAGCGCCTTGGCGTAGTTGGCGAAGGCTTCCTTGAGGGTGATGCTCTTGCTGTAGGCCTTGGAGATCTGGTCGCCGAAGCTGGACTGCGCGAACGGGTTGTACGGCAGGTAGGCGAACTTGGAGACCTTGCGCTGGGCCGCTTCGGACAGGACCTGGTTGACGTTCTGGCCACCGAAGTAGTCGTTGACCTTCTTGTTGGCTTCGGTGTTCGGGTCGGTGAAGCTCTTTGAGGTCAGGATACTCTTGAGACTTGGGAAGGTGCCGGTGTCGGCCATGGTCTGCGCGCCTTCGCCGTGGGTCAGGTATTCGACGAACTTGTAGGCCGCGGCCTGCTGCTTGGACTGGCTGACCACCGCGAGCGCGGAGCCGCCGTCTTCGGCGGAGACCTCATCGCCCTCGTTCCACTGCGGGAGCTGGGCCACACGCCAGTTGCCGGCCTGGTCCGGAGCGCCGTTCATGAGGTTGACCGGCATCCAGCCGCCGATGGTGAGAGAGGCGATGGTGCCGTCGTTGAGCTCGCGGTTCCAGTCGTCGGACCAGTTGGCGGTCTTAGTGTCGATAAGGTCCTCGTCGATGAGTTTCTGCTGGAAGTCGATGTACTTCTTCATGCCGGCATCGTTGGTCATGTCGATGGTAATCTTCTCCCCGTCGACCTTCCACGGCTGGGCGCCGGCCTGCCAAGCCTGCGCGGTGAAGGGCTGGTATTCCATGGAGGAGCCAGAGTTGTTGGTCATGTAGGAGCCAGCGGCCTTGACCTTCTTGGCGGCCTCATAGTAGTCGTCCCAGGTCTTGATCTTGGTGCCATCGCGCCGGCCTTCTTGAAGACCGCGTCGTTGTAGAAGAACACTTCAGGGCCGGAATCAATCGGCAGCGCGTAAGGCTTGTTGTTGTACTGCAGCTTGTTCCACGGGCCTGCGGAGAAGTCGTCGGCAATCTTGTCCGCACCGAACTGGCTCAGGTCGGCGAGGTCACCGGTGACGGCGAACTGGGTGACGGTCGGATCTTCAAGCATCACTACGTCCGGGGGCGCCCTTGCCTGCGGCGATGGCGTTGCTCAGTGCGGTCTGGGTGTCGGAGGCGGTACCGGTGTTGTTGAATTTCACGGTGATGCCGGGGTTGGCCTTCTGGAAATCTTTGATCAGGTTGGTCATAGTGTGGCCGGTGTCCCAGCCCCAGAACACGATCTCGGCTTTGTTGGCGTCTCCCGTGCTGCCCTTGCTGGCGTTGTCGGATCCGCCGCCGCAGGCCGCCAGACCGATGAGGGTCGCAGCTGCGGTCAATGCCGCGAGAGCCTTCTGTGTGGTGCGCATGTTTCCTCCTTCAGGTGCCGACCGGCTTCGAAACATTGGCTAGATGGTGTTCATCCGTGCCGGACGTTTCTCTCCTGAGTCTCTGGTGCGGCCGCCTTGTTCTTGACGGCGTTCCCGGCTTCCAGACTTTCCTTGTCTGGGTTCCTCAGACTTCCTCCCTCTTTTGGTACATCGGTGTATCATCAGCTAAACCGACAATCGCCAGCTTCGCGATGCTTCCGGTGTCCATTGAGTTCGGCCGCCTTCGTCGGCCTTTGTTTCTCACTGGTACAGCCGTGTATCAGTAACTCATATGGTACACGGCTGTACCAATAAGTCAAATCGTTATGCGGTGTCGCTAGAGCTGAATCGCTTAATATGTTGCGAGATTCGGCGTTTCCCGATGTCGCTCCGTCAACGGCCGCTTCCGTGCATGGCCGTTCCGCGGCGCCCGTGGCGTCAGCTGGCGTCGCGGTCGCCGGCCGCGCGTCCACCAAAAAAACGTTGTGGACAAGTCGGTGTATTACTGGGGATTGTTTTTCCAATGGATTCCCCGGTATTGGCTGGGATTGGAAAGCAACGGACCACAGACCACGGATTACAGGCCCAGGAACAGCTCGTGGATGCGGGTGTCTTCGGTGAGTTCGGGATGGAACGCGGTGGCAAGGATGTTGCCTTGGCGGAGTCCGACCACGTTGCGTCCACCGACGTTCGACGGTGGCGGCGGGGCCGACCTCAGCCACGAACGGCCCGCGGATGAACACGAGCGGGAAGTCCTTGAGCACGACGCCGGATGGGGAGTCCCGCGGCACGCGCTCCCCCGGCCCGACCACGACGGCGGATTCGCCGGAAGCGGAGCCGAAATCGGCGGTGGCGGCGAACGAGCCGAGCTGGCGACCGTACGCGTTGCGCCGCACGACAGCGTCAAGCGCGCCAAAGTAGACGTTCGAATCGTTATCCAGCTTGCGAGCCAGCAGAATCATGCCCGCGCACGTGCCAAACACCGGTTTCCCGGCGGCGATATGCGCTGCGATCGGCTCAAACAGGCCGGTCGAACGCAACAACTTGCCTTGCGTGGTGCTTTCGCCGCCAGGCAGAATCACGCGGTCGATCGAATCGTCGAAATCCTCGGCGGCACGCAGCAGTTTCCACGGCGCACCAAGCCGATCCAGCATCGCCGCATGCTCGGCGAACGCGCCTTGCACCGCAGGATGCCGGTCACGCCATGCTGCGCGGAAGCCGCACCTTCGGCAACGTCAGTCGATTCTTCCTTCGAAATGTATTCAACGGCAACAACCATCGGATCTCCTTACCCGAATCATCGCGAATCATGCGAAACGGGCTGCGCGCGGCGCATCGAACAGACATGCCGACAGCCGCACGCAGCGCACAGCGCACAGCGCACGAAATTACAGCGCAATCACTCGCCGCGAGCGGCCATGATGGTTTCGATCTCGTCTTCGTTGATGCCGACCATGGCCTCGCCGAGGTTCTCGGAAAGACGGGCGAGCAGGTCGGCATCCTGCCAATTGGCGGTGGCCTGCACGATGGCGGCGGCGCGCTTGGCCGGGTCTCCGGACTTGAAAATGCCGGAACCGACGAACACACCTTCGGCACCCAGTTCCATCATGAGCGCGGCATCGGCCGGAGTGGCCACGCCACCGGCGGCGAAGTTGACGACCGGCAGACGACCGTTGTCGTGCACATACTTGGCGAGATCGTACGGCACGGCCAGCTGCTTGGCGGCCTCATACACCTCGTCGTCGCGCAGGGAGACGAGTTCGCGGATCTGCTTGTTCACGGTGCGCATGTGGCGCACGGCCTGGATCACGTCGCCGGTGCCCGGCTCGCCCTTGGTGCGGATCATGGACGCGCCCTCGGCGATACGGCGCAGCGCTTCGCCCAGGTTCTTCGCGCCGCACACGAACGGCACGTCGAACTGGTTCTTGTCGATGTGGTACACGTCGTCAGCGGGGCTCAGCACTTCGGATTCATCGATGTAATCGATTTCGATGGCCTGCAGAATGCGGGCTTCGGCAACATGACCGATACGGACCTTTGCCATGACCGGAATGGACACGGCTTCCTGGATGCCCTTGATCATGGCCGGATCGCTCATGCGGGAAACGCCGCCGGCAGCACGAATATCGGCCGGAATGCGTTCGAGAGCCATCACCGCGCATGCGCCCGCGTCCTGCGCGATCTTCGCCTGCTCCGGGGTGGTGACGTCCATGATCACGCCACCTTTGAGCATCTGCGCCAGATTCTTGTTCAGTTCGTTCCTGTTGTTGGCCATCGCCAGCCTTTCGTCGAATCGTATTCCACTCTTCTGCAGAGCGGATATCTCTTGACACAGATACTAACGATTTTTCGTTACAAAATCATGTGAACTGAATATTTGCACGTCTCAAAAAGTTGCTTTTCTTAAATTATAACTGCCATTTTCATGATTGTTTCATTTTGTTACGATTTCGATTCCGTCGACGATTCCACAATTTCATTCGCTTTTCTTGCCTGATATGCGCCATTCGCTTTCGATTCGCGCGCACGGCTCCTTTCGACCGCGCTCTCGACGCACGTTATAAGAAATACGAATGACGCACGATTTTCATACGACCACATTGCGGACGGGGGTGCGATGCGCACACACTTGCGCAACACTGCGTGACACTGCATGCGCCACGTAATGCTGCAAGGAGCCCTACATACGCAATATGCGATCGGCGACGCGCATGGTGGAATCGCGGTGCGACACCAGCACGACGGCGCTCCCCCGCTCGGCAAGATCATTGATCGACCCGAGAATCACCGACTCGTTATAGGCGTCAAGACGGCTCGTCGGCTCGTCGAACAGCACCAAATCGGCGTCGCGCAGGAACATGCGGGCCAATCCGATGCGCTGTTTCTCACCCTCCGAAAGGCGCCCTCCCAACTCGCCGACCCGCGTATCCAAGCCGTTCGGCAGCGCATCGACCAGTTCGAGCGCGGACGCCTTGGCGAGGGCTTCGCGCAATACGGAATCGGGAATGTCGTGTGCGAGGTCCGAATCGGGGGAATCAGCGGAATCACCACCAGCATTACTGCTGGAATTACTACAGAAATTACTGCCAGAATTACTGCCAGAATCCGAAAAATCGGCGTCATTGCAGGCAATAGCGAGATTTTCGCGAATCGTTCCGTCGAACAGATACGTCTCCTGCCCCATCATCGTCTGCACGCGCCGACGCATCCGGCGTCAACCTGCGGCAATGGAACATCCGACAGCGAAATCGTGCCGGAATCCGGATCCCAGTAGCGCATCAGCAGTTTCAACATCGTTGATTTTCCACGCCCGGACGGGCCTTGAATACCGAGAATGCCCTGCCGTGAAACATCAAGTGAAACATGGTCGAGCACCGGTTGCGAGGCGATGCCGGCACCTTGTTCGCCGGAGGATTGCGCTTCCGCGGGGCGTGCCGGACTCATGCCAGTCGCACGCTCCGACCGCCCGTTTGGCGTGCGTTCGCCGGAAATACGGGCGCCGGATCCATAGCCGAATGTGACATCGCGCATTGTCATGCCCTGATATTCCGGGCGTCGCTCCCCTGCTCGACCACAGCGGGAGCCTCATCCATCAACGCGAACAGGCGGCGTGCCGAAGCAAACGTTTGCGTCAGATTCGCCGGCAACGCACTCAACGCAAGCGTCGGCCCAAACGAGCTGGCGAGCAGCACGAAAGCCGCAACCAACGCTGGGGCGTTCGATTCCACGGAACCCACCCACATCAGGCCTTCCGACATATCGGCGGCAGTGGAAACCGCAGTGCACAACGTCATCGCAAGGAAAGCCGCAATCGCCGTGAACAGCATCACCAATACCGCGCCAAATCCTGCAAAACGCCATTTTTCACGCTCAGACGCACACGTTTGACCCACAGCGAGCGCGTGCGACGCTGAATGGACGCAAGCCGGGCATCGCCTTGGCCGAAGCGGATGATTTCGCCGATGCCACGCATGTCGTCAAGCATTTCGTCATCGAGGGCGGACGACTCCTTGCGCAGTTCCGGACCGATGCCGCGCACCGCGGATGCAAAGAGTTTCGGTAGTATGACGCCGATAATGAGGTGCGCGATGATGAGCGTCGCCGCAAGGGGCGGACTGAGGGTGAGTAGCGCGAGCGCGTAGACGACGGTAGTCACGATGGCGATGACGACCGGGCTGATGGTGTGTGCGAAGAAGATTTCCAGCAGTTCCACGTCGGTAGTGACCAGTGCGATCAGGTCGCCTTTGCCTTTGCCTGCAAGCCTGGCGGGGGCGAGACGGCGCAGGGCCGCGAAGGCTTTCGCACGGAATAGCGCAAGCAGACGGAACGCCACGTTATGGTTCATGAACTGTTCGGCGTAACGCATGCCGCCGCGGATCAGCGCGCATACGGCCATGGCTGCGAGCGCCGCGGGAACGCTGAGGTTCCAGACCGGTGAGCCGACTGCAGCGAAGGCCGCCGCGATGCCGAACACCGGCAGGAAAGTGGCGGCGAGATGGCCGAGCGTGCCGCAGACGCACGCGACGATCATGTACTTGCGCTGCGGCCCAACCTCTTTGAGCAAACGCGCAATCACCCGCGCCGTCGGCATTGCCTTCGCGTCCGATTCTGCCGAATCGGACATCCGAACGCCCGTTTTCGCACCCTGTGCGTCCGTTTCTGCAGAATTGGACATTCGAGACGTAGTTTCGGCACGCTGCGTGACCGATTCGGGAGAATCGGACAACTGAGCGGTGTTTTTAGTGAGTTGGTTGTCCGTTTCTGCAGAATCGGACACTTGGAGACCCATTTCCGCACGCTGCGTGACTGATTCTGCAGAATCGGACGCTTTAAGTGCGTGGGATGCAGAGGTGGAATGGGTTGCGTTATTGCGTAGACCTATGTTTTCCACGGTTTGTTGGGCGCGGAACAGTTTGGCGTACGTGCCGTTGGCACGCATGAGTTCGGCATGTGCGTCCTGCTCCGCCACGCGCCCGCGTTCGAACACCACCACATGGTCGGCGTCGGCTGCATTCGCCATGCGGTGCGTCACCATGATCACGGTTTTGCCGCGATTGGCAAGCGCATGAATGGTTTGCAAAATCAGAGTTTCGCTTTCCACATCGACGCTGCTGGTGGCTTCGTCGAAAATGTAGACGGCAGGCTCCCGCAGCAATGCGCGCGCAATGGCGATGCGCTGTTTTTTGGCCGCCAGACAGGTTACTTGCGCCCTGTTCGATGGCCAGGTCAAGTTCTTGCGATTGCGCATGCACGAATTCGTCGATGTGCGCCGCTTCCAGCGCTTGCCACAGTTCGCTTTCGGTGGCATCCGGCTTGGCCATCAGTAGATTGTCACGCAACGTTCCTGCAAAAAGGTGGCTTTGCGCCGCCACTATGGCGATTTCCCTCGTAAGGGATTCGATGGAGAGATCGTTGATTTGGTACCGTTGCGTCGAGTTGTTTCCTGTGTTTCCGGATTGCAGCCACATACATCCTTCATATCCGGAAAGATTTCCGGAGAGCAGTTCGACGGCGGTAGATTTACCGGATCCGGAGGGACCGACGATGGCGGTCACCTGCCCGCGCCGCGCAGTGAAAGAGACGCCATGCAATGCGACGACCGAACCATCATCATCTTTCGACATGCCTGTTTTTCCAGCACCAACCACACCGGACTTTCCCCCGATTTGTCCAGTTTTTCCAGTTTCCATATCCGCCGTCACAGCCGTATCCGCAGCCACACTCACAGCCGCCGCAGCATCCGTATTCACGTCCACATATCGGAACGACACGTCATCAAAGCACACGTCCACACCGTTATCAGAAGCGCCGAATTCCGGCATTTCCTGCATCCCATGCGCAGGAATCGGCGTATCAAGCAATGCGAAAATACGCTTGGTCGAAGTCATGCCGTTCATCGCAACATGGAAGAACGACCCCAATTGGCGCAGCGGAATGAAGAAATCCGCGGAAAGAAGCACTATCAGCAGCACGCCGGCAAGCGGCAATGCGGCACCACTCGCATACTGCCAGATCGATACGCCCACGCCGGCCGCGGCACCCCCGTATGCGACGACGTCCATGGCGGTGAGCGAGCGCAGCTGAATTTGCAGAACATTCATGGTCATTACGCGGAATTGTTCCGCTTGCTCGCCCATTTTCTTGGCGGCATGCGCATCCGCGTCAAAAGTTTTCAGCGTTTCAAGACCTTGTACATTGTCAAGAAACACAGATCCCATGTCGGTGTATTTTCCCCAATATTTTTTGAATACTCGGGCTGCGCGCATTGCGACCATGCCAACAATCAATACAATCAAAGGCGCGCATACAAGCAATGTAACAGCCGTCGGCATATTAATCGGCGCAACTATAAAAAATAATGTTACCGGTGCGAGAATCGCATAAAACAGTTGCGGTAGGAATAATTCGAAGAAGCTTTGGATTTGTTCGATGCCTTCACCGGCAGATTGCACCACGTCGGCAGTGCTGATATGTTGCGAATATGATGGTCCGATCGCAAGCATTTTATTAAAAAGCTGTTCACGTAACGCGAGTTTGACACGCTCAGCCGCTTCCGCGCCGAAATAGGCCGCTGCGCGCATCATCAGAAAACGCAGTACCGCACAGACCACGATCGCCAGCACGCATCCGACGTATGTTTCCGCACTGAATCCGCCGTAGCCAAAGCCGATGAACAGGCGGGAAATCAGGCCACTATCACCCATGGAGAACATGGGGTCGAACGCCGATTCCACCACGGCAAGCGCCGGCGAAAGCATGACCACCACCGTCACCACGAACACGACGTTGGCCAGCAGTCCGACCCATTGGCAGAGCACTTTCGCCGCAACCAACCGCCCCACGCCGGGAGCGAGGGAAAACAGCCTCTTGTCAAACATAAACACCTTCCGTCCAATGAGCGCACTCGCGTTGCCAGCTCGCCTACGGCCCAAAGCGCAATCGCCATGCATCCAACAAACGAATCGCAACAGGCCAATACGGGAAAACCGGTGCGCGGCAAACCGTTTTCAGCCTATCCAAGGCAGCTCGCAATCGTCAAGGGCGCATTGCATACAGCGAACCGTCGCAATCGAATTGCCATAATCGACCTCAAATCAGCAACGTTGAAAAGAGAAAGGCTGGATGTTCGCCGTTGAGCAGGCAGCCCTCTGACGCAAGGGGTAAATTGCGTCACTCGTGAGTGTACTCGATAAAAAACGCTCGCACCACCATTTCTTCGCATTTCGCTGGTTTTACGGTCCTTTCGGGGATATATGGGAAGCATGGCGACTCCCCCGCAACCGTTACGTCAAGCCTTTTTTCGAACGGATACAGCGCGACACCAAACACTTGATTTTTGACGGAATAGCACCATTTGTCAGTTCATACAAAGTTGATGAAATATTTCTTGTCGCTTCTCACAATGCAGACTTACGGCCCCGTAACTTAGAATGTGCAAGGTGCGCAAGGGGTAGGAAACGCGGACACACGGTTTGTATCGCTCCCGCACGCATCACAAGCAGAAATACGCGGAAACAACGCAAAAACCGCGAGAAAGAGAACGCTTCATGCTCACCGAGTACACCACCCCGGGCGAATCCGTTGAGGTGCGCGACGACGAATCCATCTATTCCCTGCTTACTGGACGCATAGCGCGCACTGGCGAAGATACCGTGATCGCGGAACGCAAAACCGCCCCCGGCCAATGGACGAAGGTCACTACCGGCGAATTCCACAATGCCGTGCTCGCCGCCGCAAAAGCCTCATCGCATTCGGCATCAACAAGGGCGATGCCGTCACCATCTTCTCCACCACCCGCTACGAGTGGGGCGTGCTCGACTTCGCACTGGCCGCCATCGGCGCGGTGAACGTGCCGATCTACGACACCGATTCCGCGGCGCAGGCCGAGCGCATCCTCAACGATTCGGATGTGAAACTGGCCATCGCCGACAATCGCGAGCGCTTCGACCGTCTCGACTCCGTAATCGACCGCTGCCCGTCTCTCAAGCACATTCTGATGCTCGACTCCAACGCCATGGGCGCGTTGGAAGGTTTGGGCGTCACCGTGTCCGACGAGGAGCTGGAAGCGCGCATCGATTCGGTGCATGCAGACGATCTGGCCACCATCGTGTACACGTCCGGTTCGACGGGAGCTCCAAAGGGTGCCGAGCTTTCGCACCGCAATTTCATATCGATCACGCGCGCGGGCAGTCTGGCGTTGCATGAGATCATTCTCGAAGATCATCCGAGACTGCTTCTCTTCCTGCCGCTCGCCCACTGTTTCGCACGGTTCATCCAGTACGCGTCAATCGCTTCCGACGACGGCGTGGTCGGCTATCTGCCGGACACAAAGACGTTGCTGCCCGATTTGCGCTCCTTCGAACCGACCTATCTGCTGGGCGTGCCGCGCGTGTCGAGAAGGTGTATAACGCGGCCTCCCGCAAGGCCGGCACGGGGTTGGAAGGGACGCCTGTTCCTCAAGGCTGCCGAAGCCGCACGCGATTGGTCGCGCATGCAGCAGGCCGACGAACGCCCGACCGCCAAGCAGATCGCGCAGCATCTTTCGTATGAGGCTTCCGTGTACCGTACCGTGCGTAGCGCTCTCGGCCCGCGCATCCGCTACGTGGCATGCGGTGGTGCTCCTCTGGACGTGTCTCTGGCGCATTTCTTCAACGGTATCGGCCTGCCGATGATTCAGGGTTACGGTATGACGGAAACCGCTGCGCCGTTCGCCGCGACCCGCGTCACCGACAATGCGATCGGCACTGTCGGCCAACCGGCTCCGGGATCGTCTGTGCGCATTTCCGATGATGGCGAACTTCAGGTGAAGGGCCCGAACGTGTTCAGGGGCTACCACAACCTGCCTGAGAAGACGGCGGAAGCGTTCACCGAGGATGGGTGGCTGAAAACGGGTGATTTGGCGTCGATTGACGACGAGGGACGTATTACGATCACCGGCCGTAAGAAGGACATCATCATCACGCCGGCGGCAAGAACGTTTCTCCGATTCCGATGGAGCAGGAGATTGTGAAATGTCCGATTGTGGAGCATGCGGTAGTTGTCGGCGACAATCGTCCGTTCATCGGTGCGCTGATCACGTTGGATCCGGAAGGATTGGAGGCTTGGCTGCCTTCCATTGGACTGTCTGCCGATACGCCGTTGGATCGCGTGGCTGCGGCCGCCGCCGTTCACGACGAAATCCAGAAGTACGTCGACAAGGCGAACGCGACCGTTTCCCGCGCCGAATCCGTACGTAAGTTCGTAGTGCTGGATACCCAGTTCACGCAGGAAAACAAGTGCCTGACCCCGTCGCTGAAAGTGGTGCGTCCGGCAGTGAACCGCGTGTTCGCACAGGTGATCGATCAGCAGCTGTACTCCGGCAAGCGCTGAATCGCATAATACATAAAGCGTGGGGTACGAGAGAATACAAACGTTCTCTCGCACCCCACGCTTTTGTTCTGTCCGTACAACTTTCAAGGAATGCAAACGAGCGCCGGAGATCGGAAGCGATCCGACCCGCCGGCGCTCATATGGCAGAGATTAGTGATGAATCCAGAATGGCTAACGACACTCCATCAGCCATTGTCAGTAAAGCGACAATCAGCGACGGTTCCGTCAGTGCATAACGCGTGCGGTAACGGTGCGGCAGAAGGCGAAGGCGTACGAGGGTACGTCGAGTCTTCTGCCATGCCGTTAACGCTCCGTTATGTCAGTGACGGTTGTTGAGGCGGTGGTACATTTCGGAGATCTCAAGGTCGCGCTCGAATTCTGCGGCCTTGGTGTTCGCGTCGATGGTGGCGAGTTCGACACCGGCGATGCGGGCGAAGTCTTCCCAAGCCTCGCGACCGACGGAGGTGGTCATGCAGGTGTGGTGGGATGCGCCGGAACGCAGCCAGCACTCGGCGGAGGTCTTGAGATCCGGCTGCGGCTTCCACAGGCCACGGGCGCACGGCAGCTGCTTGAGTTCGCCGAGCGGCTCGACCACGTCGACCAGGTTCATGGTCAGGCGGAAGCGTTCGCGCACGTCAGACATGGACACGACGACGGCGTCCTTCTTCGGGGCGACGGTGAAGACCAGGCGCACCGGATCGGCCTTGCCACCGATGCCGAGCGGGTGGATTTCCAGCTTCGGCTTGGCGATGGTGCCGACGGACGGGGAGACTTCGAGCATGTGGGAGCCCATGATCATCTCGTTGCCCGGGGTGAAGTTGTAGGAGTAGTCTTCCATGAGGGAAGCGCCACCTTCGAGGCCGTAGCCCATCACTGCGCCGATGCGCACGAGCACTGCGGTCTTCCAGTCGCCTTCGGCGGAGAAGCCGAAGCCGTACTCGGACGGGAAGCGCTGCGGGCCACGCCCGGCAGCTGCGGGAGGCACCCAAGTCTTCGAAGTTGTCACGCCGGCGGTGCAGCCATTGGCGCGCATCATGTTGACCATGGCGGCTTCTTCCTTGGCCGCGATGAACAGGGAATCGTACTTGGCGTCGAGCAGAGCCGGATCAACGTCGTACTTAACCTTGTAGTCTTCGATGATGCTCTTGACCTGATCGTCCTTGACGGCTTCGTAGGCTGCGACGAGCTCGTTGACGGCCCAAGTGTTGATGGATGCGCCGAACACGCGCTCGGCTTCGGTCTTGTCGCCTTCGGTGACGGCCACGTTGCGCATGTTGTCGCCCCAACGCATGACCTTCATGTTGTTGGAAGCATCCCAGCCGGCGCAGGCGCGTGCCCAGGTGCCGATTTCTTCGGCAACGGCCGGATCGGTGTAGTGGCCGACCACGATCTTGCGGTTGATGCCCAGACGGGTCAGGATGTAACCGAACTCACGGTCGCCGTGTGCGGCCTGGTTCAGGTTCATGAAGTCCATGTCGATGGTTTCCCACGGGATTTCGAAGTGGTGCTGCGTGTTGAGCTGCAGCAGCGGCTTGGTGAGCACTTCGAGGCCGCGGATCCACATCTTGGCCGGGGAGAAGGTGTGGCACCAGGTGATCACGCCGATGACGTTCGGGTTGGCGGAGGCTTCGACCATGAAGGCCTTGACGCCATCGGAGGACTTCAGGGTCGGCTTAAGCACCACCTTGACCGGGATCTTGCCGGTTGCGTTGAGCGCGTCGACGATTTCGCCGGACTGCTCGGCCACCTGACGCAGCGCTTCTTCGCCGTACAGATCCTGGGATCCGACGCCGAACCAGACTTCCTTGCCTTCAAACGGGTTTTCCATTGCCATGTGATTGTTCCTTTACTTCGTTGTTTATGGAGTTTTTAATTATTTATTGCGATTGCGAACTCGCGCTTCGCGTCGTTCTGTTGCGTAGCGCGAGTTCGTACGATTGTGAAATTATGTAGGATTACGGAATCGTAGGATTGCAGCTCAGTGCTGGCCGTAGACGTTGGTGTAACGATCGTTCAGCTTCGCAATATCCTCATCCGAAATCGGAATGATCTCACCCAGCTGCCTCGCCGCCCACATCGTATGAGCGACCTCCTCCGTCATCGCCGCGGCCTTCACCGCCGACTCCGCGTCCTTGCCGATGGTGAACGGACCATGGTTCTGCATCAGCACCGCAGGAGACTTCGGATACTCCCTGAGCGTCTCGACCACGCCCTCGCCGATCGCCTCGGAACCGATCAGACGGAACGGACCCACCGGAACAGGACCGCCGAACTCGTCGCCCATCATCGTCAGACCGCACGGAATGTTCTGCCCAGTCGCCGCCCACGCCGTCGCGTACGTCGAATGCGTATGCACCACGCCGTACACATCCGGCATATGACGGTAGATGTACGCATGCGACGCGGTATCGGAGGAAGGAGCCTCCGAACCGTCCACCACGTTGCCGTCCAGATCGCACACCACCATGCTCGACGGCGTCAGGTACTCGTAACGCAGGCCCGACGGCTTGATCACCATCAGATCCGCCGTATGCAGACGCTGCGACACGTTGCCAGCCGTCCACACCACCAGGTTCCACTTGATCAGCTGCTCATGCAAGGTCGCCACGACCTCGCGCACCTGCTTGACCTCGGCACGAACCTCAGGACCATAATCAGCCAAAGTAGCCATAATCATTTCCTTTCAAATTGAAATAAGTTTTTAAAATATTTATTTACTTGGTTTCCAGCGGAATGCTTTCGATTGCAACATGCTCAATCGGCAGTCCCTTGCGGAAGCGATCGAAGAATTCCTCGAATCCCGCGACATCGCCTTCATCCGGATTTTCCGTGGTCGAAGCGGCATCGGCGAACACGCGAGCGTCAAGGAATTCGTCGAGCGGCTGGTCGGCGTGCCACAGGTAATCGGCAAGCACGGCCATGCCCCATGCGCCGCCTTCGGCAGCGGTGGACATCACCTTGATCGGCGTATCGAATGCGGCTGCGAGAATCTTCTGGGCGACCTTCGGGGTGGTGAAGATGCCACCGTGGCCGACGAGGGAGTCAACGGCAACGCCTTCGTCCTTGGTCATCACATCCATGCCGATCTTCACCGGGGAGAATGCGCTGAACAGCTGGGCGCGCATGAAGTTGCCGAGGCTCATGCGGGCTTCCGGACCGCGCGCGAACAGCGGGCGGCCTTCGGGCAGTCCTGCGAGGAATTCGCCGGAGCGGAACGGGGTAGTTGATGAGTCCGCCGCAGTTGGAGTCAACATCGTCCGCGATGGCGGCGCGGAACAGCGTGCCATACAGGGTGCCGGCGTCGACCGGAGTGCCGATTGCAGCTGCGAACTGTCCGAACAGACCAACCCATGCGTTGAGGTCGGAGGTGAAGTTGTTGGCGTGGCTCATGCCTGCGAGATCGCCTGCCGGAGTGGTGACGAGGTCCACTTCCGGGTGCAGGCGTTCCAGCTTGCGTTCGAGTACAACCATGGCGAAGATGGAGGTGCCGGCGGAAACGTTGCCGGTGCGCACGCGTACGGAGTTGGTGGCCACCATACCGGTGCCAGCATCGCCCTCCGGCGGAGCGAATGTGATTCCCGGCTGCAGCGTGCCTGTCGGATCGAGCAGCTTGGCGCCCTCTTCGGTCAGCGTGCCCGCAGGAGTGCCTGCAACCAGCGGTTCCGGCAGTAGGTCGGCAAGCTTCCACGGCTGGGCTGCGACTTCCGGAATCGCATTGAACTTCTCAATGAATTCGGTTTCGTAGGTGTGCGTGGTAGGGTCGATCGGGAACATGCCGGATGCGTCGCCAACGCCGAGCACCTTCTTGCCGGTGAGCTTCCAGTGCACGTAGCCGGCGAGGGTGGTGAAGAAATCGACCTTGCCGATGTGCTCTTCGTTGTTGAGCACGGCCTGGTACAGGTGTGCGATGGACCAGCGTTCCGGAATGTTGTACTGGAACAGTTCGGAAAGTTTCTCGTGTGCTTCGGAAGTGTTGGTGTTCTGCCAGGTGCGGAACGGCACCAGCAGTTCGCCATCTTTGCCGAAGGCGAGGTAGCCGTGCATCATGGCGGAGAAGCCGATGCGTCCCACGCGGGTGAGCTTTTCGCCGTAAGCGTTTTCGACATCTTCGGCGAGCGCCGCGTATGCGGTCTGCAGCCCGGTCCAGATTTCTTCCTGCGAATAGCTCCACAGGCCGTCTTCCAAGTGGCTGGCCCAGCCGTAGTCGCCGGCTGCGATGGTGGTGTACGTGTCGTCGATGAGCACGGCCTTGATTCGGGTGGAGCCGAATTCGATGCCCAGACTCGTCTTGCCAGCGCGGATTTTCTCGGCGGTCAGCGCGATGCGATCGTCAAGTCCCTGCTCTTGCGCCATAGTTTCAAACTCCTTGCATCCGAGCGCCTCACAACCACATTGTCGACGGAATGTTAGCGCTCACTGTTAACGCTCACTATTCTAAACAGAAAGTGGCGACTATACAAGTTCGACGTGTCACGCAATCGTCAACGTACTACCGGCAGATCGTCAGCCGATTTTCTTGATATACCGGCATTGCGAAATCCGGCAATCGCAGCACATGCGGCAAAAAGAGATACGAGAATCACAAGAAATACAAAAAGCGCAGGAAATATTCAGCGACGGCTGGCGGTGCCCAAAGAAGTGCGGCCGATCACCTTCGCGGAAATCAGGCCGACGCCATGCTGCAACGAGGCGAACGAATTCTCATCGCCCTCCCCCAGCAAAAACAGCGTCTCACGCATGGCGGCAACGCCAAGCTGTTCAAAATCCGGGCGAACCGTGGCCAGCGGCGGGTACATGTTGTCCATGGCGGGCATGTCGTCGAAACCGACCAAGCTCACATCCTGCGGAATACGCATGCCATGTTCATGCAGCGCACGAGACACGCCAACCGCCTGGCTGTCGTTCGCACACACCATGCACGTCGGCAGATTTCCGCCGGTACGACCGATGTTTTCGAGAATATGGTTCATCTTGCCATACGCTTCGGTCGATTCCCAGGTTTCGCATTGCACGGTGACGGAACTCACCGCATTGGCCGCGCACAGCTTATTCCACGCCATCAAACGCGTGGCGGCGTCACGCCATCTCGACCTGCGAAATAAAGCACGGAACGATGCCCATGCTCGACCACCAAATGCATCACGTCGGCCATGGCCGACCATTGGTCCACTCCCACTACGGATACTCGGCGACGGTCGGCCGGTTTCATCAAGCGCAAACCATCCTGCACGCTGATGCTGCCGTGCGTGGAGGTGACGATGACGCGCGGCTGCGTGATCTGCGCACGGCAGGCGGCGGAAAACATAACATCCGTCGGCGTGAGGAAAATGAACGCGTCCACGTTCATCTCATCGAACGTTGAGCACAATTCGTCGAATTCCGTCTGCGAGCAGAGCGCCTCGTGCACCATGCTCACCGACATGAACAGGCCATGCTGCCTCGCCATCGCCTCAATCGAGGAAATCGCGGAAATCGGACCATAAAAGCGTTGCCCGCCCGCAACCAAGCCGATGGTGCGGGAGCGATGCGAAGCGAGGGCACGCGCGGAATTGCTGGGACGGTATCCAAGCGCGTCGATGGCTTTCTGTACTTTTTCGCGGGTGGCATCAGACACGTCGGGGGGAATGATTAATGACGCGCGACACCGTTTGATGGCTGACACCAGCCATTTTCGCCACTTCGAACATCGAGGGGCGTTTGTTTGCCGCATTGCGCTTGCCTGCCATGCTCCGTCGCCTTCCGCACACTACCGTTGTTACTTTCGACTATTCTACACGCAACTTCGGTTAGCGCTAACAGACGCTATTTTTCAGCCATTTGAGCGAGTCGCGCAGCGAAATTCGGCCAGTCGGTACGCATGGCGGTCAACAGTTTACGATTGGGGACTTCCTCAATCGGCACCCATTCGATTTCCATGCTTTCGTCATCGTTGGCCTTCGGTTCCACGCGGTGCCCCGGCTTTTCGAAAGCGAACACGGTGGTGTAGGCCCACGGTCCGTGGTCTTCGCAGTATGATCCGACCACGTCGATATCTTCCGGCGTGATGTTGGCTTCCTCGTACGATTCGCGCAGCGCACCCTCGATCGGGCTTTCACCGTCGGCAGTGGCACCTCCTGGAATGCCCCATGTGCCACCTTCCGCGCTCCACACCGCGCGATGCTGCATGACAACGTGCGTCACTTCGCCGGTCTGTTCGCTTCGGCGGGCCAACAGCACGCCGGACGCGCCGTTCGTGCCCCAATGCTTGCGACCGCACGCGCAATCAACCCAGCCATCACCCGGCTGATGCACGTTTTCCTTGGGAGGAAGCGGCTTCGCGGCACCGGTTCGCGAATCATGTTCGACGTTCGGTTCTTGATCGGCTCGCGTCACATTCCACAGATCGGTCCATTCCACGCCAAGCTCGGCGGCCAAACGGCGAGCCAGCGGAAGACTCAGGCCGATAATGCCGTGCGGATCGCCTTCGATGGAGTCGATGAACGCTCCACCGAAGCCCTCAAGCGTGAAGGAACCAGCCACTTCCAACGGTTCTCCGGTGGCGATGTACCGTTCGATATCGGTGTCGGAATACTCACAGAAATGCAGCGTGGCCCTGCTCGCGCCTCGCGCGATACGCCCGGTGGCGAAGTCAATCAGGCAATGGCCCGTCCATAATTCACCGGTGGCGCCACGCATGGCACGCAGTCGTTCCCGAGCCACCTCAGCGCTATGCGGCTTGCCGTAACATTCGCCGTCAAGCAGGAACATGGAATCGCAGCCAAGAATCAGCGGACCGACTTTCGCGCGGGTCAGGCTCGGCTTGCCATCAACGAAGTCAGCAATCGATTCGGTGATCGTAGGAATGGTGACTCCCGAAAAATCGCGGGTATTCACATCGGAGGCGGACTGCACTTCGTCCGCACGCAACGTAACACGATGATGTTCTAAAGATGCGGAATCTCCAGTATTTTCAGCATTATCCGAATGTTCGGAAGATTCGGCAACGGCTTTCAGCGGAAATCCGACCACACGATCGCCGTGCGCCGCCGCAGCGGTGGCGGCAACGTTCCGATACGCCTGATGTACGGCTTCGGCTTTGGCCGTAGCGAGAATCATCACCCGCTGTTCCACGCTCAGATCGCTTACGGCAACGCCCATGGTGGCCGCCTCACGTTCGAGCGCCGCCGGCTCGTCCACGTTCGATACGCGAATCGTGGGGCAAATGCCCGCCGAGAAAAGCACGTCACGGCGAGGCTTGGATTTGGAAGCGAGAATCAGCGGAATGGAGTTGTTCATGCGCGTTCCACCTGCACACCCTTGGTGTCGACGCCCAAATGCAGCACACGCCAATGACCGGAAGCGAGCTCTTCGGAAGCAAGCTGTTCCAGCTGTTCGCGAGCGTCGCCATGATGCAGCACGAGCACGCATGGGCCGGCACCGGAAACCATGGAAGCGAAACCATGGGAACGCAGCTTTTCGATCAGCGTCCACGACGGTTCCATCAAAGGAGCGCGATACGGCTGATGCAGACGATCCTGCGTGGCGGCGAACAGCAACGCGTTGACGTCCTGACGCTGACCAGTCGCCAGCATCGCAGGATTCATGGCGGCCGGCAGCAGGCTCACGCGAGACACATTGTGCACGGCATCCTTGAACGCCAGCTGGCCCGGCAGCGCCCGGCGTGCCTTTTCGGTGGACAGCTCATAATCCGGCACGAACACGGCGGCGGTCAGATCGTCGGCAACGCGATAGTTGATGGTATGGAAGCCCTTATGCAGCGGTTCGCCGCCCGGAATCGGCACGGAACCGACACCTTCGGGGGTTTCCATGTCCCAAGACATGGTGAGCCCGCCGTACACGGCCGGAGCCACGTTGTCCGGATGGCCTTCGATGGCCGCAGCAAGCTCAAACACGGCATCACGGTTGAGTTCGTCGTCCTGCGCGAAGGCGGCCGCGGCTGCGATGCCCGCCACAATGGCCTCTGCGGAAGAGCCCATGCCTCGTGCCTGAGGAATGTTGTTGTGAGCCTGAAGAATGAAACCCACACGGCCCAGACCAAAGGTCTGGCATGCGCGGCGGAACGTGGAAACCACCAAGTGGGTTTCGTCACGCGGGAGAGTATCGGCGCCTTCGCCTTCGATCATCACCTGAGCCGCAGTGTTCACCGGATCGGCGCTCAGCGTGAATTCAAGTTCGTCGTGGTAGTCCAGAGCAAGTCCGACCGTATCAAAGCCAGAACCAAGATTGGCGCTGGTAGCCGGAACACGCACACGCACTTTACGAGTAACTGGAGTCATATCTCGTCGTCCTTCGTCACATCTTCTTTACAAATGTAGCACCGTATACCCGAAAGGGTATAAGAGTCAAATTCAAGCCCATAATCAACGGGCGATTGAGTAAACAATCGGCAAGCAATTGCCCAACACAGCAGCCGGAATATGAACGAAAAAGACGGCCGCCCAATCGCAACGATTTGAGCAGCCGTCTCATAACTGTTAGTTGAGCACGCGGAGGATGGAAGGCTCGCCAACCACGCAGTCGAGTGCGCACACGTCTTTCACGGTTTCACGCAGGGTAAGCTCGTCGGTCATGTGCGTGACAAGGCGCAGCTGCTGCAGTTCGCCGTCGTAACCCGGATCCTTCAGCGTGGGCTTGAGATCCTGGTTCACACCATTGATGGACACGCCATGCTCGGCGAACTTGGCCGCGATGGCCGCAAGCACGCCCGGATTGTCGTGAATCACGAAACGCACCGCGAACTCGGCCTTGGAAGCCTCGATCGGAGCCTTCTTCAAATCCTTATACAGCGGAATGGTCGGGCCAGTGCATCCCTGTGCGATGTGACGCGCCTCGGTCACCACATCGCCGACCACTGCAGAAGCGGTCGGAGCGCCGCCAGCGCCACGACCATAGAACATCAGATCGTCGGCCGCTTCGGCCTTCACAAACACCGCGTTAAAGGAACCATGCACGGAAGCCAGCGGATGCTCGTTGGAAATCAGCGCCGGATACACGCGGGCAGACACGCCGGCCTCGCCATTCTCCACCACGGCCAACAGCTTGATGACCTTGTTTTCGGCGGTTGCGGCAGCAATATCGTCGGCGGTGATCTTGGTGATGCCCTCAACGGACACATCGTCAATGGTCACGTTGGTGTGAAAACCGAGCGTGGCCATGATGGCCGCCTTGTTGGCCGCATCGTAGCCTTCGATGTCTCCGGTCGGATCCGCTTCGGCGTATCCCTTGGCCTGAGCGTCCTTCAGCACGTCGTCGAAATCAAGACCCTTGGTGGTCATTTCGTCGAGAATGTAGTTCGTGGTGCCGTTGACGATGCCGAGCATGCTCGTCACCTTGTCTCCGACGAGGGATTCACGCAGTGGCTTGAGGAACGGATCGCACCACCCACGGAAGCCTCGAAGTAGATATCGACGCCCTTGGCCTCGGCGGCGGCATAGATTTCCGGACCATACTTGGCCAGCAACGCCTTGTTGGCGGTAACCACGGAAGCGCCGGATTCGATGGCCGCAAGCACGAACTTGCGGGCCACGCCGGTTCCGCCAATCAGTTCGACCACAATGTCGGCATTGGTGGCCACGCTCATGGTGTCGGTGGTCACCACGGACTTGTCGATCCACGGGAACGGGTCGGTTTCCGACGGATCAAGGCAGGCGACGCCGGTCAGTTCGATCGGTCGACCGATGCGTGCGGCAAGCTCATCCTTCTGCTCCACCAGCAGGCGTGCGGTCTGAGAGCCGACCGTGCCCGCGCCCAACAATCCAACGCGAATCGGCGCAACATCTTCCTGTGCCAAGCATCCTCCCTTGAATGTGAAGTATTGGTGTAACCCTGCCTATTGTACGGTCTCGATATGACGTAAGACCGCGAAATCATACGAAAATGGACGGTTTCTGAGCTTTGCCCCGAAAACCGTCCATGCTGCATCCATGTTGCGTCCGCAATTTGAGACGAATCGCCATGAACAATACGAAACACGAGCGAAACGCCACGAATCGCTATTCGCTCACATCCCAATCCAGCAGATCGTCGACCGTCTGACGGCGGATCATCACATGCGCGTCTTGCTCGGATACGGCAACAACCGCAGGAATCAGCGCCTGATTGTAGTTGCTGGCCATCGTGCGACCGTATGCACCCGTAACAGGCACCGCCAGCACGTCACCACGCTGAATATCGGCAGGAAGACGCACCTCGTTGACGATGATATCGCCCGATTCGCAGTGCATGCCGACCACACGGCACAGCTTGGTTTCGCTGGAACCCTCACGATTGGCGATTCTCGCAGTGTAATCCGATCCATACAATGCCGGACGAATATTGTCGCTCATGCCGCCGTCGACAGACACGTACACGCGTTCCGTAACCGGATTGCCAGCCTTGTCTTTCGCGGTTCCGGCAAGCTGCACCGGCTTGACCGTGCCCACACGATACAGGGTGACGCCGGTCGGGGCGACCGTCCAACGGCCCGGCTCGAACGAGATGACCGGAGCGGGCATGCCGAGCGCACGGTTCACGGTGGTGACCGCATCGGCAAGGCGGGCAAGTTCCGTATCGAGATCCATGGAATCCTCGCCATCGGTGTAGGCCACGGAATAGCCGCCGCCCAAGTCGACCTCCGGCAGGGTGTATGCGTCGGTGGCGTAGAAGGTCTTGCGCAGCAGCATCATGCGCTTCGCGGCCTGGATAAAGGCGTCCGCATCGTGAATGTTCGACCCGATATGCGAATGCACGCCGACCAGTTCGAGCACGTCCTGATGGCGGTAGATCTCCTTCAATACGGCGAGCGCGGGGCCATCAGCCACCATGGTCATGGCTTCGGCGAGTTTGCGGTCGCCTTCGGAAACCTTCTCGTGGCTCATGTCATACGGGTATTTGATGTCGTACTGCAGTTGGCGTTCTGCGCTTTCGCCCGGAGTGGCTTCGCTTTCGCCTAGGCGTGCGTTCGACTGCGGGGGTCAGCGTCAGCCAAATCGTCGAGCACGTTCAGCTTGCTTGCATCGGCACCAACCGGCAGCAAGGCGACACCGAACTTCTGGTCCTCATGCGCGGTAGACACGAATTCGTGGCCGCCCGCATGAATGCCGGACGTAACACGCAACATCACGCGAGCGCGCTTGCCGAGACGCTTGGCGATTTCGGCGATGCGGGCCGGCTCGGTCGGATCGTCCACCACGATTTTGGCGAAGTTCGGTAATGGCGAGTTCGATTTCCGCATCGGACTTGTTGTTGCCGTGCAGCACGAGTCGCCGTCCGGGACGCCCGCGGCGAGCGCGATGCGCATCTCGCCCATGGTGCAGGTGTCGATCAGCATGCCGGATTCGGTGACGATACGGCAGATTTCCTTGGAAAGCAGTGCTTTTCCGGCGAAGCTGACATGGGTTACGGTGTTGTTGAACGCATTTGCCGCGGATTTGACGAATTTGGCGGCGCGGGCTCGCACGTCATCGGTGTCGATGACGTAGAGCGGCGAACCAAATTCGTTCAGTAGGCTTTCGGCAGTGCGGCCATGGAACGTGATTTCACCTTGCTCGTTCACGTTGGAGCCGGCCGGCCAGTGTGGGGTGACTGCATGGTGATCACATCCTGTCTGGGGCTGCGACGCCAAGCAGGTCAAGGCCTTCGGCGATAACCGTCTTGACGGCGTCATTGAGCTTCAAACGTGCGGCTGCACGAGCCGGTTCCGGAGCTTGGCGATGCGCAGAGCTTCAGCCTGTTCGCCGCGAGCTTCCGGATCGGTGAGCTCCATAGGCACCACGCGTTCCACGTTGTACCACTTGTGGTAGGTGGCGGCGAGGTCTTCCAAGTAATGGGCTACGCGATGCGGGGCGCGCAGGTCTCCGGCTTCGCGCAGCAGGGCCGGCCACTGGGCGAGCGCGGCAAGCACTTCGCCGTCGGCGGCGGTGTCGAGCAGGCTCACGTCGGCACCCTCGTAGGTGATGCCGGCAGCAGCCGCATTGCGATCCACATTGCAGGAGCGGGCGTGCGCATACTGCACGTAGTACACCGGATTCTCGTTGGAATGCGAAGCGAGCAGGTTCAGGTCGATGTCGACCGGGGAATTGTAGTCGGTGCGTGCCAACGAATAACGGGAGGCATCCACGCCGATAGCGTCGGTCAGATCGTCGATGGTCACCACATTGCCGGCGCGCTTCGACATGCGCACTGCCTTGCCGTCCTTCAGCACGTTGACGAGCTGGCCGATAAGAATCTGCATGTTTTCGCCAGGTTCGTCGCCGAATGCGGCGCACATGGCCATCATGCGGCCGATATAGCCGTGATGGTCGGCACCCAGCATGTAAATGGCGATGTCTGCCGGATCGTTGTCACGATGACGCTTGTTGCGATAGTAAGCAATATCAGCTGCGAAATACGCGTAGTTGCCGTCGGACTTGATAATCACACGATCCTTGTCGTCACCATGCTTGGTGGATTCGAACCAGGTTGCGCCATCCTTTTCGTAAATGTCGCCGCGTTCACGCAGATCGGCGATCGCCTTGTCGACTTCACCATCGGAATACAAGCTGTTCTCATGGAACCACACGTCGAAATTCACACGGAAATCCTTCATGGATTTGCGGATTTCGTCGAACATCATCGGCACCGCACGCTTGCGGAATTCCTCACGCTGTTCGGAATCGCCCTCACCCAGCGGATTGCCATCGTTGTCAACGCCACCGTCGACGCGCGGCAGGTCGAGAATCGCAATACCGTCGGCTTTTGCCTCATCGATGACGCGACGTGCGATCTCATCGATATAAGCGCCCTTGTAACCGTCGATCGGGGTTTCCTCACCGTGGGCTGCCGCGACCAGCGACTTGGCGAAACGGTTGATCTGCTCGCCGTGATCGTTGAAATAGTATTCGCGCACCACCTTGGCGCCGTTCGCCTCAAGCACGCGGGCCATGGAGTCGCCGACCGCGGCCCAACGGGTGCCGCCGATATGGATCGGACCGGTCGGATTGGCGGACACGAATTCAAGATTCAGGGTTTTGCCGGAAAGATGGTCGTTCTTGCCGTAGTTCGCGCCCTCGTTAAGCACAGTGTCAACCACGGCTGCGGCGGACGCGGAATCAAGCACAATGTTAATGAAGCCGGGGCCGGCCACTTCCACGGACTTGATGCCATCGGCATTGGCGAGTTCCGCGGCGAACAGTTCGGCGAAATCGTGAGGCTTCATGCCGGCCTTCTTGGCCAGCTGCATGGCCGCGTTCGATGCCCAATCGCCGTGTGCGCGGTCCTTCGGACGCATGACGGCGAATTTGGTCTGCGGAGGGATGAGATCGGTGGTCAGGGTGCCAGCCTTGCCTTCATTCACAAGGTTGTTGGCAATATTGAAAATCAGTTCACTAAGCGCTTCTGGACTCATTCCTCCAAGTCTACCGATTATGCAGACAGAATCAGCCTTGCGTATCGCCCCGCGTATCATCCTGCAGTTCGCCATGCTTCCTGCGCCAAGCCACCGAAGCGTAATAGCCGATATAGCAGATCGCAACGAACGGAATCATATACAGCAATGTGGAACGCTGCGACGAATCGCAAATCACCAAACCAACGCGCCGATGCACATCACAATCGCAGCAATCGGCACGAACGGGAAACCGGGGGCACGATACTTCAAATCGTCAGCCGAATGCCCTTGATCAAGCCACTGCTTGCGGAAACGCAAGTGGCAGACGGAAACCGACGCCCACACCACCAGTGTGGCCAAGCCGGAAACCGCAACCAACGCCAAATACACCGTCGAAGCGGCAACCACGGAAGACAACAACGCCAACAGCGATCCAGCCATGCTGAACAGCACCGCGAACACGGGCACACCATGAAAATTCGTCTTGCCGAGCATGCGCGGGATCATACCCTCCTGCGCAAGCGACCAGACCATGCGCGAGCACACGTACAAGCCGGAATTCGCAGCGGAAAGCACTGCCGTCAACACCACGAAATTCATCACATCGCCGGCAAACGGCATGCCGATCGACTGGAACACGAGCACAAACGGACTCGTGTCGACGCCTGACCGATGCCACGGAATCAGCGCGGACATCACCGCAATCGAACCGATGAAAAAATCGCAAGACGCAACACCGTGGTATGCACGGCCTTCGGAATCGCCTGCGCCGGATCCTTCGTCTCCCCCGCCGCGACACCAACAACCTCAGTGCCGGAAAACGCGAACACCACCGTCAGCAGCGTCGAAAAAATCGGCAGCACACCATTGGGGAACCAGCCGTCATTATAGAAATTCTCAAACAGCGGTGCGTGATCGTAACCGGCAATCGGAATCGCACCAAACATGGCAAGCAAGCCGATCACAATGAACACGATAATCGCAAACACCTTAATGGATGCGAACCAGAATTCCGACTCGCCATACAGCCTCACCGACAGAATATTGAGCATGAACACCACCGCAATGAAGGCGGCGGACCAAATCCACGCGGGCGAATCAGGAAACCAACGTTGCATCAGCAGACCGGCTGCCGTGAATTCCGAAGCGAGCGCCACCGCCCAATTCAGCCAGTACAGCACGGCGATGGTGAACGCGGTGCCGGGGCCGATGAAACGCTTCGCATACAGGTGAAAGCTGCCCGCATACGGCATGGCCACCGACAGTTCGCCAAGGCTGAGCATCACAAAATACACAAGCATGGATCCGATGCCATACGCGATGATCGCGCCAAGAGGGCCGGCTTGGTGAATCGTGTAGCCGGAGCTGAGGAACAAACCCGTACCGATCACACCACCTAGCGAAATCATGGTCAGATGGCGGGTTTCCATCTTGCGTTCAAGACCGCCCTGCTCGGCTTCAGCGGATTCGGCGGCGTCAGTGTCTGCAGTGGATGCGTTGACTTGCGATTCGGCCATGCGCGACTGCTCCTTCATATTTGGATGGGCGCGTTCTTGCGTTCTTGCGTTTGCATGCGTTTGCACAATACCCAATCGCATTACTATACGGAAATCGGTGGAATCATGTTGCCTGCCGTTCACTTTTAGCGGCAATCCTGAGATTGCATAAACAAAAACAGGCTCGCATGCAGCGTAAGAAACCGCATACGAGCCTGAAAAGGATTTTCTGGAGATTTGCAATCAGCGCACTGAAATCAGAGCACAGCGATGGCGTCGATCTCAACGAGAGCGCCCTTCGGAATGTTGTTGCCGCCGAACGCGACGCGGGCCGGCTTCACGGAGCCGATGAAGGTCTGCGCATACACGTCGTCGATCTCGTGGAAGTCTTCGACGTTCTTCATGTAGATGGTGGCGCGGCAGACGTGTTCGATGCCGGTGCCTGCGGCGTCAAGAATATGCTTGATGTTCTTCAGTGCCTGGGCTGCCTGCTCGCCGGCGGTTTCGCCAGCCAGTTCGCCGGTGGCCGGGTCGATGCCCAGCTGGCCTGAGACGAACACGAAACCGTTGGCCTTCACGGCCTGGCTGTATGCGCCCAGCGCCGCCGGGGCTTCAGAAGTCGCAACCGCTTCCATCTTCTCGCTCATAATGTTCTCCTTTGAAGAATGTGTTATGCATGTTGCTTGCGTTCAGGCCGCGGCAAACCACGACAACGCAATCTCAAGCAATCACTGTACCCATGGAATCGACACGCATTGTCCCATGTTCCAAATACCGGCTCCCTGCCCCGGCTCTTCACTTGTCTTTGTGGTGGGCTTGATGGGGATCGAACCCACGACCTTCTGTTCCGGAGACAGACGCTCTATCCACTGAGCTACAAACCCGTGCGTCAAACTACTTTACACTGCCTTGAGATGAAAGCGACACTTTTTACGGAAAAACGATCTTCGAATCTCGGATCATTATTGCGAAAACATAGCTACGGCGGGTCTTTCGACAGCACACCCAACCCTAGAGGGGAAATAACGGGCATAGAACGGGGAAGGAACGAGAGATAGCGTGCGCCACAACGAAATTTGTAGCAACATAACACCATTTGAAGCGTCTTTTCCACTAGACTGAAAATATGGTTGAGGATTCAGGCAGAAATATAGGCGATTTCGAATACACGCGCCGTTTTTTCTGCCGTGCCCTGCCGACGCAGTTGGATGATAACGACAGTCCGACGCTGATCATACAAAGTTATTACGTGCATCAGGATAATTACGCGCTGCGCGTGCGATTGAAAACAAAGTCCGTCCGCATTGCCATGACTCCGGACCTCGACCCGCTGGCTGTGCTCGAAAAGTATCGCGACGAATTCCGGCTTGGATCAGTCACCGTGAAAGGGCCGTCCGTGGGAGGCACGCGATATGAGGCGAGCCGCGATTTGGATTCGCGCATCGCAGGGGAGCTCATCAAACGCGGCGGACACGTGACCATCAAAAACCGTTTCACCGACTGGATCGATGAGGACGGCTGGAACATCGACGTGTTCGGAGGCACCAACGCTCCCCTGATCATTGCGGAAGCGGAACGTATCGGGCCGGTCACCAATCTGGTGATCCCGAAATTCTGCACCACCGAAATCACCGACCAATCGCGGTTCAGCATGAAGGGCTTGCCGCGATCCATATTCACGATGGAATCCGAATTCGAAGACGAACTGGAAGCAGACCGGACCGCAATTCCTCGACTATTTCGGCACCAACCGTATGGAATAAGTCTTTTTTAAAAAAAAACAACCGTAGGCCGTAAAGAACGATGTAGTTGCGCAGCCTACGGTTGAGCGGTACCTAAACGGTACCTAAAGTCAATAAACGAGTCAGTACATGAGCGTGGCGAGGCGACGGCGGGCGCGCTTCAAACGCTCGTCGGTCGGCTCAGGAATCGTGAAATATTCCAGCAGACGCTTGCGCACCGGTTCAATATCGGCCTTATGGCCGGCCGCAACGAAATCCAGCAAACGATCGAACGCATCCTGAATCTGACCGCCGATCATATCAATGTCAGCGACGGCAAGCTGTGCTTCAACATCATCGGGATTGTCGGCAGCGGCGGCACGCACCTCACGCACGTTCGCATTGGCGGAACGGGCCAACAGCAACGCCTTCGCACGCTCGCGGGCGGCACGCGCATCGTTCGGATCGGCTTCAAGCACCTTCCCGTACGCGGCTGCGGCGCCAGCGTAATCGCCCTGCTGTGCCAGCATATACGCCTCCTGATGCTCCGGAGGCACCTGCTCCTGGGCGCTGGCAGCGGAAGCCGAGTTTGCCGCATCGGAATTCGGATCGCCGGAATACGGCGCGGAACCGGTCACACCGGCCTGCTGCGCGGCTGCGACCAGATTCGGAATCACCGTATCCACGATCTGCTGCATTTCCTCAGCGGACGGCAAGCCCTGCAGAATCGGCATCGGACGGCCGTTGATCAACGCGAACAATGCAGGCGCGCCCTGCACTTGGAACGCCTGCGCGATCGACGGATTCGACGCGATATCGATACGAGACAGCTGAATCTGGCCGTTCAACTGGTTCACGGCATCGCCCAGCTGGCGTGCCATGTCGAACAGGCGATCATCGGTCGGCACCCACAGCAGCAACAGGATCGGGAACGTGGCCGACGTCTGCACCATGGCCTGGAACGTGTTCTCCGTGGTGTCGATCACATACCGCCGGCGGCCGGAGCGCCTCCAGCCTGCCCCGGCTCAGCCTTCACCTGATGCTTCAACGCCTCAAGATCGACGGCTCCCGCCAAGGAAACTCCCGGATTAAACGGCCTTTGACCTGCCATGCTTGCCTCCTAGATATCAACAATCAACAACATTAAGCGCCCGGCGTAACACGCATTGCAAACGTTCGCCCCAAGCTTACGCGCATTCGTGCGACTGCCACGATCACAGTGCCTCAACACGAACCGGCTGGCGCTCGGAACCGACTGCAGTGATCTTCGCGTCAGAATTTGCCGGAGGCACGTACAGCGCGACCACATTCACATACGTGGTTTTCATGGTGCTGGTGGCCTGACCGTCGCCAAACAGCGCTTTTTCCGCATCGGAAGCAGGCTGCGACTCACGGCCGGAGCCAGCTGAACGCGTCCATTCGGAATTGATCTGCGCCACCACCAGATCGCCACCATCCGCGGAACGCATAACGCTGATGGCATCGTCAACCGGTGTGAACACCTGCTGCTGTGATCCCTCGTTCAACTCCATGGCCTTCTGCACCTGTTCGGTCAGATCGGCAAGCTTCGTACGCAAATCGTCGTCGGCAAACTTCTGCGCATACTGGCTGGACGCACCATTCTGCAACACGTCGGCATACGCGGCGACCGCATCCTTCGGGGTCATGACCAGACCGGTGTCTTTTTCCGTTCCCTGCTCGCTACCGGTTTTGGAAATCTCAAAACTCGGCATCTTCACGCCCGAAAACAGTCGTGCCACACCCCACAACTTGTAGTTCTGACGTGCGGAATCCTGGCGGAACACCAGCAGACGCTTGGACTGCTGGTCATCCGTGGTGGAAGTGATGGAAAACACCGAACGCGGCCATCCACTGTCCGTGGAAATCACGGCCTGCGCAAGATCAGTTGGAATCGTAGTCTTGCGGTCAAGATTGCCCGTGACCTGCGCCACATGAAGTTCGCTAGTGCGAATCTCAAGTTCCGGCCCCTCCAAAATCGAACCGAGGGCGTCGATATTGCGATCGTTATTGCACTGGTCAAGCGTTTTGAGAATATTCGTACGGATGGTTTTCTCTTGCTTGGCGGTCAGATTCGGCGCGTCTTGACGTTGCGTGGTTTTCGGCTGCGGCAGCTGCCCCTCGCATCCGCACATGCCAACGACCATTCCCAATGCGAGTACGGCCGCCGCGATTACGTTGAAACGCTTCTTCATCACTTGGCCTCCTCGTTGTCAGGTTCGTCGGACTTGTCGTTGTCGGATTCGTCGTTTTCGGATGTTTCGTTGGATCCGACCGACTCGGTCGTTACGGCCATTTCGTCAACTTCGTTGGGCACGTTGATTTCATCGGATACCGCGAATTCTACAGATCCCGAGGCCGCTGCGGCCGCACTGCTTTCCTCTTGTGCGAGACGTGCGAAATATGCGGCAAGCTCGTCTTGCGAAATCACGGAAGTCTGTTCGAAATCGTCGTTTTCTTCAACACCATCAGCGGCAGCGTTCTGCTGATCGGCAACGAGATTGCGCGCGCCGGGATCGACAATCGTAGGCTGCGCAACTTCGTTTTGGCTATTTTCCGAACCACTCGCGCGATGCCCAGCATGACGGCGACGCTTACGCTTCGGCCCGCTCTTTTCGCTACGGGCGGCACTCGCTTCGGCGTTCTTCACCCATGCGGCAACCTCGTCATCGTCACCCTGCGTGGAACCGATGCCGTCAACCATGGCAAACGCGCGCTTGTTGCGACGCTTATGCGGAGGCATGGCAAACACGGAAGCCGAAAGCACCGCAAGTATCGCCAGCAATCCGCCGGAAAGATAGAACGGCATGGCGAAATTCAGCATCGAACGACGGTTCCAATCAAGTGTGACCGAACCTCCCTTGCGATCGCCGTAATCGATAATCGCAACGGAATCCTCGGCATTATTCGTATTAGCACCCTTGAACTGCATATCAACGGAACCGGCATTGCATTTGACGGTGCGCCACATGTCGGAATCCTGGAAGCGACCTGGCCTTCGGAATTATCGGCGGTGCCCTGAGCCGTGGTCTTCAGCGTGGACAGGGTGGACCAGTCGGACAGTCCGGTGACGCGCGTGTATTTGGATCCCGCGATCCATCCGGCGATATCGCGGGCGGAACCGATGGCGATGCACACGTTCGCGGATTTGTCGCGCGACTTCGCCGAAATGGTGACGCGATCGTCAACCAATTGCAGCACATTCGGATCGGTGACCACATACTGCGATCCCGTAACCGAGGCGGACGCCGTGACCTGTGCCGAGGGCTTCCAAATCGTCGCGTTCAAGACGCCAAGCACGATGCAAGCAATGGCAAGCAAGCCGAAAATAGGCGTGACAATGCCGCGCATAATCTTGGCGTGTCGCGTGGGACCCGCCTTGGACTGCGGCTTTTCCTGTTCTTCCTGCAATAAAGTCATAGCATTCACTATTCTACATTGCCTCTCTGCAAAAGCCTGAAAAAACTATGAAAATCAATGATTGCCACTAAAGTGGAACCTATGCGCAAATCTACTCTTTTCAAAGCCGTCGCAGCCGCCTGCACAACGATCATGTGCTTGGGTTTCGCGGCATGCGGAAGTTCCGACACGAAGTCTGATTCCTCCTCCGATTCATCTTCGTCTTCTTCCGATTCCTCGTCGAAGATGAATCAGATCGCCGGTGTGACCGCCACGGGCAAGCCCGGTGAGAAGCCGACTGTCTCCTTCAAAACCCCTATGACGGTGGAAGACAACAGCTACGTCGTATTGCAGAAAGGCAATGGCGACCAGATTGAAGACGGCGACCGCATATGCACGCAGGGTATCGCCATCAATGTCAAGGATGGTTCCGAACTCATGAGCACCTGGGAGAAAAACACCCCCGATTGCTCTACGGTGGTCACCTCCGACACCAGTCAGATGACTGAGGATTATTACAACATTTTCAAGGATCAGAAGCTTAACGCCACGCTTGCGTTCGGTGTGAACGATTCGAATTCCGCTGGCACCTCCTATTTGATGGTGCTCACGATCGTGTCGAAGTCGAAGGATCTGACGAAGGCAACGGGCACGAAGGTGCTTGACGTTCCTGCCGATCTGCCGAAGGTGACGCTTGCGAAGGATGGCAAGCCGTCGATCGATATGAACGGATACAAGGGTTCCGACACGTTGATCTCGCAGGATTTGATCAGGGGCGAAGGCGCCGAGGTCAAGGATACGCAGACCGTGATCGCGCACTATACCGGATGGCTGCTTGACGGCACACAGTTCGATTCCTCGTGGGATCGCGGTGCTTCGTCGAGCTTCTCGCTTGATGAGGTGATCACCGGTTGGAAGCAGGGCTTGGCAGGGCATACCGTCGGCTCGCAGGTGCTGCTGGTCGTGCCGCCGGACCTTGGCTATGGAGACAAGGATTCCGGCAAGATTCCAGCGAACTCCACGTTGGTCTTCGTAGTCGACATCCTCGCCGCCTACTGATCTACATCACGATTCGCTTATAAAAACTCCCTGCATAACAACAGGGAGTTTTTTATAAGCTAGAAGAGTCGTAGGGAGTCGTCTTCGGCACCTTTCATTTCGTCATAGTCGAGGATCAGGCAGTCGAAGCCGCGGTCCTGAGCGAGCACGCGGGCTTGCGGCGTGATGGTCTGCGCGGCGAAAATGCACGCACGGGGGCCAACAGCGGGTCTCGGTTCAACAGCTCGCAGTAACGGGTGAGCTGCTCCACGCCATCGATGCCGCCGTTACGTTTGATTTCGATGGCAACATGCTTGCCACTGCCGTCGATGGCCATAATGTCGACCGGTCCGATGGCGGTCGGGTATTCGCGGCGCACCAATGTCGCACCTTCCCCGATGCGTTCGATCTGTTCGGCCAGATACTTCTGCAGATGGTCTTCGACACCGTCTTTGATCAGCCCCGGATCTTCGCCCAAATCGTATGTTTCGTCGGAATAAATATGCTGCAATGTCACTTCGAGCACGTCATTGGATTTATCCGCCGAAGCACGAATGACTTTCTGCGGAACCTCCGTAGTCACGTCGTCGTCGGCATGTTCCGGAGTGATGTCTTTGATGGTGCAGGGCGCCGCCATCCAGTTGAGTGGCTTGTACGAACCAAGTTCGGAGAAAATCAGCAGACTGTTATCGGCTTTGATAAGCAACACACGCTTGGCGAGCGGCAAGGACGCATTCAAACGCCCGGAATATTCGGCAGAGCAATCAGCAACAATAATTCGCACGAGGCACTACCCTACCATGATTGTCGTAAGCCATGAATCCCACGATATGTACAATCCTATTTTTGTTTTGATTAATCCTTTTTTTTTAAATAAAAACATCGTCTCTGCAACTACAGAATCGCAATCATATGCAATTGCTGCAATCGCAACAGACGGACCGTCAGAAGTATGCTACCGAGTGCTACTCGGCCATCTTGACGTCACGTCCACGCTCAACCGCAACGGTGAGCTTGTTCGAATCGAAGGAGATGAAACCGTCGGTCACTTCGAAGGAGCGACGGCTGCCATCCGGATCCACCACAACGATGGTTCCTTCCTTGATTACGGTCAATACAGGCTCGTGGTTGGGCAGGATGCCCATTCCGCCTTCAGAGGCAGGAATGGTGACGGACTTCGCCGTACCGTGCCACACGGGGTGGTCGGCGGCGACGATGTTCACCTGCATTGTCAATCCGGCCATCACGCACCGTATTCCTTCTGCATGTCGTGCCACTTCTTCTCGAGATCGTCGATGCCGCCGATACCGGAGAATGCCTGCTCCGGAACGTCGTCGTACACGCCGTCGCAAATGCGGGTGAACGCTTCGATGGTCTCATCGGCCGGCACGTAGGAGCCCGGACGACCGGTGAACTTTTCAGCGACGTAGAAGTTCTGGCCGAGGAACTGCTCGATCTTACGAGCGCGGTTCACGGTGGTCTTGTCTTCTTCGCCGAGTTCGTCGATACCGATCAGAGCGATGATGTCCTGCAGCTCCTTGTTACGCTGCAGAATCGCCTTGACGCGGTTCGCGCAATCGTAGTGAGCCTGGCCCACGTAACGCGGATCAAGGATTCGCGAGGTGGAGCTCAGCGGGTCCACTGCCGGATAGATACCCTTGGAAGCGATGTCACGGGAAAGCTCGGTGGTTGCGTCCAAGTGGGCGAAGGTCGTTGCAGGAGCCGGGTCGGTGTAATCATCGGCCGGCACGTAGATGGCCTGCAGCGAGGTGATGGAGTGACCGCGGGTCGAAGTGATGCGCTCCTGCAGGGCACCCATTTCGTCAGCCAGGTTCGGCTGGTAGCCCACTGCGGACGGCATACGGCCGAGCAGGGTGGACACCTCGGAACCAGCCTGGGTGAAACGGAAGATGTTATCGATGAACAGCAGCACGTCCTGATTTGCACGTCACGGAAGTACTCTGCCATGGTCAGTGCGGTCAGCGGCACGCGCAGACGGGTACCCGGCTGCTCATCCATCTGGCCGAAGACCAGTGCGGTCTTCTCAAGAACGCCAGCCTCATCCATTTCGCCGATCAGATCGTTACCCTCACGGGTACGCTCGCCGACGCCTGCGAACACGGACACACCGCCGTGGTTCTGGGCGACTCGCTGGATCATTTCCTGAATAAGCACGGTCTTGCCGACGCCTGCGCCACCGAACAGACCGATCTTGCCGCCCTGCACGTACGGGGTCAGCAAATCGATGACCTTGATACCGGTTTCGAACATCTGGGTCTTGGATTCCAGCTGATCGAATGCCGGCGGGTTGCGGTGGATAGGCCAACGCTCGGTGACCGTGATGGTTTCGTCATCCTTCTTGTTGAGGATGTTGCCGGACACGTCGAACACGTGACCCTTGGTGACATCGCCAACAGGAACGGAGATCGGACCGCCGGTGTCGAGCACGGTGGCGCCACGAACGAGGCCGTCGGTCGGCTTCAGCGCCACGGTACGCACGGTAGAGTCGCCAAGGTGCTGTTCGACCTCAAGCGTGATCTTCTTCGTGGTTTCGCCCTCTTCGTTGGCGGTGTTGGTCAGCTCAACGGTAAGTGCGTTGTAAATGTCGGGCAGGTGGCCCACCGGGAATTCGACGTCGATAACCGAACCCTGGATACGCGTGACGCGTCCAGTGGTCGGCTCTGCAGCCGTCTCGGGAGCCGCTGTGGTCTGATTCTCAGCCATATGCGTTCCTACTCTTCCTTCTTATTCAGCGCGTCGGCGCTGCCGATGATTTCGGTAAGTTCCTGGGTAATCGAAGCCTGTCGCGAAGCGTTGAGCTTGCGGGTCAGGTCGTCGATCAGGCTGCGGGCGTTGTCTGTAGCCGTATGCATGGCGTTCTGTCGGCTTGCAGTCTCGGATGCCGCCGCGGTGAGCAGGCATTCATGAATACGGGACTGGATGTACTTCGGCAGAATCGCGTCAAGCACTTCGTCGCGCTCGGCTCGAACGCATAAAGCGGGGTCGCGGCATCGGCATCGGATTCGGGCACAGGGCCGGAGTCCTGCTGTTCCGGAAGCACGAGTTCAACGGGCAGCATACGCAGCACGCGCACCTTCTGAACGACCATATTCACGAATTCGGTGAACACAATGTAGAGTTCGGAAACTCCACCTTCGCTCGCCGGCTTCATGTAGGCGTCCATCAGTGCCTTCGAGATGGACTCTGCGACTTCCACGCCGGGCTGGTCGGTATCGCCTTCCCAAGTACCGGCAACATCACGATTGCGGTACTTGTAGTACGTCACACCGCGACGACCATACACATACAGTTCCGGCTGCTTGCCTGCCGCATCGAGGCGGGCCAGCAGCGATTCCGTTTCGCGGATGATCGAGGAGGTGTACGGACCCGCCATACCACGATCCGAGGTGAGGGCGAGGACAGCCACGCGAGGGTTGTCCTCGTCCTTCTTCACGATCGGATGGTCGATATGGGTGTGGGCCACCAGCGCTTGCACGGCGTCGAAAATCGCATCGGTATACGGCTTCGCGTTCAAGGCGACGTCACGTGCCTTGGCGATATGCGAAGACGCGATCATCTCCTGCGCGTTGAAGATTTTCTCCACGACGCGGTGGAGGCGATCCTAGATTTCAATGCGAGTTGCGAGCCCATGGATCACTTCTCTCCTGCGACGATCTTTTCCTGCTCGACCGGGGTGGCGTTCTTGACGTTAGGCTTCTTCTCGACCAGCGGCTTGCCCGTGCTGGTCACGAAAGTCTCACGGAACGCTTCCACAGCCTTGTCGAGGGCAGCCTCGGTGTCGGCGGTGAAATCTTCGGTCTCGCGGATGGTCTTGAGAATATCGGTGTTGTGGTCCAGGTAGTCCAGCATGGCCTTCTCGAACGGCAGCACGTCGTTCAGCGGCAGATCATCCATCTTGCCATGGGTGCCGGCCCACACGGAGACGACTTCCTGTTCCATGGAATACGGGGAGAACTGCGGCTGCTTGAGCAGCTCGGTCAAGTGGGAACCACGGTTCAGCTGGGCCTTCGAAGCCGCATCCAGATCGGAAGCGAACATGGCGAAGGATTCCAGGGAACGGTACTGGGCCAAGGAGATCTTCAGCGTGCCGGAGACCTTCTTCACGCCTTGGTCTGTGCCGCGCCACCAACTCGGGACACGGAGATGCCGACGTCGACAGCCGGACGCTGGTTCGCGTTGAACAGGTCGGACTGCAGGAAGATCTGACCGTCGGTGATGGAGATCACGTTGGTCGGAATGTATGCGGACACGTCGTTTGCCTTGGTTTCGACGATCGGCAGGCCGGTCATCGAACCGCCGCCGAGGTCATCGGAAACCTTGGCGCAGCGTTCGAGCAGACGGGAATGCAGGTAGAACACATCGCCCGGGTATGCCTCACGTCCCGGCGGGCGGCGCAGCAGCAGGGAGATCGAACGGTAGGCTTCAGCCTGCTTCGACAGATCGTCGAAGACGATGAGCACGTGCTTGCCGTTGTACATCCAGTGCTGTCCGATGGCGGAACCGGTGTACGGTGCGATGTACTTGAAGCCTGCGGAATCGGAAGCCGGGGAGGCCACGATAGTGGTGTACTCCATGCGCCGGACTCTTCGAGGGACTGCTTCACCGATGCGATGGTGGAGCCCTTCTGGCCGATGGCCACGTAGATGCAGCGGACCTGCTTCTTCGGATCACCGGATTCCCAATTACGCTTCTGGTTGATAATCGTATCGATTGCGATAGCGGTCTTACCGGTCTGGCGGTCGCCAATGATGAGCTGGCGCTGGCCACGGCCGATAGGCGTCATTGCGTCGATGGCCTTCAGACCGGTGGACATTGGCTCGTCAACCGGATGACGATGCATAACGTCAGGTGCCTGGGCCTCGAGAATACGACGGCCTTCGGTCTTGATCTCGCCAAGACCATCAATCGGGTTGCCTAGCGGGTCCACGACGCGGCCAAGGTAGCCGTCGCCGACGGGCACGGAGAGCACTTCGCCGGTACGACGCACTTCCTGGCCTTCCTCGATACCTGCGAAGTCGCCGAGAATAACCACGCCGATCTCGCGGGCGTCAAGGTTGAACGCCAGGCCAAGCGTGCCGTCTTCGAAGGTCAGCAGCTCATTGGCCATGCAACCAGGCAGTCCCGTCACGTGCGCAATGCCGTCGCCAGCAGTCGCGACATAACCGACTTCCTGAGTCGGGGTATCCGACGGCTTGTACGACTCGACGAACTCATCGAGCGCCTTGCGTATCGTGGTGGGATCAATGGTAAGTTCTGCCATGATCACTCCTTATTGTTGTTTATAAATTCAGTCAAGTCTTGTTTCAGGCTTGTTCACCGTGCGGCGAACCGTCAGGCGGTTGCCTTCACCGTGCGCTGAAGATGCTGCAGCTGTGCGACCACCGTGTTGTCGGTGACCTCGTCGCCCACCTGGATGCGCATGCCACCCATGACGGTCGGATCGACCACCGAGTTGATGTGCACCGGATGACCGGTCTTCGCCGAGTAAATGGCGATGAGCTTTTCCACCTGCTCCTTGCTCAACGGCGTTGCCGTGGTAACAGTGACCATCGATTCGCCCATATGGCGGGAGAATTTGTTGATCAGCCACTGAATGGTCTGCAAGTAGCGGCGATTGCGCAGATTGCAGGTCGCGTGTTCGGCCAGACGCTTGGTCACCTTGGTGAAATCCGCGTCTCCAATCAGGCTGTACAGCAGCTTGACACGGGCTTCACTGGAAACGGTTGCGTCATACAGCTTGGTACGCACGACCGGAAGGTTGAGCAGTGCGGAATGCAACTCTGCAAGCTCGATGGAGACCTGCAAAGTCGTATTGGTGTAATCCGCGTAGTACATCATGCCATCAACGCCGAAATCCTCAACGGCATTGGCGATATCAGACACGCGGCTCCAACGGCGAGACACCAGATCGGACATGATCTCCATCACGAGCGGATGGGCCTGGTCTCCGATCAGAGTCTTGACTACCGCAACCTTGTCTTCGACTGGGCGCGACGGGTCGGTGAGGGCACGTTCAAGCTGGATATTGTGGTCAAGCGCGCTGGTGATCGTGAACAGTTCGTTCCCGATACGCCATGCGTCCTCACCGCTGTCACGCAGCTTGGGGGCCAGCGAGTCACGCGATACGCGGTCTGCGATACGCGATGCTTCTCCTCGCATTGGTCACCTCCCTTTCTTGAAGGTTTCGATCACTTCTTGTCGCTGTCCAAGTCGGCGATCATCTGGTCGATCATCGACGACTGCACATCGTCATTCTCGAGCTTGCTACCCAGGATCTTGCCGGCCAGTGCCGTTGCCAGCACGCCGACCTCACCCTTGAGGCTCACCAGAGCCTGCTGCTGCTGCGATTCGATGGAACGCTGGGCGGTGGCAGTGATCTGCGCCGCATCGTTTTCGGCACGAGTGCGCGCGTCAGCATGATATGCGATGCCTCCGTACGTGCGTCGTCACGGATCTTGGATGCCTCGACGCGAGCTTTGCTCAGCTGAGCCTCATACTTCGCCTTGGCTTCATCGGCATCTTTCTGGGCCTGTTCGGCCTTGGCGATGCCACCTTCGATCTTGGCAGCGCGCTCATCGAACACGGCCTGGAACTTCGGCAGGAAGAACTTGTAGAAGAACACGGCGACGATGATCAGAATGACCAACGACCAGAAAATGTCGTAGCTTTTCGGAAGGAACAATTCCATTTCGCTAGCTGCGGTCACCATAGTGTCTTCCTCCTTTCATGTTCGTTTGCGTCTTCGGTGTTACCTTGAATCAAGTCTTACTTGATGAGGCGAGCACGAAGCCGAGCAGTGCCAGCACCTCGACGAATGCCAGACCCAGGAACATGAGGGTCTGCAGACGGCTGCCGAGCTCAGGCTGGCGAGCGGTGCCTTCGATGGTCTTGCCGATCAGGATGCCCAGACCGATGCCAGGGCCGATGGCGGCGAGGCCATAGCCAACGACGTTCAGGTTGCCGGCAACCTCAGCGAGGGTAACGATATCCATGATTGTTTCCTTTCTGGTTATTGCTTGACAAGAAGCAACAATTAAAAAAGCCGGCGGTCAGTCGATCTCCGGATAGCTCATATTGATGTATGCGGTGGTCAGGATGGCGAAGATGTAAGCCTGCAGGCAAGCGACCAGCGCTTCGAACAGGAACATGAACATGCCAGCCGCGAAGGTGACGACGCCGAATGGCATGAATACCTTGTTCACCACATCAATGAGGAAGTACTGCGTGGCCGAAAGGCACAGCGCAAGAATCAAGTGGCCCGAAACCATGTTGGCGAACAGTCGGATCGTCAACGAGAACGGACGGATAATCAGCAGCTCAAGCAGCTGAATCGGGGACAGCAGAATGTAGATCGGGGCCGGAACACCCTTCGGGAAGATCTCATCCCTCAGGAAGTGGCCGAGGCCCTTTTCACGAATGCCTGCAATCCAGTATTGGCAGAAGCACCACATGGCGAATACCAGCGGCAGCGTAATGGTTGCGCTTGCCGCGATATTGAAGCCTGGGATGATGCCACACAGATTGAAGACCAACAACGTGCAGAACACGGTGGTGATCATCGGCACATAACGCTTGCCGCGCAGCTCGCCCATCACCTGATAGACGATGTTGTCACGGACGAATTCGATCAACCATTCGACTGCTCCCTGCCAACGGCTGGGGATGAGCTTTGCACGGCTTGCCGTAATTCCGAGAACCAGCAACATGATGACGGTCGCAAGGATGCGAACGAGGATGATGCGGTTGATGGCGAACGGCGTGCCCTGAAAAACGAACGGATCGGGAAGGAAGTCATCGACACTGGGCATTTCGGGACCATCAGCGATGGTCAGCATGCCCTTTCCCAATGCACCAATCATTCACGCCTCCTGCTCTTGTGTCAGCTGTTAGTTTAACCCAACAACCGAGTCGAATGTGACGTTCTGGTTACTTAACCAAAGCGTACTTCGAAGTGCGCGTCGACGCGAACGGAGTCCCGTGCGACGCATTCGACTCCGAATGGCTGGATAGGATTATTAGCCCGTGTCTAGACAACATCCACACACTTGGGCTTTTCCGTACTCCCATTTGGTTTTCCCGGCGTTTCGCAGCAAGCTGTACTAACTAGACACAGCTTTGTGAATCGTCGGATAGCCGACGCAACCAATAGTTTGTTTTACGAAAACAGCATATTGATAAAACGTTTCACCAAGTATATCACATATAACACAGGTGCTGCATATAAAGAAAGAGGGGCCGCATACGCAAGCCCCCACCAGTAAACAGCCGTAAAGTCACGCGCCAATCACGGCCGCACGTCAATCACATCAATATGCGGATCAATCCACAAATCAATCGTGAATCACGCCATAACCGTCACGCACGAACGGCGCAAACGCGTCGACACGCGGCGAACCCGGCTGATGACGAATCGAACGATCCGTGCCAAGACGCTTCTGCGCACGAAGCTGCGGAACCTCGCTCAAATCGTATGGCGTGGTCTGATACACCCAATTCAGCCAATTGCGCCACAGGAGATTGGCATGGGCGCGCCACGCGAACACCGGCTCCAACTGCGGATCATCATGCGGGAAATAGTTTTCGGGGAACGGCACGTTGGTCATGCCCTTCTTCATATCACGCTCATACTCCTCGGCCAAGGTGTACTTGCCGTACTCCCAATGGCCAAGCGCGAACACTTCCGAAAAATCACGGGTGGCGATCAGCCCAGGACCGGACTTCGGACCCCACGTGAGCACCTGCAACTCCGGATTGCGCGCGATATCACCCTCGTCCACCCCCGCAAGGCGAGAATGCGGCTGCAGGCAAATCTCATCGAAGCCGTTCGTCAAAAAGCAGTATTCATCCTGCAAATACTGCGGAAACACGCCAAAAATCTTCTCTGGCAAATTCTCTTTACGCACGTTATAGCGATAATTGAGCGCACCCATCGCGCCCCAGCACAAATACATAGTGGAGAACACATGCGCGGAAGCCCAGTCAAGAATCTGCTTGAACTCATCCCAATAATCGACCTGTTCGAAATCAAGATGCTCAACAGGGGCACCCGTCACCACGAAGCCGTCGTAATAGTTGTCTTGGAACGCCTCAATGGTCTCATAGAACTTCACCAGATGGTCGGCGCTCACATGCGTACCCTCGTGCGTGGAGGTCTTCATGAAATCGATCTCCACCTGCAGCGGACTTTTCGAGATCAAACGCAGCAGCTGCGTTTCCGTCTCGATTTTCTTCGGCATGAGATTTAAGATCACCAGCTTGAGCGGACGCACGCGCTGGCGCTCCGCTTCAGGCTTTTCAAGCGCGAAAATACGCTCGGAGTCGAGAATGTCTCTGGCCGGAAGGCCGCTGGGGATCTTGATAGGCATGCTTCTATTATGGTGCGGGCTCGGATATGGCGCACTTCCCTGCCCCCACGATCAGCCGAAACCGTTATAGGAAAAATGAATAACGCGCTATTTGCAACGCGGTTTCGCATGGCCGGACTGATGCGACACGCCGATTTGACATATTTGGAAGTAATCGTAAAGTTAATAGAGCTGTCTTAAAGACAAGCCGACGCGGGGTGGAGCAGCTCGGTAGCTCGCTGGGCTCATAACCCAGAGGTCCATGGTTCAAATCCATGCCCCGCTACTGATGAAAGCTAGGAATTGCAACAATTCCTAGCTTTTTTGTTTTCCGTCAAATCTCACCAAACCAATTTCCGGACAAAATCTGGACAAAATCCGACAAAACCGGGTATATCAGCCGAGTTCATCAATCGCATGTGCCGAAAGTATGGAGAAAATGCGCCGGATCCGCCAATCGCATGTGCCGAAAGCGAAGATTGCCGCTCAAGGCTGAAAATCCAACGTTCTCCAAGGTTGCACGCGCTACGTTGACCTCGCCAACCACATATCACCAGATATAAGGAGAACAAGGCAATGCATTATATGAATCAAGCGAACGCGCACAACGCGACGCAGGACACCACAATGCAAGACAGCGCAACGCACGATACGGCAACAAAGGCAACGCAGGACACCGCGCCGCTGAAAGGCATCACCGTGATTGACTGGACGCAGGTGCAGTCCGGCCCGTCGTGCACGCAGATGCTCGCATGGATGGGCGCCGACGTCATCAAGGTGGAGAAGGTGCAGGGCGGAGATCCGACACGTAATGAAATGAACGACGTGGATGGCTCGTACTCCCTGTACTTCCTTCAGCTCAATGCCAACAAGAAATCCATCACGCTGAACATGAGAGATCCGGAAGGCAAGAAAATCCTCGCCGAACTCCTGAAGAAAGCCGACGTGTTCGTAGAGAATATCGGCCCGGGAGACGTGGAAAAGCTTGGTTTCGGATGGAATGACGTACATGCGATCAATCCGCGTCTGATCATGGCGTCGCTGAAGGGCTTCAACAAGGGCAGCCGGTTCGAGCATGTCAAGGCGTTCGAGCCGGTCGCGCAGTCCGCGGGCGGTGCCGCTTCCACCACCGGCTGGTATGACGGCGAGCGCAATGTGCCCACGCAGTCCGGCGCCGCATTGGGCGATTCCAACAGCGGAATGCATCTGCTGATCGCCATTCTTTCGGCGCTGTTGCAGCGCGAGCATACCGGTGAGGGTTGCTATGTGTACCAGTCGATGCAGAATGCGGTGCTGAACTTGTGCCGTGTCAAGCTGCGAGACCAGTTGATTCTCGACCGTTTGGGCAAGCTTTCCTACTATGACTGCTACCCGAATTATGAGTGGGGCAAGCAAGGCAAAGCCATTCCGCGCGCAGCGAATGCGGAGGGTGGTTTGGTGCTTGGCTGGTGCTACCGCGCGAAAGGCTGGGAGCATGACCCGAACGCTTACGTATATATAGTGGTTCAACAGTCCAAGAAGGGCTTCGAGAATTTCTGCCATGCGATGGGATTCGAGGATTGGCTGACCGACCCGCGTTTCAATACCGCCAATGCGCGTGACGAGCATAAAACCGAGGTGTACCAGCGTGTTGAGGCGTACACCATGCAGTTCGACAAGTACACGCTGACCAAGGAATTGGGTGCGAAGGGCGTGCCGGTCGGCCCGGTGTTGGATTGGTATGAGTTGGAGAACGATCCTGATTTGAATGGGGATGGCACGATTGTGACCATTGACCAGCAGGATGCGCGCGGCGATTTCAAGACGATCGGCATGCCGTTTACGATGAGTAATTTCGTGCCGGATTACCAGCGTGCGCCGAAGCTGGGCGAGCATAACCGTGAGATTCTGCATGCGTTGGGATATGACGACGATCAGATCGCTTCGCTGCGTGATTCCGGTGTGATCGGCGGTAACGATGGTGTGCAGGCTGATTTGAAGTAACGCACGTTAGCGCGCACTGGCGCACGAATAAGGGCGGATCACAAGATTCGCCCTTATTTGTTATGCGTCACATCCATTGCAGTCCACGCCCCGCACTTCCGCACACAATCCCATGTCTTACGTCTCACGGTTTACCGTCACAAAAAGCGCATGCAGTAACGGAACGTTGGAATTTCAACGTTCCGTTACTATATGCGCTTCGTGAGCTACAGTGAGGATACTGAATCAGCCCACGCAGAAGGGGACGAGCCAGATCCACAGCAGACAGGTGGCCGCGAATGCCACCGTGGCGACGGCCGTGGTCGAGGCGCCTTCTTTTACATAAATGTTGTAACGGCTGGAAATAATGATGCCTGAGAACGCCGGCGGCAACGCGACCGCCATCACCAGCATCGAAATCTTGTTCATGTCACCGCCCATGCCACACAACAGCGCCACGCCAAGGAACACTGCAGGCGTCAGAATCAGGCGGAAGAACGTGTTCCAGATGGTTTCCCAACCGAGCGAGAATTTCACCGTGGAAAGCGCGAGGCCCGCGGAAAGCACGGCCACACCGGAATTCGCTTTGGCGATCAGATCGAAGGTCGGCGCCACCTGGCTTGGCACATGAATGCCCACCAACACTAGGAAAATGGCCAATAACGACGCCCAGCAGATCGGTTGCTTCAGTGCGTCGAGCAACGCCTGCAGATTGCCGTTGCGGTTCTTTCCCATATTCGACGTGCCATGCACCATAAGTTCGGCGGTTTTGTCGGTTGCGGCATCTCGCGCCGGGTCAAGCGTGATATCGCCTTTTGCATTGGCCCTTGCATTGACCGCGTTTTCGGCCTGCACGCTAAGCTTCGCTCGGTCTTTGGCCTGGCCGAGGTTGATCAGATACATGCCGATCGGAATGGTCACCACGTTGACCACGATGGAAATAATGGCTATGACGAGATTCGTGCTGACGGTGTTGCCGTAAATCGGATCAAGCACAGCGAATCCAAGGAAACCAATCGTCGGAGATCCTGCGATCAGAGCACAGACGGCCGCCTCCTGAATGCTGCGGTGGAACAGCAACCGGCACAGATAATAGCTCACCATAAACATGACGATGACGCCGATGAAACTGATGGCGGTCAATGTTGCGTCTTTCGCAAGCATTGCACGGGTCGATTTGATGATGGACACAAATAACGCCGCAGGAAGCGCGATATTCAACACAAGTTTATTAAGTCCCTGCCGCTGATCGTCATCAAAATAACTGAATTTTCCACAAATATACCCTAATGCCATAATGACAATAATTGGCACGATGTCGTCAACAAGTATGTTTATCACTGTCGTTCTTCCTTTATATTTTTTCTATCTGCAATCTTCTGCAATATTGTTTGATTGCTGATATTGCGGATATTGCAGATACGTTGATCGGATCATTGGTTTTCAGGCAGAAAAAGTGGGCGCACGCATTCCACCGTTCGCACGCCCACATGTCATACCGACAGCCGATGCGCTACATGCGAGCGCCGGTCGCGTAGTCGTACATGGTGACTTCGGAATCAACGAGGGCTCCGACCACCGGCTTCGGATTCAACGCTCCGATATTGCCGGATTCCTTGCCCGCATACTGCGCGATCTGCACATGCACGAAGCTTGGCTTGCCTGATTCGACCGCCTCGCCGACCATGCGTTCGACTTCTTCCGGAGTGGTGGCATAGTAACCTTTACCCCCGAACGCTTCGAGGACCTTCTCGTAATGCGCGTTGTAGGTAAGCGTCAGCGGCGACGGATCACCGTCCGCTCCAAGGTTTTCGAAGTCGCCGCGGTAGATACCGCCGTTGTTGAGCACCACGAAGGTGATGGGCAGCTGGTAGCGGCAGGCCACCTCCACTTCCATACCATCGAAGCCGAATGCGGAATCGCCGCCGATGTACAGCACTTTCTTGCCAGTGGAAAGCGCCGCGCCAATCGCATAGCCGGTGCCGCAGCCCATCACACCCCATGTGCCGCAGTCCAAACGATGGCGCGGTTCGAGCATGTCGATGATGTTGCGGCAATCATCGAGCGAATTGGCTCCCTCATTGGTGAGAATGAGATCTTCATGGTGTTTGTTGTACACCTTTTTGATGGCTCCCAAGGCGTTGAAATGGCTCATGGGCAGCTGATCGGATTGTTCGCGGGTTTCAAATTTCGCCACGTTTTTCGCGCTGGCTTCCTTCAGCATGTTCAGCCAGGTTTCGTCAGCTTTGAACGGGTATTCTTCCAGAGATCCGTTGAGCAGCGTCATGGCGGAACGAATATCCCCCACGATTGGTACGTCGATACTGCGCGTGTTTTCGATTTCTTCCGGATTGATGTCGATTTGGATGAATTTCACATGTTCGTTCCACGTTTTGCCCTGGCCGAACGACAGCATCCAGTTGAGTCGCGCGCCGACCAACAATACCACGTCGGCGTTGCGTAGCGCGGTGGAACGGCAGCTTGCCGTGCTGTGTGGGTCGGTATCGGGCACTACGCCTTTGGCCATGGACATTGGCTGGAATGGAATATCCGTTTTCTTGACGAATTCGCGGATTTCCTCTTCGCGCGGGCGATTGCGGCGCCTTTGCCGATCACCATGAGCGGACGTTCGGCCTGCTGCAGCAATGCGAGCGCCGCGTCGATGGATTCGCGTGCCGGCACCATGGCGGGGGCCGGGTCGGTTGCCGTCCACATCAGGCGGTCGGCTTCGCTTTGGCTCAGGGTCTGTGCCACGGTGTCATCAGGGAAATCGATGTACACCGCGCCTGGGCGTCCTGAAGAGGCGATATGCATGGCACGGGCTACCGCGAGCGGAATATCTTCGATGCGGTCGATGCGCAGCGAAGCCTTGCAGAACTGCTTGGCGTAGTTCATCTGGTCGAGGCCTTCGTATTCGCCTTCCTCAAGGTCGACCACATGGCGGGTTGAGGAGCCGCCGATCATGATGACCGGATAGCCGTTCACCGTGGCTTCCAGCAGTGCCGGTAGACCGTTGAGGAATCCCGGAGCGGATACCGTCAACGTGACAGCCGGCCGACCGGTGATGAATCCGTCGGCCGCGGCCGCGTTCACAGCGTCCTCCTCATGGCGCATGCCCACGAATCGCATACCCATGCCCTGCGCGATGCGCGCGAAATCGGTGACGGGAATGCCGACCACGCCATACATGTTTCGTATGCCGTTGGCCATCAGCACCCGCGCCAGATAATGCGGCGCATCGGTGACCTTCCGATCATCGGCTCCCTGCCGTTCGGCATCCGCACGCATGCTCGCGACCATCGTTTCATCTGCATGTTCTTCTGTCATCGCAACCTCCATTCGTATCGACGACGCCATGATTGTAGATACGTGAAAATGGGAGTTCGTCAGCAGAAAAATATGTTCGTCTGCGGCTTAATTTCAACGTTTTCAGCATGATATAGCCGTATTCTCACGCACATGCGGAATATATTGCAGCTGAAATATCGCAACTCTCATCGAGAAGCATCACCTCCGCGAGACGACATCATCGCCGCATATCATCGTCGCCGTACCGCATACAGCATGAACGCCCCGCAGCACATCACGGCAGCCGTCAAACCCAACACCAGCCCCATCGGACTTCCTGTCTGCGGCATTTCCTGCTCGGGGGCATAAAGGTTGTCGACATTGAACGTCAGCAGGCTATCCTCACGTTCCACCACATCGTTCAGCACCATCATTTTCTGCGCGGTGACGGCCTCATCCAATCCCACGGACTGGTATCCGACCTTGATATTGACCTCGCCGGCACCCGTTGCATGCCAATACACGGTGGTTCCCTCCAGTTCGGCCCAGCCGACTGCCGTGGGCTCGTCGTCCTCGTCGAACACGGCCGGACCTTCGATCGTCGCCGTGAATACGCCCTCGATCGGCTGTCCACTCGAATCCAGCAACTGCACGAACAGGCTTCCGGACCGCAATCCCTGCCGATCATCACGCGTCACCCTCGAAGAAACCGGCAGCTTGTTCGCGGCCTCCTCCCAAAGCTCGTTGACCTTGCTTTCCAGCCCGTCCATCACCGAGAAGAGGTATTGCTCATGCCTGACCCACACCTTTTGGTCGTCATAGTTGCGGTGCACCAGCACGCCGATCGCCGCATACGTGAGCACCGGTTCCCCGTCATGTTGATATTCGGACAGCAGCCATGCGAGGCGCCGCGCCGCTTCCGTATTTTCCACGGTGGTGGTTTCGGTGACCTTATAGTCGGTCATGCTTTCGATTTGCCGGCAATAATAGAATTTGCCCGATCTCGATTCCGCGTTCACCCCGATCACATACGGTTTTCCATCGAGAAAATAGTTGTAATGCTTGCCGTTCGCGCGCAGCAGCTGTTCGGCGGCCAGCGCGGCCGGGCAGGTCATTCCCACGATTATGATGCAGGCCGCCAATACCGCGGCCAGAATCGCAAGCGTATGTCGTTTCATCGCATTCATCGCATCGTCCTTTCGATATGCACATCGTTGTTGTCGTAATTCAACAGGCTTGCATACTTGCGATTGCCACATGGCCTTTTTCAAGGGTTGTGGTCGGAGGACGTTCTTTTTGCCGTTTTTGTGGACAACTTCGCTTGTCAGCAAACGTAACTTATCCACAAAAAAACGTTTTACCAATCGTAGGTAAACAAGTTATCCACAAAGGGTGGAAATCGCTGGTCGGAAGATAGTTCACCCAAATCCACCTTTTCTCCTCTATAATCGGCGGTATGGCAGAAGAAGATAAGAGCGCGGAACCGCGCACCACCGCAACCAAGCAACCAGCCGTCAAGAAGACGACCGCCAAAAGCGCGGCCGCCAAAACGGCATCGGCAACGTCTCAGACGCCTAGCAAGCGCACCGCCGCAGCCAAAAAGTCCACGGCATCCACCGCTCGCAAGCGCACCACCAAAGCGAAGGCCGCCGCACCGCAAACGGTCGGCCGAAGCCCCAGCCCCCGTCATCGAACGCACCAGCCCCGAACAGTTCGGCCGCGTGAACGTGCTCGACATCACCCCGAACGTTGAGAACGGCCTGTTCCCGGCACGCGTGGAGCTCGGCGAAGCATTCAACGTCACCGCCCAAGTGTTCATCGAGGCCGCACCAAGGCAGGAGCGACCGTGTCCGTGCGTAACGCACGCGGCCGCGAGGTTGACGTTTCGCCATGACCTGCACCAATCCGGGCCTCGACCGCTGGGAAGCCATGGTCAAGATCGGCGAACACAGCGATCTGAAGCGTGGGATGCCGATTATGCCGCCGTCAAGCGTCAGCTGGGCGAATGGCAGATCGTGGTCGAAGGCTGGGAAGACACCTACCAGTCCTGGCTGCACGACGCCGCCATCAAGGTTAAGGTGAATGACGACGTGGAGAATGCGCTGGAATCCGGCGCACAGCTGCTCGCACGTTGGGCTGACACGAAGGATTCCAAGCTTTCCGCAGCCGACAAGAAGGTGCTGCGCGACGCCGCCAAGACCATGGAAAACAAGTCGCTGAGCGCCGAAGAGCGTCTCGCCGCAGTCCAGAGCAGCGACATCGAGCAGCTGCACGAAACCAACCCGTTGCGCGACGGCCTGTCCGAGTCGAATCCGCAGCGTTTCCGTGTGGAACGCCCGAAGTCCAGCTTCGCCTCCTGGTATCAGTTCTTCCCACGTTCCGAAGGAGCCTACTACGGTGAAGACGGCAAGATCGTTCCCGGCAACCTCAAGACGTCGATCGCCGGCTTGGAACGCGCCGCAGCCGAAGGCTTCAACATTGTGTATTTGCCGCCGATCTTCCCGATTGGCGTGACCAACCGCAAGGGACGCAACAATTCCCTGGTAGCCGGCCCGAACGATCCGGGCTCCCCGTTCGGCATCGGCTCCGAACTGGGTGGCCACGACACCGTTGACCCGCAGCTTGGCACCATGGACGATTTCAAAGCATTCTGCGAGCGCGCCCACGAGCTGGGCTTGGAAATCGCGCTTGATTTCGCTTTGCAGTGCTCGCCTGACCATCCGTGGGTCAAGGCGCATCCGAACTGGTTCCGCACCAAGCCGGACGGCACCATCGCATTCGCAGAGAATCCACCGAAGAAGTATCAGGACATTTACCCGATCGACTTCAATGCCGACATGGAAGGCATCGAAAAGGAAGTCGAACGCATTATGGATCTGTGGGTCAAGGCGGGTGTGACGATCTTCCGCGTTGACAATCCTCACACCAAGCCGGTGCGTTTCTGGCAGGATGTGATTGCCGCCGTTACGAAGAAGCATCCGGAAGTACTGTTCCTTGCCGAGGCGTTCACCCGCCCGGGCATGATGCGCGCGCTGAGCTATGTGGGCTTCACGCAGTCGCACTGCTACTTCCCGTGGCGTAACACCAAGGAAGAGCTCGAAGAGTACCTCGAAGAGACCAACGGCAATGGCGGCTTCTACCAGCACAACACGTTCTGGCCCACCACTCCGGATATTCTCACCGCCTACGTGCGCGACAACGGCATTGCCGGCCATGCGGTGCGTGCGGTGCTCGCCGCTATGGGCAGCCCGAGCTGGGGTATTTACAACGGCTACGAGCTGATCGAAAACAAGCAGCGTCCGGGCTTCGAAGAGCAGATCGACAACGAGAAGTACGAAGTCAAGGTGCGCGATTGGGACAGCACCGAAAAGTACGGCATCGCCGAACTGCTGACCTCGCTCAACAAGATCCGTGACACTCACCCGCTGCCGCAGCTACCACAACC
>ENA-OPYV01000005-OPYV01000005.1-human-gut-metagenome-genome-assembly--contig:-NODE-5-length-78664-cov-7.003858_pt1 | contig 78664 bp, 81 predicted proteins | sample MGYA00242474_ERZ504485 | MGnify/ENA primary metagenome ERZ504485 (study PRJEB26092, sample SAMD00036263) | human gut metagenome | host: Homo sapiens | study: EMG produced TPA metagenomics assembly of the...
CCGATCCGGACAAGACGCTGAACGAGAACGCCATGGAACCGTGGGCAGACCGAAGCACCGGCGATACTACCGCCATGTGCTTGAGGGACTCGGCGGATGAGACTGGGCTTCGACCTGGACACGCCTTGGACGGATCTGCCCAGGCGCGCGCGACGCCATCATGTATGGCCGCGATTTCAAGGTGCAGGTCTCGTACCGCAACCGTTGGGTCGCATGCGCGAGTATTCCACCGGTTTCGAAGGCGTGGTGCGCACGTTGATGCGCCGGCATGACGAAACCGATTCCGACCAGATGAAGCAGTATTACGAGTCATACATGCGCGAGGTGCCATGCCAGGCGTGCCATGGGCGGCGTCTGCGTCCGGAAGTGCTTGCCGTCACCGTGGGCGACGAGTCCATCGCGGACGTGTGCGACATGTCCGCCGAACGGAGCCTCGCATGGATCAACGGCCTAGAACTCGAAGGCTCGGCCGCGCAGATAGCCGGCGAAGTCGTCAAGGAGATTCGCGCACGACTCGGCTTCCTCAACGATGTCGGCCTGAACTATCTGACGTTGTCGCGTGCGGCGAAGACCCTGTCGGGCGGCGAGGCGCAGCGCATCCGACTGGCCACCCAGATCGGCTCCGGCCTGGTGGGCGTCATGTATGTGCTGGACGAACCATCCATCGGCCTGCATCAGCGTGACAACGAACGGCTGATCGGCACATTGCATCATTTGCGCGACCTCGGCAATACGCTGATCGTCGTCGAACATGACGAGGACACCATCAGAAACGCGGACTGGGTCATCGACATCGGTCCGGGCGCCGGCGAACATGGCGGCGAGGTCGTGTATTCCGGCCCCGCCAGAAAAATCACCGAAGCGCCACGCTCCATCACCGGCGACTACATCGCCGGCCGACGGAAGATCGAAGTGCCCGCCGCACGCCGCAAGACGCATAAGACCAAGCAGCTGCGCGTGGTCGGAGCCCGCGAGAACAACCTCAAGAACCTGAGCGTCAATTTCCCGCTGGGCGTGTTCACCTGCGTGACGGGCGTGTCCGGTTCCGGCAAATCCACGCTGGTCAACCAGATCCTTTATCCGGTGCTTGCGGACAAGCTGAACGCGCGCGCATCGTGCCCGGCAAGCACACGCGCGTGGAAGGCGTGGACCAGTGCGACAAGGTGATCCACGTCGACCAGAATCCGATCGGCCGCACTCCGCGTTCCAATCCCGCCACCTATACGGGAGTATGGGACAAAATCCGCACGCTGTTCGCCAAGACGCCCGAAGCGCAGGTGCGCGGCTATGGTCCCGGACGGTTCTCGTTCAACGTCAAGGGAGGCCGCTGCGAGGCATGCCACGGCGACGGCACGTTGAAAATCGAAATGAACTCCTGCCGGACGTGTACGTGGACTGCGAGGAATGCCACGGCCAGCGCTACAACCGCGAGACTCTCGAAGTGAAGTACAACGGCAAATCGGTCGCCGACGTGCTGAACATGCCCATCGAGGAGGCCGCGCAGTTCTTCAAGGCGTACCCGTCCATCTCGCGTTACCTGGACACCCTGGTGCAGGTCGGTCTCGGCTATATCCGGCTCGGCCAGCCGGCGCCGACGCTGTCCGGCGGCGAATCGCAGCGCGTGAAACTCGCGACGGAACTCCAACGGCGTTCCACCGGCAAAACCGTGTACATCCTCGACGAGCCGACCACCGGCCTGCATTTCGAGGACGTGCGCAAACTGCTGCTCGTATTGCAGGGATTGGTGGACAAGGGCAACACCGTCATCGTCATCGAGCACAATCTCGACGTGGTCAAATCCGCGGATTGGATCATCGATCTGGGGCCGAAGGCGGTGACGGCGGCGGCACCATCGTCACCGAAGGCACGCCGGAGCAGGTCGCGCAATGCGAACAGTCGTGGACGGGCAAGTTCCTTAGGGATATGCTGTGACTGATTTCGAACGACACAGTCCGGACGTGTGGCGCAAAACGGCGGATGCGTTACGGGAAACCGCAGTATCGGACGCCGGCACCCAATCCGACGGCAGGGGAGTGAACAAGAACGGCGCGCCCCTGTTGGGGGATACTCGCGACCTGTTCCGTCCGAAACCTCCGACATTCCCGCGCAGCCGGGCGTATACAAGTGGCGTGACGGCGAGGGGCGCGTCATCTACGTTGGCAAGGCCAAGAACCTGCGCAACCGGCTGACGAACTACTTCCAGCCGCTCTATCAGCTGCATCCACGCACCCAGACCATGGTGTTGACGGCTCGCAGCCTCGAATGGACGGTAGTGGGTACGGAACTGGAGTCGCTCACACTCGAATACACGTGGATCAAGGAGTTCGACCCACGATTCAACGTGGTGTTCCGCGATGACAAGACCTACCCGTATCTGGCCATCTCATCAGGCGAACGCATCCCACGCGTATGGGTGACTCGCAGCCGCAAACGTCGCGATACCAGATATTTCGGCCCGTACGCCAAGGTATGGGATCTTCGGCACAGCCTCGACGCATTGCTGAAGACGTTTCCCGTGCGCACATGCTCGAAGAACGTGTTCCACAAGGCGCAGTTGACGGGCCGTCCATGTCTGTTGGCATCGATCGGCAAATGCTCCGCTCCATGCGTGAACCGTATCGGCGCTGACGAGCATCGCAGGATGTGCGAGCAGCTTGTCGGCGTGATGACCGGCCGAATCGGCAAATCGTATATCGCCCAACTGACCCGCGACATGAAGCAGGCGAGCGCCGAACTGGAATTCGAGAAGGCGGCCCGGCTGCGCGATCAGATCCAAATGCTCGGGACCGTGGTCCAGCAGAACGCCGTCGTGTTCGATTCGGATGTCGACGCCGACGTGTTCGGCATCGCGTCCGACGAGCTTGAAGCCAGCGTGCACGCGTTCTTCGTGCGGTCCGGATCAATTCGCGGCGAACGTAACTGGAGTGTGGAGCGAGTCGAAGATGTGAGCGACGCGGAGTTGATCGCCGATCTGATCACTCAGGTATATTCGGAAACCACGGGGGAGAGCGCGGCCGTCTCCGATTCGACCGTCGTGACCGAGCAGCGCAATGCGATCGGTTCGACACAGACCGTGACCGCAACGGATGCTATCGCCCGTGCGCAGGCCACGAAGGAACGCAACGAACGTCAGGAGCAGACGGGACGTGCCGACCTGCTGGCTCCAATCGCGCCTGTTCCCCGTGAGGTGATCGTTCCAATCGAACCGTCGCGCAGCGCAGGGCTTGAGCAATGGCTAAGCGGATTGCGTGGAGCGGCCGTCACCATCCGTGTAGCCAGCAGAGGCGACAAGAAACAGCTTATGGACCGTGCCAACGACAATGCCAAGCAGGCGTTGGCACGCAGCAAGATGAGCCGTATCAGCGATATGGGCGCACGTTCCGATGCGATGAACGATGTGGCGAAGGCTCTTGGGCTTGAACAGGCGCCGTTGCGCATTGAATGCTACGACATTTCCAACACGGTCGGCGGCGCGTTCCAGGTAGCGTCCATGGTGGTGTTCGAAGACGCGATCGCGAAAAAAGTCGGAGTACCGCCGTTTCGCCATCCGAGGTGCGGACGGGCAGGGCGCGTTGGATGATTTGAGCGCATTGTATGAGACGTTGACCCGTCGTTTCCGCCATGGCAACATCGGCCGGCGATTCCGGGGAAAGCATGGACAACGAGCGTCGGATGGCCACGCAAAATGATAGGTCGGATGGCACGAATGGTCCTGAAACGGATGCCGTGCAGCAGAACAACCAACCGTCGCCATTTCGCCTATAAGCCGAATCTGGTCGTGGTCGATGGCGGCAAACCGCAGGTGATGGCGGCGGCCAAGGCGCTTGCCGACTGCGGCGTGGACGATGTGGCCGTCTGCGGATTGGCGAAGCGTCTTGAGGAGGTTTGGGTGCCGGATGACGACTATCCGATCATCCTCAAACGTCAGTCCGAAGGCATGTATCTGCTGCAGCGGGTGCGTGACGAATCGCATCGTTTCGCCATCACCTACCATCGTCAGACCAGACGCAAAGGAGCTTTGCGTTCCGCTTTGGACGACATTCCCGGCATCGGCGAAGCCTATCAGAAACGGCTTCTCAACCATTTCGGCTCCGTACGCGCCATGCGTGAGGCGAGCGTGGAGGATTTCGAACAGGTCAAAGGCATCGGCCATGCCAAGGCCGAGAACATTTACCAGGCATTGCATTCGTCCGTTGACATTGCTTCGAAGGCGGAGGATGCCCTCCGAACAGTGAAATCGGATGGAAACAGTCCGAAAGATGAAAAGAAATAGAATCTGTAACGAGCAATCGCTTCTGCGTTGCTAGCATGATGAATGGTGAGAGTAAGGGAGGGAACATGACCGAGGTGGACCATCGGTGCGCGGTCCTTGGCAAACCCATCGCGCATTCGCTTTCCCCTGTATTGCATAATGCGGCCTATCGAGCTCTAGGACTTGACAGCTGGTCGTATGGCAGGCACGAGGTCGGCGAGACGGAGCTTGAGGATTTTTGGAGTCGCTTGATTCCATCTGGGCGGGACTGAGCCTGACCATGCCGTTGAAGAAGACCATCCAGCCATATGGCGTGCCATGCAACGCGTGGGCGAAAGAGCTGAAGGTGGCCAACACCGCCGTCTTCGACTGGTCTGGCGCGAACGATAAGAACGCCGCCATCCCTGCGATCAGGCTCTACAACACGGATGTGAAGGGAATTGAGCTCGCCTTCGAGCACTCGTATCGGGCACGTGGCATGCGGATGGATTCTGGACAAGACGGCGAGGCGGTGATCATCGGCAATGGCAACACCGCCACCTCGGCTTTGGCGGCCTGCACCGAGATGCCCCACATTGGACATGTCACCGTCGTGGCACGCCATCCCGATAAGAACGAGGCGCTTGAACCATTGGCGGAAAGCCATATGGGCGTCGGCTCCATAAGCATCGTCGCCATGGACCATGCGGTGAATCTGCTGTCCCATGCGGACGTCGTCATCAACACCATCCCCGGCCTTGCCGCCGATCCGATCGCCGAGGCGTTTGCCTCAGCCGGCATAGTCACGAACGGCACGCTACTCGACGTGGTCTATGATCCCCGCCCGACCAAGCTCATGCAGGCCTGGAGGTCATGCGGCGGCACCGCCATCGGCGGCGAGGAGATGCTGCTGTACCAAGCCATGATTCAAGTCTGGCTGATGACCGGCATATGGGACAACGATCCGCCGACCGAGCCCACCAGCCATCAGAAAGTCGAAGCATTGGAGCATGCCATGCGCTCCGCGCTTAAGGAGGCCCTGTGATGAACGAAAAGAACAACGCCGTCAACCAGGCAGGCAGGCATACGAGCGCGCCTTCTCCGGCCGCAGGCTTCGAAGTGCTGCTCATCACCGGCATGAGCGGCGCGGGCCGGTCCCACGCGGCCAACAGCATCGAGGACATGGGCTGGTATGTGGTCGACAACATGCCGCCGAAACTGCTTGTCCCGCTGGTGGACATGATGACCAGCTCCGGTTCGAACATCCACAAACTCGCCGCGGTCATCGACGTGAGGTCACGTGACTATTTCGACGACCTGTCCGCCGTGCTGAGCCATCTGGACGATCTTGGGGTGAAGACCCGCATCCTGTTCCTCGACGCCAGCAACGAGGTGCTCATCAAGCGCTACGAATCCGTGCGCAGGCCCCATCCGCTGCAGCAGGGCAATCGTCTGATCGACGGCATCCTTGAGGAACGCGACCTGCTGAAGAACCTCAAAGAGCACGCCGACATCGTCATCGACACCTCGGCATTGAGCATCCATCAGCTGTCCACGAAACTGTACGAGGGTCTGCTTGGTTCCGGACCGACCACGGTTTCCGTGCATATCTTCAGTTTCGGATTCAAATACGGCATTCCGATAGACGCCGATTTCGTGGCGGACGTCCGGTTCCTTCCCAACCCGTTCTGGGTGCCGGAGCTTCGTTCGCTGACGGGCAAGGACAAACCGGTCAGCGACTACGTGCTCTCCAGCGAGGGCGCGGAGGAGTTCCTTGACGCCTACGAGAAAGCCATCGCCATCGCCATCGAAGGTTATGCGCAGGAAGACAAGCACTATGTGACCATCGCGTTCGGATGCACCGGCGGCCAGCACCGTTCCGTGGCCATGAGCGAGGCCTTGGCCAAGCGCCTGCGTGCGCGTGGTCTCACGGTCTCCGTATCGGCCCGCGAGCTGGACAAGCGTTCGGCCGATTGATGACCGCATTGTGAGAAGACAGTATCCAAATACAAAGAAAAGCTGCCGGCTTTGTCCAAGTTATTCGGTATCACAGTAAGCCGGTAGCAGTGCGGGTCGAGTCCGCGACTCGCCTGAAATTATAGGGAAGAACAGGAAAGTAGGAGGTTGGCTCTTGGCTCTTCTGGATGACGTCAAAAGCGAGCTGGCCGCAATCGACAACGAGTTGCCCATCGCCAAAAAGGCACAGGCGACTGCGATGATTCGATTCGGCAATGGTTTGCACTCGGTGGATCACCACATTCTCGTGCAGGCGCAGCTTGATTCCCAAGACGCGGCCATATGGCTGCAGGACACCATCAGAAATCTGTACGGCCACGAAGCCACGCTTACCCCCGTTTCCAGGCAGACGCCGACCGGCGTGGTGCAGCGCTTCATAGTCCGCGTCCCCAAGGGCAGCGCGGCTCTGGTGCTGCAGACCGGCCTGTACAGCCGTTACACCAAAAACATGGTGCTGGGTCTGCCGGGCGACATCATCAACGGCAAGATCGCCCAGATCAAGGCCGCCTGGCGTGGCGCGTTCCTCGCAGGCGGACACCTGTCCGACCCGGGCAAGGCCAGCTATCTCGAAATCGTATGTCCGAATCATGAGGCCGCGCTGGCGCTGGTCTCCACCGCGCGTCGTCTCGGCATCACCGCCAAGCCGCGTAAGCTGCGCAGCTCCGAACGTGTGACGTTGCGCGACCCCGATGCCATCGAACGCATGCTCATCCTCATGGGCGCCCCTCATTCCGCCCGCGAATGGACCGGAAAGCGTTCCGACGGAGAGGCCCGAGGCAAGGCGAACCGTCTGGCGAACTTCGATGACGCCAACATGCGCCGTAGCGCCAAGGCCGCCGCGGAAGCCTGCGATAAGGTCCGCCAGGCCTTTGAAATCCTCGGCGATGACGTTCCGGACAATCTTAAATCCGCCGGCCAGCTCCGACTCGACCATGCCGACGCGTCCCTTGAGCAGCTGGGCCGTCTCGCCGACCCGCCAATCACCAAGGACGCGATCGCCGGACGTATCCGTCGACTGCTGCAATTGGCTGAGAAAACGGAGAAGGCACGCCGTCAAGCGGCCTGATTTTCGTTTCCGGAAACAAAACACCCATGCGACTTTTCCGTCGTATGGTGTTTTTTGTTCGTTTGGGCTTGTATTATGCGTAAGTGGCAATATGGCCATTCCACGCTTACAAGCGGCTAGGAAAGGATATACATGAAGACACTCAAGGATCTTGGAGATCTCAAGGGCAAGCGCGTTCTGGTTCGCGCCGATTTCAACGTTCCGCTGGACGGCACCACGATCACCGATGATGGTCGCATCAAGGCCGCCCTGCCTACCATCAAGGCTCTGCGCGAACAGGGTGCGAAGGTCATTCTGATGGCTCATCTCGGCCGTCCGAAGGGCAAGGTCGTTCCGGAACTGTCCCTGGCTCCGGTCGCCGCCCGTCTCGGCGAGCTGCTCGGCATCACCGTTCCGCTGGCCGCAGATACCTACGGTGAGGACGCGCAGGCCAAGGTCGCCGCGATGAGCGATGGTGATGTCGTGCTGCTGCAGAACGTCCGTTTCAATCCGGAAGAGACCAGCAAGGATCCGGAGGAGCGTGCCGCATACGCCAAGAAGATCGCCGCCCTCGGCGAAGTCTTCGTGTCCGACGGCTTCGGTGTCGTGCACCGCGCACAGGCTCCAACTACGCGTCGCCGCCGATCTGCCGGCCGCCGCTGGCCTGCTGGTCGAGAAGGAAGTCAAGGCACTGTCCCGCGCCACCGTGAACCCGGAGCGTCCGCTGACCGTCGTGCTCGGCGGCTCCAAGGTCTCCGACAAGCTCGGCGTGATCGACAACCTGCTGGACAAGGCCAACCGTCTGGTCATCGGCGGTGGCATGGCGTACACCTTCCTCAAGGCCAAGGGCTACGAGGTCGGCACCTCCCTGCTGGAAGAGGACCAGATCGAAACCGTCAAGGGCTACATGGAGCGCGCCGAGAAGAACGGCGTCGAACTCGTGCTGCCGACCGATGTCGTCATCAACCCGGTCTTCCCGAAATCCGATGAGGACATCGCTCCGGAAGTCGTGGCCGCCGACGCCATTCCGGCCGACAAGATGGGTCTGGACATCGGTCCGGAATCCCAGAAGCTCTTCCACGACAAGATCGTCGATTCCAAGACCGTCGTGTGGAACGGCCCGATGGGCGTGTTCGAGGTCCCGACCTTCGCTGAAGGCACCAAGGCCGTGGCCCAGGCTCTCGTCGATGCCACTGCTGCCGGCGCATTCACCATCGTCGGTGGTGGCGATTCCGCTTCCGCAGTGCGCAACCTCGGCTTCCCGGAGGATGGCTTCTCGCACATCTCCACCGGTGGCGGCGCCTCCCTCGAGTTCCTCGAGGGCAAGGAACTGCCGGGCCTGAAGGTGCTCGACTGATCTCAGAATCATGAAGGGGTGCTTCCTCATCAGTGGGTGGGGGAGCACCTTTTGCGTATTTCGCATACAATGTCACAAGAACGACCTTTCGCTTTGACGAGCACGGACGGGAGACGACGAATATTATGGGGCCGAAACGGATTCCTTTGGTGGCCGGAAACTGGAAGATGAATTTCGATCATCTTGAAGCGACGTATTTCGTACAGCAGCTTGCATGGAATCTTCGGGCCATCCATTTCGACTACAAACGTTGCGAAATCGCATTGATGCCGTCATTCACCTCACTCCGCAGCGTGCAGGTCGCCGTCGAATCGGACAATCTGAAAATCCGCTACGGGGCCCAAGCCGTCTCAGTCACCTCGCAGGGAGCGTTCACCGGCGACGTCTCCGCCGATATGATCGCCCATCTCGGCTGCTCGTACGTGATCGTCGGCCATTCGGAACGACGCAAATACCATCCCGAAGACGACGCGAACATCGTCGACCAGGTGAGGGCCGTGCTTGCTGCCGGCATGCAGCCGATACTTTGCGTCGGAGAAAGCTACGAGGAACGGCGCAAAGGCATAGAGCTCGATTTCGCGGTCGGCCAGGTGCACGACGTGACGCGGGACCTGTCCGATGAGGAGGCCGCGAAGCTGATTGTGGCGTACGAGCCGGTATGGGCGATCGGCACCGGCATGGTGGCTACGCCTCAGTCGGCACAGGACGCGGCCAGGGCGATCCGAAACGACCTGTCCGATACGTTCGGAACACGGGTCGGCGAAACGGTGCGAATCCTGTACGGCGGTTCGGTGTCCTCGAAAAACGCGGTGGAACTGATCAACGAGCCGGATGTGGACGGCTTCCTGATCGGCGGCTCCGCGTTGAAGGTCGATGAACTCACACGCATCTGCAAGCTGACATTGGAAACAACCGCCTGAAAACTTTTAAAAAGCATGGTTGGACGCTCGATTTTTTCAACACCATGCGCTATGATCAGAAACAGTGTTTACGAACTGGAGGTTCACCCGTGTCCGCTATGGCTACTGTCAAGCTTGTGCTGCAGATTCTTCTTGTCATCCTCAGCCTCTTGCTCACCTTGCTTATCCTTATGCACAAGGGTAAGGGCGGCGGCTTGTCCGACATGTTCGGCGGCGGACTCACCCAGAATGCGGGTTCCTCCGGTGTCGCGGAAAAGAACCTGAACCGTTGGACCGTCATCATCGCATTGCTGTGGGTGGCCATCATCATCGCCCTCGGTCTGATGACGAAATTCAACCTCATCTGATTGACGTAATTTGGTTTGGCCCATGACCGGCTTCACGGTCATGGGCCAAACTTGTCTCCGGCTAGATTGCTCCCGCAAAGGATTCAAATGACTTCGACAAACAACACCTATGATGACGTGACCATGGTCGTCGCCGATCTGGACGGCACACTGCTGCACGACGGAGAGACTTTCGAGGACCGTTTCCTGACGCAACGATCCATTGACAGCATCAACCGCATGCACGACGCCGGCATCAAATTCGTGGTGGAGACTGCGCGACCGGTCAGCACCGGCTACTCGTTCGTGCAGAAGCTTCCGGTTGACGCCGTCGCCTATCTCAACGGGGCGCTGTTGGATTTCAACCCCGTCTCGTCCGATTACGATATGCTCACCTCACCGACACTGCCGAAGGACGGACATCTGCAGAAGATCGGATTCTCTTCGAAAAGGGCCTGCGAGGTCTGCAAGTACCTGCTGGAGGAACTGCCTGACATGGAAGTGGGCATCGTCATGGATGATGTCAGGTACACGAATTTCGACGTCACGAAATACTGGAAGACGCAGACCTGGCGATACACGGATTTCGATGACGTTCCGGACGGCACCGCGGACAAGCTGATCCTGTTCCCGAACGAGGAGCAGTGGAAGCGTGTGGGACGGCTCATCCCCGACGATTTCGACGTGCATATCTCCGAAGGCTCGCTGTGGATGCTGATGAATCCGCAGGCCAATAAGGAGCATGCATTGAGCATCCTCGCCGATCGCATGTCGACGCCGTTGTCACGGACCGTCTCATTCGGCGACGATTTGGTGGACATCGCCATGCTTCGTGAATCCGGCAGGGGAGTGGCCGTAGCCAACGCGAATCCTGACGTGTTGAAAATCGCCGATGAGATCTGCCCTTCGAACAACGATGACGGCGTGGCCCAATGGGTTGAGAACAATCTGCTTTGACCGCCCCCCACATGGAGTCTTTTCACGGAATTGAACTCATTCATGCAGCGGCATGAAACACATCCACCAAAATTGAACTCTTTGTCTTTCTTGGTGCCCTGTCGTGCTATTCTTTGAACTAGCTTTTGTTTAAATTGAACTGGAAGGATAGGCATGACGGAATCATTCTCGACCAGATTGAATGATGCCATGGCATTACGCGAGCTTAAACAGATTGATTTCGTTCATGCTGCGGAAAAGTTCAATATCAAGCTCGGCAAAAGCCATATGAGCCAATACGTCAGTGGCAAAACCGTTCCCCGTGCCGATATCGCGCATTTCCTTGCCGCGTATCTGCGGGTCAACGAGGATTGGCTGATGGGCAAGGATGTTCCCATGGAAGAGCATGCCGCGATTTTGCCGGATTTTGCCGGTGAACAGCCCGACCATGTTGACGATGCATCCGAGCAACCGACAGAAGGAAGAACCATGCGCACTTTTACGAAATCCCACAAGCTCGACAATGTGCTGTACGACGTCCGTGGACCGGTCGCCGACGAGGCCGCGCGCATGGAGGCCGCCGGCACGCACATCCTGAAACTCAATATCGGCAATCCGGCACCGTTCGGCTTCCGCACGCCGGATGAAGTGTCTACGACATGTCGCAGCAGCTGCCCGACACGGAAGGCTATTCGCCGTCGAAGGGCCTGTTCTCCGCGCGCAAAGCCATCATGCAGTATGCGCAGCTGAAGAACATCCCCAACGTGTCCATCGACGACATCTACACCGGCAACGGCGTCAGCGAACTTATCAACCTGTCCTTATCCGCGTTGCTGGACAACGGCGACGAGGTACTCGTGCCGTCGCCGGATTATCCGCTGTGGACAGCTTGCGTGAATCTGGCCGGCGGAACCGCGGTGCATTACGTCTGCGATGAGGATTCCGAATGGTATCCGGACATCGACGACATGCGTTCCAAGATTACCGACAAGACCAAGGCGATCGTCATCATCAATCCGAACAATCCGACCGGCGCGCTGTATCCGAAGGAAGTGCTTCAGCAGATTGTCGATCTTGCGCGAGAGCACCAGCTCATGATCTTCTCGGATGAGATCTACGACCGTCTGGTCATGGATGGGTTGGAGCACATCTCCATCGCGTCCCTTGCGCCTGACCTGTTCTGCGTGACGTTCTCCGGATTGTCGAAGTCCCATATGATCGCCGGCTGGCGTGTCGGCTGGATGGTGCTGAGCGGCAACAAGCGTCTCGCCAAGGATTACATCGAGGGTCTGAACATGCTGGCCAACATGCGTATGTGCTCGAACGTGCCTGCGCAGTCGGTGGTGCAGACCGCATTGGGCGGCCATCAAAGCGTCAAGGATTATCTGGTGCCCGGCGGCCGCATCTACGATCAGCGCGAGTTGGTGTACAACATGCTCAACGATATTCCAGGCATCACCGCGGTCAAACCGAAAGCGGCGTTCTACATCTTCCCGAAGATCGATGTGAAGAAGTTCAACATCCATTCCGATGAGCAGTTCGCGCTTGACCTGCTGCATGACAAGCATATCCTCATCAGCCACGGCGGTGCGTTCAACTGGCAGGAGCCGGACCACTTCCGTGTGGTCTATCTGCCTCGTATCAGCATGTTGAAGGAGACCATCGGCGAGATCGGCGACTTCTTCAGCACGTATTGGCAGGCTTGATTTCCGGTTCGCTTTTCTTTCGATTATGGCCGCGATTTGATATCGCGGCCTTTTTGTCTTTCCGTATGTCTTCTGCGCGTATTATTCCGGCATACGTAAAAGAGGTCTCCATCAAAAGATGGAGACCTCTCGGCTTTTATCCGTTTAACGGTGCTGTATCAGCGAATGATTCAGCCGTTGACGCGGTCGATGCCAGCCTGGACGCGGCGAGGACGGTGTCCCAGGACTTGATGAAGGCTGCGACGCCGTCAGCTTCCAGCTTGTCGGTGACATCCTTGATGTTGATGCCCAGATCGGCGAGCTTGTTCATGATGGCGTGGGACTCTTCGTAGGTGCCCTTGATGGACGGAGCGCCATTGCCGTGATCGGCGAGAGCGTTCAGGGTCTTCTCCGGCATGGTGTTGACGACGAACGGAGCAACGAGCTCGTCGACGTACTTGCAGTCGGAGTATGCGGCGTTCTTGGTGCCGGTGGAGGCCCACAGCGGACGCTGCTTCTTGGCGCCCTTGGCTTCGAGAGCAGCCCAACGCGGATCGTTGGCGAACTTGTTCTCGAACAGCTCGTAAGCCAGGCGAGCGTTGGCCACAGCGGCCTTGCCCTCGAGAGCCTTGGCTTCGTCGGAGCCGTTGGCTTCCAGCAGCTTGTCCACAGCGGTGTCCACGCGGGAGACGAAGAAGGAAGCGACGGAGCCGATGTGCTTCAGGTCGTGGCCGTTGGCGTCAGCTGGGCGATGCCCTCGATGTAGGCGTCGATGACCTGCTCGTAACGCTCCAGGGAGAAGATCAGGGTGACGTTCACGGAGATGCCCTTGGCCAGGGTGGCGGTGATTGCCGGCAGGCCTTCGAGGGTGGCCGGAATCTTGATCATGGCGTTCGGACGGTTCACCTTGGCCCAGAGTTCCTCGGCCTGCTTCTCGGTGGCCTCGGTCTCGTGAGCCAGACGCGGATCCACTTCGATGGAGACGCGGCCGTCAACGAAATCGGACTTCTCGGCAACCTCACGGAAGATGTCGGTGGCGTTGCGCACGTCGGTGGTGGTGAGCTCGCGCACGGCGGTCTCAACGTCGACCTTGCCCAGTTCCTTCAGCTGCGGATCGTACGGGCCGACCTCGTGCAGAGCCTTCTGGAAGATGGACGGGTTGGTGGTCACGCCGACAACGTTCTTGTTGGCGATGAGATCCTGCAGAGAGCCGGACTCGATGCGGGAGCGGGACAGGTCGTCCAGCCAGATCGAGACACCGGAGTCAGAGGTGCGCTGAGTTGCTTCAGTCATTGTTTTTTCTCCTTGATACCTTTTTGGATCAAATCTTGTTTATCGGTGAAAGGGGAGGGGCACATGCTGTCGTGTCCCTCCCCGTATCATCACTTGGCGGCTTCGACTTCCGCGATGGAGGCCTTGGCGGCTTCCACAACGTGCTCGGCGGTGATGCCCAGATCGATCATGTTCTGAGCGCCATCACCCTGCAGGCCGAACTGCTCGATGGACACCGGCTTGCCGTAGGAGCCGAGGTACTTGTACCACGGCATGGCAACGCCGGCCTCGACGGAGACGCGGGCCTTGACGGCGGCCGGAAGCACGGCCTCCTTGTATTCGGCGTCCTGCTCCTCGAACCATTCCACGCACGGCACGGACACGACGCGGGCCTTGATGCCCTCGCCGGCCAGGGTCTTGGCAGCGGACACAGCCCACTGGACTTCGGAACCGGTGGCCATGATGATGACGTCCGGGGTGCCTCGGTGTCGACGAGCACGTAAGCGCCCTTCTTCACGCCGTCCTTGGCCTTCTCAGCGGTCTCGGCGAGAACCGGGACGCCCTGACGGGTCAGAACCATAGCGGTCGGCAGGGTGTTCTTCTTCTCGAAGAAGTAACGGTAGGCTTCAGCGGTCTCGTAAGCGTCGGCCGGACGAGCGACCTCGAGCTGCGGGATGGCGCGGAAGGAAGCCAGATGCTCCACCGGCTGGTGGGTCGGGCCATCTTCGCCGACTGCGACGGAGTCGTGGGACCACACGTACAGGTTCGGAATCTGCATGAGGGCGGCCAGACGCACGGCGGAACGCTCGTAATCGGAGAACATGAAGAAGGTGCCGCCGTACGGACGGGTGTGGGAGCCCAGCAGGATGCCGTTGGTGATGGTGCCCATGGTGAACTCGCGCACGCCGAAGTGGAGCTGACGGCCGTACTTGCTGCAGTTCGGCCACTGCTTGGTGGCGCACTCAGCCGGGGCGAAGGTCTCAGCGCCCTTGAGGTCGGTCTTGTTGGAGCCGCCGAGGTCGGCGGAGCCGCCCCAGAGTTCCGGCATGACGGCTGCGATGGCGTTCAGAGTGGAGCCGGAAGCGCCACGGGTGGCGACGTTCTTGCCGACTTCGAAAGTGGCCTCGAGGTCGTCGATGGCCTTGTCGAAGCCTTCCGGAAGCTCGCCGGCCTTGATGCGGTCGTACAGGGCAGCCTTGTCCGGGTTGGCCTTGCGCCATGCGTCGTACTTCTCGTCCCATTCCTTGTGGGCTTCGAGACCGCGCTCGGCGACCTTGCGGGCGTGGGCGAGGGCCTCTTCGTCAACGTGGAAGGACTCCTCCGGGTCGTAGCCGAGGAGCTTCTTGAGACCAGCGACGGCCTCGGCGCCCAGCTTGGAGCCGTGGGAGGACGGGTCGTTGGTCTTGCCCGGGGTCGGCCATGCGATCAGGGTATCGACCTTGATGAGCTTCGGCTGGCTCGGGGCGGCGGCGCGGGCCTTGGTGATGGTGTCGGCCAGGCCTTCGACGTCCTCCTTGTAGGAGCCGTCAGGCTGGATGAAGCTGAACTCGTCGGTGTACCAGCCGTATGCCTGGAAGCGCTTGAGCACGTCCTCGGCCAGCACCAGGTTGGTGTCGCCTTCGATCTGGATGCGGTTGGCATCGAAGATCACGGTCAGGTTGCCGAGCTGCTGGTTGGCGGCGAGGGAGGCGGCTTCGCCGGAGATGCCCTCTTCGATATCGCCTTCACCGCAGATGACCCAGATGTTGTGGTCGAACGGGGACTCGCCTTCCGGAGCTTCCGGATCGAGCAGGCCACGCTGGAAACGCTGGCCATAGGCGAAGCCGATGGCGGAGGCGAAGCCCTGGCCCAGCGGACCGGTGGTCATTTCGATGCCCGGGGTCAGGCCGTATTCCGGATGGCCCGGGGTACGGGTGTCAGCGCCGCCACGGAAGTTCTTCAGATCGTCCAGGGTCAGGCCGTAGCCGGAGAAGTACAGCTGGACGTACTGGGTGAGGGAGGCGTGGCCACCGGAAAGAATGAAGCGATCGCGGCCTTCCCAGTTGGGGTCGTTCGGATCATGCTTGATGAAGTGCTGGTACAGGGTGTAGGCGATAGGCGCCAGGGAGACGGGGGAACCCGGGTGGCCGTGTCCCGCACGCTCAACCGCGTCGGCCGACAGGACCTTGGCCATCTTGATGGCGCGTTCGTCCAGCTCGGTCTCCTTGAATTCGGTCATGGATTACTTTCCTTCCAATTGGTCGGGCCGCGTATCCGGCTTGTGCCGAGCGCTCGACGCCCTCACATTGCGTTTCCCATAGTAGCGATGTGAGGTGACGTTGTGGTGAAATTTTGGCGTGTTTTGGTAATTTGTGTGCTGTTAGCGCTCACAATTAACATTCGCGTGAACTTCAGATGTTCGTTTGTCGATATATCTCCCAATGCCAGTCGCCGCAAGGCTTTGCCGCATGAAGGAAACTACTCTGGAAGCGAACCAATTAGCACTCCGGGCGCCGGAGTGCTAAAACATTAAAAGAAGTTTTCCGGGTACGTCTCATCAGCACCGTCAAACATAAGGCGTACCGGCACACACCTATGCATAAGGAGGCGCGCATGGCGCAATCAAGACGCATGCTGGTGTTGCGTGCCGTGGTCGAGGATTACATCCGTTCTCAGGAACCGGTGGGTTCCACCACACTGACCCGGGATCATGACCTCGGCGTCAGCTCCGCCACCGTGCGCAACGACATGGCGGCCTTGGAAGATGAAGGCTATCTTATTCAGCCGCACACTTCGGCCGGCAGGGTGCCGACCGAAAAAGGGTACCGTTACTTCGTCGACCGTTTGGCGACGGTCGTTCCGCTATCGGAGGCCCAGCGCCGCGGCATCAACAGCTTTCTGTCCGGATCGGTCAATCTGCAGGACACGCTGCAGCGGGCCGCCCGGCTGCTGGCGCAGATCACCGGACAGGTCGCCGTCGTGGCTGCGCCGTCACTGTCGAAGTCGACATTGCGGCATATCGAAATCGTGCCAGTGTCCATTAATACGCTGCTTGCCGTAGTGATCACCGATACTGGCCGTGTCGCGCAGCATATCCTCAACGTCACGAAATTGCCGGACGTGACGACGCTCACTCATCTGACCAACGAGATCAACACGCAATGCTCCGGCGTTTCGCTGACCCGCACGGCCGATTGCGTACGACAGATGGGAGCGCGCAAGGAATACCATGCGATCAGCACGCTTGCGGAAACGCTTGCGCAGGCCTTTGATGGCATGGCGGATGACGAACGCGCGAGCGAATTGTACATGGCGGGCACTTCACGGCTTGCGCATCAACGCACGATGGCCGACCTAGCCCCGCTGTTCGACGCGTTGGAGGAGCAGGTGGTGCTCATGAAGTTGATGAGCTCGCTGAGCGAAACCACGCAATCCGACGGCGTCGGAGTGGCGATCGGTTCCGAAACGCACACGCCCGGTTTGCTGCACGCCTCAGTGGTAACCAGTGGCTACGGACGTACCTCCGCGGCCGCCACGGACGGCGCGACGCATGCGGCCGCATCATCACAGACGGAAAATCAAAGCGGTGATGATACGCAGCAGGCGGGCGAACCGGTCGCATTCGTCGGATCGATCGGGCCGACGCATATGGACTACGCGGCGACCATGGCCGCCGTGAGGGCGGTCGCCAGATATCTGACGGCGTTCCTCGCCCACGATGAAGGTCAGCCGGCCGACTGACCCCGCCTTATGGCACAATGACACGCAGAACCAACAGGGAGAAAGAATAATCGTGACGGACTATTACGAAGTGCTGGGCGTCGACCGTTCGGCAAGCGACGACGAGATCAAAAAGGCGTATCGAAAGATGAGCCGCAAATACCATCCCGACATCGCAGGTCCGGAATTCGAAGACAAGTTCAAGGAAGTCAACAACGCGTACGATGTGCTGTCGGATCCTAAGAAACGGCAGATGTACGATGCCGGCGTCGATCCGAACGATCCGAATGCGGGCGGCATGCACGGTGGCGGATTCGGTGGCGGATTCGGCGATATGGGGGACATCTTCAGCATGTTCACCGGTGGCGGATTCGGTGGCACCGGCGGTGGACCGACTCCGCGCACCCAGCCGGGGCGTGATGCGCTTGTTTCCGCGACCATCGATTTGAAGACGGCGGTGTTCGGCGACACCACGCACGTCAAGGTCAACACGTTCGGCCTGTGCCAGGAATGCGGCGGCACCGGCTGCCAGAACGGCACACAGCCCACACAATGTCCCGACTGCCACGGTCAGGGATATGCGCAGCGCGTGGTACGCACCATGCTCGGCCAGATGATGACCACCGCGCCATGCGAACGCTGCGAAGGCCATGGAACGGTCATCGAGAAGCCGTGCCCGTCCTGCCTCGGCCATGGCCGCGTGCGCGTCACCCGCAATGTCGGCGTCGCGGTGCCGGCCGGCGTGGCGAACAACACCCGTCTGCGTCTCGCTAATCAGGGTGAGGTCGGCGAAAATGGCGGCGTCGCGGGCGATTTGTATGTGGATATCCGCATCAAGCCGGATGGCATGTTCACTCGTGATGACGACGATTTGCATTGTTGGATCAAGGTGCCGATGAGTTGGGCCGTATTGGGGCACGAAGTCGAAATCGACACCTTCGACGGCAGGCAGACGCTGGATATCCCAGCCGGCAGCCAGCCGGACGATACCGTGACGTTGAAGAACCTCGGCGTCACGCATCTCGACGACAAGAACGAGCGCGGCGATTTGGTGGCGCACGTAGTGGTGGAGATTCCTAAGAAGCTGTCCGATGACGAGCGGGAGCTGATTGAGCGGTTCGGCGAGATGCACGACACGGACGCCCAGCATGTTGCCGTGAAGTCCCGTCCGTCGTCCGGCGCGAAGAAGGGGTTCTTCTCCAAGTTGAAGGACGCGCTGCGCTAGTTTTCGCAATCCAATCGAATACGGGACATATGAAAAGCAGTCCGTATCCCAACTCATAACCTTGGGATACGGACTTCTTTCACATCTGGCGTGGCGGGTGATTCCCGCCTATTTGAGCAGCGACCTGCACATGGCGCGATACCGGCTCACATATCCTCCACCGAAGAACACGCAATGTCCTGCAATGGGGTAGAGCTGCCACAATGTGATGCGGTCCTGCCATCCGGCCTTAAGCGGATGCGCCGACTGATAGCCTTCGAGGATGTCCGTAAGATATGACATGCCGAACAGGTCGAGCATGGCAAGGTCTTCCTCACGGTGCCCACCGTGAGCCGCAGGATCGATAAGCACGGCTTCGACGTCACCGGAATCAGCAGTCCACATGACGTTGCCGCTCCACAGGTCGCCATGCACGCGTGCGGGCTTGTCGTTGGCGGCCTTGCCTAGGATGTCGGGCAAGGCGTCGATAACGGCTTCAGTCAGTTCCATGTCATAGTCGGTCAGTTCGCGACGTTTCATGCCGAGTCGTACCATCGGACGCAATCTGCCGTCCGCCAGATAGGTGGCCACATCATCCCAGGCACCGGTATCCATCGGGACGGGATCCTGCAACGGCCCGAAATAGCAGGTGCCGTCGTATCCAGTTGGAGCGGAGCCAAAATGTTCGGCACCGGCATCATGCATATGAGCTAGCGCAACACCGAAATCGCGCGCGGCTTGGATGGTCGGACCGCAGGCGTTCACGCGTTCAATGTCGAGATAATCCTTGCCCCAGTCGTATACGTCGACCACGCGTGGGCCGCCCTGCGATTGCGCCTCGCCGAGCCATTTGAGGCCGCGTCCCTCGCATTCAAAGAAACCTTCGGGGCTGAATGCCCTGCTTTTGCGGTATTTGCCCATGCCGATGAGCCTTTCTCCCATGCCGGACATGCCGGCGTACTTTTGGCTCCATTGTGTGCATGGTTTGAGACAACTATGCCGGAATGCCTTGAAAACTAGACCCCTCTCGCTACTCTTGGTCACGGAAAAGCAGACGAAACCATATTCTACGAACATAAAGAGGGTTCATGAATTTCTTCCAAGCGATTTTCCTTGGCCTGGTGCAGGCGTTGACCGAATACTTGCCGGTCTCTTCCAGCGCCCATATCCGTATCATCGGCGATTTGATGCTGGGCTCCGATCCGGGTGCCGCGTTCACCGCCATCATCCAGATCGGCACCGAGCTTGCCGTGATCCTGTATTTCCGTCATGACATCATACGCATCTCGGCGCGTGGTTCGGCTCCTTGTTCGGCAAGGAGGGCAAGGACTTCAAGAGCCGTATGGGCGCGCATAACCGCGACACGCAGATGGGTTGGTTCATCATCATCGGCACGCTGCCGATTCTGATTGCCGGTCTGTTGTTCAAGGACGCCATCGAAAGCACGCTGCGTAATCTGTGGATCACCGTTACCGTGCTGATTATCTTCGGTATTCTGCTGTGGGTGGTCGACGCCCGCGCCAAGCAGGTCAAGACCATGGATGAGATGACCTGGAAGGATGCGCTGATCTTCGGCATCGGTCAGATGCTGGCGCTGATTCCTGGCGTTTCCCGTTCCGGCGGCACCATCACCTTCGGCCGTGCGATGGGTTATACCCGTGAGGCTGCAGTGCGCGTGAGCTTCCTGATGGCCATTCCGGCCGTGTTCGGCGCGGGCATCCTCGAAGCCGTTTCCGCGGTCAAGGATGTGGCCGCAGGCAATGCGGGAATGTTCCCGGGCTGGGGTGCGACCATCGCGGCCACCATCGTGGCGTTCGTGGTCGGCTATGTGGTGATCATCGGCTTCCTGAAGTTCGTGTCCACCTTCTCGTACAAGGCGTTCGCCATCTACCGCATCGCGCTGGCCGTTGTCGTGGCTCTGCTGCTGATCTGCGGCGTGCTGCACCCGACGGAAGTCGTTGCCGCCGCGTAAGCGTGATTCGGCGTAAATAAAGCGAATCCCGGCCATCCGTAAGGTGGCCGGGATTTTTTTCGTCTGCGACCTCCTCCTGGAGGGGAACGACTCAGACGCCGTTGCGTAGAAGTGATTCGGCCTCACGAAGCAGTTCCTCGCAGGCAGGCATGCCATTCGAGGCGATTCGCTTCGCTCTCGCGTCCAAATCGTAATCATGTTCCAGACGAGCCAAATAGTCGCCGGCATGCATGTCTGACACCAATCCATCGGCGTCGGAACGCCATTGCATGGCCTTTCTGGTCAAATCTCCTTCAATAAGCGGATACTCGATTATTAAAGACAAGGCGCGCAGCAGCTCCAAAGTGCCTTGCATGCATTCGGTATTGGCACAGTAATGCGGTACGGATACCCATATGGATGTTGTCGGAAAGCCCGCTTCGGCGGCGAAGGCGTCAAGGATGTTGGGGATGCCCACCGGACCGTTGTATTCCCTGTCGGATTCGCATTCGCAGCCGCTTTTGGAGATGTCAAGCGGCAATGGCCGTGTGTGCGGGCATTCATCGAACATGGAGCCAAGCGTGATGACATCACTTACGTCATAGTCTTCTGCGACACGTAGCGTCTGCCTGCAGTATTCCTCCCACCGGTAATTGGGTTCGGGTGCGATCTGCGCAAGCAGGTGCAGCATGGGGGAGACGGCAATGTCATAGAAAGTCGTTTGCGGCCAGATGATGCGCTTACGCCCCTGCACGGAGCAGATCATGGGCCGGGCCACCTGATAGTCGTAGAAACCTTCGTTGTCAATATGGCGCACTTCCTGCGACTCATACCGGGACACCAAATGACGGACGACGTTCGTGGCCGCTTGGCTTGCATCGTTCCATCCTTCGAATGCGGCGATAAGTATCGTCTTGGGCATTGCGCTCTCCTCACACATGCTTTTAATGTATACCGAAAACGGGTGGTGTGACACGCGCTTCAGCCATCGGTGAATACGAATAAACCAAACCGCGACACGCTGACTTGCAAATTACACGAATGTGGTTATAGTAAATACTCGTGCTCACGCAGTGAATCTGCTGGAGACATGCGGACATAGCTTAGTTGGTAAAGCGCAACCTTGCCAAGGTTGAGACCGCGGGTTCGAGTCCCGTTGTCCGCTCTAAGGTTCCGATTGATTATCGACCTTTATGGTGGGTTAGCCAAGCGGTTAGGCAGCGGCCTGCAAAGCCGTATAGACGAGTTCGACTCTCGTACCCACCTCGCATCATGTGAGATTAGTTTTCGCATGTTGACATGACCCGGGCGGTTGGCGCAGAGGTAGCGCACTTCCCTGACACGGAAGGGGTCACAAGTTCGAATCTTGTATCGCCCACTGGAGCATTGCTCCGTACAAATTAAGACTGGGTGATTGGCGCAGCGGCTAGCGCACTTCCTTCACACGGAAGGGGTCATAGGTTCGATTCCTATATCACCCACCGTTATCACAGCTCGGTTTTGCCGGGCTTTTTTTGTTTCCATTCCTTTTCACGCTACTTCGTCAAATAAGAATGCAAGCATCGACGCGCCGGGCAAAAAACAGCGATCGACGAAAAAACGATTCACCACATTACACAAGAATTGCCGATGAAAATACAAAGAATCAAACGAGAGAAGCATGACTTTTGCCAAACGCATTTCTAAAATGAGTATCGTAAACAAAAGAGAAAACAAACAAGACGCAAGGTGCGTCACAGCACACCAGCAAGAAAAGGAAACATCATGAACAAGAACAAGATCTTCTCCGCAATCATGCGTGGCTTCGAAGTCAGCGGCATCAACGCTCTGTCTTCGGCTGCCGGCTCCTCTTCCGTCAACGGCGCTCTGCAGGAGATCATCGACACCCGCCGCTGATTTGGACACCACACACTGAATCCTTCTTGAAAAAGCCTGGAACGCGATTAAAAAGCGTTCCAGGCTTTTTGTTCCCCGGCAAGCGGCTACAATTGCCTATTGTGAACGAGAGACAATTGAACCTCAACCAACCGGTTAAGGATATGGGCCCCAACGAATTGAAAGCGTACGCCGAGCTGGGGCAGAAACAACACGATGAGGCGAACCGCGAACTGGAACGACGCTGGCGCAGCTACGATGACATGCTGCCGAAGGACGAATTCGTATCCATCATCGACAAGAACGAACGGTAAATACCGTTCACAGTGTATGATTCGTGACCATGCCGGCCACAATACCGGCCAATTGCAAGGGGAGAGGGTAGAATGACAGCTATGACTGATCCGATTCCAAGCGCAGGCGAAACGACCATCATTGGTCTTCCTGCTATCACTGTACCGGTTACTTCCACCGGAGACCGTCCTCTGACGAAGGAGGACCTCAATACGATCATGCGTCTGGCCGACGGCACGGCGCTCCTGATTTCCACCAGGGGAGCGGTGTCCGGCTCGCGTTATCTCCTCGACGAGGACGAGATCACCGTGGGACGCGACCCGAGTTCCGATATCCTGCTGGACGATTCCACCGTCTCCCGCACGCACGCGGTGTTCCGCAGGATTAACGGAAATTATTCGGTGATTGACGCCGGCAGCCTGAACGGCACATACGTGAACCGTCAACGAGTGGATAGCCAGGAACTGAAGAACGGCGACGAAATCATTCTGGGCAAGTTCCGTCTTGTATATTTCACCAACAAGGCCGTCATTGCCTAATGAAACGCCCGATGCGGGATAAACTGTGAGTAACGGTTTTCCTTCAATCGCCTATGGGCTCCGAATGGAAGCTCATAGGCGATTGTTTTATGGCGTGTAGGAGAAGACAATGGACGGCGAGGCAGAACCAACAATGCGGTTGCATCTGCACGTGTCGCACGCGGTGCAGGGGGAGTTGTTCCCCTCCGCGGACGCGCAGCCCGTCACACGGGGCTATCGTGGTACGGTCGCGTCAAAAGTGGCGGGTATCACGTACCGCCAGCTTGACTATTGGGCGCGTAAACAGATAGTGGAACCATCCATCACCCCGTCGCACGGATCCGGCTCACGCAGATTGTATTCGTTCAAAGATGTGGTGATTCTTGCCGTTTCCAAAAGATTGCTGGATGCCGGAATCAATCTGCAGAACGTGACCACCGCCATCGGCTTCCTCGCGCAGCGCACGCCCGAACAGTTGGCCGGCATCATCATCATGTGCGATGGGCAGAATGTGCATGAGTGCACGGACAGCGAACAGATGGTGGCTCTGCTCCAAAGCGGCAGAGCTGTGTTCGGGGTGTCCGTCGGATCGCTATGGCATCAGATCAAAAAGGCTCTAGAACATGAGGAATACGTCGATTTGACGAAGACGCCGGCATCGACAGACACCAATAGGCCAATCGACGACATTGCCGCGATACGTATGAGAAAGAAGCTGGAATCGCGACGCAAATCCCGCGCAGCAGCCTGATCGCATACAATTGGTACGATTCAGCCCGGAACGTTCGAACGATATAACCCGCAGGGGAGTAGCGCATGCTTGATATTCTGCCGGCACTGTTGTGGATCATAGCCGCCGTCATCGCAGTGAACATTTGTTCGATTACTGCGATTCGAGGCAATCTGTTTTCCAAAAAACACCGCGATGTGCATCCGGTGCGTTGGTCGATCATCGCGCTGCATTTCACCTCATTGGTCATTGGCGCGTTGCCATATCCGGTATATGCGATGTTCAGGTCGGATTTCTCGGAGAGGTTCCGGCGTTTCTACGAACATGTCGGATGGCCGTCGCTGCGGTGATGGTCATGCTGATCGCAGCGGAACTTGTTTTCATGTATCTTCAGGCCCGAAACGGCATGCACAGCGAGATGGAGCGGAAGCTCAATCAGGCCGTCAAATAGAAATCTGACATAACGTACATTATCGGCTTTTCAGGAATGACGTTTTTCCAGGCTTGAGGAAGCGTCAAACACGCGGTTCTGACATAACGGCCTCCGTCACTCAATAAATAAAAACGTGGTTGCTGCCACGATATTGCGACAGCAACCACGTAACTGGCCTACAGCGTTTCCGTTTACGGACTCAGGCGAAATACTCCTCGACGGCCTGCGCGAGTTCATCTACCGAATCCAGAATACGGTATGCGCCATGGGCTTTGAGCTCTCCGGGCTCCGCATAGCCCCAGCCACAGCCGAGGCAGTCCAAACCGCACGCCTTGGCGCCGTCGGCATCGGTCCAACGGTCGCCGACCATCAGTGCCTTGTCTCCTGCGTTCTCGTCGAAATCGATGTGCTGGAAAGCCCAACGGATCACTTGGTCCTTGTCAAGACGGGAATTGTCCTCGCTGGCACCGTAGATGCCGTCGACCATGGTGTCCAAGTGGAAATGCTCGCAAATCGGAATGCATTGGTATTGCGGCTTGCAGCTGGCAATCGCCAGATAGTATCCGTCGGCACGCAGTTTGGCGAGCTGCTCCGGAATACCTTGGTAAATCGTGTTGTTCAGGCGGCCGGGGACTTTCTGTCCGGGATTGTTCGGGTCGTCGAACACGGCCTCGTCGGCGTAATACTTGCGGTAAATCCTCACGCCTTCGTCAAGCTTGTCATCCGGAATGCCGTTGCGTTGCATCGATTCGCTGATGGCCGGTCCAATGAAACGATGCAATTCGGCATCGTCCGGCACCGGATATCCCATCTCTTCGAACGCCTTGACAACGCAGCCAATGATTCCTGGATCGGATTTCGTCAGTGTGCCATCGAGGTCAAGCAGAACGACTTTCTTCGGATGTTCGGACATGGATCTGATTCTCCCCTTGGCTGTGTGCTATAAGAATTGATGACAGAAACAATTATGCCCGGTCTCAATGACCGGGCATTCGTTCAAGTGTCGTTTAACTGCAGGTCACTCGTAGTCCGGGAACCATCCGTCACGATGCATTTGCAGACGCTTCTCCAGCAAAGCCTTCAGTTCGTCTTCGGTACGACGTTCCATGAGCATGTCCCAGTGCGTGCGTGTCGGCTTGGCGATTTCATCAGCCTCGTCGTCATTGTCTCCTTCACGGTGCGCGACGGCGCCGCAGCGGCACTCCCACTCATCTGGGAATTCTGCGCCCTCAGCGAACGGCAGAATCGTACGATGGCCTTTCGGACACACGTATGCGACGTCGGTTCGCGCCGCAAAATCCACATTGTCATCGGATTCAAGCGACTTCGCACCGATGCTCATGCCTCGCAGGCTACGTTCCGCCATATTGCTTTTGCCTCCTTGATTATCTGCTTACTCTAAGCTACAAAACACTTCGGACGTGTCACTTATTCCCGGCGTCCGCGAAAACCGATCTCCCGATTGCGCACATGCTCAGTCGACACCTGAATAGGCGACGATGCCACGGTTGACGTTCTCGTACGCCTGTTTCGTGATCGGAGCGAGCGTTTCGGCGCGTTTACCCAGGTATGGTCCGGCCACGGCGATCTGCTGCAACACGTCGGCGAGACGTTTGCATCCGCGTACGAAATCGCCGCCGGTCAAATCGGTGCCGTACAGCACACGCGACAGGCTTTCGCCCTGAGCCCATTCGTAGACGACATCGGTGATGCCGAAATCAAGTTGGCGCGGCTCGTCGAGGGCATAGTCCTCACACAGCATGGCAATCGACGCGTGCACGCCTTTGAGCTGCGCTGCACAGACGGCGACGTTCCCCTGCATTCCTCCGGGATAATGGCGCGGCTCTCCCCCGCTGCCTCTGCGTGGCTCGTAAATCAACGACATGACGGCGCTGGCCAGCTCCGTCGCATCGAGTCCGTCGAACGCGCCATCATCGATCGCCTGGGCAAGCACCAAATCAAGCTCGCTGTACAAGTGCCGCAACAGCTGTCCACGTTCGGTAAGCCGGTAATCGATATGTTCTTTTGCGCCTTCATCAAGCCGATCGAGGTATCCGAGCTCGTTCAGCACATTGCAGATGCGGTCGAATTGACGTGCTACGGAGCCGGTGCGTGAATCGTAGCGGTGCTGCACACGTTCCAATTCACGCATTTCACGCGCCCACCGATGCCCCCATTTGAGATGCTTCTGAATATCGGGGCATTTGCGGCAGGGATGGTCCCTGTCTTTTTCGCGAAGCTCCGCGATACGCCTGTCAAGGTCTTTGAACGCTTCGCTTCGCGCCTTCTGCGTGCGGAACACCTCGTGCTTGAGTTTGCGTCGTTCGTTCTTTTCCAAGTCGCTCAAGCGCATGCGCAGCCGCATGAACTCCTTGAAGTCGCCGAACTCACAATCGAACGCCCGTTCGTATCCGTCCAACGCTTTGCGCAACGTATCCATCTGCGCTTCAAGCTGCCAGGCGGATTCGTTGGCCTCCCATTGCGCGAAGGAATGGTCAAGCGTGATGCGAGCGGTCTCGTAATCGCTGGAATTAAGCAGGTTGACGGCCATGTTGAACGTCGGTTTGAAACTGGAGTGCAGCGGGTACACGCGCTTGCTGGACAGCGCGGCGGCAGTGGCGGGAATGAAGCCATGATGGTCCACGACCACCGCATGGCCGATGGTGTCGATGCCACGTCGGCCAGCGCGTCCGGTAGCTGGGTGAACTCCCCTGGCGTCAATCCGACATGCCCGGTCCCATCGAATTTCTCAAGTTTTTCCACCACCACGCACCGTGCCGGCATGTTGATGCCCAAGGCAAGTGTTTCCGTGGCGAAGACGACCTTCACCAGCCCCTCTTCGAACAGTCGTTCGACAATTTGGCGGAAGAGCGCCACCATGCCAGCATGATGCGGCGCGAATCCTTCCTCCAAGGCGAAGCGGAACTGCGAGAAATGCAAAGCCTTCAAATCCTCTTGACTGAGTTGGCCTTCGACCATCTCATCGACGATACGGCGGATGCGACGCACCTCGTCATCGGTGGTGAGTTCGAGTCCGGCGTTGATGCATTGTTCGACGGCCTGATCGCATCCGTTGCGGGAGAAGATGAAATAGATGCCCGGCAGGATGCCGAGGAAATTCAATTCATCAATCACGGCCCAACGACGTGGCGTATGGCGTTCGGGTCTGCGGGAATGGTCGTTCCATTTGCCGCCCTTGCCGCCCTTTCGTCTGTCGGGGCGCTGCTCTCCCCTACGTTTCGCGGCCTTGCGGTCGAGCTGATCGAGCCTGCTCACCAGCTGGGCGTTGAGCTTGTCTGTCTGATTGCCGTCTTTATCACGTCGATACAGGTCGATGAGTTCCGGTTCGGTGTGGTCGTCCGCCTGAACAAGCACATGCTGTTCCAACGGCACGGGCCGTTTTTCGGACACCACCAGCGTGGTGTCGCCACGGACCGATTCAATCCATTTGGAGAAGTCCTCGACATTCGACACGGTTGCGGACAGGCCGATGATTCTCACGCTTTGGGGCAGGTGGATGATCACTTCCTCCCACACCGGCCCGCGGAAACGGTCGGCGAGATAGTGCACCTCGTCAAGAATCACGTAACGCAAGGCGTCAAGCGTCATGGAATGCTCGTAGAGCATGTTGCGCAGGACCTCGGTGGTCATGACCACGATGTCGGCTTCGGAGTTGATGGACGTGTCGCCGGTAAGCAGGCCGACTCTGTCCGGCCCGTACGTTTCGACCAGATCATGGTATTTCTGATTGCTCAACGCTTTGATTGGCGTGGTGTAGAACGCTTTGACGTTACGCTCTTGGGCCAGATAGATCGCGAAATCAGCCACGACCGTCTTGCCGGCTCCGGTGGGCGCGGCGACGAGCACATTGTCGCCGGCTTCCAACGCATCATTGGCTTTGACTTGGAAATCGTCCAATTCGAATGGCATGGACCGTGCGAAACGAGACGAGACCGATTGGCGTTTGGCCTGCGTCTGTTTGAACGCCGCATAGCGTTGCGCGGGAGATAGGGCTGTGGTCATCTCGGCATCGTATGTGCCGGTGTCGTTATTGCCATGTCGACGATGATGAGTCATGGTTCCTTTTCGAATCAGTCGTTGGAATGTTTCCACTGCGCCCACTGCCGGGCATGACGGACGCGCTTTTCCTCACGGCGGCTGATGACTTCGGCATGAGCGTCGATATAACGATTGGCCGCGTCCTCAAGTGGACGTGTGAAGAACGGGGACGTGTTCTCCTTTGGTTGCGGCAACGGCTCGGACATGGCCTCGAAAACGTTTGGACATGCGTCCGCCTACTTTGATGGCATCTTTGAACGCATGATATCCGCGGATGCATGCGTATGCACCGCCGCCGACCAGCATCGTCAGCATGAACAGGACGAGTACCAGCCAAATCCACCAAGGCATAGCGCCTCCCCCGTCAGTCTTCGTTCTCTCGGTCGCCGACGCTCAGCTCATGCTGTGCTCGGGCGATGATCATCGTGCGCAACGTCTCCGGCGCGACGGCAGTAATATGACGGGCGTGCGCGATGCAGAACGCGACATACCAGGAATCGGAAGACACAATCAGATGCACCTTCTCGCCTTCGCCGCATTTCTCGACGGTGGCTCCCGACAGGCTGTCGATGAACGACAGGTCGTCCTGATTGGTTATGAACACGGCAGGTGTGCCATTGTCGAAACTCCACTTGCGCAGTTCGGATGCGGGCACGTCCGGAATGTCCACTTTTTCAGTGGGTTCGACCAGCTCCGCATGCTCGATGCGGGAGATGCGAAGCACCTGCCAGATACGAGGCTTGCCAGTAGCCTTGTTGATGGTCGTATCCGTCTTGACGAACTTCATCTTGTCCGCGGGCGCCGCGTTGGACACGTCGGTCCATACCGCCACGTAGTAAACGCCTTCGTCGACAAAAATCTTGTCTGGCGCCACTAGCTTGCGCTGTATACGGCCCGCACCGTCCGTATATTCCATGTCGAGCAGCATGCCTTTGGAGATGGCGCTCTTGACGATGGAGAAGTTCCTTGGTTCCATCTCGTATCCGGTCAGGCTCAGCCACGGCATGTCGCCAGGCTTGACGTGCTGGCGCAGTCGGCTGTACAGCGATTCCGCCTGCTCACGCAGCTTGTCCGGAAGCAAAGAGGAGTGGGCGAGATAGCTCACCGATGCGGTCAGCATGCTCAGGTACTGCTGGGAAATGCCGGCAAGGCGTTCAAGCCCCAGCGAATTCGTGGCGGAGACGATGCCTTCCGCGTCAAGCAAGGACCAATCGATATCGAAGAACTGGCTTCCGGCCATCTCGCCATCATCGGACACCGTGGTCAACGTGTTGATGTCCTTATGAATGATGTTGACGAACTTCTTCAATTCGTCATCGGACTTCGGCCTGCCGATGAATCGTTCCGCAAGTTCTTCAAGAGAGTATTCCTCACCCATGTGGGCGGACAGGAACAGCATCAGGCGAAGACGCCGATCGACCTCACTACCGGTCTGGAACGCGGAGTTCTTCTTCGGACGGCCCTTGCCTTCCTCGGTATCATCCTCATCAGTGCTGTTGCGGTTGATTTCCGGAGACACCACGGTGGAGCTGTCGGTGCCGGTGGATTCATCGGCCGGCACGAACTGCGTGGCCGCATGCAGCCGGCGGTTGAACGCGTCGACAGCCTCCTGAGGGCTCACTATGGACGCACCCGGATGAGACAGCACGAACATGGCCAGATCATCGGAGTCGGCGTAGGCGACATTGAGATGCTCGCCATCAACATCCACAGTGGCGGCGAAACGTCGCTGATCGACCACTTTGACCAGCTCGTCGGGAATGGATTGCGTGCCAAGACCCGGCGCGATGGAATCCAAGCCAAGTCCTGGAATCGGCGTCTGCGGCACGCGCGGCGCGGTACGGGAAGCGTGCTGGGGTTCGTGCGCAGGAGCCGAGGAAATCGACATGGAGCGCGCAAGGTAATTCGCAGCGGCAAGAATCGGCAGATCCTCGTCGCCGAACAGCAGACGCACGCGCGGCTCATCGCCAAGCTGCAGACGGTAGGAAGCGAAATCCTGCCCTTCTGACTTGGAGGAATATTCCGGCTGCCTTGATTCGATGGCGATGCCCATGGCGGCGAGCTTGGCGCGGTCACGCTGAAATTGCTTGGCGAAGGCGGCCTTCGCCGCTTGATCGGCGAGCTCTCCGTACGAATCGGCATACGCCTTCACACGTTGCGCGATCTGACGTGAGGTAAGCCATTGCGGAAAGGCTGAGGAGAGCACAGCCAACACATCAAGCTCATGCTTGCCCCATTGTCGGAAAACGTCGCCTACCGTTACTTCCCTCAGCCATTAGTCCTCACGTCTCGTTAACGTTTCTTTTTAAGTGCTTGGCCTCGTAAGCCGCACACAACATTCTATGATAGAGGTTTTTTAAGCGATTTGTGCCTATTTCACGAAAAAACATCGTTTTCGTGTTGCATGGCCGTCCAAAATCAGACCCAATCGTCCGGTTCCACGCCTGCGGGCCGACATATTCGCCATTCGGCACATAGCTTGGTTCGCCTTGATCCTCCAGTCGCGCGTCGCTAAACAGCATCACATCCCTGCCGAAGGTCCAATCGCCATCGATATTAACGGATTTCGCCGCGGCGAGCGAAGGCACACCGTATGGGAAACGGGCATCGAAATCGTGGATGTTCTTGTAATAGCGCGCGTCCAAATGGACGTCGGGGAAGATGTAGTTGCCGTCTTCCATCTCGTACTGGTCCGTCAGATGGAATCGGTCGGACCGCATGATGAACAAATCGTCAGTGGTCTTCACCGGCAGGAAACGCATACGGTCGACGCATACGCAGGTCGCGCCATCGAAAAGCGACACCGCGGCTCCCATGGCGGTCTCCAGCTGAATGACCGGCTCGCTGGTCGGATCGGTCGGGTCGACCGTCTTCTTATTGCGGATTACCGGAAGGGGAAGCACGCCGTCATAGGATGCGAGTTTCGCTTTCAGCGCATCGATACGCACCCAAATGCTGTTCGTGTTGAAGTACGGATGCTTATCGATGTTCTGCGCGTCGTCCTTGTCGTCTGGATGGACCTGGCTCATCTCACGCAGCATCAGACGGCCCGTGGCCTTGTCTCGCACGATGTGGCCGCCCTTACGATCGGCTGGGGTGCGTTTGGCGACCTCGATCATGAACGGTGCGCCCGTATTCTCGAAATGCTGCGCAAGCGTACGGGAGGGACGCGCGCCCAGGTTGTCGGAATTGGAGATGAAAAGGTATTTGAACCCCTGCGCCTCAAGCGCGTCAAGCAGACCGGATTCCCAAATGGTGGAGAACAGGTCGCCGTGGCCCGGCGGGCACCATTCGAGTTCCGGATTGGCCGGGAAGCTGACGGGCATTCCCGTTTCCGCGCTGATCTTCGGCTCCTGATGCTGGATGATTTCCATCGGGATGTCTTCCTGATGGAATTTCTTATTGGTCTGCAGCACCTTCATGGTGTCTTTGGAGGTACGGAAGGAGTTCATCAGAGTCAATGGCAGATCGACGCCAAGTCTGGTCCGCGCGGTCAACACCTGTCCGATGATGATGTCGATGAAACGCATCTGCCGTGCCTTGTGGCGACGTACCGGCAGCAGCGACTTGGCGCAATCGAGTCCCATCGAAGTGCCAAGACCGCCGTTAAGCTTCAGGAACGCCGTTTTGGCGAACGCGTCAACGGCCTTGTCGTGATTGATGGTCTCATACACGTCATGGAAGCTGGGAACGCTGACGAGCGGTTCGACCTCGTCCTCACGAATCCAACTGCTGGCCTCCTCATTGCGCCAGACCTCGTACAGACGACGGAACTGGGCGATGGCCATGTCGGTCATTCCGTGCTTCCGCATCTTCGCGGCAGAGTATTCGAATACGTCCTCAGTCAATGTCTCTCCCTTTCGAACGGGCGTTGTTATTCGATGCGCTTATGCCATAATACGACATTCCGCCAAAATCGGGGGCATTTAGACACAGAACCAACATGAACTTCCGGTGGAGCAATTGCCGGAAAACCCTCAAATATCCGAAGCCAAACTCTCCGGAATGGATGCGACTCGCTTTCCGACACGATGTGTTTGAAAAACCGTAGAGATTATGCTATGTTTCATATTCGGTGCTTTTCGCACCGTTCGGACCATAGCGCAGTTTGGTAGCGCACTTGACTGGGGGTCAAGGGGTCGCGGGTTCAAATCCCGCTGGTCCGACCAAGAAAGCCCGTCGTTCCGCCGTTTTCCACGGCATCGAAACGGCGGGTTTTTCGTTATGTTTGGGCAGGTTTGGGCAGTGAACTGCGGCATACAGCTCCTCAGAATGGCATCTATCGGAGCCGGAAGCCGGACGCAGGACGGTCTTGAGCGCATGCAAATATGTAGCCTGCGATATTTTTCATGTTTCTTGCCGTTTAATGCGATTAACGCATGGGTTCAGAGAGGTGATTCGGTTTGCAGCAGAACAACACGCAGCCACAGTTCGACGACGTCGACGAATTCGCCCATGTGTTCGATTCAACGCTTCCCGAAGATGAATGGAAGATTCGATTGCCCCGCGAGCTTGGCTTGGAAGCCCGCGAACGCGCTCGGCATGATGGCATCACGCTTACCGAATTGACCCGCAGCACTCTTGTCCGACGATTCCGATGGCTGTTCAGACGCGGTCGGCATCGGGCGCATGCCAAAGAACAGCGACGGGCGCAAACAGCTTGGCGACGAATGGAAGATCAAACTCCCCTACGCCGTAGGCCATAAGGCGCGGGCCAAGGCCAAGCAGGACGGCATTTCATTAAGCTCGCTCGCGCGCAGAGCCATAACGGGGTATCTCAGAACACGCAACCAGGATGAACATCCTCTGTTCTGACGCTGTCGGCCTAAGCTGTGCGTAAAGGAAAGCAAAAGCCGACAATAATCCAGATTCAATAAGGCAGATGGGCGTGCGCCATGGTCTGAACCAGGCGCACGCCCATCTTCTAACAGTTCCGGTGGTTACTTGCGTTTCTTCTTCTCACGGACATTCACCGAAATCTGAATCGGCGATCCTTCGAAGCCGAATTCCTCGCGCAGACACCGTTCGATGTAGCGGCGATAGCCATGCTCCAAGAAGCCGGTGGCGAAGATCACGAAGCGCGGCGGTCTGGTGGACGCCTGCGTCGCGAACAGGATTCGCGGCTGCTTGCCGCCACGCAGCGGATGCGGGTGGGCAGCTTGGATCTTGCCAAGGAACGCGTTGAGTTTGCCGGTGGGGATGCGCTTGTCCCATGATGCCAAGGCGCCACGCATGGCATTGGCCAAACGATTGGTGTGCCATCCGGTCTTTGCCGACAGATTGACGCGCTGAGCCCAAGTGACGCGATTGAACTCGGTCTTCCACAGGCGTTCCATACGCTGACGGTCGAACTCGTCCATCAGGTCCCACTTGTTGAACACAAGCACGATGCAACGGCCCGCGTCCACGGCCTGGCTCATGACCTTCAGGTCTTGGTCGGAAATCGGCTGGGAGGCATCGAACAGCACCAAGGCAAGCTCGGAACGTTCGATCGCGGCCTGCGTACGCAACGAGGAGAAGTATTCCGCGCCGGACAGCTTGTGCAGACGACGTTTGATACCTGCGGTATCGATGAACAGCCAATCCTCGCCATCGACGGTGACGACCTCATCGACCGGATCTCGCGTGGTGCCCGCAAGATCGTTGACGACGGTGCGTTCCTCGTGGGCCAGCTGATTGAGCAGGGAGGATTTGCCGACGTTCGGACGTCCGACCAGAGCCACGCGGCGCAGATGCGACGGCGTAAGGAAGCCGGATGTCCTTTCCGCTTTCTTCAACGAGTCGAGTGCGGCGTCAAGCAGTTCGCCGATGCCACGACCGTGCATGGCGGAAATGCCATACGGCTCACCCAGACCCATCTTCCAGAATTCGGCGGTCAGGTATTCGCTTTCGCGATCATCGACCTTGTTCACCGCAAGCGTCACCGGCTTGCCGGCGGCACGGAGCATTTTGACGATGCGTTCGTCCGTGTCGGTGAGACCGACCAGACCGTCCACCACGAGAATCACGGCATCGGCAAGCTGCACGGCGATTTGCGCTTGGGATGCGATGGCGGATTCGATGCCTTCCACGTCGGCTTCCCAGCCGCCCGTGTCGACCAGTTTGAAATCGGTGCCGCACCATTCGGCGTCGTAGCTCACACGGTCGCGAGTCACGCCGGGGGTGTCCTCCACCACGGCTGCGCGACGGCCGAGAATACGGTTCACCAGAGTGGATTTGCCGACGTTCGGACGTCCGACCACGGCAAGTACGCCGACCGGTTTCGGACCATTCTTGCTTTCGCCACCAGAGAACGCCGTTCCATCGATCAGCTCCTCATCGCCTTCATCCAGCTCATAGCCTTCGAGGTTGGAAACGTACTGGCGGTATTCCTGTTCCTCGATGGCGTCGTCAACGATACGGACGAGCACGTCAAGGGTCTCGCCGAAGTTGAGATCGGAGTTGTCGACGGTCAACACGCCTTCCGCGGCGGATGTGAAGTTGGTGACTTTCGAATCGGCCTTGTCGCGTGCCGCGACATTCTCCGCACCCACACCCGAGACGGCCTGTCCGCTACGTCGGGCCTGACGGACCTCTTCACGCGCGGTAAGCAGGATGCGCACTTCGGCGTCGGGAGCGACGACGGTGGTGATATCACGGCCCTCAGCAACAATACCGGCGCCTTCGGAGAAGGAATCGACCGAAGCCTCTCGTGCGATGTAGGCACGTTGCGCGGCGATCAACACGTGACGCACGGGGATGATGTTGGACACCTTGGACACGTGCGAAGAGACCTCGGAAGAACGGATGGCCTCGCTGATGTCCTCGCCATCGGCGTACACCTTCGGATCGTCCGGATCGACGCTGATGTCGAAATGGCTGTCGGTGAAGAATTCGCCGACGGTTTCGGTGACGAGCTGCTCATCGATGGTTTCGGCATCCAAATCGATGCCTTTGTGCATGCACCACCAGGCGCAGGCACGGTACATCGCGCTGTGTCGAGGTATGCGAAACCATAATATTGGCCAGTGCCTTGGACGTGGATGATTTGCCGACGCCCGCAGGCCCATCAATAGCTACACGGATCACAGTCCCACCGCCTTGGATAGAGAACGGACCTCAGCCTGCGACAACACGCGATACGTGCCGCTTTTCAGGTCGCCGAGTTTGATCGGACCGATCTGCGTGCGTACCAGACGCTTGACGGGAAAACCGATCGAGCCGAAAATACGGCGCACGATGCGGTTCTTGCCCGAATGCAGCACGACCTTGACCAACGTGCTTTCGCGGCTGGAGTCGAGAATAGCGCAGCGGTCGAGTTTGATCCACCCATCGTCGAGCTTCACGCCCGTGGTGACGAGCCTGCGGCACACCTGACCGCTGATGCGTCCTTCCAGCGTGGCGATGTAGGTCTTTTTCGACCTCATATTTGGGGTGCATGACGTGCTGGCTCAGTTCGCCGTCGTTCGTCATGAGGATTAGGCCTTCCGAATCATAATCCAGACGGCCCATGTGGAAAATACGCTCGTACTTGTCTCCGACGATGTCGCGCAAAGTGTAGCGTCCCTTGGGATCCTCCATGGCGCTCAGCACGCGTTTTGGCTTGTTCAACGCAAGCGTGACATGGTTCGGGTTCACGCGCACGCGAGAACCGTCGACACGGACCTCCTGACGTTTCGGATCGACTCGGGTGCCAAGTTCGGTAATCAGCTCGCCATCGATCTCAACGCGACCATCGGTGATGATTTCCTCGCATTTACGGCGCGAGCCGAAGCCCGCCTGAGCGAGAAGTTTCTGCAGGCGAATGCCTTCATTGTCATGATTGTGCGCCTTGGCGGCGCGAGAATATGCGTTTGGCATCGTTCTCCCAACGTGGCCGGATAATACTTACAGGGACTGCTGGTAGTATGGCAGTCGTTTGGCGGCTTTCATAAAACCGCAACTTGTCCACTATATGACAGAGGAAAGACTATGACTGCTGTTGAAGCAACGTCCGTAACAGAGGAAGAACAGAGCAAGCCACTGGCCCTTCGCGTAGGCGCGGAGCTGGTGGGAAGCTTCATCATCTGCCTCGCCATCTACTCGATTTGCACGCTTGGTTCCGCGATCTACGGCGTGAATATGGCGTTCATCGCCCTGCTGACAGGTTTGGTGTACGCCGCCGCCACCCTGATATTCGGCACGATTTCCGGCGCCCAGTTCAATCCGGCGGTCTCCGTTGCGGCGATGCTGTCCGGCAAAACCCATGTGCTTGACGGAGTGCTCTATATTATCGTTCAGGTGCTGGGTGGTATCGGCGCAGGCGCCGCCATCCGCTTCCTGCTGCCGACATCCGAGCAGGTAACGCTGAAAATCTGGCTGACGCCGGTCATTAACGGTTTTGACAAGAATTCCGTCTCCTATGCCACGCTCGGCAACTATGGCGTGTCCTTCAGCATCACTCTGGCCATCGCCGTTGAACTCGTCGCGGGCATCATCATCGTCGCCACCGCGCTCAACACCACCAGTGAAGCCGGAAAGACCAATACCAGCCATGCCATCGCCATGGGTCTCGCCTACGGTGTCGGCGCCGCAATCTCCTATCCGGTAACAGGCGCAGCTCTGAATCCGGCTCGTGCCACTGGCATCGCCATCTTCGCCCAGAATCAGGGCCTTTCCCAAGAGCCTCTGCAGCAGCTGTGGGTGTTCTGGATCTGCCCGATTCTCGCAGCCGCCATCGTCTCGCTTGTGGCCATAGTCGCGTCCATGATCGGCACCAAGAAAAACGTTTCGGAAGCCGAGCAGGATTCCGAAACGCTGGAAACCATAGCCGACGACGCGTCAGACGATGCCGACGGGCACGAGGGCGAGCAGGATGAACAGTCCGACGCCCAGACCGATGCCGATGAAAGCGTCGAAGCCAACTGAACGGACTTTCCAAGGACTACGCTCGCGCATTACGAGTCTGATTAGTCCTGTTATGATGGCCGTCACCGCGATTACCGTGGTGGCGGCTTTTACATGGCCTAAGACCGCAAGCACTGTGGCTATAACCACCATTGCCGCAACGATCCATTCAAACCACGGCTTGCCTTCATGGTCTTCGGAAACGTAGGGATGACTCATATCGCAGGCTTTCGCTATATGTCAACGCGCGTCCGCGCACGGAACCCAATCATAATAATAAAACGTGGCGTCCGAAACCAGCGAATGGTTTCGGACGCCACGTCATTTATCGCGCCGCAACGCTCCCAGCTTGCCGGTCGACGCTTCCACTGAACTCAGTGGAAGAAGTGTCGGGTACCGGTCACATACATGGTGACGCCGGCCTTGCGGGCCGCCTCGAACACTTCCTCATCACGAATGGACCCACCAGGCTGGACGATGGCCTTGACACCGGCGTTGATCAGAATCTCGGCACCGTCGGCGAACGGGAAGAACGCGTCGGACGCGGCCACCGCTCCCTTGGTGCGGTTGGCTCCGTCAGCCAGCGTATTGGCACGCTCGACGGACAGATTGGCGGAATCCACACGATTGACCTGGCCCATGCCGATGCCTACGGTTGCCTGATCGTGAGCGATAAGTATGGCGTTGGATTTGACGCACCGGATGGCACGCCATGCGAACACCAGATCCCTGACGGTTTCAGCGTCGGCCGGCTCGCCGGAAACCAGCTTCCACGCGTTCGGATCGTCGCCTGGAGCGTCAATCAGATCGGTGGACTGCACGAGCAGACCGCCGTCAATCTGACGGAACTGGGTCTTGGTCTTCGGAGGCTCAGACACCTTCAGGATACGCAGGTTCTTCTTCTTGGTCTGGAGCAGTTCAAGCGCATCGGCGTCGTAATCGGGCGCGACGATGACTTCGGTGAAGATTGGACGAACACTTTCGGCCATTTCCATGGTGACCTTGCTGTTCGCAGCAATCACACCGCCATAGGCGCTCATCGGATCGCATGCGTGCGCCTTCTTGTGCGCCTCTGCCACGGTAGCGCCGATGGCCAGACCGCATGGATTGTTGTGCTTGACCACTGCGACGGCGATCTGAGGCGCGAAATCCCACACGGCACGCCATGCGGCGTCGGCATCGACGTAATTGTTGTAGCTCATCGGCTTGCCGCCAAGCTGTTCGGCGTGTGCGAAGCCGTTCTGGTTGAGCGGATCCAAATACAGCGAAGCCTGCTGGTGAGGGTTCTCGCCGTAACGCAGCACGTGCGCACGGTCCCACGTACGGGTGAACGTGGCCGGGAACTTGGCCTCATTCACTTCGGTCTCGCCTTCGGAAACCGGCTGTTCGATGGACGCCGGCTTCGGCCAATGCTTCGCGGTCCACTCGTTGATGGTGGCGTCGTAGGCGGCCGTATGGGCGAACGCCTTTCCTGCGAGCCAGCGACGCTCATCAAGGGAGAAGCCCTCGCCGTTCTCGATGCGGGAGGCGACGAGTGCATAATCGTTCGGATCGGTGATGATGGCGACGGTGGCGCTGTTCTTGGCTGCGCCACGCACCATGGACGGACCGCCGATATCGATCTTTTCGATGGTGGCGGCTTCGTCAGCTCCGGAGCGGACCGTGTCGGCGAACGGATACAGATTGACGACCACCAGATCGAACGGTTTGATGCCAAACTTCTCGAGCTGGGAGGCATGGTCGGGGTTGGTCATGTCGGCGAGGATACCGGCATGGATATGCGGGTCAAGGGTCTTGACGCGGCCATCAAGGCATTCCGGGAAACCAGTGACTTCGGAGACCTCGGTCACTTTGACACCCAGCTCAGCCAGACGCTTCGCGGTGGAACCGGTGGAAACCACCTCGGTGCCCGCCTTGATGAACGCTTCGGCAAGCACCTCGATGCCTTCCTTATGGAAGACTGATACCAGAGCCCGTCGTATCGGTCGATTCGTTGTTGTCACCCTGATCCTCCTTGTTATTGTTGTTCGAGGCGACCGTGCGAAGCGCACGTGTTTCCTCACGGCTGTTTTCCGTGGATTCGGGAGCGGTCTCCCTCTTTCCACGTTCGCGTATACGCTTCATCATCCAGCGTATGGCGAAAAATATGCTCACGGCCACCAAAGTCAGCAGCCATGCGGAGAACAAACCCATGGCGGTGGGTTGTCCCACCTTACGGGTTGACGCGATCACGTCTACGCCGACGTGCGCAAGATGTTTCGATCCCAAGCTCCGTTTCCCAAGGCGAACAGCAAGCTGGAAGCCACGGACACGACGGCGCTGGTAATCGAAAAAGCAGCAATCGGATAGGCAAAACTCAGCACAACGCGTTTGACGTCGATGTTCCGTCCTGATTCACCTACTCTGATATGGAATCCCTTATTAAACAACATGACGACCATGCCGGTAGCAAAAGCGGATGCCAATGGTATGCACATCAGCGCGATTCTCACCCAATCCGTCTCAACCGCCTGTGGCATCATACCGAAAAGCGGCAAGGCGGGGAGCCCGTCGCCCTGCCCGGTCCATAATGTGAATTCGGCTAAATCGCCGATTGAGAAGCCGGCGCCGAAAGTCCATGAGACAGCCCAAATCATCAGATTCGGAAGCCATGCGAGCATACTGATCGTGGTAAGAATACGAGACCCGTTCTGCATGCCCGAAAGTTCATATAGCTTCGCTATCGATGATTGATTGCTTATTGCCCAAAAAACAACGACGATCAGACCGACCAGCAGATACGCCGCCTCCAGCAGCATCCCTAGGACGGAACCGATGACCATGGTCTTTCGCACCGGCGATGACACATGAGATCGAATCCATTCGGTACAGGCTTGGGTCCATGACGCATTCGGAATCGCCGCGACCGCATATCCGAGGATGAAAACAAGCGCCGTTTGATGGCGATCATCGTCATCGAATCAACGATTTCGATATTTATGCTTCTGGCGAAGAAGATGTTTACGGCTTCCCAAAAGACCAGACCGGCCGCGAATCCACGCAGACTCGTGCCGAATCTTCTGGCGAGCTGCGCGATAAGGGCGATAAGCAGTACCGTCAAGAGCAACGGCACAATCGTCAACGTGATGACATCAGTCTTGAACCCGATACCTTGGCTGAGCAGCACCAACGCCTCGGTAAGAGGCACCGAGAAGGCGGAGAGATTGTCCCCGCCTTCTTCCATGGATATGACCAGAAGCATTAGGGCCATATAGCAGCCCAAGGCAACGGCGTAAATAATCATGGACGCTGCCGCGACGGCAAGCCCTTTCAGCCAATACTTCAGGTTCGTCATCATAGCGATTGGGAAGCGAGCACCTCTCGCATGATTTCAGCGGTCTGTCCGGGAGTACGACCGACACGGATGCCAACGGCCTCAAGGGCTTCTTTCTTATCCTGCGCGGTGCCCTTGCCGCCGGAAACGATGGCGCCGGCATGGCCCATCTGCTTGCCTTCCGGCGCGGTGAATCCCGCGATGTAGGCCACGACGGGCTTGGTCATATGTTCGGAAGCCCACTTGGCAGCGTCCTGTTCGGCGCTGCCACCGATTTCGCCGATCATGACAACGGCTTTGGTGGCTTCATCGTTCTCAAAGGCTTCCAAAGCCTCCTGCAAGGTCGTGCCGACGATCGGATCGCCGCCCGCGCCAAGGCATGCGGTGAAACCGATGTCAGACAGCTCCCCCATCAGCTGATAGGTCAACGTTCCGGACTTGGACACCAAACCCAACGGGCCGCGGGACACGATGCCATCTGGAATAATGCCGAGGTTGCAGCCCTTGGCGTCCTTAGAAGATGGCAGCGTCAACAGACCAGGACAATTCGGCCCAACGATGCGCACGCCCTTACGCAAGGCCAACTCGACGAAATACGCGCTGTCCGCCACCGGAATGCTTTCGGTGATGACGACAATCAGTTCGATGCCGGCTTCAATGGCCTCAACGACGGCGTCCTTGGCGAAGCGCGGCGGCACGAACACGACGCTTGCTTTGGCTCCAGTGGCTTCGATGGCTTCAGAGCAGTTGGCGAACACGTGAATGGTGGCATCCTCGCCATTTTTGGCTTCAGGGAAGGTGACGTCCAGCCCAGCCTTGCGGGCGTCACGCCACCGACGATGTTGGTGCCGGCCTTGAGCATGCGGGCCGTGTGGGTCATACCCTGATGCCCGGTCATGCCCTGGACGATGACCGGAGCGCCATCTTCAATGAAAAGCGTCATTTCAGCGAACCTCCTTGGCCGCGAAACGTGCGGCCTGCTGTGCGGCTTCCTCCATGGTCTGAGCGACGTGCAGGTTGGCGCGGCCGGCTTGGGCCAAAATGTTCAGACCTTCCGCCGCCGCATTGCCATCGAATCGCACGACGATAGGCTTGCTGCTGCCAAGTTCGTCAAGCGCCTCGAGAATGCCCTTCGCGACCTGTTCACACGAGGTGATGCCACCGTACACATTGATGAGCACGGATTCGACCTGCGGGTCGGACAGCACGATTTCAAGACTATTCGACATCACTTCGGCGGAAGCGCCTCCGCCGATGTCGAGGAAGTTTGCGGGCTTGACATTCGTGCCCTGATCCTCGCCTGCGCCTGACACCGCGTCAAGAGAGCTCATGACGAGTCCCGCACCATTGCCGATCACACCGACGGAACCCTTGAGATGCACATAATGCAGTCCATGTTCGCGGGCTTTTTGCTCATATGGATCGACATGAATCGGATCGGTGAAACGTTTCCAACCATCATGGCGGAACGATGCATTGTCATCAAGGGAGATCTTGGCGTCCAGCGCGCACAACGACTTGGAAGATTCGTCATCCGGATCGCCGATTTTGCAAGCGGGTTGATTTCCACAAGCGTGGCGTCGTTCTCCTTGAAGCAACGCCACATTTTCAGCAGAATCTGCGCGGCCTGATCAACATCGGCATGATAGAAGCCGATGCTTTCAGCCATCTTGGTGGCCGCTTCCAAATCGAAATCGTCAAGAGCATCGATATGCAGACGCTTCACGGATTCCGGATGCTCTTTGGCGATTTCCTCAACCTCAGTACCGCCATTCGCAGTGGCGAGCACGTCGAAATCACGAGAGGACCGGTCCACTGAGATGGAGACGTAATACTCGTGAAGGATGTTCTTCGCCTCGGCCACCAGCACGCCGCTGACCTTGTGCTTGTGAATGGTCATCGGCAGAATGTCTTCCGACGCGAGAATGGACTCGTCACGGGTCTTGGCGAGCTTGACTCCGCCGGCCTGGCCACGGTGTCCAATCTTCACCTGCGCCTTAATCACATTGGGATATCCAATCTGGTCGGCCGCTTCGGCGACTTCATGGGAGTTCTGGGCGAATATTGCCTTAGGAGTCGGGATACCCTGTTCTTCGAGCAATTCCCTGGCTTGATACTCATAGAGATCCATGGATCATTCCCTTTGGTTGTTTGTTCTGAATGGTTGACGAAAACGGAGTTATCAGGCAGGCATGCACACCAGCGAGCTTGTCGGATAATCGCCTAGCGATTTCATGCCGTCAATACCGGTAAGTTCCATGACGAAGCTGAATCCAGCAACGACGCCTCCGCACTTCTCGATGAGGCTACGCGCCGCATTGGCGGTTCCACCGGTGGCGATCAGATCGTCGACGATCAATACGCGCACTCCCTCATGGACAACGTTGGTTTCGATTTCCATTGACGCCTGACCATATTCGAGGTCATAGCTTTGCGACATGGTTTCTGGAGGCAATTTGCCGGCTTTACGGACCGCGATAAACCCCTTTCCGAGACGGGCGGCCAACGCTGGACCGAACAGGAATCCACGGGCTTCAAGGCCGGCGACCATGTCGAAATCATCGACGTCTACTGGCAATGCCGCTTCAAGGGCCCCCATCAAAATACCGAACGCGCGCGCATCAGCCAACACCGGCATGAAATCGCGGAATAGGATGCCCTCCTTCGGAAAGCCCGGAATAGTACGTATTTTCGATACAAGATATGCTGCGTCTTCGGCTCCAACTTTGTTCAAGCCCGAAACGGTGATATCCGATGCTGCCATGACAGTGGTTTCCTTCTACCTTGGTTTACGGCACTTTGAATTATAGGTTTCCCGTGCGAAAAAGAACGGCGAAAACCTCAAAAATGAGATTTTCGCCGTCTAAAATCAAAGAAATCAATCGTTCTTCTGCTCGTCAATGGGCTGCTGAATAACATCGGCATCCTGTGCGGGCTCTTCAGTCGCGTCGACGACAGGCTTCTGGTCGGGCTCGTCTTCCTTGGATAGCGGATTGCCGTTCTCATCGACCTCATCATCATGCACGTATGCCGGACGGACATATTCACGGCTGATGGCGTTGAAGCCGAAACGCAGTTGCGATCCTTCGGAATCAACGACAATCTCCTCGTATTCCGTATCGACGGAAACGACCTTGCCGATGATGCCACCGATGGTGATCACTTCAGTGCCGGGCTGCAGACTAGAACGGAAATTCTGACGTTCAGCTTGCTGCTGCTTGGCTTTCTTGGACTGCCAGAACATCATGCCGAACATTACAACGATAAGAACAACGAGAAAAAGGATATCCAAAATAAACTCCTCGGAGTCAGGGTCTCAACCGGAACACATTACTCAAGATGTGAAGTCTATGACATCTTATTGACATCATATGCGGATTCGTCGGGAGTGATACCAAGATGCTCCCATGCCTTGCGCGTGGCCACGCGGCCTTTCGGCGTGCGGATGAGGAAGCCCTCACGTACCAGATACGGTTCGCATACCGTTTCCACCGTTTCCGACTCCTCGCCCACCATGGCCGCCAGATTGTTCAAGCCGACGGGGCCTCCGTTGAAATTGGTGACGATGGCCTTAAGCACTGCTATATCCAGACGGTCAAGACCTTCGGTATCGATCTGATAAAGCGCCAACGCCTCCTTGACATCATCGGGACGCACCGATTCGAGATCGTGCACGATGGCCCAATCCCTAACACGACGAAGCAGGCGGTTGGCAATTCTCGGCGTGCCGCGGGAACGCATGGCCAGTTGGCGAGCGGCCCCGTCCTCCAACTGGATTCCCAACACTGCGGAGGAACGCTCAATCAGCTTTTCAAGCTCCTCATGCGGGTAGAAATCCAGATGCGCCGTGAAACCGAACCGCGCACGCAGCGGCGAGGGAAGCATGCCCTCTCGCGTGGTGGCACCGATAACCGTAAACCGAGGCAATGTCAGCGGAATGGATGAAGCTCCAGGGCCTTTGCCGACCATCACATCAACACGGAAATCCTCCATGGCGATGTACAGCAGTTCCTCGGCGGCACGGGGCAGACGGTGGATCTCATCGATAAAGAGCACCTCGCCGGCGTCCAGCGAACTCAGAATCGAAGCCAAATCACCAGCATGTTGGATGGCGGGACCGGAAGTGACGCGGATTGGAACTTCCAATTCATTGGCCACAATCATGGCCAAAGTGGTTTTGCCAAGTCCCGGAGGCCCCGCAAGCAGGATATGGTCCGGAGGAACGTCACGTTTTCGAGCAGCATCGAGGAAAAGCTGCAACTGCGCTTTGAGCCTTGGCTGTCCGATGAATCCCTCGAGGATATGAGGACGAAGCTCCTCGTCGCTGACCGGTTCGTTGCCGACGGGTGCGGCGGAAACCATACGGAGGGATTCCTCGTTCGCCCCGGTGTTCGGCTGTTCGAATGTATCAGTGTTCGTCATAATGGTCCGTTTCATCTACCTCTATCCAACGATGTCAGCGCAAGCTTCAACACGCGTGGAACATCCTCGGCGTCAACGGCGTCTCGATTTGATTATCGGCGCAGACCGTCTGCACCGCATGGACAGCGTCCTGCTGGTGCCATCCCAAAGACATCAGACCTTCGACGACCTGTTCGGCCCCAGTGTCTTCAGGAGTCGAAGCGGTTGCGGAAGAACCCTCGATCTGGCTCAGATCAATGGAACCTTTCAGTTCGAGGATGATTTTCTGCGCGCCTTTCTTGCCTAATCCCGGAGCCTTGGCCAACGCAGTGGCATCACCATCCGCCACAGCCCTCGCAAGTCGATCGGGAGGCAAAGTGGACAGCAACGATAGCGCGACTTTCGGTCCGATGCCACTGACCTTCTGCAATTGCAGGAACATGCGTTTCGAGGCCAGCGTGCCGAAGCCGAATAAAGTGATGGCGTCCTGGGACACATTCAACGAAGTGTAGACCTTGATTTCCTGGCCGGCGTGCATGGAAGCCAAGTCGGCGGATGGCATCCTGACCTCGTAGCCGACTCCCCCGACCTCGATAATGGCCGATACGGCGTCTACCGACTCCACATGGCCACGTAGCATGCCAATCATTATGGACGTCTCCTTCGCACAGGTCTAGAACATCTGTTCGATACAGCTTACATGCCTCTGCGGACGCCTTGTCTGCGCGCTGCTTTTTGCGAAGCCTGCGCCCACTGTCGTTGCGCCGCCGTGAGATGCTGTTCGCGTTCGCCGCCTTGCAGCGCACCAGCCGGACGCAACGCGTGACAGATCGCAATAGCCAGCGCGTCAGCCGCATCAGCCGGCTTTGGCAGCGTGTTCAATCCCAATATCCGCGCCACCATACGTTCCATCTGGATTTTCTCTGCTTTGCCGTTGCCGGTGATTGCAAGCTTTGATTCCGTCGGCGTATGCAACGCTACAGGAATGCCGCGTTGCGCCGCAGCGAGCATCGCCAACCCTGCCGCCTGTGCGGTTCCCAGCACCGTGTTACGGTTTTCTTGCGCGAACACTCGTTCGATGGACACCGCATCGGGAGCAAATCGTTCGATTTTTTCCACCAAGCCGTTGTAGATGGCCAGCAGACGCAGATCCTGGGAGGTTTTTGGATCGGAACGCACCACATCCACGTGGATAAAAGAAAGCCGGCGGTATGCGCCGGCTTCAATCACGCCGACCCCGCAGCGAGTCAGCCCGGGGTCGACGCCAAGAATAATCACGCTGGATTACTCCTCGTCAAGCTGGGCCATGACCTCGTCGGAGGCGGTCCAGTTGGAGTAGATGTTCTGGACATCGTCCAGATCATCGAGGTTGTCGATGAGCTTGGAGACCTTCTGGGCATCCTCAAGGCTCAGCTCGACCTCGTTCTTCGGCATCATGACCAAATCAGCGGAATCGTAATCGAAACCGGCGTCCTGGAGAGCCTTGCGCACGTCGATCATGTCGGACGGATCGGTGATGACGGTGAATACCTCACCATCGTCGGTCACGTCTTCGGCACCGGCTTCGGCGGCCTTCTCGAACAGGTTGTCGAAGTCAACGCCTTCGGCCGGAACAACGATCTGTCCCTTGCGTTCGAAGTTGAAGCTCACGGAACCAGTGGTGGCCAGGGAGCCATTGCCCTTGGTCAGGGTGGAACGCACGTCGGCGGCCGCACGGTTGCGGTTGTCGGTGAGGCATTCGATGATCAGGCCAACACCTGCCGGGGCGTAACCCTCGTACACGATGTCTTCATAGTTGGCGCCGCCGGCTTCCTCACCGGAACCACGCTTGACGGCGCGCTTGATGTTGTCGGCCGGCATGGAGGCCTTCTTGGCCTTGTAGATGGCGTCATACAGGGACGGGTTGCCGTCGGGATCGCCGCCACCCATACGTGCTGCGATCTCGATGTTCTTGATCAGCTTGGCGAACAGCTTGCCGCGCTTCGCGTCGATGGCGGCCTTCTTGTGCTTGGTGGTCGCCCACTTGGAATGACCTGACATAATGCTCCTAGGCAGGTTGCGGATGTTTCAAACGAAATGATTCTAAAGCGGTTCGCCGACAAAATGCCGAATACGAACCTGTGGCATTTCGCTTTTCGAACTTTTGGATGGGGTCTGCCCCCGGCTGTGACTACCGCCGATATGTTTTCTCCCCTATGACCATTTGGCGCTTGGCTTCGAAGATGCGTTGGAATACGGTGACTAATCCCAATCCGGCCAACAGTATCATGGCGATGGCGAGCCACAATCCCTGACGCGTCAATCCGGTGATGGCCATGCCCACCAGAATGATGGTCAAGCGATCGGCACGAGTGGCGATGCCGTTTTTCACCTCATAGCCGACTGATTCGGCACGAGCACGGGCATATGAAGTGACGAACGATGTCATCACGGCCACCGCGGCGGCGGCGATACCGATCATGCTCGTATAGTCAGGCGTGTTGTCGATGGCCGTATGCCACCAGTCACGATGCATAAGAAAGAAGATGATCACGCCTACGAGCATCGCCCAATCAGCGATGCGATCGAGCGTGGAGTCGAGAAAAGCCCCGAATTCGGTCCCACCCGTGGTAAGCGCGGCGATCGAGCCATCCAACGAATCGGCAAGCACAAGCAGAGTCAGAACAACCGCTCCCCCAAATAGCCATCCGGTCACACCGGTGGCGATGGCCACGACGATGGTGCCGACAGCACCAATCACCGTCACCGCATTGGCGGTCAGTCCTATGGCGATCAACGCTTTGGCTATTGGCTCGATGAGTTTTTTGAACGGCGCACGAAGATGCTCAAGCATGTGTTACTTCCTTCTCGATGAGAAAATGAGAAACGGCGCACAAACCTCTTGTCGAGATTCGTGCGCCGTTTCACGGTTCATGGTCGCGTGCGACTTGTTGCCATCGGTCTCGCTCAGTCGGCGAGGGCGGCCTTGAAGTCGTCTGCGGTGTTGACCTGGACGCGCTTCTTGATTACGGTCAGAATGTTCGCCTTCGCCTCATCGACCGGCACGCCGTTCAACTGGCTGCGTCGCGGAAGCGGAAGCTGACCGCGTTGTTGTTCATATCCTCTTCGCCGACGATGAGGATGAACGGCGCCTTGGACTTGGATGCGTTGCGGATCTTCTTGCCGAAGCGATCGTCGGACAGGTCGATCTCGCAACGGACGGTCTCCTCTTCCAAGCTGGCGATGAACTTCTGCAGGTGCGGGGCGAACTCGTCCGCGACCGGCACGCAAGCACCTGGACCGGGGCGAGCCACGCCGGGGAAGGCGCCCGCGTAATGCTCAAGCAGCACCGCGAAGAAGCGTTCGATGGAGCCGAACAGCGCGCGGTGGATCATCACCGGACGCTGGTGCGTGCCATCGGCGGCGATGTATTCGAGCTTGAAACGTTCCGGAAGGTTGAAGTCGAGCTGGATGGTGGACACCTGCCAGGTACGTCCGATGGCGTCACGGGCCTGCACGGAGATCTTCGGACCGTAGAAGGCTGCGCCGCACGGATCGTCGACCAAGTCCAAACCGGATTCCTTGGCGACCTCGGCCAGCGTGTTGGTGGCTTCCTCCCAAATCTCGTCGGAACCGACGTACTTGTGCGGATCCTTGGTGGACAGCTCCAGATAGAAGTCATCCAGACCGAAGTCCTTCAACAGGCCGAGCACGAAGGTAAGCAGGCTCTTAAGCTCGTCCTTCATCTGCTCGCGGGTGCAGTAGATGTGGGAATCATCCTGAGTCAAGCCGCGCACGCGGGTCAGGCCATGCACTTCGCCGGACTTCTCATAACGGTACACGGTGCCGAATTCGAACAGGCGCAGCGGCAGCTCACGGTAGGAACGCTGGCGGGACTTGAAGATCAGGTTGTGCATCGGGCAGTTCATCGGTTTCAGGTAGTAATCGAAGCCTTGCTTGATGACGTTGCCGTTCTCGTCCTTCTCCTCGTCCAGACGCATCGGCGGATACATGCTGTCCTTGTACCACTGCAGGTGGCCGGAGGTCTCATACAGGCCGCCCTTGGTGATGTGCGGGGTCTGCACGAAGCTGTAGTGGTGCTTGCGGTGCATCTCACGGGAGTAGTCCTCCATGGCGTTGATGACGGCCGCGCCCTTCGGATGGAAGACGGCAAGGCCCGGACCGATCTCATCCGGGAAGGAGAACAGGTCCATTTCCGCGCCGAGCTTGCGGTGGTCGCGCTTGGCGGCCTCCTCCAGACGGGTCTGGTATGCCTTCAGGTCCTCCTTGGTGGCGAAGGCGGCGCCGTAAATGCGCTGCAGCATCGGATTGGCCTCGCTGCCGCGCCAGTATGCGGCGGCGGAACGCTCGATCTTGAACGCCTTGATGTAACGGGTGTTCGGCAGGTGCGGACCACGGCACAGGTCCTTCCAAACCACATTGCCTTCACGGTCGACGTTATCGTAGAAGCTCAGTTCCTTGCCGCTGATTTCGGTGGCGGCTTCCGGGTCAAGATGCGCTTCCTTATCCTTGATAAGTTCAAGCTTGTAGGGCTGGTCGGCTTCCTCGGCAAGAGCCTCTTCCTCGGTCACCACGCGGCGGCGGAAGGACTGGGAGGACTTGATAATGCGCTGCATGCGCTTTTCGATTTCCTTGAGGTCCTCCGGAGTGAAAGGAGTCTCGACATCGAAATCGTAGTAGAAGCCGTCTTTGATGACCGGTCCAACACCAAGCTTGGCGTCAGGGCGAATCTCCTGCACGGCCTGGGCCATGACATGGGTTGCGGAATGGCGCATGATGGCCACACCGTCCTCGCTATCGAGCGCGATGGGTTCCACAACGTCGCCGTCGTGCAGCTCGGTATAGAGATCGCGGGGTTCGCCGTTCAAACGCACCGCGATGATGTTCTTGTCGTCGGAGAAGAGCTGGACGCCGGTCTGGCCTGCCGCCACCTCCTTCTTTTCGCCGTTGAGTGTGATGGAGATGGTCTGTTCAGCCATGAGTTGTCCTTTGCTATCGGGGTCCGCGTTACCAATGTGCAGGCCTGGACTATATATCAACGATGAACAAGATAGGGTCAAGCGCAGACAACGGCACGCCATTTCGGTGAACGGAAGAACAACGCTGATTGAATGTCGCGAAAGGAAAGGTCCTTTACTGTTTACTGTCCGATGACGTGCGCATATGTATACTGCGGAGCCTGACGTGTGGACTTGATCATCACTTTGTCAGAGGGGCTGACCGATACCGTAGCGCCATACTTCACTTTGAGCCGCGACCCGACGCCACCGGCCAGATTGACCGCGTTCTGCAGATTGTCGCTGTCGCCGATCGCGCGAATGGTGAATGGGGATTTCAGTTTGGTGCCGTCGCAGACGAGACTGCCGGCCGTGCCACTGATGTAAGTGCTGGTTACCACGCGGACATTGTTGATCTCAATGACCTCGGCACCACTGTTGCGCAATTCCTCAAGCAACGTGAACAATATCGCGGAGTCAATCTTCTGTTTGGAACCCTGCGATATGCGGATGACCACGCCTTCTCCCGTAGCCGCGAGACGGCCAGATAGGATGCCGTTGGTCTGCGCGTTCTGCTTGGCGATTTCCGCGGCTTTCTCATTTTGTCCGCGGTGTCTTTCAAAGCGTTCAGCTGGCTGGAGAGTTCGTTCTTACGCTGTTCGAGCTTTTGGACCTGAGCATTGGTCTCGCTGATGAGCTTGGTTAATTCATCTTCGCTCATCGTCTCATAGGTGGATGTCGTGTTGTTTATCTGGATCACATAGCCGAAGCCAAGCAAGGCGCACAGTATCGTGACCAGAATGCTGGAATACAGTCGGGTTCGTGTGACCTTCGCATCAAGTGAGATTCGCTTCTTGGCCTTGACCATGGGGAACGCACCGGTTTGGGTGCTGTCATTGTTCTGGTCCTTGACCCTCTGCTCATGAATTCTGGACAGCATGTCCTTGCTGTTCGCGTCTTGTCCGCTCATACCGCATCAACCTTTAAAGATGAAGCGTCGGATGGAGGACACATTGGTAAAGATTCGTATGCCGAGCACTACGATCACTGCGGTCTGCAGCTGGGAGCCGACTCCCAACTGGTTGCCGAGGAACACCAGCAGCGTCGCGGTGATGACATTCGAGAAGAAGGAGATCACGAACACTTTATCGGAAAAGCTGCGTTGGAAATACGCGCGTGCGGCGCCTAGCAACGCATCCAACGCGGCCAATACCATAATCGGCAGATACGGTTGGAGCTCGATGGGGATGTCCGGACGAACGAATACACCGATTACCACGCCGATGATAAGTCCCAAGACAGCTGCCATTACTTGTCCTTCCTCACATGCGTCGTGTCGCCAGCCACTGCAGCATCAAGTGTAATCGATTTGCTTTTGCTTATCTGCGGATAGATGCCGGCCTTTTTGAAATCGTCATACAGTTGTTTCTGCGTTGTCTTGCTTACCGATTTCGCCAAGGTTGCCTGATTGCCTATCGCCTCGATTCGATATGGGCTTTGCACCGAATTGACTCCGATGAGAATCGTCGATCCGGCGGTTCGAATCGAGGTTTGCACGCCAAGGCGGTTGCCGTTGATCGCGATCGCCTCCGCTCCGGATTGCCATAGCAAGGAGACAAGCAGCTGCAAATCGGAATCGGTGACGACTCGAACCTGGCTGCCATTTTCTCTTGGCAGTGAGGAGTCGGCATTGTCGCCGCTGACGGAAAGCGGGTTGGCTACGGTCAGGACAATGCCTTCCCCTTGCACCGGAAGCGTTCCATTGACCATTTCATCATCCTGCATCGTCTGGTTTAGGGACCAGCTTGCCAAGGATTCCGATTCAGATTCGATTTGCGACCGCAAGTCGTTGACGCCCTTGGTGAGGTCGCCGACCCGCTTCGTTTGTTCGGTCAGCTGGCTTGCCAACTGCTTGCGTACTTCTTTGCGTGGGTCAGTGCTCAGCTGGCGCACGAAAACGCTTCCCGCGGCACCCACAGCGATGCAGATGAGGAACACCAGAATCCTGGTGGCCCAAATCGAAACCGCCGAACGTTTTTTAGTGGCCAGGCGGGAGTCCGAATACAGGACGTCCATCGGACGGTTGGTCAATCGTCAATAAGCCGAAGCGAATCGTCATCGACATGTCTATGGCGTTGCGGCATGGCGGGCATGGAGGCCGGTTGCACATGATGGGATGACAGGCCGGCGAAGGATGACGAAAAAAATGGCACGATGCTTTGTGGGTACGTTCTCCGGGGAAACGGGGAACGACGGCGGAAACGTGGAGCATCGGACTTCATATATGCGTCAATCCTTACTGTTTGTATCGTTCTTCAACAGTTGGATGCCTTGGCGCATGTAGATGTACCCTGCAAGCCAATACAGTCCAACGCCCCAGATTCCGGTGGCAAGACCGCATAGATGCAGTGTATCCGCAGCGGAGTTGGACCAGATGTCGGCGAAGATCAACGCGACGATGGCGATAAGCAGCATCGCGGTACCGGCCTTGCCTACGAAATGAACAGGCAATGGGCCATAATCGTGCTGCGCCAAAACCAGTATCAGAACAGCCATGATCAAATCTCGCAGGCCGACGACGATCAGCATCCACCATGGAATGATGTTCGCCACACCCAAAGCAAGAATGCTGCAGAAGATCAGCAGACGATCGGCAATCGGATCGAGAATTTGCCCGATTTTGCTCACCTGATTGAATGATCTGGCGATCATTCCGTCCAAACCATCGGATATCGCCGATAGCGCAAGCACGACCAAGGCGGTCACCATCCTGTGATGAGAGACCAGCATCGCGATAAAAGGAATCGAAATGATTCTCAGCAGGCTGATGAAGTTCGGAACCGTGAAATAGATGTCTCGCGGTTCCGGACTGTATTGCTTCTTAATAATCAGTTTACTCATATTACGAGCAACACTACATTCTTGAAGCCTGCAACGCGGTGACTATTATGCCACGGGCACCAACTTCATACAACTGGTCCATAAGCTGGTTCACCTTCGCCTTCGGAACCACCACACGCACGGCCGCCCACTGCTTATCATGCAGAGGCGAAATCGTCGGGCTTTCGAAACCCGGAGTGATATCCACTGCGGCGGACACCTTCTCGACCGGAATGTCGTAGTCCATAAGCACATTACGCTGGGCAGTGAGCACGCCTTGCAGACGCCTGCTCAGAATCGTCAGACGCTCGTCATCCGCCTCAAGACGAGGGGAACGAATCAATACGGCTTCAGAGTGCATCAGCGGTTCAGCGAAAATGCGCAGTCCCGCATTGCGCAGAGTGGTCCCTGTGGAAACCACATCGGCGATCAGATCGGCGACGCCAAGCTGGACGGACGATTCGACGGCGCCGTCAAGGTGCACGGTTTCCGCGTTGATGCCATGCTCGACCAGATAGTCGTGTACGAGCTTGTCGAATGTGGTGGCGACTCGCTTGCCTTCAATATCCTCAAGCTTGGTAATCGGCGAATCGTTCGGGGCTGCGAAACGGAACGTGGAGGCTCCGAAGCCAAGCTGCATATGCTCCTCCGCATCGGTGCCGGAGTTCACGAGCAAATCATGCCCGGTGATTCCAACGTCGATGGTGCCGCGACCGACATAGACCGCAATGTCGAGGGGACGCAGGTAGAACAACTCAACATCATTGTCGGGATCCTCCACGACCAACTGGCGAGGGTTGCTCCTCAAACGGTAGCCAGCTTCCGCCAGCATGTTCCAGGCGGGTTCGGACAGCATGCCCTTATTAGGCACAGCGATTCTTAGCATGTTTCTCCTCTAAAAAAGGCCACACCTTCAACTGGCATGGCCCCGGGTTTCTCACAGGTTCTTGTAGATGTCCTCGAGTGTGATGCCACGATCGATCATCATGACCTGCAGATGGTAGATGAGCTGGCTCATTTCTTCGGCCGTGCGATCAGCACCCTCATATTCGGCGGCGATCCAAGTCTCTCCAGCCTCTTCGACGATCTTCTTGCCGATGAAGTGCGTGCCTTTGGCAAGCTCGTCGACGGTCAGGGAACCGGCCTGCTTGGTGGCGGCTTTCTCGCTCAATTCCGCGAACAGCGATTCAAAAGTCTTCATATTCGTATGCTTCCTTGTATGGTGGGCGTTCACGCCTTGAAGGCTGCTTCGGCCTTCTCGCGGATGGAGTCGATAGCCTCGGCCGGATTCTCGGCACCGTACACGGCGGAACCGGCGACCAGCACATCGGCACCGGCTTCGGCAACGATATGGGCGGTCTTGGGGCTCACGCCACCATCGACCTGGATCTTCGTCTTCAGGCCACGGCGGGTGATTTCGTCACGCAGACGACGAACCTTGGCCATCTGGTTGTCAAGGAACTTCTGACCGCCGAAGCCCGGTTCGACCGTCATGATAAGCACCATGTCGAATTCGTCAAGGATGTCGAAGATCGGCTCGACCGGTTCGGCCGGACGGACCGCGAAGCAAGCCTTGCAGCCCATGTCGCGCAGCTGACGCGCAAGACGAACCGGAGCATGCGTCGCTCCCATATGGAAGCTGACGGAAGCCGCACCAAGCTTGGCGTATTCCGGAGCCCAACGGTCCGGATCCTCGATCATCAGATGCACGTCGACCGGAAGGTCAGTGACTTGGCAGATGCGAGCCACAATCGGCTCACCCAACGTCAGATTCGGAACGAATGATGGTCCATCACGTCCACGTGAACGAGATCGGCGTTGGAAATGGCCTTAAGGTCACGTTCCAGATTGCAGAAGTCAGCGGACAGGATGCTAGGTGCGATTTGAATAGTCATGGTTCTCATTCTATGGAAGGTAATCGACTTGATGTTACTTGTTGTCGGACTGGTCATCGGCATATGAGACGGATGAGCCATCGTTTGCCGTGATTTCATCCTTGGTTTTCGTAAGGTTGGCCTTCGCGGTCGGGAGACCGGTTTCTCCATCCTCGACGAGGCTTAGCTCAATCTCGGTGACGGTGCGCAACTTCTCGGCAAGCAGCTCGGTGGACTTTCCCATCTGCTGAATAACGATGAAAGCCACCACGCCAAGCACGAACACCGCCATGGACATCCATACGTTGATGCGCACGCCAAGGAACTCGTGCGCGAAATCAATGCGCAGAGCCTCGATCCAAGTGCGTCCCGCCGTGTACCACATGATGTATATGGCGAACAAGGACCCGGCCTTGAGTTTTTTCATGATTTTGGAACCAAGGAAAACGATGAGCGCAGCACCGATGAGATTCCAAATCATCTCATACAGGAAGGTGGGGTGGAACAGCGTGCCTGTCGGGCAGGTCGCTCCGTCATAGCATTGTTCGCTGTGACCGATGGCGCTTCCCTCCATATTCAACTTCAAACCCCAAGGCAAGGTCGTCGGCGCGCCGTAGAGCTCTTGGTTAAACCAGTTGCCCAGACGTCCCACGGCCTGCGCCACGAGCAATCCTGGCGCGACGGCGTCACCGAGCAGAGCCATTGGATAATGCTTGTGACGACACCATGCCCAAGCGGCAAGCGCTCCAAGCAGGACGCCGCCCCAGATGCCCAGTCCGCCATTCCAGATGCGGAACATCTCCACCCAATCGCCGGTCGGTCCGAAGAAACGTTCCGGAGTGGTGATGATGTGGTATATACGCGCACCGATGATGCCGCTCGGCACCGCGACAAGCGTGATGTCGAGAATCTGATCGAAATTACCGCCATATCGTTTCCAATGAACGGTTGTCATCCATACCGCCAGCACGATGCCGAGCAGAATGCACAGCGCGTAGAAATGGATGGTCACCGGCCCGATGGAAAACTGCGAAATGGTGGGTGACGGAATGTAAGCAAGTGTCATGGTTTCCTGATGGTAGTCCACGTATACGATATGGTACGTGGACTACCAGTATGTTGTCTTTGGACTGGTTCAGTTGCGGGCGTTGTGGATGCCTTCGGCAAGCTCCTCAGTCTTCGCCGCCAAGGCCTTGAGACCGGTGGCTTCGTCGACTGCATGCTTGCCGGATTCGTCAAGCATGGTATGCACCAGAGCCGAGCCTACGATGACACCGTCCGCATACGATCCGACACGAGCCCCCTGTTCCGCGGTGGACACGCCGATGCCTACGCACACGTTTTTCGCACCGGCCTTGCGGGTACGGGCGACCAGTTCCTTCGGGGACGCATCGATGGTGGAGCGTTCTCCGGTGACGCCCATGCGGGCGGCAGCATAGACGAAACCCCGCGCATTGTCCGCAACGACTTTCAGACGGTCTTCGGTGGAATCCGGAGATACCAGGAAGATGCGGTCGAGTCCGTGACGGTCGGAGGCTTCGATCCACTCGCCGGCCTCGTCCGGAATGAGATCCGGGGTGATGAGACCGGCTCCACCGGCGTTTTCGAAATCACGTGCGAATCGTTCGACGCCGTAATGGAAGATGAGGTTCCAATAGCTCATGACCAATGGCACTCCCCCGGCGTTCGCCACTGTTTCCACCGCTTTGAATACGTTGGCGATTTTTTCACCATTGTCGATGGCGATTTGCGATGCCGCCTGGATGACGGGACCGTCCATGACGGGGTCGGAATACGGCAGCCCGATTTCGACCGCGTTCACGCCGTGTTCGACCATGGTGCGGAAAGCTTTGAGCGAATAATCCGGATCAGGGAATCCGTATGGCAGATATCCGATGAATGCCGGCTTGTCGGCGGCTTTGAATTCATCGAACATGGTTTCCGTCGGGCTTGGCTTGTGGCTGATGCCGAGTGGCTGGCCGGACGGCGTGGATGATGTTGCGTTCGTCATGATGGTTGCTCCTTTCTCACTCGCCGTCCGCGTTGTTGCCTTGCGCGCGTTGGATTCCAAGGCTTTGGCCTGCTCGTCGGTCAGGTATCCGAACCATTTGCCGGCGGTGTTCATGTCCTTGTCTCCACGGCCAGAGATGTTGATGATCATGACCGGATGCTCATACCCTTTGGCCTTGAGGTCTGCAGCTGCCTTGTACGCGCCGGCCACTGCGTGGGAGCTTTCGATGGCAGGGATGATGCCTTCGGTTTCGCACAGATCCTTGAACGCGCTCATGGCTTCCTGATCAGTGGCCCAGGAATAGTTGACGCGGCCGATATCCTTGAGCCATGCATGTTCGGGGCCGACGGAGGCGTAATCCAAGCCTGCGGAGATGGAGTACGTGTCAAGGGTCTGGCCTCGGGGTTTTCCAACAGATAGCTCTTGGCTCCTTGGAACATGCCCAGTTCACCGGTACCTGGCGCGAATCGAATGGCATGGCGACCGGATTCGGGCCCGTTACCGCCGGCCTCGTAACCGTACAGGTTCACTCGTTCGTCATCGAGGAAGGCGTTCATGATGCCGATGGCGTTGGAGCCGCCGCCGACGCATGCGCAGATAGCATCGGGATGGTCGATGCCATACCAATCCTGCAGCTGCTGTTTCGCTTCCTCTCCAATGATCTTTTGGAAGTCGCGCACCATGGATGGGAACGGATGAGGTCCTGCGACCGTGCCGAGCAGATAATGGGTGTCTTTGACGTTGGTGACCCAGTCGCGCAGCGCCTCGTTGATGGCGTCCTTGAGGATGCGATCACCCAAGGTGACTTCGACGACCTCCGCGCAAGCATGCGCATGCGGGCAACGTTCAGCGCCTGACGGCGGGCATCGATCTGTCCCATGTAGATGCGGCACTTGAGTCCCAGCATGGCACAGACCGTGGCAGTGGCCACACCATGCTGGCCTGCACCGGTTTCGGCGATCACACTGGGTTTTGCCCATTGCCGCTTGACCAGGTAGGGCCTGTCCAAGCGCGTTGTTGATCTTGTGGGCGCGGTGTGGTTCAGGTCTTCACGCTTGAGGAACACACGGGCATCAAGACCGGTTTTCTCCTTGAGCCTCTGCGCGAAACGAGGCGCTTCAGTCAATGGGGACGGACGTCCAACATACTGCTGGTTCAACCGCGCCAATTCCTTATGGAATTCCGGATCGGCCTTGGCTTCCATATACACGCGTTCAAGCTCGTCGAGCGCCGTGATCAGCGCTTCCGGAACATAGCGTCCGCCAAACTGTCCGAAATATGGTCCTTCATGGCTTGCCAACGGGGTCTGATCGGATGCCTTCACTCTTGCTCCTGCCTTTACTAATCGTTCCACTGCCTGCTCATGGTTGGCCGCGGTGGCCACGCCTTCTCCCACCAGCACCGCATCCGCGCCGGCACGGGCGTAATCCTCAAGCTCAACCGAACCGAACACACCGGATTCCGCCACGCGAATCACATCGTCCGGCAAATCCGCGGCCAGTTCGTTGTACTTGTTCACATCCACCTTGAGGTCTTTAAGATTGCGGGCGTGATGCCAATGACCTTGGCCCCGGCATTGATGGCCCGTTGAATCTCCTCACGGGTGTGTGTTTCCACCAGCACCGTCATATTGAGGCTATGCGCGAGATCGAGCAGCGACTTGAGCTTGACGTCGTCCAATGCGGCGACGATGAGCAGCACCAGATCGGCACCATGCGCACGTGCTTCCCAAATCTGATATTCGGTAACGATGAAATCCTTGCGCAGCACGGGAATCCTCACTGCGGCGCGCACCTTGTCGAAATCTTCAAGAGAGCCAAGGAACCGACGGCCTTCAGTCAGCACGGAAATCGCGCTTGCACCTCCCTGCTCGTATTCGCGGGCCAAAGCGGCCGGATCCGGAATATCGCTCAAATGGCCTTTGGATGGGGAGGCACGCTTGATCTCGGCGATGACCGGAATGCCATCCGCCTTTTTCAGCCACTGGCGCGCATCGATTGGCGCTGAAGCCTCGAACGCCATCCGCTTGACCTCAGCGAGCGGCACGTTGTTTTCTCTTGATCGCTGATCCTCGACGGCTCCCGCCACCAATTCATCGAGCACAGACATTACTGCTTCCTTTCACAACACAATTGAACGGTCAGAATGTGACTCACAACTGGCGAAGCTGCGCGGCGATCTGTACCGCTTCAACGCTGGCTTCGGCCTTGTTGCGAGTCTCCTGCCACTCACTGGCCGGCACGGAATCGAGGACGATTCCAGCTCCGGCCTGCACGCTCGCTTCATGGTCGCGAATGAATGCAGTTCGAATGGCGATGGCCATATCGAGGTTGCCTGAAAAATCAAAATAACCGACGGTGCCGCCGTAAATACCACGGTCGGCCGGCTCAAGTTCATCGATAATCTCGATGGCGCGCGGCTTCGGCGCTCCGGACAGCGTCCCGCGGGGAAGGCGGAAGTGAACACGTCGAACGCCGTCATATGCGGATCGACCTGCCCGGTAACGGTTGAGCAGATGTGCATGATATGGCTGAACCGTTTGATGTCCATCAAGGAAACGACTTCGACGCTTTCCAGACGGCACACGCGGCTCAGATCGTTGCGGGCCAGATCGACCAGCATGATATGCTCGCTGCGTTCCTTCGGGTCTGCCAATAGTTCCTTGGCGAGACGTTCATCTTCCTCAGGAGTGGCGCCTCGTGGTCTGGAACCGGCGATTGGGAAAGACATGGCATGGCCGTTGTCCACCTTGATCAGTGTTTCCGGGCTGGAACCGATGACGTTGAAATCACGTCCTTGAGCATCGGTGAGTGCCATGAAATACATGTACGGGCTCGGATTGAGGGTACGCAGCACACGATACACATCAAACGGATCGGCGGGAGAATCAATATCCAGTCGCTGCGAAATGACCACTTGGAACACATCGCCATCGATGATATGGCGTTTGGCCTCTTCAACGGAACGTTCGTAATCGCTTTTCTCCGTGCGGAATCGCAGTTGGGGCTGGCCGACCGACTCGTCGAGCACATTGACCCGGGCTTCGTTTTCGACGGGTGCGGCAGCCTTGCGCTGCATATCATCCAGACGTGCCAGCGCTTCATCGTAGGCGGCATCGGCACGAGTCGGACGGTCATCGACATTCACGGCATTGGCAATCAGCCATACCGAGCCAGACACGTGGTCGACTACTGCGATGTCCGTGGCGAGAGCCAGAACGGTTTCCGGCTGTCCGGTCTCATTCGGGGCTTCGGCACGGAGCGTCGGTTCCCAATGTCGGATGGAATCCCATCCGACAGTACCAACGAGGCCACTGGTCAGATTCGGCAATCCCTCGACGTGCGGAGCCTTCAATGTCTTCAGCGCGGCATGTGCCACTTCGACAACATCACCGTCGGTGGGCACTCCGACAGGCACCTGTCCCAGCCAATCGGCTTTGCCGTTGTTCGAACGCAGCTGCGCCATGGAATTCACGCCGATGAAGCTGTATCGACTCCACGCTCCGCCAAATTCAGCCGATTCGAGGATGAACGTACCGGAACGGCCTCCTGCGAGACGCTCGTAGAAGCCGACTGGGGTCAATGAATCAGCCAGCAAACGACGTACGATGGGGATGACACGGTAGCCTTGGTCGGCCAATTCATGGAACTGCTCACGGCTTGGCCATGTAGCACCCCACTTGAGGGTCTGTACGCTGCATTCGCTCACCGCTGACCCTCCTGTTCTTTGGTTCGATGGCCCACGACCACAGGCAGCTGTCCGCCTTCTTCAAAGCAGGAACGTTTGCCGGTATGGCAAGCCGCTCCCACTTGGTCAACTTCTACCAGAATGGCATCTCCATCGCAATCCAGCGCGAAGGACTTCACATACTGGGCATGTCCCGACGTATCGCCCTTACGCCAATACTCCTGCCTGGACCTCGACCAGAATGTGACGCGTCCGGTGGTGAGGGTACGTCTGATGGCTTCGTCGTTCATATAGCCGACCATCAGTACCTCTTTGGTATCGAACTGCTGGATGACGGCCGCGACCAAGCCTTTGTCATCGTGCTTGAGACGCTGTGCGATGCGCGGGTCGAGAGTGGTGGTGTTGTCGTATGCTTCGTTGGTCATGATGGTATTGCGATTCGTTGTTCAGTACTACAGGGTTGGTTTGCGTAGTTTCCGTGGTTCTATTCAGCGTACGGTGTATCCGGCTGCCTTGATGGCGTCTTTGACTTCACCGATGGTGACTTTGCCGTAATGGAAAATCGAGGCAGCGAGCACGGCATCGGCGCCCGCCTCGATTGCCGGCGGAAAATCCGAGGCTTTGCCGGCGCCGCCAGAAGCGATAATCGGGATTTTGACTCCTTGCGGACAGCTTTGATCATCTCCAGATCGAAGCCTTGTTGGGTGCCATCGGCATCCATTGAATTAAGGAGAATCTCCCCCGCACCAAGTTCTTGGGCGCGCTTGACCCACCAAATGGCGTCAATGCCAGTGGATTTGCGCCCGCCCATGGTGGTGACTTCGAAACCTGACTGCGTATGTCGTTCTCCCTGTTCGCGACGTGCATCGACGGACAGCACAAGCACCTGATTGCCGAATCGTTCGGCGACACGACTGATGAGGGTAGGGTCATTGATGGCCGCGGTGTTGACGCCGACCTTATCCGCACCGCAACGAAGCAGGGAATCGACGTCTTCAGGGGTACGTACGCCGCCGCCGACAGTCAGTGGAATAAAAATCTGTTCGGCGGTGCGGCTCACCACATCGACCATGGTCTGCCTATGGGAGCTTGACGCCGTCACATCAAGGAACGTCAGTTCGTCCGCGCCCTGGCGGTAGTATTCCGCGGCGAGTTCGACCGGGTCTCCTGCATCGCGAAGATTCTCGAAATGCACGCCTTTGACCACTCGTCCCGCATCGACATCAAGACATGGAATGACTCGGACCGCCAGTGACATGCTGCTCTACTCCTTCACGCATAACGGTTGCAATGATTGCAAGAGTAACCGCAATACGTTACGTCGGTTCATGCGGATTCCGAGTAGCGGACAGAACCGGGCCTTTCGGAGGAATCAGTCACGTTCTTTGGCTGCAAGCTGTCCGCATGCGCCATCAATGTCCTGTCCTCTGGTATCACGCAGCGTGGCTGTGATGCCAGCGTTATGGAGAATCTCAAGGAATCTACGCTCGTCTTCTGGTTTGGACGCGGTCCACTTCGATCCCTCGATCGGATTGAGCGGAATCGGATTGACATGCGCCCAATCATCTCCATAGTGGTTCAGACGCTTCGCCAGCAATTTGGCATGTTCCGCCTGGTCGTTGATGCCGCGCATCAAGGCGTATTCGATGCTGACTCGCCGTTTGGAAGCCAGATAATAATCATGCGCAGCGTCGAGCACCTGTTCGGTGTTGAAACGCTTGTTCATGGGCACAAGTTCATCGCGCAATTCATCGCTCGGCGCGTGCAGGGATACTGCGAGACGTACTGGGATGCCTTCTTCGGCCAGTTTCCTGATGCCAGGCACCACGCCAACGGTGGAAACCGTGATGTTACGTGCGGAGATGCCGAAGCCTTCGGGAGGCATGGAACTAATTTGGCGGACTGCGCTCAAGACGGATTTATAGTTGCCCATTGGTTCGCCCATGCCCATGAACACGATGTTGCTCAGTCGTCCGGAGCCTCCGGCCACTTCACCGTCACGCATGGCCTTCGCGGCCACACGAACCTGCTCAACGATTTCACCTGCGGACATGTTCCTGGTCAGTCCCAGTTGTCCAGTGGCGCAGAATGGGCAACCCATGCCGCAGCCGACCTGGCTGGAAATGCAAAGCGTGGTTCTGGTGGGATAACGCATCAATACGGATTCGATCAGCGACCCATCAAACAGGCGCCACAACGTTTTGATGGTGGTGCCTCCATCGGCGACTTGGCGTGTCACCTCATGGATGAGTTCCGGGAAGAAAGCTTCAGCCGCGTCGGAGCGTCTTGCCGCCGGAAAATCGGAAAATTCTTCCGCATTGACATCAAAATGGCCATAGTAATGATTAGCCAGCTGTTTGACCCTGAATTTCGGCAATCCAAGTTCCTTGGCCTTACCGATACGTTCCTCTTCGGACATATCGGCGAAATGCAGTGGCGGCTTGCCGCGGCGGGCATGGTCTTTCGACAGCACATCCCGGAAGCGCCCGAAGTGCCTCCAGGAGTGATGCCTGTTTCCGGCTGATCATTCATGGAATTCACGGTTATTGGCCCTTTCTCACATTCCGGTGGCCCACAGGAGCACGCACACGAAAGGAGCGCACAGGAGGATGGAGTCGACACGATCCATCACTCCGCCATGACCTTTAAGCAGATGGCCCATATCCTTAATACCAATGTCACGCTTCAGCATGGAAGCGCATAGGTCGCCGAAGGTTCCGGCTATACCGATCATGAAACCAGCGACAATAGGCACCCACCATGAACCGTCCAAACGGATGGCTCGTAAGTGCAAAACATCACCACAAAAGAACCGGCCATGGCGAACAAGATGGATCCTGCCAGGCCCTCCCATGATTTCTTCGGTGAGATACGGGGACTGAGTTTATGTTTGCCAAGCCATGCACCTGCAAACAGACCACCGGTGTCACTCAGCGCGGGCATGAAGACAAGCATGATGGCATGTGCCACCGGATGACCGTTGAACGTCAACGGCATTATCAGGCAGGAGGCAAGCAGCGGAATGTACAGAACGGTGAACATGGAGACTGCCACATGGCTCAGTCGGCTGTGGCGCACTTCACCCTGTTCATGATTGAACGACGATTCGAGACGAGCACCTGCATCGGTGTGCGACAGTTTGTCCGCCACGGCCAGGGAAAGCCGACTGCCGAACGTCACCTTGGCACTTGCGGCGATCGCTACAAGCAGCAAGGAGGCCAGTACACAGACCGTCATAGCCACAATATGATGCTTGCTGTAGTAGGTGGCCAGCAAAGTCACCGCGGAACATGCCCACAGCGCCACCACGGGAATATGCAATCCCGCGGTGGCGAAATCGACGCGCAGCTCCCACAATGCGAGCACCATGAACAGCACGACAAGATAGACGAACAAATCAACGCTGATCAACAGGCATGCCAAGATGATGGCAATCAGGACGACCGCCGTGGCGATGGCCTGCGGCATGTTGCGTCCGGTTTTCTTGTTGATGGCGTTAATGGCCTCTTCGGCTTCTTTTTCGCGTTGCTCCTGTTTTTCCATCGTGGTCTCTCCTGTGGTACCGTGCGTCGATTGATGATTATGGAGATTCGAAGGAATCAGACCTCCATGATCTCCTTCTGCTTGGTTTCCAGCAGAGCGTCAAGCTCGTCGGTGGTCTGCTTGGTGACCTTGTCGAGTTCCTTGAGCAGACGATCGCCTTCGTCCTCGCCCATGTCGCCGTCTTTGATGGCCTTGTCAAGGGATTCCTTGGCCTTGCGACGAATGTTGCGCACCGCGACCTTGCCGTCTTCAGCCTTGCCCTTGGCAATCTTGACGTATTCCTTGCGACGCTCTTCGGTCAGCTCCGGCATGGTCAGGCGAATGACGTTGCCGTCGCGACGGGGGCTGGCTCCGAGATCGGAATCACGAAGCGCCTTCTCCACGGCGTTGGCCTGGGACGCATCGAAAGGAGTGACCGCCAAGGTGCGCGGCTCCGGAACACCGATGGTGGCAACGGCCTTCAGCGGGGTCGGTGCGCCGTAATAGTCAACGGTGATGCCGTTAAGCAGCGCCGGATTCGCACGACCGGTGCGAATACCGGAGAAGTTCTCCTTGGTGGATTCCACGGACTTGGCCATCTGCGCCTTGGCCTGATCGACGATAGTTGCCATTGTTTGCTCCTTTAATATTGTTGGTTTAATCGATATTCGGCTTTGAATGTCGTCACTCGGCGAGGGTGGATTCCGCGGTGGAAACCATGGTGCCGATCTCCTCGCCCAGCAAAGCCTGGGTCACATTGCCGGCGCCCTCGAGTCCGAAGACGCGGATGCGCTGCTTGTTGTCCCGCGCCATGGAAAGCGCCGCAGCATCCATGACCGCAAGATTGTCGACCAATGCACGGTTATAGCTCAACGTGGCGAAGCGCTTGGCGTTCTCGTCTTTGCGCGGATCGGCAGTGTATACGCCGTCCACGCCGTTCTTGCCCATCAGCACCTCATCGCAGTGGATTTCCAGAGAACGCTGGATGGACACGGTGTCAGTGGAGAAATACGGCATGCCTGCTCCGGCGCCGAAAATCACCACGCGTCCCTTTTCCAGATGACGAATGGCCTTAAGCGGAATGTACGGCTCGGCGACCTGTCCCATGGTGATGGCAGTTTGCACGCGCGTGGCCTGTCCCTCCTGCTCGAGGAAATCCTGCAGAGCGAGGCAGTTCATCACCGTTCCCAGCATGCCCATATAGTCGCCGCGGGAACGATCGATGCCGGCCTGCTGCAGTTCGGCGCCACGGAAGAAGTTGCCGCCACCAACAACGATGGCGACCTGCACACCTTGCTTGACCGCGGGAACGATTTCCTCCGCAATACGACGAACGACGGTGGTGTCGATGCCGACTTTGCCTCCGCCGAATGCCTCTCCGGACAGCTTGAGCAGTACCCTGCGGGGATTGTCGCCAGTGTTTTCGCCAGTCATGAAATGCCTTTCTTACCCGAAAACCCATGAAATTTACCGTTTTCAAGACTATCGGCAAACACAGACACCAAAACACGATGGGGTTTAGTGTCACAAAAAAAAATGTCCGCAATCCTGTTGGATTGCGGACATTGGAGATATGCCAAGCCCACGTTCGAAAGCGTGAGCTCAATTCACATCAGATTCACTCGGCGTCGCCCTTGCCGACCTCCACACGAGCGAAGGAAAGCGCGGTTCCCCCGACTTCCTTGAACAGGTCGCCGACGGTCTTGGACGGATCCTTGACGTACGCCTGCTCAAGCAGCACGGTCTCCTTGTAGAATGCGCCGAGACGGCCTTCCACGATCTTCGGAGCGATCTTCTCGATCACGGCCTCCGGCTTGCCCTTGCTCTTGAGCTCCTCCGTGGTCTTCTCGGTGGCCACGCGACGCTCGGATTCCAGCACATCAGCCGGAACATCCTCGCGGGTCAGCCACTGGGCGCCCATCGCGGAAATCTGCAGAGCGGCCTCATGAGCCACAGCAGCGCCGGCTTCATCGGTGGCAATCATGGCCACGATGCTCGGCGGCATCTCAGCGGACTTCTTGTGGGCGTAGACCTCGACATGCGGGCCCTCGACCTTGGCGAACTGGCCTACCTTGACGTGCTCACCGAACAGAGCAGCGGCTTCCTCGACGGCTTCCTTCACGGTGGTGTCACCGGAGGCTGCTGCCAGAACCTCATCCACGGAGGATGCTTCGGCCTTGACGGCGTCATCGAGCACGCTGCCGGCGAATTCCACGAACTTCGGGGTCTTGGCCACGAAGTCGGTCTCGGAGTTCAGCTCGACCGCATAGCCGGTCTGGCCGTTGGCGGATTCGACAACGGTGGAGGCGATGGTGCCTTCCTGAGCCTTGCGGCCTTCACGCTTGCCAGCGGCCTGGATGCCCTTGGCGCGGATGATTTCCTTGGCGCGAGCCACATCGCCTTCGGCTTCGGTCAGGGCCTTCTTGACGTCCATCATGCCGGCGCCGGTTTCCTCGCGCACCTGCTTGATCAGAGCTGCAGTGATTGCTGCCATTGATTTGTCTCCTCTGAAAATTTGGTGATGCCCCGATGATGGGAGGCATAGCACCTCCCATCATAGAGCATGGTCTCACTCGGCCTTGGTTTCGCCTTCAGCCTCAGCCGGGGCTTCAGCTGCCGGAGCGCCCTCGGTGAGGAGCTCCTTTTCCCAAGCAGCCATCGGCTGCTCGGCTTCGCCTTCGGCCTTGGCGGCCTTGCCGGAACGCTCCAGCAGACCTTCGGCCACTGCGTCAGCCATGAGGCTGGTCAGCAGTTCGATGCCGCGGATGGCGTCATCGTTGGCGGCGATCGGATACTCAACGGATTCCGGATCGGCGTTGGTGTCGACGATGGCGACAACCGGAATGCCCAGCTTGTGGGCTTCCTCGACGGCCAGAGCTTCCTTGTTCACATCGACCACGAACATGGCGGACGGGGTGCGGTTCATGTTGCGGATACCGCCCAGCTGCTTAGCCAGCTTGTCCTTCTCACGCTCGAGGAGCAGCAGCTCCTTCTTGGTCAGACCGGAGCCGTGCACGTCGGTGAAGTCCATTTCCTCAAGTTCCTTGAGGCGGGAGACGCGCTTGGACACGGTCTGGAAGTTGGTCAGCATGCCGCCGAGCCAACGCTCGGAGACATACGGCATGTTCACGCGGGTGGCCTGAGCGGAAACAGCTTCCTGAGCCTGCTTCTTGGTGCCGACGAACAGCACGGTGCCGTTGTGGGCAACAGTGGCCTTGATGAAGTCGTAGGCCTTGTCGATCATGTCGAGCGACTTGAACAGGTTGATGATGTGGATGCCGTTGCGCTGGGTGAGGATGAACTGCTTCATCTTCGGGTTCCAACGACGGGTCTGGTGGCCGAAGTGCAGGCTGCCTTCAGCATGTCGCTCATAGTGATCTGAGCCATGGTATTGCTACCTCTTTCTTTGTCGGTTCTTGCCTGGTCATGCGTTCCTGCGTGCAGCCAATGCCTTGCAGGCATCAGCCGACCGACACAGGTCGTCGCGAGCATGACGCGAATTGGTTGCGCACCGGTTGACAATAATTGGGCGGTTTGAAGCACTCGCGGCAGCGCTTCTCACCAAATTGGCGCACAAATATTAAAAATACCATGGGCACGTCTTTCTGACGTGGCCCCATGGTTGAATCGTCGTTCGCTGTTTCGATCACTTGCGATGGGTGCGCATGTAACGCATCGCCTCGCGGCGTTCTTCCTTTTCCAGACGATCAAGATAGACGTGACCGTCCAAATGATCAGTCTCGTGCTGCAGCATGCGGCCCATGATGCCATGGCCTTCCAACACTACCGGCTTGCCGTCCAGATCAATGCCCCGCACGCGAGCATAATCGGCGCGACGAGTCTTGTACCACAATCCTGGAACGGAAAGGCAGCCTTCATCGCCATATTGCTCTCCGCTGGTCTCCTCCAACACCGGGTTAAGCACATAGCCGATTTTGCCGTCGATATTGTAGGAAAACGCACGCAGACTCACACCGATTTGGTTGGCGGACAACCCGGCGCGTCCCGGGTCATCAACGGTATCCAACAAATCCTGCACCAGATGGCGCACCGCGGGCGTGATCTCCTTGATGGGATCGCATGGGGTGCGCAGCACTGGATCAGGTACGACTCGAATCTCACGGATTGCCAAAATTAACGCTCCTCGTTGTTCTTGGTTGCGGAAGGCTCGACGGACGGTGCCGTCTCGTCATCCGGTTCATCGGACTGCTTCTTGATTCTCTCCTGCATGGTATCAAATGCCTGCCGAACCTTCGGGCTGACGGATTCAGAAGCCTGCCGCATGCTTTCCGACGCCTGCTTGACGGTTTCGGTGGTGCGGTCGAGAATCTGGACGGTCTTCGGCAACGGCCTGTTGGAGGGTTTTGGCGCGTAAATCACGTTTTTTCGATGACGTCTGCGTAGCGCTGCAGCACCTTGGGACGAACAACTTTCAGGCTTGCCGTCAAGGTGCCGTCCTGTTGGTTGAATTCCTCATCGAGAATCTCGAATTTTCGTACGGATTCCGCACGGGAAACGTTCGCGTTGGCCTTTTCGACATACTGCTGCACGAAAGCGCGCACGGCATCGTTTTCCGCTACCTGCTTCATGGACATATCGGCATCAAGACCCTGCTGGGAAAGCCAAGAACGAGTCATATCAGAATCCAGTTCAATCAAAGCGCTGATGAACGGCTTGCCATCGCCAATGACCACAGCATGGGACACGATAGGACAGGTGTCGATGATGTCCTCCATCGGGGCGGGGCTGACGTTCTTGCCTCCGGCTGTGATGATGATGTCCTTCTTGCGGCCGGTGATATACACGAATCCATCATCGTCGATGGCCCCCAGATCGCCGGTCCTCAGCCAACCATCAGGCATTTTGACTTCAGCGGTCTTCTCAGGATTCTTGTAGTAGCCAAGAAAAACATTGGGGCCCATGACCTGCAGCTCGCCATCATCATCGGTGCGCACACCCATACCCGGCCCGGGCTTACCAACGGAACCGACGCGATTCGCATTTTGCCAGTTGACGATCATCGGAGCCGCGGTTTCCGTCATACCGTACCCCTGAATGAACGTGATGCCATCCATGCCATTGAAGAAGTGGGCAAGGTCGACGTTCAGCGGGGCGCCGCCGCATGCCAGATATTTCAGGTTCGGACCAAGCGCAGAACGAATGGACTTGCCGACGACGGACATGAAGAAGGAATGCTCGGCTCGGGCCACCATCGAATGATGTCCCCCGTCCTGCTCGTCCTTGGACCATTGCACGAAATGATCGAACGCCTTGGCGAAGACCCTGCCGCGAATACCCGCACCGGCCTTCTGCGAGGCAGCGTTGTACACTTTTTCGAACACACGTGGCACGCCAAGCAAATACGTCGGTTTGAAACTGCGCAGATCGGCGAGCAGATGCTTGGCTCCAGGCAGATAGCCGACCACGCCTTGTCCGCCAATCGCCACGTATTGGATATAGCGGGCGAAGCAGTGCGCCAACGGCAGGAACAGCATCAACCTGTTGGGCTGGTACAGCATCTCGTCAAGAATGATGTAGCCATTGAGCACGATATGCGTGAAGTTGCGATGGGACAGCATCGCACCCTTCGGACGTCCCGTGGAGCCCGATGTGTAAACGATGGTGAGCATGTCGTCCGCCTTGATCCGGGCAATGACCTGATCAAGGGTATCGTCATCGACGCCCTCTCCGAAATCGGCGACTGCGTCAAGACCGTCCGCTTTGAAATTGAACACGTAACGCAGCCCTTCATGCATGTCACGAATCTGTTCGAGCGTCTGCGTGTGGACGGAATCTCCAGCGAAGGCAATAACCGGCTCCACCTCTTCCACGATGGAAGCGGCCTGCTTGGCCGAATCGGTTTCATAAATCGGAACGCTTACCGCGCCGATGGCCGCGCATGCGAAATCGACCACACCCCACTCGTAACAGGTGGGAGAGTAAATGACCACCATGCTTCCGGCCTTGACTCCAAGACCGATAAGGCCCTTCGCCACGGCGCGCACACGAGCGAGCATCTGGCCTGCCGTCACATCATGCCATTGCCGAGTCTCATCATCCTGCCATTGTGCGATAAGATCATCCGGATTCTTCTGCGCACGACGCGACAGCAACGCATATACCGTGTCATCATCCGTGGTGCTGTAGGCCGGCTCTGGTACAAATTCTCTCAACATGGTTCTCTATAGTAGTTCCCGTATGCTTAAGGCACGCTGAAAACCCTTGGCATCGACTGCGAACATCGACGCCAAGGGCTTTTGCAGATTCCTACCGTATCATCGCATCAATGCGATCACCCGAAATCAGCCAAGACGCACTTCCACGTGGAGCCTTTGAGCCTGAATGCGGTGTTGCATCTCAACCGCGTTTCGCCGATGTTGAGCAAAGCCGCACATTCGAATTTCGTGGTCGAAGTCAACCAGCCGTTAATGGCGGACACGTTGATGGGAAGCAGACCAATCTTGGCATATAGATTTGCGTCTTCCTTCATATAATGGCCTATTATGGAAGCTGCGATTTTAAGCCTACGCATACAGTCCTCCGTTAGAATACGCTCTACATGCGCCGGCTTTTGCCGACCACGGAAGATGTCGATGGCATCGCACGACATGCGCGCGCCCAATAACGCCAAGGAATAGGCTTGCTTCGCGTCCCACGGTGTGGAATCGGACCGGATAACATGGAAGGGCACCCGCATGCCGGATAATTGTGTTTCCAAAAACCCATCATATGAAGGAAGCTTCTCGACGGATTTTCCTATGCACTGCAGCCATTGGCCATTGTTTTCCGCTTCTTTAAGACCGACATACGAATCAGGGTCTGACGGTGGGATTTCGTCAGGCTCATTGCCTTCTATCTCCTTGTCGTCTTCCGGCTCCCGCTCAGAGCCGGACTGCCATTCCGGAGGTGAAACGCCATCGTCGGATAAGTCGTCCATTGCCATGGATCCCTCATTTCTTTACCTGTTTAATGTCATCCAACTCTCTTCACTGAGAAGGACCAAAAACATTAATACATAAAGACAATCCCCCCGTCAAGTCGACGGAGGGATTGTGGATACTTTTTTTATCCACAGGACGAAGCTATCTGATCAGTGGCTCGAAGCGACCGTAACCGGACAACGTTGGAAGCTCTTCAAATCGACATAACCGGTCGTGGCCATGGCTCTGCGAAGCGCCCCAACAAAATTGGTGGTTCCGTCGGCGTTATGGCTCGGGCCGAACATGACCTCCTGCAAGGAACCTACGGTGCCCACGTTAGTGCGGAATCCGCGCGGCAACGTCTGGTGGCGGGCCTCGGCGCCCCAATGCATGCCTTTGCCAGGAGCCTCGGAGGCGCGTGCCAGAGGCGAGCCCAGCATCACCGCATCGGCGCCCAGCGCGAATGCCTTGACGAAGCTGCCGGAATCACCCATACCGCCGTCGGCAATCACCTGCACATAGCGTCCGCCCGATTCGTCCATGTAATCGCGGCGGGCCTCGGCGACATCGGCGATGGCTGTGGCCATCGGCGCGTGCACTCCAATCGTGTTGCGGTTGGCGGATACCGCACCGCCACCGAAGCCGACAAGCACGCCAGCGGCTCCCGTGCGCATCAAATGCAACGCAGCCGTGTAGTTGGCCGCGCCGCCAACAATGACGGGGACATCCAGGTCATAGATGAATTTCTTAAGGTTCAGGGGCTCATGGTCCTTGGAGACATGCTCCGCCGACACCACGGTGCCACGAATGACAAACAGATCGACACCGGCCTCAAGCACGGTGGAATAATAATCCTGCGTACGCTGCGGAGACAGCGCGCCGGCTACGGTGACGCCGGCATCACGAATCTCATGCAGACGTTCGACGATGAGTTCCGGCTTGATCGGCTCAGCGTAAATCTGCTGGATGCGTTCGGTGGCCTTGTCCGCAGGCAGCTGCGCGATTTCGTCCAGCAGCGGCTGGGGATCGTCATAGCGGGTCCACAATCCTTCTAGGTCAAGCACGCCAAGCGCGCCCATCTTGCCCATGGCGATGGCCGTGGCCGGGCTGGTCACGGAATCCATCGGGGCGCCGATGACCGGCACGTCGAATTCATAGGCGTCGACCTGCCAAGAGGTGGACACATCCTGAGGATCACGGGTACGACGGGAGGGAACGATGGAGACATCGTCCAGCGAATAGGCCAGACGGCCCTTCTTGCCCAAACCGATTTCAATTTCCTGAGACATGGTTTCAAGGCTAATGCTCAGCTATGACAGTGCCTTCGCGCGTGTCCCCACGGTTTTGGACATTTCCATACGGAATTAACACACATGTAATAAGACGGAACCCATCACCTTCAATTCCGACAGGGAGGACAAACCATGGCCAAAATCAAGGTCGAAGGCAAAGTCGTCGAACTCGACGGCGACGAGATGACCCGTGTCATCTGGAAAGACATCAAGAACCGTCTGATCCTGCCGTACCTCGACGTGGATTTGGATTATTACGATCTGGGCATCGAAAACCGCGACGCCACCGACGATCAGGTGACCGTCGACGCGGCGAAGGCCATCCAGCGCGAACATGTCGGCGTCAAATGCGCCACCATCACCCCGGACGAGGCGCGCGTCAAGGAGTTCGGCCTCAAGAAGATGTGGAAATCCCCCAATGGTACCATCCGCAACATTCTCGGCGGCACCATCTTCCGCGAGCCGATCGTCATGAGCAATGTGCCTCGCCTGGTCCCGGGATGGACCAAGCCGATCGTCGTGGCACGTCACGCCTTCGGAGACCAGTACAAAGCCACTGATTTCAAGGTTCCGGGAGCCGGCACCCTCACCGTAACCTTCACTCCGGAAGACGGCTCCGAGCCGATTGAGCACGTCGTTTACAATTATGGCCCTGACGGCGGAGTTGCCCAGGTGCAATACAACGTGAACGATTCCATCCGAGGTTTCGCACGCGCCTGCTTCAACTATGGTCTGATGCGCGGCTATCCGGTGTACCTGTCCACCAAGAACACGATTCTCAAGGCGTACGACGGCCAGTTCAAGGATACGTTCGCCGAGGTGTTCGAAAACGAATACAAGGACAAGTACGAGGCGGCTGGCCTGACCTACGAGCACCGACTCATTGATGACATGGTGGCAAGCTCCCTCAAGTGGCATGGCGGCTATATCTGGGCTTGCAAGAACTACGATGGCGACGTGCAGTCGGATTCCGTCGCACAGGGATTCGGCTCCCTTGGCCTAATGACCTCCGTGCTGATGACTCCCGACGGGCAGACCGTCGAAGCCGAAGCCGCGCACGGCACCGTGACCCGCCATTATCGCCGTTGGCAGAAGGGTGAAAAGACCTCGACCAATCCGATCGCCTCCATCTTCGCATGGACCGGCGGTCTGAAGCATCGCGCCGACCTTGACAACACTCCGGAAGTCAAGCATTTCGCCGAAACTTTGGAGAAAGTCATCATCTCCACCGTCGAAGGCGGACAGATGACCAAGGATCTGGCCATGCTCATCGGACCGGACCAGCCTTGGCTCGATACCGAGGGTTTCATGAACGCCCTCGACGAGAATCTGGCAAAGGCTCTGGCAGAGTAATCTATCTGAGCTGTCGAAAGCCCGTATGCGCAATCACACACGCGTACGGGCTTTTTGACGTCCGGATATTACAATCAATGGTCAGTATAAGGAACGTCTATTCTTCAGCAAAGGACATGGCATGATTCTGCATCGCACAATCCCGGCGAAACGTCTGCTCGCTCTGCTGGCATCGGTCTGCATGGCAACAGCCATGGGGGCCTGCTCGCCCAACGGTGATTCGCAATCGCAGCAACAGCCGTCATCACAATCCAGCGCAACAGCCGATGCCGGCAATGTGGCGATTTTCGCTCCGACAGACAGCATCACCATCTCTCAACAGACGCCATTGAGCAAATGGGAAAAACTCGTTCCCGAAATCGTGTCCTCGTTGAAACGGACCGGTGTCAAAAGCGGCGACATCACCGTGAAAACCGCTTCGAACCTCGACAAACAAAGTCAAAGCGTCCAAGACTATGTGGTGAATCACATCAACGGAACCGAGCATTCGTCCACGAAAGCCAAAACCACCTTGGTGGTGGCGCCTGTCGCCGAGATGCCGGAATCCGACAGGCAATACGGCGACTATGCACGGCATGATATCACGTGGAACTCCGACGCGTCGGATGAGGACGAACAGGATTATGCGCAATCAGCGCAACGGCTGGTTTCGGCGTTGCAGCTTGCGCAGAATGAAGGAATGAAGGTCGTTCTGATCTCCAATACGCTTCAAGGGTATGCGCCGGACGTGTACGTGCCGATGACCACGGCCGAGCAGATTGGAGAACTGCAAGCCAAAGAGCTCGTCAACAAGCTCGAGCTCGACAAGGCATCGTCCGATGCCCCCAAGCAAATCGAGGTACTACTCCCCTACGACGCGGCCGACGGACATGATGCCAAAACGGACACGTCCTTCGCCCAGAACATGTTCAAAGGCATCTGGAAAGTGCTCGAACCGTATTTCAAGGACGGCAAAGCGGCATCTCCTTCCGAGACGCTCACCGTTTCGACCACCAAGGATGACTGGCGGTCCGTGGCATTCGATTCGTCAAAAGCCGAACAAATCAAATCGGTGCTTGCCGAACGTCTCGACGCGGACAAGGACGATTCGCACCCTGTCCACCTTGATGGCGTCATCTCCTGCAACGACTATGTGGCGAAGAACATCGCCGACGAGTTGGACAAACTCGGCTACACAGGTTCCTCAGCCGATATCAACCCTTCCATCTCAATTTCCGGCATCGTGGACAGCATCACGGGCAAAAAAGACCTGAAACGGCAGGCAGTGCCTGACCCTGCGAAGACGTCGTCATCGGATGACGACAGCGATTCCGATAACAAGGAAAACGCAAAATGGCCGATCATCACCGGCTATGGGGCCTATATCAGTTCCATGCCGAACATCGTCAACGGCAAGCAATGGATGACCGCCATGGAGAACCGCAAGGCGTTGGCCGATGACATCGCGCAGACATGCGTGCGACTGAACACTTCGGGCAAACTTTCCAAACTCGGTTTCATCCGTTCCGCAACGGTCGAGGGGAAGAAAATTACGACCATCCATGAGGAGACATTGGCGATCAGCGCCGACAATCTCAAGAAAACGCTGATTGAACCCGGCTACATTTCGCTGGCGGATGCGGGCCTATGATTCTTCCGGGATTCTTCCGGATATGGTGGGGGCGATGGCATCACTCGGATGTCACCGGCCCCCACCATATTTCGAACATCATTCGGCGTGAGCCTCCGGCTTCCTCGGCACGTAGATGACCTTGTCGATCAACGTCCGGTAATGTTCAACCACTGCCTGCCTGCGGGCCTTCATGCTCGGCGTGACCAAACCGTTCTCCTCAGTGAACTCGTCGGGAACGATTTCGAACTTGCGGATTGATTCGGCACGTGAGGCGAGCTCATTGGCTTTGTTGACGGCACGCTCCACTTCCGCACGCACAATGGGGTTCTTCGAGGCTTCATCCAAATCAGCGACCTGTTCCGCTCCCTTGGATTCCAGCCATAGGTTCGTCTCCGCCAAATCAAGGGAGATGATTGCGGCGATGAATGGCTTGCGATCGCCGATCATGACGCATTGGCTCACCACCGGCGAAGTCATGATGGATGCTTCCATCTCGCATGGGGAGACGTTCTTGCCGCCTGCGGTGATGATGAGATCCTTCTTACGCCCGACGATGGAAACGAAGCCGTCATCATCAATGGAGCCGAGATCACCGGTATGCAGCCATCCATCGACAATTTGCTGCTTGGTAACGTCAGGATTGTTGTGGTATCCGGCGCATACGGCAGGGCTCTTTATGCACAGCTCCCCTTCTTCGTCGACCCCCATGGTCACGCCTTGCAGAGGCAAGCCGATGGTGCCGATCTTGTAGCCTTCGGTCGGATTGACGCTCGAGGGGGCGCACGTTTCGGTCATGCCGTAGCCTTCCAATAGCGGCAGACCGACACCGTTGAAGAAATGCGCGATAGAGGAATCAAGCGGCGCTCCGCCGGAGACCGCATACTCGACGTGGCCGCCGAACACTTCCATGATTGACGAATACACCAGCTTGTTGTACAGGGCATGTTTTGCGTTCAGCGCGAGTGGAATGCTCCCACCGGACTGCTGAGCATGCGACCAATCGTATGCCGTCTGGGTGGCGTCAGCGAAAACACGTCCCTTGAAACCGGCTCCGGCCTTCTGCGAGCCGCATTGTAGATCTTTTCGAAAATCCGCGGCACGGCGAGGATGAACGTCGGTTTGAACGCCTTGAAATCGGCGAGAATGGTCTTCAGATTGCTGGACAGACCGAGTGAAACGTTTCCGGCAAAGCAGAAGAACTGCATGTATCGGGCGAATACATGGGCGAGCGGCAGGAACAGCAGCAGTCGACGATTCGGTTTCATGGCGATGTCCGGCATGGAGTTGACGCCGGAATAGGTGATGAACACGAAATTGGCATGCGTCAGTTCAACGCCCTTCGGGGTGCCAGTGGATCCCGACGTATATACGATGGTGGCTAGATCGGAGCCTTTGACCGCTTGTTCACGTTCAAGGAATTCGGCGTCGGAGACCGCGCGGCCGTATTCGATGATCGTGTCAATTGCACCAAGTCCGATGACGTACACGTCGCCAAGATCCGGGCACTGATCACGGACGGATTCGATTTTGTCGCGCTGGAAATCATCCTCAGCGAACGCCATCTTGACATTGGCATCATTGAAATCATCTTCACCTGCGCCGGCGAATTCGTTTCATAGACCGGAACGGTAAGGGCGCCGATGGACATGATGGCCACATCAAGCGCGGTCCACTGCCAGCAGGTATGCGCGATAATGGATACCGAATCTCCAGGCATTACGCCACGAGCGATAAGTCCTTTGGCGAGGGCGACGACCTTGTTTTTGAACTCCGCAGCGGTGAACGCCACCCATTCGCCCTGAGCGTTCTTGTATTCGACAAGATTGTCGTCAGGAGTGCGTTCCACACGCTCCTCAAGTACTGAGAAGATGTTTTTGTCCGAGTCAATTCCCTGTTCCAAAGGGCGCGTGTATTCCTTGATCATAAGCTTCTCGCTCCTCGAAATCTAATGTACAGACAGCATCATAGCCGGAATACCGCACTTTTTTCTTTAAGGCCACGACCCCAGGACAACGACAACACCCGTGGATATGGCCGTTACAACGGTTTCAGTTCAACCCGCATCGGCCTCACTCTGCCCGACGGATCCGCATAATCACGTCCTCCGCTCTTGAGGCCCCAATGCAGGCATCCATCGGCGCAATGTTCCGAGCCACCTTCAACACGAGCGAAACGCTCCCCCTTGGCGATGACGGCCCCGACCGGTCGCGTAGTGACCGCGGGTTCAAACGTCGACGTCAGGCTTCCCGTTTCCGCACCGTGGCGAAGCGTTACCACGGATTTGCCCGCCACTTTGCCACTGAAGGCGACCACACCATCCGCGGGCGCGATGATGGCGTCTTGCGGCCGTGCACGCAAATCCAAACCGCGATGCCCAGGCAACCATTGTTTAGCCGGCGCATCATATTCGCCGATTACTTGCGCGTGCTCCAAAGGCCACTGCATTGATGTGCGGCATGCCGCTTGTGCGACTTCATGCGCCACGTCATCAGCCGATTGCGCGTATGCCGACGCCGTAGGTTGCGCGCAGCATATCGTGAACGCGATGTTCGCCAATACGCATACGGCCATCGCCGCGGCGCACCGGTGCCGGTTGCGCTTGTCAATGTCATCGGACATCTTATTGTGTCGAACACGCCGACGGTATTCCCATTTGTTCATGAGGCCTCCTGTGGTCCGCGTCTCTATCCGGGAATCGATATCATGGCACGTTCGAAGACCGCCCGTCGACTTGGAACGACCTTGTGGTCGGAGAACAACACTTATCCACAGATGCCGGGCGTGTCGCGCCATGACATGCCAAAACGCCACCGAACGTGGCATACGATGGGACACATGAGTGACAACACTACGCAACGCAAGGCATTGCAGCAGTTGGAGAGCGAGCCGTCCGAGGAACGCATCGCCTACTACCGCAAGCCATTCATGGTGCTATGGGCCGCCATTCAGGAGGCTTCAAGCGAGCTGCAGGACGATTACACGCTTTCACCCGAATTGTCCCAGTTATGGGTTGGCGAGCAAATACGGCAGGTTTCGGATTCGCTAGTGGATCGGCTCGCGGAAATCGCCGTGGCGCATGGCGAGTCAAAATCGAATGTGGCACGTGCGGCCAACGCAAGTCCCGACAACGTCATACGTCGCTTCCCTCGACTCAAGGCTGATGCGGCACACGACCGCACACTCATTGACGACGTGCTCGATTCGTTGGAATAGCAGCGAAAAGTTCTTATGGAAACAAAAAAGCCCTTGGAAACCAAGGGCTAAAAGCTCCTGCGACTGGGCTTGAACCAGTGACCGTTCGATTAACAGTCGAATGCTCTGCCAACTGAGCTACGCAGGAATATGTTCCGGAGTACCCGAAACTGCGCTCCTGCGACTGGGCTTGA
>ENA-OPYV01000006-OPYV01000006.1-human-gut-metagenome-genome-assembly--contig:-NODE-6-length-74119-cov-8.335644_pt1 | contig 74119 bp, 53 predicted proteins | sample MGYA00242474_ERZ504485 | MGnify/ENA primary metagenome ERZ504485 (study PRJEB26092, sample SAMD00036263) | human gut metagenome | host: Homo sapiens | study: EMG produced TPA metagenomics assembly of the...
GCTTGGCCGAACGGCCTTGAGTGTGTCGTGAACAGGCGCCCGCCCTCCCACGGAGACGCGCCTCTGTATTTATCTATTTATCTGCGATTATTAATCGCCTTTATAGTGCCTAAAACCGCTTTTTAAATCGCAACTTAAATCGCAATTAAAAAGTTTCACGCGTCGATGCCGACCGCCTCGCTGACATGTTCGACCCGTCGCGCCTGAGCAGTTCGGCCAGTCCACGCTTCAACACGGTGATCTGCTGCGGACCACGGTACATAAGCGCGCTGATGAACATCACCAGCGACGAACCGCAACGAATCTTCTCATACGCCTGCTGCGGGGTGAAGACGCCACCGATGCCGGCGATTGCGAACCGGTCGCCATATTCGCGGTAGACCTGCTTGATGCGTTCGTTGCTGGCCGCGTAGCACGGCGAGCCGGACAGTCCGCCCTCCCAATCGCGCGGAATGGACATGCCGGTGCGGTCCTTCTGCAGATTGGCGATCGACAGTCCCTGCACGTTGTGCTCGGCGAGCACGTCCAGCAGATCCTTGAATTCCGGCCACGTCTTATTGAGCGGCATTTTGACGAGCGTCGGCTGCGGACGGTCGATTTTGTCCAGTTCGGTGAACAGCTTGTCGAGCGCTTCCGGGCTTTGGTTGAACGGTTCGCCGGCCATGGTGTTCGGGCAGGAGATGTTCACTTCGACCATGGCGGTGCGTCCGGCCGCGCGGCGCATCGAAATGCAGTAATCCTCGATGCCTTCGTCCAGATCGCCGGTCTTGCTGTCGTTCGTGCGAGCGATCGAAACCGACACCTGCATGCTCTTCGCCTTCGTCCATGCGTTCTCGGCGCGCGGAATCACCACCGCGGAACCCTCGTTGGCAAGGCCCACGTGCACCATCATCGAATCGTATTCAGGCAGGCGGTGGAACCATGGGCGCGGGTTGCCGGGGCAGGGGCGCGACGTGGTGGAGCCGACCGTTTCGAAACCGAAGCCGACGTTGTCGAGCAGCACCGGCATCTCGCAATCCTTGTCGAGGCCGGCGGACAGGCCGAACGGATTGGCGAAGTCGACGCCCATCACGTTGGTTTCCAGTATCGGGTCGGTGTAGTCGAGCATTTCGCGGCATAGCCACATCAGCGGTGGAATGTTGCGGGTGACCTTGCAGAAATCGATCATCTGGCTGTGGGCCACGTCGGGCGTCTGGTTGAAGATGAAATGCGGTTTGATGATGTGCTTGTAGCCGAACGTGAAAAGGTCGGTGGTGGCTTTGTTCACTGCGTCGTGCCAAAAGTTTTCGGAAACGTATGTCATGGTTCCTTATTCTCGCACGTTTTTTTCATTGGTTTCGCATGGCATTTTGGGCAAAAAGCCGGTGTGTGTCGGTGTTGGCATATAGGACGTCGTTTTTGTTCGTTTTAGGCTGAATTTGAGTCGATTGTGGTGCGGCTTTGAGCGAAACACGCGCGAAACGCTCAACTCAGTTGTATTTTTGAGTGAACATGTGCGATAATGTTCATATGATTTCGTCACAACGCCAGCATTTGATTTTGAGCCGTCTGCGTACCCGTGGTGCGGTGCGCATCACTGCACTGTCCAAGGAATTGGGCGTCTCCGCGATGACCATTCGCCGTGACATCGCCGATCTGGCGGACAAGGGTCTGCTGAAGCGCGTGCACGGTGGCGCCGTCAGCACCAGCACACTGCTGAGCGAACCGCTGTTCTCTGTAAAGTCGCAGATGGACATCGGTCTGAAGGACGCCATCGCACAGGAAGCCGTCAAATACGTGGCCCCCGGCGACGTGATCGCCATCGGCGGCGGCACCACGGCGTACGTGTTCGCGCAGCATCTGCTCGAATCGCAGCAATCGTCCGGCATCACCATTCTTACCAACTCCATTCCGGTGGCGGAGCTGGTGCAGGCGCTTGAATCGAAGACGTGGAAGTCATCGTCACCGGCGGCGTCACCACGCGCTCCAACTCGCTCGTCGGGCCGATCGCAGACAAAGTGGTCGCCTCGCTGCGCGTCAACACCGTATTCCTGGGCACGCATTCCGTGTCCATTCCGCGCGGTTTCCTCATGCCGAACTCGCTGGAAGCCGCAACCGATATGGCGATGATGGACATTGCCGATCGCACGATAATTTTGACCGACCACACCAAGTGGAGCTGCACGTCACTGTCGCTGTTCGCACGTTTTGACCAGGTGGATACGGTCATCACCGATGACGGATTGGACCCCGATTCGGTGTCGAAAACAAGGGATTTGGTCAAAGAGCTCGTTCTGGCGCGCCAGGCCGAGCCGGTTCAGGAAGGTGAATAATCACATGGGTGATTTCGTCAACTACACTCCGGGAGAATATGCGAAGGAGCATATCCGTATCACGCCGACCACGCTTGCCGATGGTCGCGACTTCTTCTATCTCGATGACGATCCGGAATACGTCTCCGGCGTCAAGACTCGCGAACTGAAGGATCCGCGCCAACTTCCGTACCGTTTCTCCAACCAGCTCAACGCGGCCGGCGAGGAAGTGCCGTACGCGGCTCCGGAAATGCGCCGCGACCCGCTGACCGGCGATTGGATTCCGATGGCCACCGCGCGCATGAACCGTCCGATCACCGCCGGTCCGGGCGCGACGGCCAAAGGCAATCCGCTGGCCGCGCGCAAGCCAGGCGATCCGTACCAGGACGGCGAAGTGCCGGACACCGACTACAACGTGGTCGTGTTCGAAAACCGCTTCCCGTCGATGGTGCGCGTGCCGGGCCGTTCCGAAGCCGTGGAATACGTCAACGGTAACCCGCTGTGGGAGAAGAAGCTCGCTGCAGGCCGCTGCGAAGTGATCTGCTTCGACCCGGATGAAGACGGCCTGCCGGCGGACCTGCCGGTCTCCCGCCTGCGCACCGTCGTGGAAGCATGGGCGTTCCGTACCGCCGAAATCTCCAAGATGGAGGGTATCGAGCAGATCTTCCCGTTCGAGAACCACGGTCAGGAAATCGGCGTCTCCCTGGCGCACCCGCACGGCCAGGTCTACTGCTATCCGTTCATCGCACCGAAGATGGAAGCCGAACTCAAGCAGACCGAAGCCTACCATGAGAAGACCGGCGGAAACCTGCTCAAGGACCTGATGAACGCGGAGATCGAAGCCGAGGAACGCATTGTCATGCGCAACCACAGCTGGGTGGCCTACGTGCCGGCCGCCGCCCGTTGGCCGCTCGAGGTGCATGTGGCCCCGGTGCGTGACGTGCTCACCCTCGACGAGCTCAACGATCAGGAACGTTGGGATTTGGCCGTCATGTACTCCACTTTGCTCAAGCGCGGCAATGCGTTCTTCGACAAGGGCGATGGCAAGGGCATGGACCTGCCGTACATCGCTGCCTGGCATCAGGCCCCGATCCACGACAAGCGCCGCGAGAACTACCGCCTCAACCTGCAGTTCTTCTCGTTCCGCCGCGCCGCCAACAAAATCAAGTATCTGGCCGGCTCCGAATCAGGCATGGCCGCATGGGTGTCCGACACCACGCCGGAACTCATCGCCAAGCGCTTCCACGAGCTCGGACCAATCGATATCGAAGGCTGAAAGCCAATAAAACCCAAAGGACAAAACACCAATGACTGCTGTTGAATTCATTGAGCCGCTCTCGCATGACGAGGGTGTGAAGAACGCGACCGACCTGTTCCGCGCCACCTACGGTGAGGAACCGGCTGGCGTATGGGCCGCACCGGGCCGTGTGAACCTGATCGGCGAACACACCGACTACAACGCGGGCCTGTGCCTGCCGATCGCACTGCCGCACCGCACGTTCATCGCGCTCAAGCCGCGTGAAGACACCAAGGTGCGCGTGTTTCCGACGTGATTCCGGAAACGTTACCGAAGCCGACCTTGATGGTCTGCAGGCCGGTGGTGTGGAAGGCTGGGCCGCTACCCGGTAGGCGTTGCCTGGGCATTGCGCGAAGCCGGCTTCGATGCGGTGCAGGGCTTCGACGCGGCATTCTCCTCCTGCGTTCCGCTCGGATCCGGTCTGAGCTCCTCCGCAGCCATGACCTGCTCCACCGCCTTGGCGCTGGATGATGTGTACGGTTTGGGTTATGGCGCATCCGATGCCGGTCGTGTGACGCTGATCAACGCCGCCATCAAGTCGGAAAACGACATGGCGGGTGCGTCCACCGGTGGTCTCGATCAGAACGCATCCATGCGCTGCACTTTCGGCCATGCGTTGCGTCTTGATTGCCGTCCAGAGCTGAGCCCGCTGGAGAACGTCTCCCAGCAGGAATTCGATCTCGACAAGTACGGTCTGGAACTGCTGGTGCTTGACACTCAGGCTCCGCACCAGCTCAACGACGGCCAGTATGCCCAGCGTCGCGCCACCTGCGAGAAGGCCGCCGAAATCCTCGGCGTGGCCAACCTGCGTGTGGTCGCCGACAGCATCGCCAAGTCCGACGATCCGTTCCAGGCGCTCAAGGAAACGCTCGACAAGCTGGAAGACGATACGATGAAGAAGCGCGTGCGCCACGTCATCACCGAAATCGCCCGTGTCAACTCCTTCGTGCGTGCCTTCGCCAACGGCAAGATCGACGAGGCGGGCCGACTGTTCAACGCGTCTCATGATTCGCTCGCTGCGGATTATGAAGTGACTGTGCCCGAGCTGGATATTGCCGTGGATGTGGCTCGTGTCAACGGCGCGTACGGCGCACGCATGACCGGCGGCGGCTTCGGCGGCTCCATCATCGCGCTGGTGGACAAGGGCCAGGGCCACGAGATCGCACAGAAGATTGCTGACCGCTTCGAAAAGGAAGGTTTCAACGCGCCTCGCGCCTTGCCGGCGTTCGCTGCGGCTTCCGCGAGCCGCGAGGCTTGATCGCAGAAGCCGATGCAAAAATGCGCGTTGGCGCACGCCCGTGAAAAAGGACGTGCGCCAACGCGCGTTTTTGCACGATTTACTTGTGGACCAGATGGCGCACCAGCGTATTCCACGGCGATGACCAGCAGGTACGATGCCGAATGCTTCATCCCGGCTCCCGGTGCGGCTACGTGTTTGGGCTGGTGCTGTCTGTGATCGTATTCGTGCTCCCCTCCTTCTTTCTGAAGGAGGGGAGCACCTTTCGTAAGTAGCGACGTGTCGACTTGGTGGCCGTCATGTTCGGCTACGCTTTTGTGCGTACAACGGACGGGTTGCACGTGTATTTGATGAAAAACGATACGTTATACGATTAACGGCGTGTCGCGATGTGGGTGATTCCGGTGTTCTGCAAGAACGGCAGTATGGAGCCGAAGTTTACGTTTGCGACGCTGGGGGGCTGGTCGATGAGAGCGCTAACTATTGAGATAAACGATTAACGTTTGACATTAAACGATTAATGATTTATAGTGTTAACCACCGCAAAGAAACAACCACAAAGCAAGTGGCTGACGGGGTCGTACCGGTGCGTCTTACATCGGTGCGAGGAGGAAACATCAAGGAAGAAGGAGCCTAATCATGGCACGAAGAAGTGTTCGCCTGTTGGCATCAATAGCTGCAGTCGCGACTATGGTCACGACGTTTGCCGCCTGCGGCAACAAGCAGGCCACCACGGACGAGAACGGCAAGCCGATCGTCAATATTCTTGTCCGCCGTAACGTGACCGATCATCCGATGCAGGACACCCAGTACACCAAGGATCTGGAAGCCGCCTGCGATTGCACCATCAAGTGGCAGGAAGTCTCCGACAACGCTTGGGGCCAGCAGAAGAGCGCCAAGATGGCCGCCGGTGAATTCCCGGACATTGGCTTGAGCTTGTTCAGCATGGTGGATGCGGCCAAGTACAGCACCTATTTCGAGGATCTCAAGCCGCATCTGGACAAGATGCCGAACGTCAAGAAGTTCCTCAAGGCCCAGCCGGCGCCGCGAAGTACGTTACCGATGGCACCAAGATCGCCATGCTGCCCTCCGACCGCGGCAAGGGTTACGAGGTTTCCGGCACTCACATGTTCATCAACAAGACCTGGCTGGACAAGCTGGGACTCCAGATGCCGACCACTTGGGACGAGCTCGAGAACGTGCTCGATGCATTCAGACCCAGGATCCGAACGGCAATGGCAAGGCTGATGAGGTGCCGATGAATATCCGCAGCCTCGGCTTCGGCCTGTGGAGCCCTCTGGCGCTGATGAACTCCGAGGCGTGGTCACCTCCTTCATGGGCGGCGGCGCTTCCGAACAGGGCTATTATGTGGACAACGGCAAGGTTAAGAGCTATTACACCTCCGACGCGCTCAAGGACGTCGTCTCCTACCTGCACGGACTCATGGCCAAGGGCCTTATCCCGAAGGATGTGCTCACCCGCGACGCCTCGCAATACACTTCGCAGACCGTCAGTGACGGCAAGACCGCGCTGACCGGCGTCTCCTTCGGTTGGTCCAACTACGCCGAATACGGCAACGCGCTTGGCGACCAGTACGTCACCCTGCCGCCGCTGAAGAAGGACGCCTCCACGCCCGACTCCCAGGTCAAGTGGGATTATTCCCAGGACGCCTGCCGCTGGGCCTACTCCGGTTCCGGCCTGACCGTCAACCCGAACGCAGCCAACCAGGACGCCATCTACAAGGTGATCGACGCCATGTACGGCGAGAAGCTTTCCGTGGCTGGATTCTTCGGCTCTATTCCGGATATCGTCTCCGATGACGGCGACCACCAGTACACCATCGACAAGGCTAAAGCCTACGCCGAATATCCTGATACCCGCGCCGTCGCCCTGCAGGACCGCTTCGGTGGCTGGATTCGCGACGACGTGAAGATGGTCAACGACACCAACGCCGACCAGGTCACTGCGTCCGATTTGGCCATTCGTGAGGCGCGCAACCGTGTCGACGGCGTCAAGGATGTCGTACCGATTTACGTGCGCCCGAATACCGAGGACTCCAACACCCTGCAAAACAACAACACCGCCATCTCCAACTACGCGAACAACCAGATCGCGAAGTGGGTCCAGAAGGGCGGCATCGACAAGGAATGGGATGCCTACGTGAAGAAGGTGTCCGAACCGACCCTCGGCCTCGACGCCAACATCAAGATTTGGCAGAAGTGGTACGACAAGTACACCAAGTAGCCAAGTAATACCGCGGGGTCCATCGCACGGGTTCGTTTCTCTCCCGTGACTGCCGCCGGACCCCGCATTTTTGTTCCCTAGCAATCATCCTAAATTGGAGACCAACATGAGTGCACAAACATCGCAAGGCGTTGCTGCACGGACCGTGGCGATGGAAGCGGCTCCCGACCGCAAGAAACCAGGTCTGCTCGATCGCATCGCCGACCACTTCCGCCGCTACTGGCAGCTGTGGATCCTCACCGCTCCCGCCCTGTTCTTCGTCGGCCTGTTCGCCTACGTGCCGATGTGGGGCATCCAGCTTGCCTTCCGTGAATTCGACCCGACCAAGGGTCTGACCGGCGGCAAGTTCGTAGGATTCAAATATTTCAACGAGTTCTTCCATAACCCGCTATTCGGCGAGATCATGACCAACACCATTCGCATCTCCCTGTGGACGCTGGTCATGGGCTTCATCTTCCCAATCATCCTGGCCCTGCTGATCAACCAGATCGGCTCGAAGAAGATCAAGGGCTTCGTACAGACCGTCACCTACATGCCCCACTTCATCTCCGTGGTGGTCATCGTCTCGATGCTCAACATCTTCCTGTCCCCGGGCTCCGGCATCCTGGGCCGCTTCTTCGGCGACGAATCGCTGATGGGCTCCACCAGCGCCATCACCGCCGTCTACTGGATCTCCGAAGTCTGGCAGCACGTCGGCTGGAACTCCATCATCTACCTGGCCGCGCTCGCCGGCGTGGACACCTCGCTGTACGAGGCCGCGAAGATCGATGGCGCCGGCCGTCTGCAACTGATCCGTTACGTCGACCTGCCGGCGATCATGCCGACCTGCGCAATCCTGCTCATCATGAACATGGGTTCCGTGCTCAACGTGGGTTTCGACAAGATCTACCTGATGCAGAATTCGCTGAATATGCCGGCCACCGAGGTCATCGCGACCTACACCTACAAGATCGGTATTATTAACGGCCAGTATTCGTATTCGACCGCCATCGGCCTGTTCAATACCTTGGTCAACTTCGTCTTCCTGATCACCGCGAACGCGATCGCCAAGCGCGTTTCCGATACGAGCATTTTCTAGGAGGCAGTCATCATGTCTGCAACAACAACCGGGGCCGTTGCCCAAAGCAAGAACGATATTCCCTGGAACAAGCATGTACGTCAGAAGAAAACGCCAGGTGATCTGGCCGTCGACTTCGTCATCGTGCTGCTTCTGGTGTTCACCGTGGTCGCAGTGCTCTACCCCCTGTGGTTCGTGGTCATCGCATCGTTCTCCGACCCGAATGCCGTGGCCGGCGGCGAAGTGACCCTGCTGCCCAAAGGCGTGACCTTCGTCGGGTATGCGAAGGTGTTCGCCAACCATCGCATCTGGCAGGGCTATCTCAACACGATCATCTACTCGGTGGTCGGCACCGCGGTCAACATGGCCGTGACCATCCCCTGCGCCTTCGCGCTGTCCCGCCGCGAATTCAAGCCGCGCCGCGTCATCATGTTCCTGTTCACCGTCACCATGTTCATCAGCGGCGGCCTGATTCCGAACTATTTGCTGTACAAAGCCCTCGGCATCAACAACACCATGTGGGTGTTCATCCTGCCCGGCGCTGTCTCCGTATACAACGTGATCGTGGCGCGCTCCTTCTTCGAAACCTCCATTCCGGAGGAACTGCATGATGCTGCGCAGATCGACGGCCTGAGCTACTTCGGCTACTTCTTCAAGATCGTGCTGCCGTTGAGCTCCGCCATCCTCGCCGTCATCGGCCTGTACTACTTCGTCGGCCACTGGAACGACTTCATGACAGGCTTGATCTACATCACCGACGACACAAAGCAGCCGTTGCAGGTGGTCTTGCAGCAGTTGCTGCTGGTGGCGCAAGGCACCGGTACGAACGTCACGCCGCGGCCCAACAGCAGGCGGCCGACAGATCAAGTTCGGCATCATCATCGTCTCCACCCTGCCTCTGCTGGTGCTGTACCCGTTCCTGCAGAAGTACTTCAACAAGGGCGTCATGCTCGGCGCCGTCAAGGGCTGATTGAAAGGGATTCGCCATGCTCGCTCGTTTTTCCGTGGCCTATGAACGGTTCTGCCGTCTGCTGCTCACGATCTTCGTGGTGAACATCGCCATGCTCGTGCACACACTGCTGGGTGCCGTGGTGCTGGGATTCTTCCCATCCTGCGCCGCCGCGCAAACCACGTTCCGCACGTGCTGCGTGCTGAGGATCGGTCGATGCGTGCCAAGGAAGTATGGGGCATCTTCCATGGCGCATGGAAAAACGAGCTCAAGCAGGCGAATCTCTTCGGCTGGCCGTTGGCCGTATGCTGGGTGGTGCTCGCCATCGACTACTACATGATGAACTGGCATGCACGCGGAACGTTCGACGTGGCGGTTTCCGGCGTACTGTTCGTGCTGGCACTGGTATTGCTGGCCTTCACCATGCTGGTCTGGGTGGTGCGCGCGAACTATGACGAACGTCCGCTGTGGATCGTCCGCACAACACTGACCATGATCGTGGCCCGTCCGCTGTGCACCCTGCTGCAGATCGGACTCGCACTGCTGGCGATCCTTGCCTGGGCGCAATGGCCGGGTCTGCTCATGGTGTTCGGCATGTCGCTGCCGATGTTCTGCACTGCGTGGATCGTGTACTCGTTCGGCCGGATTCCGGGAATGGACATCCATGACCGGGAGCAGCCGGGCATCCGATACGCGAAAAGCTGAACGGCAGAGTGTCGCCAAAGAAAGGCGGGCATACAATGGAATCCGCTTCACAAAGCCGCCAAGCAGACAAGGCAAAACCATTGGTATCGATCAAAGACATCGCAAAAGAGGCCGGCGTCTCCATTTGCACCGTGTCATTGGTCATGAACAACAAGGACCGCAATCGCGTCAGCAAGGCGGTGGCGCAACGAGTGCGCGGAACGGCCCAATCAATGGGATACAAGCCGAACTCCGTGGCGCGTACATTGCGCACCAGCAGGTCGTATGTCCTCGGCTTTATCACCGATGAGATCGCCACCACGCCATATGCCGGGCGCGTACTGGTGGGAGCGCAGGAGGCAGCGCGCAAACTCGGCTATATTCTGCTCACCGTCAATACGGGAAACGATCGGGAACTGGAGAACCAGGAGATCGCGGCCCTGCGGCAGTACCGCGTGGACGGTTTCCTGTATGCCATGATGTACCACCGTGTTGTGGAGATCCCCGCCGAACTCGAAGGCAGCCCCACGGTCGTCGTCGACAGCGAAGACGAGAATCGCAAGATTCCCTCGATCTACCCCGACGACGAAATGGCAGGGTACGATGCCACCAATCGGCTGATTCAGGCCGGCTGCAAACGCATCGTTTACTACGGTTCCTCAATCACCATTATCGCCCAGGGGGAGCGGTTCGCCGGGTATCGCCGAGCGCTCGCGGACGCGGGCATCCCCTTCGACGAGCAGTTGGTCGTCAACGTGGAAGAGGCCACAAACGCCGCTTCGGAAGCCGGTCGCGTGTTCGACGAGATCAAGCCGGACGGCATCTTCTGCTTCAACGATGTGCGCGCGACCTTCATCTACGAGGCGGCCAGAGAGCGGTCGGTCGGCATCGGCACAGACGTTTCCGTGATCAGCATCGACAACCAGCCGCTCATTACGGACGTGCTCAAACCCGCGTTGACCACCTTGGAGCTTCCTCACTACGAAATGGGCTTCGAAGCGGTGCATCAGCTGGTCGCCATGATCGACGATGAAGCCGCCACGGAAAGCCTTGCACGCAGTGAGGATTCGATCAGGCGTTCGGAGAACGGCCCGATGACACCGTTGCGTTGCCGCATCATCGAACGCGATTCGATCGTTTCCTGACGGCACTGCGTCTTTGAGTATTTCCATCCATTTTCCATATTCATTTCACACGTGTAGAGGGGTCTACTATGTCGAATACCTATTCCATCTCCATCGAAACCGGCGGCTACCGGCAGCTCGATCTGTTCGCCGAACGCTGTGGCGAGGGGAACGCCGTCGTCACCGTTGCGGACGGCAACGGCGTCGCAATCGCGGCGCACACCATGCCCATCGCCGAACGCAGGCATCATTTCTCCATTGCGGTGCCGCAGAAATCCACCGTCACCGTGGCGGCAAGCGGCCTGGTTGTACGCTTCGGCTACCTTTCCGAATGCGATGACCTGCTTGACAACGGCGTTCGCTACGTGAACATGAATCCAAGCGACACCGATTGGCCTGCACAGCCCACGCTGGAACAGATCTACAACCGTTTCGGGCGTTCGGGCGCGCATTTCGAACCGTTCGCACGTTGGATGAACGATCCGAACGGCCTGTGCCAGTTCCAAGGGCGCTACCACCTGTTCTTCCAGCTCAACCCGTATGGTTTCGGCTGGGACAATATGCATTGGGGGCACGCGGTAAGCCGTGATCTGGTGCATTGGACTCATCTGCCAGTCTTCCTGGAACCGCAGCCCGAACTGCACACCGACGAGCGTATCGTCGGCGGCGCGTTCTCCGGTTCGGCCGTGACCGTGGACGAGCATGACAATCCGGTCGCCGGCAACGAGGCAAACGCCATCCGCCTGTACCTGACCCGTCATCTGGAAACCCGCGGCGACGAATCCTCCGTCACCGAATACCAGACCACCTGCCTGTGCGAGGACGGCGTGCATGTTCGCGTGGAATCGCCGGTGGCGCTGCGTGCGAATGACGATTTTGGCTATGACTTCCGTGATCCGAGGTTGAATGCGGCATGGGCGGCGAGGCGCTCGACCCGGATCGTGCCTATATGGTAACCGCCACCAATCTGCCGGTATCGGAATTTGGCGCAGACGCCGCCGATAGTGCGGTTCCCGGCATCAGCACCCAGAACACCGGCGGCTGGTTCACTTATTCTCCTCAGGGCAAGCCGGGGGTCGACCAGCCGAACAACGCCACCGTTCCCGCCATGACATTGTTCTCCGCGAAGAAACCGCTCAAGCGCAATGTGACATGGCGCTACGAAGGGCCGGTGCTCGCCGATTTCGGTCATCAGATCGCACGCACCTACGAATGCCCTGACCTGTTCCAGGTCGACGGCGTGACCGTTGCCGTGGGCGCGCTGATGCATTACCGCGACAAGCAGGGACGTTTCCAGCAGGTGCGCTGGTATGCCGGCGACTTGGTGAATACCGATAATGGTCCGAAACTGGATGTCAAGGCCAGCGACTGGTGCGATTTCGGCACCGGATATTACGCCACGCAAAGCTTCGCCGACGATAACGGCCGTCGCATCGTATTCGGCTGGTTCACCGATTTTCCGGAGATGCGTGTCGAACAGCCGTGCCTGGCCAACGGCATGATGTCGCTGCCGCGCGAATTGCATGTGCGTGACGGCAGGCTGTACAGCAAGCCGGTGAGCGAAGTGTACCGCGAGCTGCTCGGCGAGCGTCTTGCCGTGCACGGCGATGGCGGGGATATGGTCGTTACGGCTCCCGGCAACGCATACTATGCGAACGTGCATCTGGCGGATGATGCCGATGCCATCATGGTGCTGGCGAAGGGCGTCAACCCGCAGGACGGCAGGCCGACCGAACTGCTGCTGCAGCGACTGATGGCGTGACCCGCCTGGTGGCCAAGGGCACTGCGGTGGAGGATGTCGACTTCGACAGCGGCATCACCGATGTTCGCCAGGTGGAGGTGTTCTTCGACCGCAATGTTGTCGAAGTGTTCCTCAATGGCGGTCAGACGGCAGGAAGCATGCTGTTCCAAGGCGCTGATGGCGACGGTGAGCTTCGCATCGCGTCGTCCGGCAAGATCGATGCGGTTGATGCGCGTGCATTGAACGGTATTTGGCGCTAAGACGTAGAGCCGTATCCGGCGGCCCCGTTCCTGCGTGTTCCTTGTGACACGGCGGGTGCGGGGCCGCTGCCGTATGTGCAGGGGTATGTACGCGATATGTGCGAGATATGGGCACGATATGTGCGCTGCGTTGTAATTTGCCGGCGGATGTTGCATGTCATGCTGTGTTGCGACACGGCGCGGGTGAATCCGTGGGCGGTGACGACCTAGGTAAACGTTGACTACTGACATGCGCGTGTGGCGTCTCACCATGTAATGCGAAAAGCGGGAGAGAGGGGTGTTTTGGCACGTGCCTTTCCTATACTGGAGGGCACGTCCGGCAATTTGCCGAGACGGTAACTGGATATTCACACCTCACGTTTAGGGAGTTCCATGAACAAGGCAATCATCACCGTCGTCGGTCAGGATACTGTCGGCATCATCGCCCGCGTCTGCACCTATCTTTCCGCGCACCAGGTCAACGTGCTCGACATCTCCCAGACCATCATCGACGGTTTCTTCAACATGATGATGATTGTGGATTATTCCAACGCGGACGAGGAATTCGGCACAGTCGTCGACGATCTCGACAAGCTCGGCGAGGAGATCGGCGTGCGCATCCGCTGCCAGCGCGAAGAGATCTTCACCAAGATGCACCGCGTCTGATCCGCGGCACACGTAAGCCATGCAAGCAACCGAAGCCACGAATCGTACCAATCGTAAGGAAAAACCATGCTGAATATCATGGAGGTCCACGAGACCAACAAGATGATCGAGCAGGAGAAGCTCGACGTGCGCACCATCACCATGGGCATCAGCCTACTGGATTGCGCAGCCGACAGCGTCGACGAGGTCTGCGAGAACATCTACAACAAGATCACCACGTACGCCAAGGACCTCGTGTCCACCGGCCAGGCCATCGAACGCGATTTCGGCATCCCGATCGTCAACAAGCGCATCACCGTCACCCCGATCTCCCTGGTCGGCGCAAGCTCCTGCAAGAGCTCCGAGGATTTCGTCAAGATCGCACACGCGCTCGACCGCGCGGCCAAGAAGGTCGGCGTCGACCTGATCGGCGGCTACTCCGCGCTCGTGTCCAAGTCCATGACCCCGGCTGAGGAAATGCTCATCCGCTCCCTGCCGCAGGCCCTGTCCGAAACCGACATCGTGTGCTCCTCCGTGAACGTGGGCTCCACCAAAACCGGCATCGACATGAACTCCGTCGAACTGCTCGGCCACATCGTCAAGGACATCGCGCACGCCACCGCAGACAACGATTCCTACGGTTGCGTGAAGTTCGTGGCGTTCTGCAACGCCCCGGACGACAACCCGTTCATGGCAGGCGGCTTCCACGGCGTGACCGAAGGCGACGCGGTCATCACGTCGGCGTCTCCGGACCGGGCGTGGTCTCCCGCGCGCTCGACGAGGCCAAGGGCAAGGACTTCGAGTTCCTGTGCGAAACCATCAAGCGCACCGCGTTCAAGATCACGCGCGTCGGCCAGCTGGTGGCCCAGGAGGCCTCCCGCCGACTCGGAGTGCCATTCGGCATCATCGACCTCTCGCTCGCCCCGACCCCCGCCGTGGGCGACTCCGTCGGCGAAGTGCTGGAGAAGATCGGCCTCGAACAGGTGGGCGCCCCAGGCACCACCGCCGCGCTCGCCATGCTCAACGACCAGGTGAAGAAGGGCGGCATCATGGCGTCCTCCTACGTGGGCGGCCTGTCCGGCGCGTTCATTCCGGTCTCCGAAGACAAGAACATGATCGACGCGGCCAACAACGGCTGCCTGAAGATCGAAAAGCTTGAGGCCATGACCTGCGTATGCTCCGTCGGCCTTGACATGATCGCCATCCCCGGCGACACCACCGCGGCCACCATTTCCGGCATCATCGCCGACGAGGCGGCCATCGGCATGGTCAACCAGAAGACCACCGCCGTGCGTGTAATCCCGGTGGAAGGCAAGGGCGTGGGCGAGATGGCCAACTTCGGCGGCCTCATGGGCTACGCGCCGATCATTCCGGTGAACCAGACCAGCTGCGAGGCCTTCGTGACCCGTGGCGGCCGCATTCCGGCGCCGATCCACTCCTTCAAGAACTGACGTTCTTACGAAAGAACCCGACCTTCCTGCACGGAGGGCCGGGCTCTTTTGCGTTTGTAAAACTGTTTTTACTTACCGCCGGCAAAGTTCAGCTGGCGCCAGGCTTCGTAGATGGCGATGGAGGCGCAGTTGGTGAGATTCAGGCTACGCAGCGACGGCCGCATCGGCAGACGCACCTGCTCGGCCACATGCGGGCCGGCCATGATGTCCATCGGATCGGGGATATTGCCCGGTTCCGGACCGAACAGCAGGATGTCGGTCGGCTTGTATTCGATGTCGGTGTACAGCTTGGTGGCGTGCGCGGTGAAGGCGATGATGCGCGAATCCGGCATCGATTCCACCAGATCCTCGAAATTCGGGTGCAGCACCACATGCGCCATGTCATGGTAGTCGAGCCCCGCACGGCGCAGCTTGGTATCCCGCAGATTGAAACCCAAAGGTTCCACCAGGTGCAGAATCGTTCCCGTCACGGCGCACAGGCGGATCGCGGAACCCGTGTTGCCCGGAATACGCGGGGAGTAGTAGCACAGGTGCGGGGTGGAGGTCTCCGCCTTCGCCGCGTCCTTCGCGCTCAGCATCGCGTCCACCACGGAAATCGGATTGCCGTGCGCGTCGGTCACCAGTTCGTCCGGGCCGTAATTGACTTGCGGTACCCGTATTCGAACATCTTCTCGACCTTGGCTTCGGCCGCCTGCGTCTCGGCGTCGCGCGTTGCGCCCTGCGCGTTATCGGTATGTTCTTCGTTCGTCATAAATGCTAAGAATAGGAACGATGAACGACACGAACACCACATACGACACCGCCGTACGTGACGCCGACTTTGACGACTTTGCCGATTCCGCCACCGCCGTCACCTCCGATGCTTCCGATGCTGACGAAATCGCAACGACGCTCGCGCAATGGTGGCAGACCAACGCGCGCGACCTGCCATGGCGATTCGGCCGCACCACACCGTGGGGCGTGCTCGTTTCCGAAGTGATGAGCCAGCAGACGCAGATGGGCCGCGTCGTGCCGTATTGGACCGCATGGATGGACCGATGGCCGGACGCAGCCGCGCTCGCCGACGCCCCGAAATCCGACGTGATCACCGCATGGGGGCGGCTTGGCTATCCGCGGCGCGCCCTGCGATTGCAGGAATGCGCGCACGTCATTGCATACGATTACGCCGACGAGCTGCCGCATACGTACGACGAATTGCTTGCTCTGCCCGGCATCGGTGATTACACGGCAAGCGCGGTGCTGTCGTTCGCTTTCGGCGAACGTATCGCGGTGGTCGACACGAACATCCGCCGTGTGCTGTCACGTGCGTTCGTCGGTGTCGAATCGCTCGGCGGCAGCGCAAGTCCCGCGGAACGCGCGCTGGCGAAACGGCTGCTGCCGGACGATGATTCCGCGAAATGCCGTCGTTTCGATCGCCCGTCCGTCGTGTGGAACCAGGCCGTCATGGAACTCGGCGCGACGGTGTGCACTGCGAAATCGCCATTATGCGAAGCCTGTCCGATCGCCGGAAAATGCGCGTTCCTACGCAACGGAAGACCGGGATTGGGGCAGCGGCGTACGCGACCACGCCAACGATTCCAAGGTACGGACCGGCAGGTGCGCGGCTGGTGCTGAACGCGCTGCGCGGCCTGCCGGATGGCGAGACGGTGCTTGATCGCAAGAGCGTCGAACGGCTGTGGAAAGACCACGTGCAGCTGGACAAATGCATCGCGTCGCTTGACGAGGACGGTCTGATCGAAATCCTGCCCGGGGGAGGGGTGCGGCTGCCGGTGTAACGTACACGGCATGCGTGGTGCGTGCGGCCGCGGTGCCGTACGGAGGATGACACGCTAGACTGGGAGCCATGGCTCACAAGACCTCCCCGCGGACCGGTAAGAAACGTACGAAACAACAGCAGGCGATGTATCGCCGCCGCCGCATCGTTTTCGGTATCGCGACGGTGCTGGTGCTGAGCTTCATCGTATTCTGCCTGTATTCGCTGACGCAGGGCGTCGTCGCTGTCAACCGCGAAATCCACCATGCCGATGTTTACGCGATCTCCCGCAAGGAGGTGCCGTCGCCGACCCAACAGCAGAAAAGCAGCGTTCCCGATTGCGACGCATCCAACGTCGCGCTGTCGCTTACTCCGGCCGCATCGAGCTTCGGTGTGGGCGGCACGATGGACTTCACCGCTTCCGTGAAATACAACGGTTCCGGCAAGGCTGGCTGTCTGATCGACGTGTCCCAGGCGGGCATGGTGCTGACGATCAAGTCGGGCAAGGACGTGGTCTGGAAATCGAACGTATGCCCCGTGGACACGGATTACCGGCTGATAGCCAAGGGCGACGAGGTCAAGCAGACGATCACTTGGCCGGGCGTGCGTTCCGGCAGCGAATGCGCCGACGCGGCGGACCTGCCGAACGTGGACCGTGGCGTGTATTCGGCCCAACTGTCGGTCGAAGGCCATGCGAAAACCAAGTCGGAACCGGTCGGCATCACAGTGGAATAAAATCTACAGGTTATGCTATTCTTATGACTTTGCGTAGATGCGTGTCATATAGCGGGCACGCTGACAAGGAAGAAGCGCCCGCGTATTAGGCATATGGTGGCCAATGAGAGCGCTTCCGGGGAAACATATCGATACGATTAGCGAGCGATAAGGAACGTCCATTGGCTGAGGCTACGACGAACACCACCACCATCATCGCACGCGCCGACCAGCATGATATTGATCTGCACAAGCGTCGGACCGTGTGAACTTCGGCTCCATCCGCGAGCCCATTGATGTACCCTACCTGTTGGGTGTACAGACTGACAGCTTTGACTGGCTCATCGGCAACGAGCGCTGGCAGAAGCGAGTCCAGGAGGATCTGGAGAACGGCACCAACACCGTGCCCCACACCTCCGGTCTTGATGAGGTCTTCCAGGAGATCTCCCCGATCGAGAACTTCGCTCAGACCATGAGCCTGACCTTCTCCGATCCGTACTTCGAAGAACCGCGCCACACCGTGCAGGAATGCAAGGAGAAGGATTACACCTACTCCGCGCCGCTGTACGTGAACGCCGAATTCGAGAACGGCGACACCGGCGAAATCAAGTCCCAGACCGTGTTCATGGGCGATTTCCCGCTGCAGACCCCGCACGGCACCTTCATCATCGGTGGTACCGAGCGAGTGATCGTGTCCCAGCTCGTGCGTTCCCCGGGCGTGTACTTCGACCGTTCCCAGGACCGTACCTCCGATAAGGAAGTCTTCGGCGCGAAGATCATCCCGAGCCGTGGCGCATGGCTCGAGTTCGAGATCGACAAGCGCGACGTCCTCGGCGTGCGCGTGGACCGCAAGCGCAAGCAGTCCGCCATCGTGTTCCTCATGGCCATCGGCATGACCAAGGATGAAATTGCCGACGCCTTCAAGGACTACCCGCTGGTCATGGACGCGCTCGCCAAGGAGACCGTGCAGACCCAGGACGAGGCCCTGACCGACCTGTACCGCAAGATCCGTCCGGCCGACACCCCGACTCCGGAAGCCGGCAAGAACCTGCTGGACTCCTTCTACTTCAACACCAAGCGTTACGATCTGGCCCGCGTCGGCCGTTACAAGATCAACCGCAAGCTTGGTCTGGAAAAGGACGTCAACGACCGCAGCCTGTCCCGCGAGGACATCATCGCCACCATCAAGTACCTGGTCACCCTGCATGCGGGCGAGACCAAGTTCCCGGGCAAGCGCGACGGCCAGGACGTTGACCTGCGCGTGGACGTCGACGATATCGACCACTTCGGCAACCGTCGTATCCGCCAGGTCGGCGAGCTGATTCAGAACCAGCTGCGCACCGGTCTGAGCCGTATGGAGCGTGTGGTCCGCGAACGTATGACCACCCAGGATCCCGAGGCCATCACCCCGCAGTCCCTGATTAACATCCGTCCGGTGAACGCCACCATCAAGGAGTTCTTCGGAACCTCCCAGCTGTCCCAGTTCATGGATCAGAACAACCCGCTGGCTGGCGTGACCAACAAGCGTCGTCTGTCCGCTCTGGGCCCCGGCGGCCTGTCCCGCGACCGCGCCTCCATGGAAGTGCGAGACGTGCACCCGTCCCATTTCGGCCGTATGTGCCCGATCGAGTCTCCTGAGGCCCGAACATCGGTCTGATCGGCTCCCTGGCAACCTTCGGACGCATCAACCCGTTCGGTTTCATCGAGACCCCGTACCGCAAGGTCGTCAACGGCCACGTCACCGACGAAGTCGAGTACATGACCGCAGACCGCGATGCCGAGCACGTCATCGCCCAGGCCAACCAGGAGCTCGACGAGAACGGCAACTTCGTCAAGAAGCAGGCCCTTGCCCGAGTCGGCGAAGAGGAAGCGGTCGATGTGCCGGTCAGCTCCGTCGATTACATGGACGTCTCCCCGCGTCAGATGGTTTCCGTCGGCGCCTCCCTGATTCCGTTCCTGGAGCACGATGAGGGACACCGAGCGCTGATGGGCACCAACATGCAGCGTCAGGCCGTGCCGCTGATCGAATCCGAGCGTCCGCTCGTGGGCACCGGCGCCGAATGGCGCGCCGCCGTCGATTCCGGCGACGTCATCCTGGCCGAGAAGCCGGGCGTGGTGACCTACGTGTCCGCCGACATCATCCGTACCATGAACGACGATGGCACCACCAGCTCCTACAAGCTGGCCAAGTTCCAGCGCTCCAACCAGACCACCTGCTACAACCAGGTCCCGCTCATCCACGACGGCGAACGCGTGGAAGCCGGCACCGTGCTGGCCGATGGTCCGGCAACCCAGAAGGGCGAGATGGCACTGGGCAAGAACCTGCTCATCGCCTTCATGCCGTGGAACGGCTACAACTACGAGGATGCTGTGATCATCTCCCAGCGCCTCGTGCAGGACGACACCCTGAGCTCCATCCACATCGAGGAGTACGAGATCGACGCCCGCGAAACCAAGCTGGGTGCCGAAGAGATCACCCGCGACCTGCCGAACGTCGGCGAGGACGCGGTGGCCAACCTCGACGAGCGTGGCATCATCCGCATCGGCGCCGAAGTCGAAGCCGGCGACATCCTGGTCGGCAAAGTCACCCCGAAGGGCGAGACCGAGCTGACTCCGGAAGAGCGCCTGCTGCGCGCCATCTTCGGTGAGAAGAGCCGCGAAGTGCGTGACACCTCGCTGCGCGTGCCTCACGGCGAGACCGGCACCGTCATCGCGGTCAAGGAAATCACCCGCGAAGACGCCGAGGAAGACGGCGACGAACTGCCGAACGGCGTGAACCAGATGATTCGCGTCTACATCGCACAGCACCGTAAGATCACCCAGGGCGACAAGCTCTCCGGCCGTCACGGCAACAAGGGCGTCATCTCCCGCATCCTGCCGGAAGAGGACATGCCGTTCCTCGCCGACGGTACTCCGGTGGACATCATGCTGAACCCGCTGGGCGTGCCTTCTCGAATGAACCTTGGCCAGGTGCTGGAACTGCACCTCGGCTGGATCGCGCACGCCGGCTGGGACATCTCCCTGGATCCGGATGCCGAGGCCGCTTGGAAGAAGTACGTGCCGCAGGGCGCCGAAAAGGGCGCTCCGGGCACCCCGGTGGCCACCCCGGTGTTCGACGGCGTCCGTCCGGAGACCATCAAGGGCCTGCTCAGCTGCACCCTTCCGGACCGCGACGGCAACAAACTCGTCGGCCCCGACGGCAAGGCGACCCTGTTCGACGGCCGTACCGGCGAACCGTTCCCGAAGCCGATCTCCGTTGGCTACATGTACATGCTGAAGCTGCACCACCTGGTCGACGACAAGATCCACGCCCGCTCCACCGGCCCGTACTCCATGATCACCCAGCAGCCGCTGGGCGGCAAGGCTCAGTTCGGTGGCCAGCGCTTCGGCGAGATGGAAGTGTGGGCCCTCGAGGCCTACGGTGCCGCCTACACGCTGCACGAAATGATGACCACCAAGTCCGATGACGTCGACGGCCGCGTGCGCGTCTACGGCGCCATCGTGAAGGGCGAGAACCTGCCGCCGGCAGGCATCCCGGAGTCCTTCAAGGTGCTGCTTAAGGAAATGCAGTCCCTGTCCCTGAATGTCGAAGTGCTCAACGCCGACGGCGTGGCTATCGACATGAAGGAAGAGGACGACGATCCGTCCACATCCTCCGATGATCTGGGCTTCAACATTGGTGCGCGTCCTGACGCTGCCGCCAAGGAAGATCAGGTTGCCGAGGAACCCGAATTCCAGTGATCGAAAGGACCGGCCGCGCTGCATGACACAGCGTGCGCCGCGGTCGGTCCCTGAACAACGTGATAAGCATTAAGAATCGATAGACAGGACAATAGAGTGCTGGACGTCAACGAATTTGACAAACTGAGGATCGGACTGGCTACCGCCGACGACATCCGCAACTGGAGCTACGGCGAGGTCAAGAAGCCGGAAACCATCAACTACCGTACCCTGAAGCCGGAGAAAGACGGCCTGTTCGGCGAGCAGATCTTCGGACCTACCCGCGACTGGGAATGCGCCTGCGGTAAGTACAAGCGCGTGCGCTTCAAGGGCATCGTCTGCGAACGCTGCGGCGTGGAAGTCACCAAGAGCCGTGTGCGTCGTGAGCGCATGGGCCACATCGAGCTCGCCGCTCCGGTGACCCACATCTGGTTCTTCAAGGGTGTGCCGTCCCGACTGGGCTACCTGCTGGACATCGCGCCGAAGGACCTCGAGAAGGTCATCTACTTCGCGGCCTACATGGTCACCAAGGTGGACGAAGAGCAGCGTCATCAGGACCTGCCGGACCTGCAGCAGGAGTTCGACAACGAGATCGCCAACCTCGAGAAGCGCCGCAACGCCGAAATCGAGGAGCGCGCCAAGAAGGTCGAAGCCGATTTGGCCGAGCTCGAAGCCGAAGGCGAAGCCAAGGGCTCCGCACGCGCCAAGCTGCGCAACAGCGCCGAGCGTGAAATGGCCGCCATCCGTACCCGCTACGACGAGCAGATCCAGCGTCTGAGCGCCGTGTTCGACCGCTTCAAGACCCTGAAGCCGGGAGACATGGAAGGCGACGTCGACCTGTGGCGTGAGATGGAAGACCGCTACGGCGATTACTTCGAAGGCTGCATGGGCGCCGAAGCCATCAAGAAGCGTCTGCAGGACTTCGACCTCGAGGCAGCCTCCAAGCAGCTGCGCGAAGAGATCGACACGGGCACCGGCCAGCGCAAGGCCCGCGCCCTGAAGCGTCTGAAGGTCGTCAACGCGTTCCTGACCACCGGCAACAAGCCGGAGGCCATGGTGCTCGACGTGATCCCGGTCATCCCGCCGGACCTGCGCCCGATGGTGCAGCTCGACGGTGGCCGTTTCGCCACCTCCGACCTCAACGACCTCTACCGTCGTGTGATCAACCGTAACAACCGTCTGAAGCGTCTCATCGAGCTCGGCGCCCCGGAGATCATGCTCAACAACGAGAAGCGCATGCTTCAGGAAGCCGTCGACTCCCTGTTCGACAACGGCCGTCGTGGCCGTCCGGTCACCGGCGCTTCGAACCGTCCGCTCAAGTCCCTGAGCGACATGCTCAAGGGCAAGCAGGGCCGTTTCCGTCAGAACCTGCTCGGTAAGCGTGTGGATTACTCTGGCCGTTCCGTGATCGTGGTCGGCCCGTCCCTGCGCATGCACCAGTGCGGTCTGCCGAAGCCGATGGCCCTCGAGCTGTTCAAGCCGTTCGTCATCAAGCGCCTCGTGGACCAGGGCTTCGCGCAGAACATGAAGAGCGCCAAGCGCCTCGTGGACCGCGCCGACTCCGAAGTGTGGGGCGTGCTCGAAGAGGTCATCTCCGAGCATCCGGTGCTCCTGAACCGTGCACCTACGCTGCACCGTCTGGGCATCCAGGCATTCGAGCCGATCCTGGTGGAAGGCAAGGCCATCCACCTGCCGCCGCTTGCCTGCGCCGCATTCAACGCCGACTTCGATGGCGATCAGATGGCAGTCCACCTGCCGCTGTCCGCCGAAGCCCAGGCTGAGGCCCGTTCCCTGATGATGGCTTCCGACAACATCCTGAAGCCGGCAGACGGCCACACCGTGACCATGCCGAGCCAGGACATGATCCTCGGTCTGTACTACCTGACCACCGTCATCGACGGCGCCAAGGGCCAGGGCCGCGTGTTCTCCTCGCTGGAAGAGGCCGAAATGGCGCTCGACAAGCACGAGATCGACATGCAGGCCAAGGTGCTCATCCGCCTTCCGCAGGACTTCGTGCTGCCGAAGGACTGGGAGCCGGGCGAGGTCAAGGTCGTCGATCCGGAACCGGGCAGCCCGGACGTGGTCAAGGAGGAGCGTTTCCATGACGGCTCCGTCCTGTTCGCCACCTCCTACGGCCGTATCCTGTTCAACGGCACCTTGCCGGTCGACTACCCGTTCGTCAACGAGCAGGCGCCGAAGAAGCGTCTGAGCAAGATCGTCGACGACATCGCGACCCGTTACTCCACCGCTCAGGTGGCCGCGACGCTGGACGCCCTGAAGGATCTGGGCTTCACCCGCGCACCGTGGTCCGGCGTGTCCTTCGCGTTCTCCGACGTTATCCAGCCGCCGGAACTGGACGAGTACATCGAAAAGTACGAAGACGAAGCCGACAAGGTCAACGAGAACTACGAAATCGGTATGCTCACCGAAGAGGAGCGTCGTCAGGAACTGGTCGACCTGTGGACCAAGTGCACCAGCGAGGTCTCCGAGGCGGTTGAGGAACACTTCGATTCCAAGAACAACCTGGCCATCATCGTGCAGTCCGGTGCACGAGGAAACATGATGCAGATCAACCAGATCGCAGGTATGCGAGGCTTGGTGGCAAACCCGAAGGGCGAGATCATTCCTCGACCGGTCAAGTCCAACTACCGTAAGGGTCTGTCCGTGCTGGAATACTTCATCTCCCAGCACGGCGCGCGTAAGGGTCTGGCCGATACCGCACTGCGTACCGCAGAGTCTGGCTACCTGACCCGTCGTCTGGTGGACGTCTCCCAGGACGTGATCGTGCGCGAGGAGGACTGCGGCACCAAGCGCGGCCTGACCATGAAGGTCGGCGAACGCGATGCCGAAGGCAACCTGCACCTGGTCAAGGCCGCCGACGGTGGCCCGTACTCCCGTCTGCTCGCGGCCGACGTCATCGACCCGGCCGACGGCGAGACCGTGCTGTACAAGGCCGGCGACGCCCTGTCCATGGACGTGCTCAACGATCTCGTTGCCCACGGCGTGGAAGAGGTCAAGGCCCGTTCCGTGCTGACCTGCGAATCCAAGCGTGGCGTGTGCGCCAAGTGCTACGGCTGGTCCCTGGCCACCAACAAGCTGGTGGACGTCGGCGAGGCCGTCGGCATCGTGGCAGCACAGTCCATCGGTGAGCCTGGTACCCAGCTGACGCTGCGTTCCTTCCACTCCGGCGGCGTCGCTTCCGCTTCCGATATCACCCAGGGTCTTCCGCGTGTCACCGAGCTTTTCGAAGCCCGTACCCCGAAGGGCGAGGCTCCGATCGCGGAGTTCGCCGGCGTGGTCAAGGTGGAAGACACCGAGCGCGGCCGTCAGGTCACCCTGAAGCCGGACGACGACTCCGTCGAGCCGATCGTCTACCCGGTGACCCGTCGTGCGCCGATGCTGGTCAAGGACGGCGACCATGTCGAAGCCGGCACCCAGCTCATCGAAGGCTCCGTCGACCCGAAGAAGATCCTGCGCATCCTCGGCCCGCGCGCCGCACAGGTGAACATCGTGGAGGAAGTGCACACTGTGTACCGCTCCCAGGGCGTGGATATCCACGACAAGCACATCGAGGTCATCGTGCACCAGATGCTGCGTCGCATCACCGTGATCGACTCCGGCGACACCGACCTGCTGCCGGGCGAACTCGTGGACAAGGCACGCTTCAAGGCCGCCAACATGGAAGCCGTGAAGAACGGTGGCAAGCCGGCCGCCGGCCGTCCGGAGCTGATGGGCATCACCAAGGCTTCGCTGGCCACCGATTCCTGGCTGTCCGCGGCCTCCTTCCAGGAGACCACCCGCGTGCTCACCGAAGCCGCCCTGAACCAGAAGGTCGATGACCTGAAGGGCCTCAAGGAGAACGTCATCATCGGTAAGCTCATCCCGGCAGGTACCGGCCTCGCCCGTTACCGCAATGCCACGGTGGAGCCCGACAAGGCCATCCGCGACACCATCTACCCGAACTTCGGTTTGGGCGGCGAAGGCACCGACAGCTCCTTCGGCGACACCGACCTGTCCGATGTGGACTTCTCCAACATCGACTTCGGCGACCTGAAGCTGGGCGATGACTTCAACCCGGATGACTTCCTGGACGACAACGGCGGCCAGACCGATCTGGGCGACACCCTGTGAGATTCCCCTCACGATAGTCGACAGACGAATCATCTGACATAGCGAAAGGCGGAACCGACCAATACCGGTCGGTTCCGCCTTTCGCTATATCTATATGTCGTGGAATTGCGAGGTTGTGGATTAATCGCGGGGGAGGGTTTCGCAGTCGTCTTTTGACGTTACTTGATCTTCTCCGAAAGCGTGGTTTCCAGATCCTTCAACGAACCGCTGAGATCGGCCTCCTTCGCGGCCTTTTGCAAATCGGACTGATCCAGGGTCGGCGAATCGATGTCGGACATCTTCGCATGAAGATCCTGAAGCTTTTCGTAATCGGCGGACCCATACTCGATATCGTTGAGATTCAGATCGGCCATCTGATCCACAATGTCCTTCTTCTTGCTGACGCTTTCCTGCATATCCGCGCCATACTCGGCATAGGACTTGATGGGAACCTTGGCCAGATCGCCGGCGTCGGCGGCACAGCTTTCGAGCGCCTTGGAAAGATCGCGATAGTACGAAGACATGTCGGCGGAGTCGAATTTCGGCAGCTTCGTGCAGGTATGCGTCATCTTCATGAGCGCGGGCATGGTCTGGGCCAGATCGTTCATGTACCTCTCGTATTTCGCACGGTCCCGCTCGAACGTCTCGTACTTCTCCTTGACGTCCTTGTCTTTCTTCACGGCCTTCATGGCAGCCAGCTTGTCGCTGTCCTGCTTGAAGGTCTTCAACTTCTTCTTGCCCTCGTCATAAGCGGAGGATGAATCGTTGTCCGTTGCGCTCGCCGCCGAGCTGAATTCCTCATTGATGGCTGTATAGCTGCTTTCCACGCCTGCGTTTGGACCAGCGCTTCCTCGTAATCGGAACGGCTGACGCGATTCGTAAGGAAGAACACCGCTGCCAGCGCGATGACGACGACTGCGGCCACCGCGCCGATGATAATGGCGACCGGCGGCTTATTTTTGGCCGCGGCGCGGCTTGCTGGGAAGGAAAGTTGCCGGGCATTGGCGGTTGCGGCTGACCGTATTGTTGCGATTGGGCATATTGTGGCATCGCAGGCTGTGGAACCGCCGGTTGAGACGCGGTGGGCTGGGGCATGGCGGGCTGACCGTACGGCATCGGCCGCGGCTGACCATACTGCGGCATCGGCGGCTGAGGCTGTCCATAAGGTTGCGGTTGTCCGTATTGCTGCGGCTGGCCGTATGGCATGGGTTGCGGCTGTCCGTATTGAGGCCCGCCCGGCTGTGGCTGACTGTAGTTTGGCGCCTGCGGCTGCGGAGGCTGGTTATACTGCGGTTGCCCATTCTGCGGTTGACCATACGGAGGAGTGTTCGCCATGAGAAAAGTCCTTCTTATCCTTTTTCCTTTTTGAATGTCGAATCCGTGAACACGGAGGGAAACATCGACGTGTCCGTCTCTTTTGACGAGTTACAGCATAATATTTTGAGACGGAATATGCGAGCATCGTATTGCAGAATGAGTATCGTCAGACGGCATGGACGTCACCTTCCTACAATGGGAATATGAGTTTTCTACCTTACCCGCCGCCGCCCGAACCAGGGTGGTATGACGATGACGTCACGGTGATGGCGCAACCCACAGCCGAACCCGTCGACAATGCCGCCGATTCCTTGGAAACACGCGAACGGCTCGCCGCACAGAACGAATCGGACGACCACGATATGCAGGATGTTTCCGTTGCGAAGGGCGACGCTGCCGTTTCGGACGAGGACGATATCGACTGGGACGGCACCGTGCTTTCCGAAGCCTTCACCATGAAGCAGCCGAAGCACACGTACGTGCTGGACAACGAGCAGACCGGACAGCAGGTGATCGTGGATATGGGCGTGCTCCTTGGCCGCAAGCCTTCGGCCGAAGTGCCCGCCGGCGCCAAATCGGTCAAGCTGGAGGATCCGACGCGCACAATCTCACGCAACCATGCGGCGATCAGCTTCGACCAGGATGGCACGCTGTGGATAGAGGATTACGGTTCGCTCAACGGCACGTACATCATCCAAGACGATGTCGAAACCAAAGTGGAACACAAGCCGATGCAGCTGGAGGCGCCATGCACGGTGCGTATCGGCGACCAGTTCTTCCAATTCCGCAAACAGTGAGGGCGTTTGTCAGTGAAGACACGATTACGCTGACGGACTGCGTTGACGATTTGTGTTGACAGCGTCGGCGCGGACGGTTAGCGGTAAGACGATAAGGGGTTGTCACGGAGATTCCCGCGACAACCCCTTATGTTTCAAATGGTCTGATAATCGGCGTTAGCTCACTGCTGGCGCAGACGAATGGCCGCGTTGATGGCCGAATCGTTCAACTGGCCAAGCCAGGCAAGCAATTCCGGATAGATGTACGGATTGCGCGCAAGACACGGACGAAGCTCCGGCGCTTCGCTGGCGATACGGGCCATCAACATCTGATCGGTGGTGGTCATGGCCAGTTCCGCGGTGAACCCCGCGTCTGCCGGCGATTCCTGGGCCGCGGCATACTGCTGTTCGGCATACTGCTGTTCCGGTTCGTTCTGCGGCTGGCTCGATGAATAATCGGCCACTTCGGACAAATCGGCGGGATTCATGTATGGGTCGACATACTCGGTCGAAGCCTCGTTAGACGCCGCATAGGCAGCGTCCTGACCGTATTGCTGGTTCACCGGCTGTTCCGGCTGATACTGCTGCTCCTGCTGGAACTGTTCCGCCACTGCCGGCTGATACTGCTGTTCCGGCTGGACCTGTTCGGCAATCGGCTGCGGCTGCACGCCATTTTGCGGAACCGGCCAGCCCATCGCCACCAGCTGCTGGCGGGCGCGCTCATCGCCGAATTCGGCGACCCAACGCTTCAGACCCGGGTACGCTCGCGGATTGGCAACGACATTCGCACCGAATTCCGGATTCTCGTACGCGATTTTCGCCAGGAACACGGGATCGGCGTTCGGATCCTGCACGGCCGCCACCGCGGCATCGAAATCGACCATCATGATCTCCTTGTCTCGTGGTCTGTAACCATCTTATTGAATGACTCGTAACGTTTGCAACGTACCGTCCAGCGCATCGTCGATATCCTCGTCATCGCCGATCTTGCTGACGTTCCAATCCTCGTCGCACGGCATATCGGAACGCATATCCACCACGATGACGGTGATGTTGTCGCGGCCGCCGGCGTTCAGCGCGGCGCGTACCAGCATGTCCGCGGCCATCTGCGGGTCGGCGTACGCCGCCGCGATCTCGGCAAGCTGCTCACGGCCGATCTGCGCATGCAGCCCATCGGAACAGATGATGAACCGTCCGTCCGCACGCGCGGCGTACCAGTCAGGCTGGATGCCGGCAGGCGCGCCGACACATTGCGTGATGATGTTGCGCGGAATGCAACGGCTCGCCTCATCGGGCAGCATCTGCCCCGAATCGATGGCGTTCTGCCGTTCCGAATGGTCGCGGGTGATGCACGTCAGCGAATCCGCCAGCCACGCGCCATTGCCGTCGGCGCGCATATGGTACGTGCGGGAATCGCCCACATTGACGATGTAACACCGTTCGTCGGAACATATCGCGTCATCGCCGACACGCGTCGGCAGCAGCACGCCGCTGATGGTAGTGCCCGCAACGCCGCCGAGCTGCTCACCCAGACGGAGCACCTCCTGCTGGGCAAGGATCAGCGTTTCGTCAATCGCGTCAAGATCGCGCGTCGGCAGTTCGGCCAAACGCGCGAACCGTTCCGCAACATCGGAACTGGCCTGCTTGCCGCCCTTGCCGCCACCCATGCCGTCGCACACCACATACACGCCGTGGCTTGCGCAGGCGCTGTCCTGGTTGTCTTTCCTACGCAAGCCGATATTGCTGTTCAGACCGACCTCAATATGTTTGACGTTCATGAGTCCCGCCCTTTCACACCGATTTTCCGCAAGCGGATTTTCCGGAAGTGGAACATGTCCGCAAGCGATAGTTTCGCCCGCCACCTGCGGAACGTCGGCAGCGAGCCGAGCATGAACTTTCGTTCTTCGGCGATGTCATGCCAGTAGCGTTCCGCATGCTCCTGCGTGACATCGCCTCCGGAGAAGGCCGCGTAATCAGCCTCCCTGCCCAGCGCGAGCAGTGTATCGGCTTCGAAGCCCATCTGTTCGGCGATGGCCTGCGCCTGCTCGTTTCTGGTGCCTTGGACGTCAAGGCCGCTTTGCCGGGCAAGCGCCGCGACCGCCTGCCATCCGGCAGCGACGCGTTGCGATGCGCTGCCATGCCTGCGAGCCCGAGCCAGGGCGATCGCCTTGATGGCGAGCAGCAGGCCGCAGACGATGAGCACCGTCCACAGAGGGCTGCCGTAGATGGCGACTTTTCTGACGATTCTGCCGAAACGCTGCCAGAACAGGCTCGTCGGCGTCTCGTCGGCCATGCTGCCGCCAAGCGACGTTTTGCCCTTGGCTTGGTTGTCGTCACGCAGCGGATCGGTAAGCGGCACCGGAGGCTGACGCACCAAGGTCTGCGGATTGGGCGGAGTGAGATTCTGGTTCTCGTCGGGAACCTTCGTTTCCTTCGGTGTCGGGTAGAACGCCACCCATCCGTAACCGTCCAGCTTGATCTCCACCCAAGCGGTAACATCGTTGCCGGTGAATTTCGTGGTGGTGGTTTTGCCATGCTTCTCGGTGCGGCTGTCGCTGATCTCGCCCTCGTCGTTCTTCGGCAGGAAGCCCAGCGCCACGCGGCTCGGCAAGCCGAGACTGCGGGCCATAAGCGCCATCGCGGAAGCGTATTGCTCGCTGTCTCCGACCATCGCACTGCCGGCGAGCAGCTGGTCGATACGATAGTTGCCGTGACCGGCTCTGGACGGGTAATCGCCATTCAAACCATGGGAGAACCAGCCGGATTCCCTGAGCTTGTCGGCAAGAGCCTGCGCGGCCTCGCCGCCCTTGGACTGGCCGCCCGCAATCGCGGTGGCCAGCTTATCCACGCAATCGGGCACATCTTCCGCCTTGGGCTGGCTGATGGAGGAAGCATTCGCCTTGGCGATCTCCTTATCCGTCGGCGTCCGCGGAATGACGCCGGTTTCCGTATAGGACAATCCCGGAGAGGTGCGCGAAGGGTAGATCGCCGACATGGTGTCGGTGTTGTAGTAGAACGAATCGGCGTCCGACGATGTGGCGAACTTCACGCTGGAAGCCGCGCCGGCCATCGGCAGCCAATAGTCGCTCAAACCGTCATCGACCGTGAATTTCGCGGTGAACCGCTTGCCGGCGGCGTTGTTTGCGATGGAATCGCCCACACGATGGTAGTTGGAGGAATCCGAAGCCATGGTGGAATCGGACAGGTTCCACACATTGCCGTCGAAACGGTCCATAACCGCCAAACGCACCGTGGAACCGGCCGGCAGATCGTCGACGGTCAGCAGCACATCGTCCTTATGGTTCTTGATATACGAACGCATGCCGCTCAACGGGCTGGTGTAATCGTACGGGCTCAGCGGCGGATCATAATGGTCGCGCAGAATGGTGCGGTTTTGCCCGACCACCAAGCATCCGCCGATCGCCACAGCCGAAGCCAGCAGCACGATGACTACGGAACTGAGCCAACGGCCCAATTCCAACAGTTTCCAACGCGCGCTGACCCAAACCACCAGCACGACCGCCATAATCGTGCCGATCGCCATACGGTAGAAGCCGCTCGACGTGCCAAGCAGCGCGCAGATCGCGAGATTCGCCACGACGGGAACGACCGCGACCATCGTAAGCCGGCCATCCTCCGCAACCGCGAAGATACCGGCCAGCAGTGCGGCCCACAGGCAGATCGTCCACACGGCGAGCAGCGAGCCGTCGCCGGTGCCGGTCGGCGGGTCGATGGCCAGCAGGTATTTGAACGAGCCGAGCATCCGCATCCACCCCTGCGTCAACGTGCGCAATGTGGGAATGACATGGGCGATGGTGGTGCCATTCAGGAAGATGACCGGGCCGACCACCAGCTGCGCACACGCCATGAACAGCATCTGCCACCACAGGCGCAACGCGGGAACGAGACCGGCAAGCGCCACGAGCGAGCCGATGATGGTGGCGGGGATTGCGGCGCTCGTCCAAGACAGGGCGGAGCCGTATACGTCGATGAGGTTGCTGGCTGCGGCGATGGTCAGCAGGGCGGCGACCGTGAGGCTTGCGTATTGCGCGGCGTGTGGCTGGTTGGTGTTGGGCATGGCTGGGGACTTGCCGCTGCGGGACATCCAGATGACGGAGTGGGTGGAGTCCGCCCATGAGCCGGTGCCTGTGCCGGTCGCCATGCCAGTGTTGGTGTTGGCGGAGTTGGTGTCTGTGCCGGTGAGGTTGCCGGTGAAATTGTCGGTGTTGGTGAATGTGGTGCTCATGCCAGCACCCTCATGATCATGGGGAGGTCGTTGAGGTCTCCCACGGTTGCCAAGGTGAAGTCGGAGTAGCGTTTGATGGCGCGCGGTTGGCCGGTTGCGGCTTGAAGCACCACGCAGGTTGCGGAGCGGGGGAGTGCGAGGACCATGTGTTTGATGTCGTCGATGGTTTTGAGCCTGCCGACGGTGAAGAAGTAGAAGGATGCGTCGGGGGCATGTTCGAGAGTGGTTTGCGCGAGGTTGGGATTGTCGTCGATGTCAGGGTCGATGCCGCTGCAGCCATCGAGAAATTCCGTGGCGTTGCGCGGAATGGCGTGCGTGGAACCGGCATGCGCGGTGACTGGCCGGTTCTGCTGCAGGCATTGCACGCCGATGGAGGCGTGGACGGATACGGCCAGTTCGAATTCCTGGGAATCGATGTAATCATCCGGGTTCACGCTGATGGTCAGAGCGGTGTCGGTACGGCGGGTGGCTTCGTATTGGCGGATCATAAGCGATCCGGTTTTCGCGGAGCTGAGCCAATGCACGTTGCGCACGTCATCGCCGGGCTCGTATTCGCGCAGGCCGTAGAAGTCGAGGTCGTCGTCGACGATTTCGCCGCTTGGCTGACCTTCCAGATCGCGTGGAATGCCGGCGTTCAGGGTGCTGAGCAGCACGGTCTGCGGATGGATGAACACGTTGATCTGGTCCACGAGTTTCTTTTTCGTGGCGGATCAGACCGAACGGGTCGCCTTTGCGGATGGATAGCGGGCCGATGGGCAGCACCGCGCGGCTGACGGCGGTGAATTCCACGGTCGTCTGGCGTGACTGTCCTGCGGCGAGCATGGGAATGGCGAACCGTTCGTGGTTGTCTCCGATGGGCAGGTCGCCGCGCGCCGACGTGGTGGGGGTGCGGCCTGGATTGTCCACGCAGACGTCGACTTTCACCGTGTCTGACACCGTGACGCGTCTGCTGGACACGTCGATGGTGGCTTGGAACGAGGTGTTGCCAAGGGAAAGCATGACCGCCGCGGCCAGCATGACCGCGAACACCACCGCCATGGCCAGCAGCTCATGCCACCCCAGCAGGACGAACGCCACCAGCGAGTCGACGGCGAGCGCCGTCACCGCCCAGCCAAGCGGCGACACGTATGAGGTGGCCAGTCGCTTGATGCGATGTTTGAGGCGGCGTAGGGATCGTTGGATGGTCCGTCTGCGCTGCACTGTGTGCGAATGCCGCATTCCTTGACCTTTCGGATTGTGTGGTGCGTATGCCGGGGTGGATTGTGTTTCAGGCGTTGGCGCCCAGGGTTGGGGCCGGCACGTCTTCGAGGATCTGGCCGATCATCTGTTCGGGGGTGTTTCCGGCGAAGGTGGCTTCGGCGGTGAGGGTGATGCGGTGCGCGAGCACGGGTACGGCGAGGTTTTTGACGTCGTCGGGCACTACGTAGCCGCGGTTGTCGGAGGCGGCCCATACGCGCGCGCAGCGGGTCAAGGCGAGCGCGCCTCGCATGGAGGAGCCGACTTGGATGCGTTCGTTGTGGCGGGTGGCTTCCACCAGTCGCACGATGTATTCGAGGATCGCGTCGTCGAGATGCACGGTTTCGCTGATGTTGCGCATGTGCAGCACGTCTTCGCCGGTGAGCACCGGATGCACGGTGGCGGCGCGGTCGGTGACGTTGACCTGTTTCAGGATGTTGACGCTCACGTCGTGGCTTGGATAGCCGATGGTGGTTTTGATGAGGAAACGGTCCATCTGCGCTTCCGGCAGCTTGTAGGTGCCGAGCTGTTCGATCGGGTTCTGGGTGGCGATGACCATGAACGGCTGCGGCACCGGGTGGGTGACGCCGTCGACGGTGACCTTCTGCTCTTCCATGACTTCGAGCAGTGCGGACTGTGTTTTCGGTGAGGCGCGGTTGATTTCGTCGGCGAGCACGATGGACGCGAAGATCGGGCCTTCGCGGTATTCGAATTCGCCGCGCTTCTGGTCGTAGTAGGTGACGCCGACCACGTCGGACGGCAGCAGGTCCGGGGTGAACTGGATACGTTTGAACGACATGTCGATGGAGTTGGCAAGGCCTCGCGCCAGCTGGGTTTTGCCGGTGCCTGGGTTGTCTTCGAGCAGGATGTGCCCGCCGACCACCATGGCTGTGGCGCATTGGCGGATGGGTGCTTCCTTGCCGACCACGACCTGGGAGACGTTGTCTACGAGCTTGGCGAACTTCTCATGGAATTCGGTGATGTCTTTGCTGGGTGCGGTCATCATGGACGTGTCGATGACCGGCTGGGATTGTTTGACGGGCTGTACAGGCTGGCTGGGCTGGACGGGTTGGGTTGGCTGGACGGGTTGGGTTGGCTGGACGGGCTGCTGCGCGGGCATTGCGACTGCCGGATTGGCGGCCGGTTGGCGAAGGTTCTGCGGCATCGGCTGACGGAACCGCGGCTGGTTCGGCGTTGCCGGGGCGGACTGTTGCGGCAACGCCGGTTGGGTGGTGCCGTGCGCGCTCAGCAGCGTGCCCTCCGGATCCTCATCGGCTTGCGGCTGCTCCGGCAGATTCGGCGTGTGGAACGCCGGCTGCTGCTGGCCGGGTTGGCTGGGAACGCTTGGATTATGGCCGATGGAACCCAGCTGGGTGGCGTCATCGAAATCGTTGCTCATGGGTTGCTCCTTGCTTGTTGTGTTGCTCGTGTGGATGGTTCGTTGTGTTTGCGATTGCTGTGATCGTCCGTTTCACCATCTGGCGTAGTAGGCCAGGCCGCGGATCCAAGGCTTGGATGCGCCGTCGATGGTGGACAGGGCGACGGAGGATGCCACAGGCCGGTCATTTCGCGTGGCCGCTTCGCCTTCCGTGGACGCGTCAGAATCCGATGGCTCCGACGGTTTTGATGGTTCTGAAGGTTCCGACGGTTCGGGTTTCGGCGTGGGAGCCTTGTACCTGTCATGGTCCAGCAGTGTGCCGCCATTGTCCTCGTTGTTGAGCGCGGTGTCGGTGCCCACCACCTTCGCCTTCCACGCGTAATCGGCTCCGGTCGGCAGCACGTCCTTGACGTTCAGTTTGTCGGAGCCCAATGCCCAGGCGACGTCATAGGATTTGCCGTCCGCGGTGAAGGTGATCACGGTTCTGCCGGGCTGGCCGTACATGTTCACCGATCCGCCGCTGACCTTGATGATGTTCGGATCATTGGCGTCCCACGTCAGCATCGGCGCCTTGACGGCGGCCTTCACCTTGCGGACGTATGCCGGATCGGCCCTGCCGGACTTGGAGGTGCTTGCCGCGCCATTGAAATGCTGCGTGACGGAACCCGAGGAACAGGACTGCCATTCCTTGAGCGGGAAATCGTGCGATCGTTCGGAAGCGCCGGCATGGTAGGAGCCGAGTCCGTCCGCGCTCACCGTGAACCCGTCGGCGTGGCCGTTCTCCTTCCAACTGACTACGCACACGTCGTCATGCCCCTTGACGCTGACCGATTCGGGCGCCTTCACCGCGTATTTCGGTGTGAAACGTACGGTCGAATCGTCACTGGTCGTTTTCTCCTTGCCGACCACCGCCGCCTTGATGGTGTATTCCCTGGTGTTGAGATCATGATCCGGAATCTTGAAATCGTAGGATCCGGAACATCCGTCGATGCTTGCGCTGACATCTCCGGAAATCTCGACGGCCTTGCATCCCGCGTTGCGGGTGTTGCCCACGGATTCGACGGTGACGGTTCCCGTGGTGTCGTCGTTCGTCACGGAGATCTTCGGCGCATCGGGCTTGCCCCACGGCTTGACAGCGTCGGACGCCTTGGACGGTTGGCTCCAATTCACCTTGTTGTGGGCGCGTACCGTCGCCGTGTACGAGTCGCCGTCGGAAATCGCGTTGTTATCGAAAACAAATCGATTCCGGTGGATTTGTCGTCTGCTTGGAAGGCGCGTTCCTGCCGGACAAAGTCACCTCGTAATTGTCCACCGACGAGAAATTGCCGTCCGGAGCCTTCCACGTGACGCTCACCGTGTTGCCCTTCACACTGGCCGTCACATCCGTCGGCGCATCAGGCAGCTTGTCCGGCGTGCCCTCGACGGCGTTGGAATCCTTGGACCAGCCGACCTCGTTCCTGGCCTGCACCTTGAACGAGTAGGTCTTGCCGTTCTTCAACCCGTCGATGAGACAGGAGGTTTTCTGCCCGCACGAGCGCTCGCCGGACGCGTCTCCGCCCCACATCACCTTGTATTCGGTGATCGGGCTGCCGTTGGCCGAACCGGCCGTCCAGCTCAGATTCACGGCGCCATCCTGCGGGTCGCCGGACACCGCGGAAAGCAGCGGCGCATCAGGCTTGTCCATCACCGAAACGCTGATGGTGCCGGTCACCTCACGTTCCTTTGTTTTGGTGGCGTCGCGCACGGTGACGACCACCTTGTTGGTGTTCGCGCCGATGTCGGAAGCCGCCCTGATGGACACCACGCCGTTGGACGGGCAATCCACTGTCAGCTTCGACGCGCCATCGGACGTGCATCCGGTCACCGTCAGCGGAGTGTCGGGGAACGGATTGTACGCGTCGGACAGCAGATTCACCTGCTCGCTGGAACCGGCCTTGATTTTCACGGTCTTCTCGGTGATACGGGCGAGCGGCCTGTTGGACGCGGTGACGCGCACGGTCATACCGGCGCTCACCGTACCCTTCGCATATTTGATCGAGACGGGCACGCTCACTGTGGTGTCCGGCGTGGCCGTCTTGTCCGCGGACACGGTCAACGTGCCGGAAGGAGACACTCTGGCATCCACACTGCCGGAATTCACGCCGCCGGAATACGAGTACTGCTTCTCATCCTCGTACAGGCCCGACGCCGAATGGGTCAGCGCCGTCAGATCGATGGTAGTGGCCTTCTCGCCGGCCACCACATCGACGGTGGAGGATGAGAACGTCGGCGGCGGAACCTCACGTCCGATCACCGTGATCGGAAGCGTGAGCACCGCCGAATTGACGATCTTCACCTTGTCGTTCTTGTCTCGCTTGCCGTCCACCGCGGTGAAGGTGATGGACGCGGGACCCGCGTAATCCTTCGGCGCGGTGAACCTCAACGTCTGGTCGTTGACGTACAGGTCGCCGTCCGCGGCCTTCGTGGCGCTCACCGAATCGGCGCCGTCCACATACGCGGTCTTGCCCGCGCCCACACGCACGTAGTCGGCGATGTTGATGGTGATGGTCTCACGCGCATTGACCTTCACGCCGGCGCCTTCGGACGCAGAACCGGCGGAAACACGCCATATGCGGGCACTTGGATGAACGCGGTGGACGTGATGCCGTACGTCGTGTTCGTGACGGTGTACGGCGCCGCGCGCACCTCATCGGTCAGATCAACGGTGATGATGGTGGAATCCTTGCCGCCCTTGACATGCGCATGGTCGGTCGCGGAAGGATCCACGCCCACCTGAAGCTCGTCGGCGGTGCCGGACGGATTGGCAATCCACTGCGAAACGTCCACGTCCACGGATTTCTTGTCGATCGTGGCGGCGGCCGGAACACGGTAATCGTACGCGGTCGGCGGGTCGATGGCGGCGTTCTCGTCGACATTCACCGTCAACGTCGCCGAATCGGACAGGCCAGCCTTGTCCTTGACGGTGTAGACCACGTAATACGTGCCCGCCTGCTTCGGCGTGGTGAACGACAGCATGTTGTCAACGACCTGAATGCCGCCGATGCCTTGCGATTCCACGTCCTTGGCCACGGTCAGATCAGTATTGTCCCCGGAAATGTCGTTCTGCGCCACCGGCACGGTGGCCGCGGTGTTCGGACGCAGCGTGATCTCGTCGTCGCGCGCGTACACACCCGAATCGGCTCCGGATTTGAACACGCCCACACGCACCTGCGCGGTGGCCCTCTGACCGGTCCAATCCTCCACGGCGTAGGAGAACGTGTCCGTTCCGGACGAATCGGCATACGCCTCATACACCAGATACGTGGCGCCCACCTCGCTGATACGGCCCAGTTTCGGCGCTTTGTTGCCCAAGCCGAGCAGCTGCACGTCATCGCCGTCAGCGTCGATGCCGGTGAGCGTGATCGGAATCTGCACCTTCTGCCCCGGCCGCCACCTGCGCCTCGACGTCGGACGGTGTCGGAGCCGCCTTGTTGGACGCGTCCTTCTGACGCACGTTGATGGTGATGGTGGCCGAGGCCGCGTTGCCGAGATTGTCCTTCACCGTGTAGGTGACGGGGAAGGAGCCGGTTTGTCTGGTGGCCTGATAGCGCACGGTGTCGCCGGACACGAACACCAGACCCTTGAACGTGTTCTTGTCATACTGCAAATCGTTCTGCAGGCTCACCGTGGTGCCGTCGGAATACGTGACATGGTCGAGCACGTCCACGGAAACGATGCCTTCGGTGCGCACCTGTGTGGTGATGTTCTCGGCCTTCGGCACGGAATTCGACGTGGTCAGCGCCGGCGGCTGCAGGACGATGACGCCGGTCGACGATCCGGCCGCGTTGGCCACGGTGTAGGAGATCCGCACCGGCTCGGTCGGCACCTGACGCGCGGTGATATAGACGCGCTTGTTGCTCACCACACCGGTTTTGATGCCGCTTTGCGCGTCCGCGGTGACGCTGGTCACCGACAGCACGCCGCCCATCGGGTCGACGTCGTTGGCAAGCGGCTCCACAATCGCGGTATTGTCCGCGCCTAGCAGCGCCACATCGTTCGCCGCGATCGGCTTGGCGGCGTCTCCGGCCACCGCCTGCACCTCCACACGAGCCAGACCGGTCGACGGAATGGAACCCTGCGTGATGGTGTACGGCACATAGTAGGTGCCGGGATTGGAGGCGGTGAACGTGATCGACATGTCGGTGGCGTTCATGGTGGTGGCCGCGCCGGACGGCGTCTCCGCCGCGGTCAATTCGGCCGGTTCGACGGACGTGCCGTGCACGTACGGTTTGAGCGCGATGGTGGTGCGGGTGTCGGGCGTGGTCTGTTTGACCACGGGGTCAATGACCGCGCCCAGCGTGTTCGCCGGCTTCACGGAGAAGTAGATCATGCCGATGCCGGTCTGCTGGCCGTCGGACACCGTGACCTCGATGCCCGCCCTGCCGGACGACATCGAACCGGCGTTGAAGACCAATTGTCCGTCGGCTCGCGTGGACACCGTCACCTGATCGGTGTTCTGCGGCGATGCCGACACCAAGGTCAGCGGATCGCCGTCGGGGTCGGAGAAGCTGCCCAACGCGTTCGCGGTGTACGAAGCACCCTGCTCCACGTCGATTTCCGGCGGAGTGTCGCTCTGCAGCGGCGCATGGTCGTCGCCGCCGGCCAGCGTGAGCGACACGGTGGCGCTGGACGTCTGCCCGCGCCCGTCGGAAATCTCATAGCTGAAGGACACGTTGCCCGCGGCGGCACCGGAGGCGTCGAGCTGCAGATACCGGCCGTCATAGACGGGGGAGACGGTGATGTTCGCGCCATCCGGAGCGCTCACCGACGTGATGCGCAGCACGGAACAGTCGGTCTGCTCGTCGTTGCGCAACACGTCGAGAATCTGCTGCGATCCCACGCGCGCGCCGAACGAATCGTCCACGGCCTTGATCTGCCCCGACTGCGCCGAACAGTTCTTGCTGAAATTATGCTGGTTGTTGGCGCTGTCGTTGTTCTGCTGCTGTTGCTTCGACTGCTTGATCTCCACCTTGTTCCACTGGATTTTGATGACCTTGGTGGACTCCTGCGGATTCCACACATTGCCGTTGACCACGTCGTTGAGCACCACCAGACGATGGTTGGTGCGGAACACGAGCTGCGAGGTGGGATTGACATCTTCCAACGAGGAAAACCGTGCGTCCTTGTCGTTCGCCGCGCACACCCTGATGTAATTGTTGGCCTTCTGCGCCCACGCGGCGAACACGCAGCCATTGGTGGACACCGGCTGCGCGGCATCGCCCTTGCCGGCATTCGGCAGCTGCGTGACCTTTTTACTACCCAAATCGACCATGGCGATGCCCCGCGGCGTGGAAACCGCCACCCAGCCAGTCTGCCTGCCATCCGTGGACGGCGCCTGCAACGTCGCCTGACCCTGCAGGCCGATATCCGCGCTGCCCTTCGGCCAGAACACCTTGCCGGCACCGGCTGCGACCGGCGTCTTGCCGACCATGGTGAACGATTCGACATTCGTGGCGCCCTTGATCGTCGCATCCTTGCCGGGCGTTCCCTGAGGCCCGTCGACACTGAGCACCGCGCCGTCGGACGCGCGATAGCCGTAGACGACACCGTCATGCGTCACCGCGATACGGCCACCCGACCCCAGCTTCATCTTCGGCGAATCGGTGGTCGGATTCATGGATTTCACATCATCGGCGGACCCGACCCACACATTGCCCGTCTTGACGTTGATGAACGCCGCGGTGTTGCCTCCGACGACGGTCCGCATATCCGATTTGATGGTGGTGTTGCCGCTTTCGCTGACGGTGGAGGCCTCGATGTTGCTGGCCTTCGTACCTTCGGAGATCACGGTGGAGCCATCATGCTGGGCCACGTCGAACCGGGCCGCAGTGGAGGCGACGCCCGCATCGGCGTCCCGGTTGCGCACGTTGAAACGGGCGGCCTTGCGGTCCTTGAGCGAAGTGACCCACACGGTGCCATCGTCGAGCTGCACGTGACGTTGCGTCACCGAACTGACGATGACGGCCCCGGCGACGATGCCCAGCAACAGCAGCAGCATGACGATCGGCGTGATCCACCGGCGACTGCCGGAAGGCAGCAGCTTGCGCAGCATCGGCCCGAATCGCAACTGCCGTTCGTACGATTGCGCCGACTGGTTCTCGGCGTTCCTATGCTTGCTCATCGACTGGCTCTTCCCTGATTGTGCCCAAACTTTGCTTGACCGCGCATCCGACCGCATGCGCCTACCTGTTTGCCCGCATGCATGCCGGGCTGTATTGGTTCGTATCGGTTCATGTCACCCGCATCCGGCCGCAAACTCACGGCTTGGCCGCGCACGCGATCATGGGATTCTCGGACATCTGCCGGTCCGCGCGAACCAGACTCACCTGCACGCACGTCTGCGCGCCGTCGGCCGGATCGATTTCGATACTCGTCGACTCCGTGGTGGTGCCCTGCGCGTTCGGGTCGGTTCCCGAATCGCCGACCAGCGACCACGCGTACGAATCGCCATCCTTCGGCGAAGGATTGACCCACGTGAACCGCACTTTGCCGTCGGCGGTGTATTCGCCCGTAAGATCCTGCACGCTCGGCACACTGCCCGACGTGATCGCCGAATCGGGATCGTCCTCGGCATGGTTCTGGGCGCCATGGTTCTGCACCTGCACCTTGCTGTTGTCGGAAGCCGCATCCATATTCGGCATGACGACGGTGACGAACGCCAACGCCATCACGACCACGGCGGCCGCCGCAGCAACCGTGACGGCCAACGGCTTCACCCACCGGGCATGCTGTTTCGCAACCGGGGCGGACTGGTCGAATGCGGAAGTCTGCGCGTACATGTTCTGCGGATAATCCGGCACACCCTCGACGGTGGTCTGCGCGGCACGGCCATACAAGGCCTGTTGCACGCGCTGCATGTCGCGCGCGAACTCCAACGCGGAATAGTAACGATCCTCGGGCGCACGGCTCAAGGCCTTACGCAACACCCGTTCCACTTCGGCCGGCACGTCGGGACGGTTGAGCTTGGGCAGCGGATTGTTGAGAATGACGGACTTGAGCCGTGCGGCCCGCACCTGCCGTTGGGAATCGCCCAGCACATCGGCGTAGAAATACTCGTACGGCGATTGGCCGATCAGCATGGCGAACAGCGTGGCGCCAAGCGAATAGATATCGGACGATTCATTACCGCCACCGCCTTGGGCAAGCACCTCCGGCGCGGCCCACGCGATGGTGAAGCCGACACCCGGACGCCCATAGACGGTCCCGGCGATGCCGAAATCGGCGAGCATGGGCATATTGTGCGCGTTGATGAGAATATTGTTGGGCTTGATGTCTCGATGGATGATGCCTTTGCGATGCGCGGTGAACAGCGCGCTCGCCAGATCGATGCCGACGGTGAGCATCTGGTCGGCGGTGAGACGGCCATGCTCGAGGAACGTCTTGTAATTGCCGCCCGGAGCGTATTCGAACACGGTGTAGCCGCGCCCGTTGACGGTCACGCCGTTCTCATAGACGGAAAGAATGTAGGGGTGTGTGGAGATCTGCCCCATGAAATTCGCTTCGGAACGGAAGCGGACCGCGGCACGTGGGTCGAGCGTGTTCTTGCTGATTTTGATGGCCACCTGACGGGCCGGGGAAAGCTGCTGGTACAGGTACACGTCGGCTTCGGAACCGGAGCCCAGCCGTTTGATCAGTGTGTAGCCGGGAATCTGAGGGGGGATGCTCCTTGAGGCTCCATGCTTCTTCTTTCCTGTAGTTCCTGCCCGGTTCCGTGCGTTGCGTCTATGCTTCGACTGTACTCGTCGTCATGGGCAGGCCGTCTGTTCGCTGTTGAACCTTCCCGGGCTGCGCCGCTAGTCAATCTTATTGGTGGCGGTGTCCGAAAAACTTTGTAGAGGGTATCGATGTCCATATATAAAGATGTCGGTGTCCACGATGACGTTTTCAGGACGGCTTCGGACGATGATATGCGATTCGTGGCCGGACCGTTCGGCTAAGCTGGGGAGACATGATGGATGTGGACGATCTCGATGACGCGACATTGGTTGCGGGGGCACCCCGCAGCGGCAAGACCCGGTTCGCGCTGGACATGCTGGTCGCCGCGATGAAGCGGCATGGCGACGCGTACGCCGTGATGACGGTCTCCGGCAGACAGGTGGCCGACCGGCTCGGCGACACCGTGATCCGCGAACTGTCCGCGATCTCGCAGGCACGCCCCGTCACCACCCTGCCAGCCGTCGCGTTCCGCATCATGACCGCCGTGCGATCGCATGCCGGACAACCCCTGCCGAAACTGCTCAACGGGGCCGAACAGGACGTGGTCATCCGCCGCGTGCTCGCCAGACATGCCGAACATGCCGAGCACGGCGACGAATGCTCCACCTGCGCACTATTGCGCACCTACTTCGTGGTCGCCGACTGGTCGGGCATGGTGGTGGACGACGCCACCGACGCCTTCGCCAACCAGCTGCGCGACATGCTTGCCCGCATGAATGAGATCGGCGCGAAACCGGAACTCGAAGACATGCTGATCGCCCGCGCTGCCGACGAACACGGCACGCTCGACGAACGACGCGAACGACTGCGCGTGCAATGGCGGCTCGCCTTCGCGCTGCGCGCCGAATACAACCAGGCCATCAACGAGGCATATCCGGACCAATACCGTCTCGACGCCTCGCAGCTCATGATCGACGCCGCGGCCGCCGTGAACGAAGCCAAAACGTCCGACCTGCCGAAACTCGTCATCGTCGACGATTTCCAGGACGCCACACTCGCCGGCTTCGACTTTCTCACCGCATTGCGCAACCGTGGCGTGCGACTGTTGCTCGTCGGCAACCCCGACGAGGCGGTGCAGACGTTCCGCGGATCGTACCCTGAATATCTGTTCAACATGGCGCAATCGCGATTGGGCGCGCGACTGGTACGGCTGGAACCGTCCCATATGGCCGAAGGCACGGACCTGGCCGCGGTGACGAGCCGCGTGAGCCTGACCATCGCCAGCACGGAATCGACCGACGACGCGCTGGCGAACCGCCCCGGCAAAATGCCGGCCATCGCCATACCGGAGACGCACGACGGCAGTCTTGAAGCCGCGATGTACCGTTCCACCGTCGAAGAACTCGACGACGTGGTGTGGAAAATCAAAACCGAACATCTCGAACACGGCCGCGACTGGAACGACATGGCCGTGATCGCCCACGACAACGCCACCGTGCGCACGTTCGGCGAACGGCTACGCGCCGACGGCGTGCCCGTACGCTATTCGAGCGTGACCCGCCCCCTCAAGGACGAGCCGTTCGTGCAGGGCCTGTTCTCCATGATCGAACTGGCCGAACTGAAACGGCAAGGCATCGCCACCTCGTCCATGAACCTCGACACGGCCGGCGCATACGTGCGCTCACGCGTCGCATCAATCATAAACTCGCCGCTGATCACCACCCCCGGCGAACGTCCGGCTCGGCTGTGCGTGGTCGAATCGGCGATGAACGCGCTCGGCTCGCTGGCCACGGTTTTGCATGACGATACAGCCGATCCGTCCACGTCCGACACGTCCGGGCGCGCGCTGCTGCCACAGCTGATCGACGATTGGAACGATTACGTCGAAGCCTTCCACACCGCACGCGCGGCGGCATCGGCGTCGGACGCGGAAAACGCTGCCAACATGGGCCTGCCGGCAATCGACACCGACGACCGGCTGATGACGGGAGAGCGTGCCGCTGAGGATGCGGACGAACCATCCTTCGGCATGAACGCGCTGTACATCCTGCTATTGGAAGGCGACACTGACCGCGTGCTCGACGCGATCGCCTCCGTACTGGGCCGCAAAGACCCCCAAGCGCAAGCCTTCGCACGCCTGTGGAAAACGCTCGACGATACCCTGCGGTCGGAGGCACGCCTGACATCCCACGAACCGCAATACATGCTCGACTGTGCATGGCAGGCGTCGGCAAAGCCGAAATCTGGCAGAAAACGGCGTTGCGCAACAACGCCGAAGGCCGCGCGGCCAACGACCGGCTCGACACCGCGATGCGCCTGTTCAGCTACGCGTCCGGCGGCGAATCGAACGGCGTGACGGCAGCGCACACCATCGACGCGTTCATCGAACAGGTCCGCGCGCTCGCCATCGAAGCCGACTCCCTGGCGCACACCGCGCCGATCGATCAGGCCGTGACGCTCGCCACGCCCGCCGGAGCGGCTGGAAAGCATTGGAAACTCGTGTTCATGCCTGCGCTTCAACAAGGCCAATGGCCGAACCTCGCGCCGCGCAACACCCTGTTTGGCGGGGAGGAGCTCGCCGACATCATGCTGCATGGACGACTGTCCGACGACATCGTCACTTCCGCAGGCCGCGAAAAACGCGCAGCTCGCCGCGGTGCTCGCCTCCGAACAGAAAAGCCTCCTTGTGGCGCTCACCCGCGCCGATGAGCGCGTGACGGTAAGCGCGGTCCTCAACGAAGACCATGTGCCGTCCGACTTCCTCTACGGCTACCTGCCGGAATGGTTCGACCGCGACCGGGATGCCGATGCGGAAACACGCGTGTACACGGCGGTCGGCGAGGCCGGCGAATACGCGGGACTGGAAGCCGACCCGCGTGGCCTGGTCGCCGCCTCGCGAAGCGTGCTGGCCCATGCGCCGACCGATTCCCCCCAAGCGCGCGATGCCGCGCAAGCCTTGGCGTTGTTGGCATCGCATGGCATCGCCGCCGCGAATCCCGACAATTGGGCGTTCCTTACGGAACATGCGGGAGCCGACGATATGACGGGAATCGACGGCAAGATGGAATCTGACGGGAAAACGGAGCATGCCGACAAGGCGAAGCTTATCGAACAACCGGAATCCATCGAAAAACGGACGGCCAATCCGACGTGGTCACCCTTTCTCCATCCGCCGTGGACAGTTTGTGGGCGTGCCCGGTGTGCTGGATGCTGGAGAACCGTTTCGCCGGCCCACGCATGGGCAGCGCGGCCACCAGCTTCGGCTCGCTCATCCACGCCGTCGCGCAACAGGCCACCGAAGCCGGCCTCGACCTGCCCCAAAACCACACCGCAGTAAGCGACGAGGACAACATCGACGAAATCACCCAATGGATGATCGGCCGATACAAGACCCTACGTGGCGACCTCAACGCCATCGACGACCCCGAGGAACGGTACAAGCGCTCGGCAAGGACGCGAAAGCATCGGTCGCATTGCGCAACATCGCCACATATTTCGTCAAGTCGAACCGTACGGGATACCCGTCGAACAACACCGAAACCATCACCGTGGGAACGTTGGACCATGCCGAAGCGGAACGGCAGTTCGCCGCGCGATTCGACTTCGACGACATCCTCGACGCCTACAACGCCATCGACGGCAACGCTCCGATCTCCCGCGACGAACTCATCGCCATCATGGGCGCGCTCGTCGACGGCTGGCCGGAAACCGGCATGAGCGACCGGCTCACCGTACGCCTGTCGGGCAGAATCGACCGTCTTGAACACCGCCGTACCGCAGACGGCCGCGAACAGGTACGGCTGATCGACTACAAAACCGGCAAAGTGCCGAACGGACGCTCCCTGTTCGGCGACCTGCAGCTCGTCTGCTACCAGCTGGGCCTCGCCTTCCCGGAACACGGCGGAAAACGCGGCGCGCAGGCGATCGCAGCCATGCCGGACATCACCCAAAGCGCCCTGTTCCACGTCATGGAATACGCGGCACCCGCGCCACGCAAAGGGCAAGGCGACGAAGCGTACCACCAGCAGGCGCTGTTCGCCGGCGGAAGCATCAACGCGGGCGATTTCATACCCCGCAAATACGTGCCCAAAATGGCCAGCGTCTTCACCAGCGGCCTCGACGACGTCGAACGGCCGGCGCAGGTCAGCGAAGAACATTGGAAGCAACTTCTGGAATCGCGGTCGAAGATGACGGTATGGTCGCTGACCATGATCTCCCGCGTCTTCTATGCGGCCGCGGCGAGCCGGGCCACCCGCATCACCGCGCGTCCGACCGTGGAACACGTCGGATACTGCAGAACGTACGGCAGTGGGGTCTGCCCGGCCTGCCAAGGCGAGCAGAACACCGTATTCGAAAGGACTGTGGCATGAACGGGAGTAACGGTATGAACGGAAGCATGTCAACGAACGGGGCCACAGCAAAGGGCGATGCGATGGGCACTGTGCCGGCCGCCACGCCGAAATCACCGACAGTCCGGAACAGGCCGCCGTCATCCAAGCCCCCTCATACGAGGACGTGGTCGTGGTGGCGGCGCCGGCTCCGGCAAACCTACACCATGACCCGCCGCATCATCACCCTCATCGACCAGGGCATCAGTCCCGAGAAGATTCTGGGCCTGACCTTCACACGCAAAGCCGCCTCCGAACTGCTTTCGCGCGTCTCCGCTGCCGTGACACGCAACCAAGCCGGACGCGGTACACGCGTCGCCTTCCTCAAACCGGAAGTCTCCACCTATGACGCGTTCTTCCAAACCATCGTGCGCCAATACGGCCTGCTCGTCGGCTTCGACCAAAACACGCAGCCATTGAGCGAAGCCGGAGCGCTGCAGCTCATCCACACCGTGCTCGACAAGCACATGGACCAGCTCATGGCCTTCGACCAAGGCGGCGACGAACTCGGCAAATTCTCCACCATCGCCGGCAACGTGTTCACCCTATCCAACGCCATCGCAGGAGCCATGATCGGCAGCGACTGCACCAGCTTCGACGAAGCCGTGGAACGCGTGCGCGCATGGGATAAGGCGTTCGTGGCGCAAGTGGCCAAAGCGCTTGAAGACGAGGACGTTCCCGATGACGAGCCGAAAGTGGGCAAGGCTCCGAAACAGAAGAAAAAGGAATCCGACACCGCCTTCGAAACCCGCATGCGCGAATACCGCGCCCAATGCCACCAACTCTGCGTCTGCAAGACCGCGCAATTGGCCGGCACGGCCCGCAAACGCGACCTGCTACTCGACCTCGTGGCCGACTACCACGCCGAAAAAACGCGCCCTCAACATGGCCGAATTCAGCGACTTCACCATCGCCGCATTCCAACTCGTCACCCGATTCCCCTCCATCGGAGCCACCTACCGCAAACGCTACACGCACGTGCTGCTCGACGAATACCAAGACACCTCCACCACGCAGGCGGCCCTCCTGACCGCACTGTTCCACGCCGATTCCACCCATCGCAGCGCGGTGAACGCCGTCGGCGACCCCTTCCAATCGATCTACGCGTGGCGAGGAGCCAGCCCCGGCGCGTTCCGCATGCTGCAGCACGACTTCGGCCACGACGCCACCGACAAGCCCTACACGATGACCGTCACCCCGACGTAACTCGCGCATGGTGCTCGAAGCGGCCAACAATCTGACGAAACCATTGCGCCTGCCCGCCAGACGTCGCGGCAGCTCGCTTATGCGCGAAGTGGACGTGCCCCCGCTCGCCAACATCGACAATGCCCCCGAAGGTACGCTCGGCGTGCTCGGCTACGCCACATTCGGCCAGGAAATCGACGCCGTCGTACGCTTCGCCAAACAAGCGATCGCACTGCACACGCCAACCGAAAACGAGCTCGCCGACGGAGCCAAAGACAACCGTCCGCACGTGGCGCTCCTGTTCCGCTCCAAAACGCAGATGCCAGCCTACGAGGACGCACTGGAACAAGCCGGCCTCACCACACTCGTCGTCGGCCAGGCCGCACTCCTGGAACATCCCGAAATCAAAGACATCCTCGCCCTGCTGCACGGCGTATGCGACCACACCGACAGCGCCGCGCTCATGCGGCTGCTCGCCACACCACGATTCGGCCTGTCCGCCGACGATCTGCAGGCGCTCGCCGGCATCGCCAAACGGCTCAACACCGCGCAACGCTACCGCGCGCTCGTGTCGGCCGGCATCGTGGAGGCGGATGCGAATCCGTCCGACGCCGACATCCGCGCCACCGTGCGCGCCTACCGCGACCAAGTGCCCAACGCCGTCTTCCTGATCGACGTGCTGCTGCGCGGCGATCTGCGGCACCTCGTCGACGGCGTATTGAGCCGTACGGGAGCCGCGAGCGTCATCCACGCCGGTCGCGTCATCCAACAGGTGCAGCGCACGGCCGGCCATCCGTTGCCGGAAGTGGTGCGCACGGCCATCACCGCGCTCGGACTGGACATCGACCTGCTGCTCGCCGAACGGATGCGGCATCCGGATGCCGGCAATCGTGCCACATCGCATGCCGCTTCATCACTCGACGCGATGCTGTCTCTGGTGGACACCTACTTGCAGGAAATCGCCGCGCAGGGCACGCCAAGCCTGCGCGCGTTCATCTCGTGGGTGGATTCGCTGCGTGACGCGTCCGACGACAACGCCACCGCACCAGATACCCCCGTCGATGTGGTGCTCATGACCGTGCACCAGTCGAAAGGCCTGGAATGGGACGCCGTGGCCGTGGTCGGCATGCGCGACGGCACCTTCCCGTCCAGTCAAGGCGACCACCTGAGCGTTAGAACGGACGAAGACCATCCGGGCGGTCGGCACGACGGCGTATGGGAGCCGCCGGAATACTTCGAAAAAGCCCACACTTGGCTGGAAGACCCGTCCGCGGTGCCGGTTCCGGTGCGCGCCGACGCGGATACCTGCCACGATTCCCGCACGACGCGCCCATCGGGGGCAATCCCGTGGAATCGCTCGACGGATTGGACGATGCGGAAGTGATCGACGACGAGGTGTTCGGCACCTTGCGAACCATGGCCGTCGACGATATGGAAGGAATGGATCCGGCAAGCCTGTACCTGACGCAACAGGAGGAATACGGCCGCCGACTGCACGCCGACGAACGCCGTCTCGCCTACGTGGCGTTGACGCGCGCCCGCTACGAGGCGCTGCTCGTATACAGCGGATGCAACGAGACGAGCCGCGACTCCCGCCTGGCGGAGGGAAAGAAAAGCGCCGCGCCGTCGAATTTCTGGCTGGAGACGCGCGATTCGATGAACGGAATCGTCACCGCGGTACGCGAACCGGACAACCTGTCCGACGATGTGGACGGCTCCCCGCACACGCTGGGACTTGACCTGCCCGACGGCTATTTCGTAGGCGAACACGCCCGCGATTTCGAGAATGCCGTGGTGGGCGATGCGTGGAACACGCCGCTCGAACCGGTCTCGGACGACCATACTTTGCCTTGGCCGTGCGATCTGAGCGCCGATGTCGCCGACAAGCTGCGTGCCGCGGCCGAACAGGTACGTGCCGTCGAATCCGACGAACCGAATATCGCTGAATCCACGGGAACGCAGGGCGACGTTGCCGATGAATCCGCCACGCCATCGCCGGAAACCGGAAACTCACTGCTGCGTCTCGCCAAACTGCTCGTCGCCGACGAACATCTCATGCCGGAACCGGACGCGGCTGACGCAGGCGAATCGCAGGACGCCTTCGACGAGGCCGTGCGTGCCAAAGGCGAACGTATCCTTGCTGCCGGCCGCCAAAAAAAACGTCACCTCGCTGCAAGCGCGCGCCGGCTCCATGGGCGAGCGTGACTCCCGCGCCTACTGGCGTGGTCTGGTCCGTCCGATTCCGCACGTTGCCTCGCCGGCGGCACAGCTCGGCACGCGGTTCCACGCATGGGCTGAGCGTTTCATCATGGCGGATGCGGACGTCGACGGCATCGGCGGTACGGAAGGTGCTGCCGGTATGGCCGCGCAGTCGCGTGCGGAACTGATCGCATTGATAGGTGATACGCAAGTCGACGCGGACAACGGCGGCTTGCAATCGCAGGACGCACCATCGCAGGACGCCCAATTGCGAGACGAACGGAAACTGGCCGCTTGGCAGCGTCGTCTCGTCGCTTCGCCGTGGGCAAAACGACGTCCAGCATGGGCGGAACGCCAGCTCGTCGTCGACATGCCCCAGCTCGGCACCATCGTCAACGGCAAACTCGACGCGGTGTTCTTCGGCGGTCTCGACGAAACGGACGAGACGAAACGCTACACCGTGGTCGATTGGAAAACCGGCGTAAAACCACGCAAACCGGACGAAATCAAGGAGAAGCTCGCACAGCTCGACCTGTACCGCCTGCTGCTCGCGGCGATGGAAGGGGTTCCGTTGGATGCAATCGACGCCTGTCTCTACTATGTGAGTGAGCCTCACGAGGCCGATCGGGAGCTTGACGCCCTCGACAAAACAGAAGAAGAGATCCTTGCCGAGTTGAGCTACGGAATTCCGCAGCAATCCGACAACGACTAGTGCCGGTGCGCAATGGCTCCTTGACCGAAGAAAGCGGGGGAGCGGCGCTTTCCGGCCTGCCTGCGGGAGAAACCGCTATGCAGGCAGCGTTGTGGAGGAACGCCGCTACCCTCGTGCAGCATGTGTGGGCGGGCGCACATGCCGGACGCAACGACAGTTAAGGAGTGTTTGATATGGCTGCGAACAGCGCAACCGCAATCCCGACGCCGGCATGGGTGCCGGAACAAACAACGCATCGGCAATCGTCTTCCGTCCCATCGTCTGGGGTGATCTGGACGCGGTGGTCGACCTGTTCGACCGTACCTGGCCGCAGGATGTGGACAAGGTCGGCGCGGACATGTCGCGGCTGATCTCCCGATATTTCGTGCTGCACTACCTGCTGCCGACCACGTTCGCCAACGGCGCGTTCGCCGCCGACGGCACACTCGCGGGCGTCACGTTCATCCGCGTCGCCGGCGAGGCGCCGCAGCTCGACGAAATCGAAGTCGGCGAGGAAATGAAGGCCTTGGAACGCCGCATCGACGCCGATCCGGAGCCGCCAAGCATATGGCGGCGCTGAAATCCGGCTTCTCGGTGGAACTCGATCTGGAACGCGAAGGGCGCGCCAACGAAACCACCATGGGCGAGCTGGAACTGTTCATCGTCAATCCCGACGTGCGCGGCCACGGTGTGGGCGGGCAGCTTTGGAGACGCATGCAGGAGCATTTCGCCGCATGGGACGTGCCCGCATTCTACCTGCACACCGATTCCGACTGCGACGTGAGCTTCTACGACCACAAGGGGTTGGACTGCATCGCGCACCGCACGGCAAGCGAGACGGTCGCCCGGCTCGGCGGCAGCGCCGACGGCGAAGTGCCGCCACTGTTCGACGACATGTTCATCTACCGGGGAAAGGTGACGGCGTGACGAGCGCGAAACCGCAATCGCAATCGCACGAACCGCACGAATCGCAGAAAACGCAATCGCCATACGCGCAGCTTTTCCGCATTCCCAGCACGAAGGCGTTCTGCGTGTCCGGAGCCATCGCGCGACTGCCGATGTCCATGATGGGCCTCGGTATCGTGCTCGCGCTCAACCACATGTACGACAATTGGACGATCGCCGGCGTGATGAGCGCCGCGTACGTGCTCGCCACCGCCGCGGTCACGCCGCTGTACGCGCGCCTGTTCGACCGGTTCGGCCAGCGCAAGGTCGGTCCGGTGATCCTGACGGTGCAGGTCATCGTCATGCTGGGCTTCGCGTTCGCCGCACTGATGCGCGTGCCGATTCCGCTGCTGTTCGTGCTTGCCGTGGTCATGGGCATGACGCAGTTCTCGTTCGGCGCGCTCGTACGCACCCGTTGGGCGTACGTGCTCGACCGCGCCGACAAGGAGGACCTGCTCAACACCGCGTATGCGCTCGAATCCGCCATCGACGAGATCGTGTTCATCTTCGGGCCGATTCTGGCGGCTTTCCTGGCCGCGTCCGTGCATCCCGTATCACAGCTGTTCGTGCCGACCCTCGCCTGCGCGTTCGGCGGTGCCGTGTTCTTCGCATTGCGTGACACTCAACCGCCGGTATTGCGCGAAATCACGGTCGTCGCGGCCGGTACGGACGATGCTGACGTGCGATTGGCGGCCGGCGGTGCCGCTGGTGCCGCGGTTTCCGCGGACCGTTTCGATTTGGATCGGCTCAAGACGGGCGATCGCGACCGCAGGAAACGCAACGTGCTCACCTATGCGGGTGTGCTGCCGCTCCTCGCCGTGTTCATCGTGTTCAACATGGCGTTCACCGCGTTCGACACGTCCATGACCGCCGTCATGAAATCGCTGCACCTCGACTCCGTGCTCGGCGTGCAGCTGGCCATGCTGGCCGTCGGCTCCTGCATGGGCGCGCTGGTCTTCGGCTCGCGCGAGCTCAAAGGCTCCCGCTGGCGTCACATGATCATGTTCCTCGCCTTGATGACCGTCGGCTTCGTGGTGATCCACCTGTGCCAGGGCAACCTGATCGTGATGGGACTGGTGGAGATCCTCACCGGCCTGACCATTTCGCCGGTATTCGCCTCCGGCAACCTCCTCGTCAAGGAGACCGTGCCCGAGGAATCGCTCACCGAAGGCCTGTCCTGGGTGAGCACCGCCGGCACAATGGGCGCGTCGTTCGGCTCCATGATCACCGGCATCGTGCTCGACCATTTCAATCCAAGCGTGGGATTGAGCCTGCCCGCCGTGTTCGTGGGCTGTTCGATTCCGTTCGCGCTGATTGGCTGGCTGCTGGCGCGTCGAAGCGTCTCTTTAGATTCGTAAGTGGAACACGTTATGGACGTGGGCGCGTGATTCAAAAACATGTGTGAAAACGCATGCGATTATGCGCGCGGCAAGCGCGCACGGCATGCGCGCGCCCGCGAAAACATCAAGGAGCTGCAATGATCAAGGTTTCCGTAGTCGGCGCCAAAGGCCGTATGGGCTCGCACGTGGTCGACGCCGTCAATGCCGCCGCCGACACCGAACTCGCGCTCGCGCTCGACGCAGGCGACGACCTGACCGCAATCACCCCCGAAAACACCGACGTCGTGGTGGAATTCACCGTGCCGAGCGTGTCGCTGGGCAATGTGCTCGCCCTCGTCAAGCAGGCGTCGACGTGGTGGTCGGCACCACCGGCTGGACCGAAGAGAAACTCGACCAGGTGCGTGCCGCGCTCGCAGCAGCTCCGCGTGAGGGCCAGAGCGTGTTTATCGCGCCGAACTTCGCCATTTCCGCGGTGCTCGCCGACCATTTCGCAAAGGTCGCGGCACCGTACTTCGAATCCGCCGAAGTCATCGAACTGCACCACCCGACCAAGGTGGACGCTCCGTCCGGCACCGCTTTCCACACTGCGCAGGGCATCGCCGAAGCGCGCAAGGCGGCCGGCTTGGGTCCGGTTCCGGACGCCACCGAAACCGACGGCGGTTCCCGAGGCCAGGTGGTGGACGGCATCCACGTGCACGCCGTGCGTCTTCGCGGCCTCACGCCCACGAGGAGGTGCTGTTCGGCAACTCCGGCGAACAGCTGACCATCCGCGCCGACAGCTTCGACCGCATCTCCTTCATGCCGGGCGTGCTGCTGGCCGTGCGCAAGGTCTCCACCGGAACCTACCCGGGCCTGACCGTCGGCCTCGACCACTTCCTCGATCTGTAACCGTAATTCTTTTTTCAAACTGCCGACGGGTGCATGTGTCTCCCGTCGGCAGTTTTTTTATGGCGGATCTGTTCCGATTATTTGGCAAGGCGTGCGATGGCGGCGCTGACTTCCGCCAGCTTTTCGTCGGCGACGGTACCGCCCTCCGCCGCGGCTTTGGCGACGCAATGGTGCAGATGGTCGTCGAGCAGCAGTAGCGCCACCGACTTCAGCGCGCTGTCCGCTGCGGAAATCTGCGTCAGAATGTCGATGCAGTATTCGCCGTTTTCCGTCATCTGCCGAATGCCGCGCACCTGCCCTTCGATGCGATTCAATCGTGCGATGATCCTCTTCTGGTCGCTTGCGTACCCATGCTGTGTGGCGTTCATATCGTCCTCCTCGCTGCGCTGAAAATTTTATCTACGGCTGAAGTTTGCTCGTCCTTCTTGCCAATATACCCTATAGGGGTATATTGTGATGGTGTTTGCCGAAATCGAAAGCCAATTACGGACGGAAGGCGGCTGGAATATGCACATCGCAATCGCGCTTATTATGGCGCTGCTCGTTACTGCGGGCGTGCTGTGGTTCTTCTTCGCACCGCGCAAAGCGTATCGTGCGCCGTTGCGCGACGGCGTGCAGGAAGCGGTCGTCGAAGTCAAAGGCGGGTACAGCCCGGCCGTCATCGAAGCCGAAGCCGGCGTGCCGCTACGGCTGATCTTCGATCGCAAGGAAGACGGCGAATGCTCGTCGCATGTCGTGTTCTCCGATTTCGGGGTCGATCTTGCGTTGCCCGCCTTCCGCACGACCACGCTGACGCTTCATCCCGACCAGCCGGGCGAGTATCCCTTCGCATGCGGCATGAACATGCTGCACGGCACGTTGCGCATACTGCCGGGAAAGCATGCAAGTGTCGGTGCCGCCGCCGGTTCCGCGGTTGGTTCCGTCGGCGCCAGTATGTCCGATTCCGGCGATTCGGACATTCGCGCGACTGCTGACGGTGCCCACGCATCCGGTTCCGCGGAACAGGCGTGCAATGCGCGCAAAAAGGCGCCGTCCAAACGTCCGGTTCGGGTGATTCGGGCAAATCGCGCGGATTGGAATCGGAAATTCGCGCCTCATCACCCGTCTTATCGTGGCGGCCGTCTGCACGATTCCGGTATTCGGCTCCACCATGCTCATGCTGTATCCGATGCCGAACTGGCTGCAGTTCCTGCTGATGCTGCCAATCGTCGGCTATGCGGCATTGCCGATTTTCCGCAGCGGTTTCGCCGCGATCGCCCACCGTTCGCCGGAGATGAACGCGCTCGTCAGCCTCGGCGCGCTGGCCGCATTCGCCTACTCCTGCGTGGTCACCTTCGCACCGAACGTCCTGCCCGAGAACGCGCGCGAACCGTATTTCGAAGCGGTCGGTGTGGTCGTCACGCTTATGCTTGTCGGCCAGCTGCTCGAAGCGCGCGCCCGCAAAGGCACCGGTGAAGCATGCGCGCATTGGCGGGTCTGCAACCGAAAACCGCCCGCGTGGTGCGAGACGGCAAGGAAACCAGCATCGCCATCGATGACGTGCGCGTCGCGACATCATCGCCATCCGCCCCGGCGAGCAGCTGCCGGTCGACGGCATCGTCATATCCGGCAGCTCCACCGTGGACGAATCGATGATCACCGGCGAAGCCATGCCGGTCGCCAAAACCGAGGGCAGCGAAGTGACGGGCGTCACCATCAACGGTGGTGGCTCGCTGCGGTACCGCGCCACGAAAGTCGGCAAGGACACCGTGCTCGCGCAGATCATCGGCATGGTGGCCGCCGCACAAAGCTCGAAAGCCCCCGTGCAACGATTGGCGGACCGTATCTCCGGCGTTTTCGTGCCGATCGTGGTGCTCGTCGCCGTATGGTCGTGCGCATTGTGGTTCGCGTTCGGCCCCGAACCGCGTGTCACGCACGCGCTGGTCGCCGCGGTATCGGTGCTGCTGATCGCCTGCCCGTGCGCGCTCGGACTGGCGACTCCGTTGTCGGTGACGGTCTCGACTGGCCGCGCGGCTCGCATGGGGGTGCTGGTCCGTTCCGCCGAAGCGTTGGAAACATGCGGCAAAGTCAATGCCGTCGTATTGGATAAGACCGGCACGATCACCGCCGGCAAACCCACCCTTACCGATGTGCTGCCGTTGGGCGTGTGGCATCGGCGTCCCGATGATTTGCTGACGATTGTCGCCGCCGCCGAACGTGATTCCGAGCATCCGCTCGCTGCTGCGATCGTTGCCGCAGCTGCGGAAAAAGCCGACGTCGCGGACGTTGCGGAACTCGCGCAAACCACCGATTTTCAGGCGATTGCCGGCCGTGGCGTCACCGCGCGCGTCACCTTCCGCGGTCTGCCGCACACCGTCGCCGTCGGCAACACCGACCTGATCGACGACCTTGACGTCAACATGCCCGACGTTACGTCCGATACCTCCGAAATTGCCTCCGAGACCATCCACGATACGAACCTCGACGCCATCATCGCCGACATGGAACGCCTGTCGCAGCAAGGCAAAACGCCGATCCTAGCGGCCATCGACGGCCATCTCGCCGGCATCGTCGCCGTCGCCGACGTGCCGAAAGCCGACTCGCGCCAAGCCATCGAACTGCTCCGCAAACGTGGTGTCGAAGCCGTCATGCTCACGGGAGACAATCCGACCACCGCACGCGCCATCGCAAGCCAGGTCGGTATCGACGAACGTCATGTGATCGCCGGCGTGCGGCCGGAACGCAAGGCCGACGAAATCGCAAAACTCCAATCGCAAGGCTATACGGTGGCGATGGTCGGCGACGGCATCAATGACGCCCCCGCCCTCGCCCGAGCCAACGTCGGATTCGCCATCGGCACCGGCACCGACGTGGCCATCCAATCCGCCGACGTGACACTGATGGGCGGATCGCTGATGGGACTCGTGCACGCGCTCGACCTGACGCACGCCGCCATGCGCAACATCGCGCAAAACCTCGGCTTCGCACTCGGCTACAACAGCATCGGCATCGCGATCGCGGCCGGCGTGCTGTATCCGTTCACCGGAACGCTGCTGAATCCGATGATCGCCGGCGCCGCGATGGCGTTCTCGTCGTTGTGCGTGGTGACGAACGCAAGCCGGCTGCGCCTGTTCGATCCGGACGCGGAGGCGGCGAAAAACAAGACGTATCGGGTACGCAAGCCCGATTCGAGCAAAAATAATGGCAACCAGCACAGTCGGAAAGGAACGATCATGGGACTGTTCAGCGATCACAAGGCCAAGAAGGAAGCCGAGAACATGGGCGCGATGGGCGCCGGACACTGCTGCGGCGGTCATGACGGCCACGGCATGGCTTCGAATATGGGCGATTCCGCGGCGAACGTTGCGAAGGATCCGGTTTGCGGCATGAGCGTCGATCCGGCCACCGCGGCCGCGACCCGCGAATACGGCGGCGTCACCTACTACTTCTGCAACCCCGGTTGCGCCGACAAGTTCGCCCAGAACCCGGCCGCCTATCTGGGCTGAGACCTGATTCTCGTCCGTCCCCAATCTGCCGACATCGAATGACATCCGGCCGTTGGCGGGTTGGGGATTTTTGTTGAATGGTTGATTTACGGATTCCGATTCACGGACGAACGATAAGATTCCCCTCCCGCACTCCGGAGAGCGCGTCCCGCCCCGCTACAAACGTGCGCGTGACGACGCCGTTAAGCGTCATGCCATCGCAGGCGCAGATCGGATTGCGGCTTTCCAAAGCGGTAGCATCCACAACAAACCGTTCGTACGGGCGAATAATCGCCAAATCGGCCCGCAATACCGGCGTTATATCGCCACGATCGTCAAGTCCCACAAGCCGTGCGGTGTTGCACGACATCCACCGCACGACGTCGGCCAAACTCAAGCCGCGCCGCATCGCACCCGTCAACACCGCGCGGAATCCGACCTGCAGACTGGAAACGCCACCCCACGCGGTGGCGAGTGTGCCGGCTTTCATATCCGCGCTGGCCGGGGAATGATCGGTGACGACACCATCCAACGTGCCGTCGGCAAGCCCCGCCCATAGCGCGTCCTGCTCATGCAGATCACGAATCGGCGGACAGTATTTGACCGCGGTGGCGTTGTCGGGAATATGGTCGCAATCCAACGTGAGGTAATGCGGACAGGTCTCCGCGCTGACCGGCAGTCCTTCGGCCTTCGCCCGCCGCAGCACGTCCACGCTCAGACCGCTGGACACGTGCAGAATATGCGTGCGGCAGCCGGTGCGTGCCACCAGCCGTACGATCTTGCGCACCGCGTTCGCCTCGCATTCGGCCGGGCGCGATGCCGGTTCAACAGTGTTCGCAACAGTCGGGGATTTTGTTGCCGCGTTAGTCGCCCATTTCGCTGGTTTGGCACCGTTTCTTCTATGCCGAATCCGCCCGATATGCGATGTTGATTGTGTGGGGTAAGCTGTTTTTGCCATGGTCGGTCATCTCCTGATGGTGGGTCGCGTTGCCAAGAGGCGCCGCCACTGCCTGTGATGGATGCATTTCAGTGCTTACGGCATCTGAAATTCTTCATTCGTCGTGACGGTTGTCGGCGGCCAAACCTGGTGAAACCCGGAAAGCAAGGGGTAGCATCGTCAGGAGAGCGGATGCGCCGCGTGAGAATGTACTGCAGGGAAGGGCGATGAGCGTGACTTCTGGAATTATGCTTTCAGACAATATGGGGCTTCGAAGGACGCCATGGACGAGGAAGGCAATGCTGCCGCGGACCTCGGCTTGGTGGCGCGCATCCGGGAATCCTTCGATTCGCTGACTGCGACGGAACGTGAGGCTGCGCAGTTCATTCTGGGTCATCTGACCGACGTGCTGGTCTGCAATTCCGTGGAATTGTCGCAGTTGAGCGGCATCTCGCAGCCGACGCTCAGCCGCCTGTACCGCAAGCTCGGCTATGCGAACGCGGGCGAATTCAGACGTGACGTGCGTCGCGTCCATCGTCCTGGCTCTCCGGAGCTTTCACGGCACACCCAGTGCGACGATTTGGTCGCCGACCATCTGCGCCGTGACGAGGAAAGCCTGAAACGCACGTTTGAAGGCATCGACCGCGCGCAACTGTCATCCGCATGCCAAGCCATGGCCACGGCCCCGCATGTGGCGGTGGTCGGGTACCGCAGCAGCTATCCCGTGGCGCTGCACATGCGCGAACAGCTGATGCGGCTACGCGGAAACGTTGATATTCTGCCGAATCCAGGCCAGTCCATAGGCGAAGATCTGGTTGATTATGCGGCAGGCGACGTAATCGTCATCATCGGCGTGGGCTGGCGTCTTCCCTTCTTCTCGCGGCTCATCGACGTGATGCTTGAGCGCGGCCTGACCGTGGTGGTGATTGGCGACATTTCGGCGCGCAACGCCGTCATCGGCCGTAACGTCGCCTTCTTCAAAGTGGTGCTGAACTCCCACGTGCTGACGAGCTTCACCGCGGCGTTCGCCCTGATCGCCCTGATGGTGGACGAAGTCGGAAAATGCCTCGTCGATACCGAAGACGAGGTGCACGCGCGTATCGAAGGCATCAACGATTGCTTCGATGCGCTCGATGAGCTTGAAGATTGATAGGGAAAATCTAGGCGCGGCACGTCCCGTTGGAACGGCGGTAAACGGAAGTGGAAGCGGGAATGGGAACGGAATGAATTCAAAACGAAACATGCTGGCGTACGACCGGTCCTCCACCGGATTGTGGGTGGCTTTGATCTTCCTCGTATCGCTGAATCTGCGGCCCGCCATCGCCGCCGTCGGGCCGGTCCTCGCCCAAATGGGAACCGACCTTGCGTGGGGCGAGGGCGTGCAAGGCGTGCTGACGGCGATTCCGCTGATCGCCTTCGCCGTGGTCAGCCCGCTCGTCACGTTCCTTGCGCGCCGCATCGGCATCGACATATCGATTCTGCTGGCACTGCTGTGCATCGCGGCGGGCGATTTCGCCCGCTCGTTCGGCGGTGGCGTCGGCATCTGGCTGGGGCACGGTGGTGTTCGCCTCCGCCATCGCCGTCGGCAACGTTCTTGTGCCGGTGATCGCGAAACGCGACTATGCCGGCCATGTCGCGATGGCGACCGGCGTCTACTCCGGTTGCATCACCGCCGGCAGCGCCACAGCCGGATTGCTGTCCGCGCCGCTCGCGCAGATGTGGGGCGGATGGCGCGCGTCGCTCGCCTTCTGGAGCGTGCCGCCGCTGGTCGTCGCCGTGCTGTGGGCGTTGCGTATCCTGCACAATCGCAAGATCGTCGTCGCGTCGGCCGCCGTACGGAACTCGCCTTCCGCCCAATCCGCACGTTCCCAATCGTCGCGTGGCGTGTTCACCCGTGTTCTGCGCCGTCCGATGACGTGGTACGTGACGGCCTTCATGGGACTGCAATCGTCCGCCTTCTACACCATGTCCAACTGGATGCCGTCCATCTCGGCGTCCATCGGCTACGACGCCTCCACCGCCGGCGTGCATCTGTTCATCTTCCAAGGCATCGGCATTTTCTCCGGCCTGCTCATTCCGAAACTCATGAACGTGCGCGGCAACCAGGTCTGCGCGGCGCTTACCGCAAGCGCCCCCATGTTCATCGCCGGCCTCGGCATGCTGCTGCTGCCGCATCTCATGCCGGTATGGGCGTTCGTCGGCGGCTGCGCGCAAGGCGCGTCCCTGGTGGTGGCGCTCGCATTGATCGCGTTGCGCGGCCGTGACAGCGCCGAAACCGTGGTGCTGTCGGGCGTTGCGCAGTCGTTCGGCTATCTGATCGCGTCGCTCGGCCCGCTTATGTTCGGCGTGCTGGTCCAGGCCACCGGCGGCCACCATGTGCCGCTGATGGTGTTCACGTTCGTCGCTTTCCTGCAGTGCGTCGTCGCGGTCATCGTCGGCAGGCCTTCCAAAATGTGACTTTTCGCATCTCGCGAAATCGAAAGCGTCCGCAGAGGGAAGTACCGTTAGCCGTATGACAAGCCCTAAGACTGACGACGGTACAATGCATCTGCTCGATCCTGCTCCCTTCGGACGTATCCTTCCGGCCATGGTCACCCCCATGAAGGCCGACGGAGCCGTAGATTTCGAAGCCGCGCAACAGCTGGCGAGGCAGCTCGTGGCGGATGGTGCCGACGGTCTTGTGGTCAACGGCACCACCGGCGAATCTCCGACCACCCACATGGAGGAGAAGGTCGAGCTGGTTCAGGCCGTCAAGGAAGTCGTGGACGTGCCGGTCATTTCCGGCGCCGGTTCCAACGACACCGCGCACACCGTGCGCATGGTGGAGCAGACCCAGGAGGCGGGCGCCGACGCGGTGCTCGTGGTCGCCCCGTATTACTCCCGTCCGTCGCAGGAAGGCGTGTTCCGCCACTACAAGGCGGTCAACGATTCCGCGGACAAGCCGATCATCATCTACGATGTGCCGGGCCGTACCGGACTGCACATCCAGCTGGAGACCTACCGCCGTCTGGCCGAGCTCGACCACGTCAAGGCCGTCAAGGACGCCACCGGAGACATCGCCGGCGCGGTACGCAAGCGTATGGAAACCGGCCTGACCTGGTATTCGGGCGATGACGGCCTGTTCCTGCCGTTCCTGTCCGTCGGCGCAGTCGGCATCATCTCCGTGATCGCGCACGCCGCCGCCGGCCCGATGCGTGACCTCGCCAACGCGTTCGATCGTGGCGATATCCACGAAGCGCAGCGCATCTCCGTGCAGCTGGCGCCGCTCGTCGAAGCGATGAACGGCAATGGCTTCCAGGCCGTGATGGCCAAGGCCTCGCTGAAGGTGCGTGGAATCCTCGACTCCACCGAAATGCGCCTGCCGAACGTCGGTCCGGGCGAAGCGGAACTCGTGCGCGCGGAAAAGGGCATGCGCGCCGCGGGACTGCTGTGAACCGAATCGCATGATGCGACTGGCCTGTCGCGCATGAACGCCGGCAGGCACCCAAATTCCTCGTTTCCGCATAGGCGGAGACAATTAGTAATAGAAATCCAACTAGGAAATGGCTACAGAAGAAACCACAAAGACAACAACACACAAGCGCGGCAGCAAAGCTGCCAAGCGCACTGAAACCGCAGTCAAGGCATCCAAGACCACTAAGGCCGCGAAGTCCGAGAAGACCGCCATCAAGAAGGCCAAGTCCTCCACCCGCAGCCGTGGCAACGGTGGCTCGCGCAACGGCGGCTCCCGTGGATCCCGTGGCGGCAACGGTTCGAACCGTCGTCCGTCGCATTCCGCGCCGCAATCCACCGCGCCGCAGCAGGACGAGGTGCTGATCGCCCCGCCGAAGTACCGCAAGGGCTCCATGCGCATCGTGCCGCTCGGCGGTCTGGGTGAGATCGGCCGCAACATGAACGTGGTCGAATACAACGGGCATATCCTGCTCATCGACTGCGGCGTGCTCTTCCCGGAAGAGGAGCAGCCGGGCGTGGACCTCATCCTGCCTGACTTCCACTACATCAAGGACCGTCTCGACAAGGTCGAGGCGCTTGTGCTCACCCACGGCCACGAGGACCATATCGGTGGCGTGCCGTACCTGCTCAAGCTCCGCCCGGACATTCCGCTGATCGGTTCCAAGCTCACCCTCGCCTTCGTTGAGGCCAAGTGCAAGGAACACCGCATCAACCCGACGCTCGTCGAGGTCAAGGGACGCGACAAGCTCAAGGTCGGCCCGTTCAACCTGGAATTCGTGAACGTCACGCACTCCATTCCGGACGCGCTCGCCGTGTTCGTGCAGACCCCCGCCGGCTCGCTTATCGACACCGGCGACATCAAGCTCGACCAGCTGCCGCTCGACCACCGCATCACCGATCTGGTGGAATTCGGCAAGCTTGGCGAAAAGGGTGTGGATCTGCTGATGATGGACTCCACCAACGCCGAGGTCCCGGGCTTCGTCAAGCCGGAGACCTCCATCGGTCCGGCGCTCGACCAGGCGTTCGCACAGGCCACTCGCAAGATCATCGTGGCCAGCTTCTCCAGCCACGTGCACCGCGTGCAGCAGGTCGTGGACGCCGCCCACAAGTACGGCCGCAAGGTCGTGTTCGTCGGACGTTCCATGGTCCGCAACATGTCCATCGCAGCAGATCTGGGCTACCTGCGTCTGCCCGAGGACACCGTCATCGACCTGAAGCAGGCCCATGACGTGCAGGACGACAAGCTCGTCTACATGTGCACCGGCTCCCAGGGCGAGCCGATGGCCGCGCTCGGCCGCATCGCCGACGGCAACCACCGCGACATCACCATCAACGAGTTCGACACGGTGATTCTCGCCAGCTCCCTGATCCCAGGTAACGAGCATGGCGTCTACAAGGTCATCAACAAGCTCGTGCAGCTCGGAGCCCGCGTGGTCAACCGAGACAACGCCGCCGTGCACGTCTCCGGCCACTGCAACGAAGGCGAGCTGCTGTACATGTACAACATCGTCAAGCCGAAGTGCGCCATGCCTATCCACGGCGAAAACCGCCACTTGGTGGCCAACGGCATGATCGCCGTCAAGACCGGCGTCGATCCGCAGAACGTCGTGCTGGCCGAAGACGGCGACGTCGTCGACCTGTACCACGGCCAGGCCGCGGTCGTCGGCTCCGTGCCGTGCGGCTACGTCTACGTCGATGGCGATTCCGTCGGCGAACTGACCGACGAAGAACTCGAGAAGCGCCGCATCCTCGGCACCGAAGGCTTCGTGTCCAGCTTCGTGGTCGTCGACACCGAAACCGCGGATGTCATCACCGGCCCGAAGATCTACCTCAACGCGGTCGCGGAAGACGAAAGCGAGTTCGACAAGGTCCGTCACCAGATTGTCGAGCAGCTGCAGGACGCGATGATGCAGGGCACGCGCGACACCTACAAGCTGCAGCAGATCATGCGACGCACGCTCGGCGGCTGGGTGGCACGACAGCTGCACCGCAAGCCGATGATCGTCCCCGTCGTCGCCGACATCGCGCAGGACGTGGACGACGCGATGGGACTGAACGCCGCGAAATAAGCCGTAAATTTACCATAAATTGAATCAAGCGACGTGATCGGCACAACTGATCGCGCCGCCTTCTGTTACCAGAAAGAAGGAGTGACATGCCAGGAGCAAACCTCACCCGAATCGAAGCGGAAGAACGCAAAAGCATCATCGCCGCGCCAATCCATTACACGGTCAAGCTTGACCTGACCCGCGGAGCCAAGGATTTCGGCTCCGAAACCACCATCACCTTCGACGCGAAGCCGGGGGAGTCAAGCTTCCTTGACCTCATCGCCAACGAAGTCAGCGAAATCACCCTCAACGGCGAAACCCTCGACCCGGCTGAAGCGTACGTCGACAGCCGCATCGAACTGAAGAACCTCAAGGAGCACAACGAGGTCACCGTCAAGGCGATGTGCCAGTACTCCAACACCGGCGAAGGCCTGCACCGCAGCGTCGACCCGTCCGACGGCAACGTCTACCTGTACACCCAGTTCGAGGTGCCGGACGCCCGTCGCGTCTACGCCGTGTTCGACCAGCCCGATCTGAAGGCCGTGTTCGACTTCTCCGTGCTCGCCGCCAAATCCTGGATCGTCACGTCCAACATGCCCACCTCCTCCGTGACCGACAACGAAACCGTCACCGAGGAAGGCACGCTCGGCGATCACGCCGCCGAAACCACCAAGCTGTGGGTGTTCGAGCCGACCCCAACCATGAGCTCCTACCTCACCGCCATCTGCGCCGGACCGTACGCCGAATGGCACACCGAATACGCCAATGAGGACGGCCGCACCGTGCCGATGGCTATGTACTGCCGCCAGGCGCTCGCCAAAGCCTTCAGCAAGGACGTCGACTACCTGTTCGACATCACCAAGAAAGGCTTCGCCTTCTACGCCAAGACCTGGGGCGTGCCGTACCCGTACGCCAAGTTCGACCAGATCTACGTGCCGGAGTACAACGCCGGCGCATGGAGAACATCGGCATGGTCACCATCCGCGACCAGTACGTGTTCGAATCCAAGGTCACCGACGCCTACGCGGAACGCCGTGTGGTCACCGTGCTGCACGAGCTCGCCCACATGTGGTTCGGCGACTACGTGACCATGAAGTGGTGGAACGACCTGTGGCTCAACGAATCCTTCGCCGAGTTCACGTCCACCCTCGCCACCGCCGAAGCCACCGAATGGAAGGACGCCTGGGCAACCTTCAGCTCCGGCGAAAAGAGCTGGGCGCTGCGTCAGGACCAGCTGAGCACCACCCACCCGATCGTCGCCCCGATCAACGACCTCAACGACACCTACGTCAACTTCGACGGCATCACCTACGCCAAGGGCGCCTCCGTGCTGAAGCAGCTCGTGTACTACGTGGGCCGTGAGAAGTTCTTCAAGGGCATCAACAACTACCTCAACAAGCACGCCTACTCCAACGCCACCCTCGCCGACCTGCTCGCCGAACTGGAACTCACTTCCGGCCGCGACCTGAAGGCGTGGAGCGCCCAGTGGCTTGAGGAATCCGGCATCAACACCATCGCCACCGAAGTCGAAGAGAACGAGGACGGCACCATCAAGCGTCTCGCCCTGCGCCAGACCGCTCCGGCCGAGCATCCCGTGCTGCGCGCCCACCGTCTCGCCGTCGGCTTCTACAACGAGGATCCGGAAACCGGCAAGATCGTGCGCACCGACCGTTTCGAACTGGACGTCGACGGCGAACTGACGGTCGTCGACGCGGCCGCGGGCAAGGCACGTCCGTCGCTGATTCTGGTGAACGACGACGACCTGACCTACACGAAGCTGCGTTTCGACGACAAGAGCCTCGCATTCGCGACAAGCAACCTGTACCGCTTCGACGACGCGCTCGCCCGTTCCGTGATCTGGCTCGCCCTGTGGGACATGACCCGCGACGGCGAACTGCCGGCACGCCAGTTCATCGACACCTCGCTGGCCGCGCTCGCCACCGAACACGAGTCCACCACCTTCCGTTACGCGCTGGCACAGGTCAGCACCACCGCATGGCATTACACCGCTCCGGCAGAGCGTGCCGAGATCGTGAAGCATGTGGCCGCCGAACTGTTCAAGCTGGCGGGTCAGGCCAAGGCCGGCTCCGACGAACAGTTCCAGCTCGTCACCGCCTACCTGGGCTACGGCGAGCCGGGCGACGAGGCGTTCGTCGCCAACGCGAAGGGCCTGCTCGACGGTTCCGTGGCATTCGACGGTCTGGAAATCGACAACAACTTCCGCTGGACCATCATCAACGCGCTGAGCACCGTCAACGCGATCGACCAGGCGGGAATCGACGCCGAACTGGCCAAGCGCGAAACCACCGAGAACCGTGAGTTCGCCTATGGCGCACGCGCCGTGGCCGGTACCGCCGAAGCGAAGGCATGGGCTTGGAACGAGGCCCTGCACAACGACGAGCTGACCAACATGCAGCTTGAGGCTGTGGCCGGTGGCTTCGCAGCCACCCCGCGCGCCGACTTGGCCGAACCGTACGCCGAGAAGTATTTCGAGGTCGCCGACTGGATTTGGGAGCACAAGACCTTCCACATGGCGGAAGCGCTGCTCGAAGGCCTGTATCCGGGCTATGCCGATCCGGCGAAGCTCGTGGAGCTGGGCGACGCCTGGCTCGCCTCCCATAAGGACGCGGACAACGCCTTGCAGCGCATTGTGCGTGGCAACGTCGAGGCTTCTCACCGCACGCTGAAAGTGCGCGACTTCAACGCCGCGCTCTGATAGCAGGGGCGACAGGAACGTTCCCGCTTAAGAGCCGTCATGTCGTCGCACGACTTTGATTTTGGGTGCGATTTTCAAAGTCGTGCGACAGGCGTGCTGGCTTTCATACCCTCTAACTCTTATTTTTCGCTGGTTTTCAACGGAAAATGATAGTTAGGGGGTATTTCTTTATCAAGTGTTGTCGCACGACTTGATTTTCCGCCTTGAAATCAAAGTCGTGCGACACGAAAAGGGCATTGCGCGCCGTGAAATGCTTTGAATTGTGAAGTGTTATGCGATTGCGTCGTCACCTGCTGGTTTCGGCGGCACGGTTGAGTACGATAGGTCACGGAAATATCGTTTGCAGATAGCGAGGATTTGAGACTCATGCCACGTATGTTCGGAACCGACGGCGTTCGAGGATTGGCGAATAGGGATTTGACGGCACAGCTGGCGCTCGATTTGGGTGACGCCGCGGTGCGTGTGCTGGGCGATGACGAGCGGAGCGAATTCGAAAGCCGTCGCCGTGCGCTGGTCGGTCGTGATACACGAGTTTCCGGCGATTTCCTTGCCGCCGCATTGTCCGCTGGCATGTCCGCCGGCGGCTTCGACGTGATCGACGCCGGCATCATCCCGACGCCGGGCGTCGCATACCTGCGTCCGTGCTCAACGTGGAAATGGGCGCGGTGATCTCCGCATCCCACAATCCGATGCCCGACAACGGCATCAAGTTCTTCGCCCGCGGCGGCTTCAAGCTGCCCGACACCAAGGAAGACGAGATCGAAGCGGTGCTCGGCCAGGATTGGGATCGTCCTACCGGCGCCGGCGTGGGTCGTGTCAGCCATGACACCGCCACCGCAACCAACCTGTACATCGACCATCTGGTTTCCGCCATCGCGCCGGTCGGTCCGGACAAGTCGCAGCCGACGCCGCTGAAGGGCCTGAAGATCGTGGCCGACTGCGCGAACGGCGCCACGTCCGTGGTCGCTCCGGAAGCCTTGCGCCGCGCCGCGCCGACGTGACCGTCATCAACGCGTCGCCGGACGGCTACAACATCAACAAGACGCCGGCTCCACCCATCCTGAGCAGCTGCAGGCCATGGTCAAGGCCTCCGGCGCCGTCATGGGCGTTGCCTTCGATGGCGATGCCGACCGTTGCCTTGCCGTGGATGAGGATGGCAACATGGTCAACGGCGATCAGATCATGGGCATTCTGGCACGCGCCAAGAAGAACGCGGGCAAGCTCAACCATGACACCCTCGTCGTGACGGTGATGAGCAATCTCGGTCTGAAGTTGGCCCTGCGTTCCATGGGCATCAAGACCGTGCAGACCAACGTGGGCGACCGTTACGTGCTTGAAGAGATGCTGCGAGGCGATTATTCGCTCGGCGGCGAGCAGTCCGGCCACGTGATCAACCGTGAATTCGCCACCACCGGCGACGGCACCCTGACCGCGCTCACCCTGTGCAACGAGGTCGTCAAATCCGGTAAGAGCCTGAAGGAACTGGCCGCCGACTTCCCGCAGCTGCCGCAGACGCTCATCAACGTGCCGAACGTGGACAAGATGGCCGCCAAGACCAACGCCAAGGTGCAGGCCGCGGTGGAACGCGAAGAGAAGCTGCTGGGCGACACTGGCCGCGTGCTGCTGCGTCCGTCCGGCACCGAGCCGCTCGTGCGCGTCATGGCCGAAGCCGAAACCCAGCAGCAGGCAGACGAAGTGTGCGATCGCCTCGCCAAGGTCGTCGCCGACGAACTCACCCTGTAAGAGCCCGCAAGGAGATATGCCCCATGTTCGGACACAACTCGAAAGTGGACCTCGAACTCAACCGCGAGGTCGAAAAGCTCATCAAAACCGGCGGCAAAGAGAAAATCATGCCGATCGTGCAGGCCGGCGAACCGGTATTACGCCAGCAGACCATCGCCTACGACGGCCAGTTGAGCCGCAAAACGCTTGACAAGCTCATCGACACCATGCGCACCACCATGCTGGAAGCGCCGGGCGTGGGCCTCGCAGCCACCCAGATCGGTCTCGGTCTGGCTTTGGCCGTCGTCGAAGACCACGTATGCGAAGGCGACGATGGCGATCCGCGCGAAGCTGCGGAATTCCCCTTCCACGCCATCATCAACCCCAGCTACGAGCCGATCGGCACCGAAACCCGCAGCTTCTACGAAGGCTGCCTGAGCTTCGACGGTTACCAGGCCGTACGCAAGCGTTGGCTTGACATCACCGCCCGTTGGCAGGATGAGGACGGCAACAAGCATGAGGAACATCTGCACGGCTGGCCGGCCCGCATCTTCCAGCATGAAACCGACCATTTGAGCGGTGAACTGTACATCGACCAGGCCGAAATCCGAAGCCTGACCACCAATGAGAACCTTGAGGATTTCTGGTGCGAGGATCCGGTACCGACCGAAGCGGCGGCCGAACTCGGCTTCGAACTGTAATCGCGTAAACGAACGAGACAAGAACGATGAATGCCTCCCAGGCGAACACTTGGGAGGCATTCATCATATTCGGGATTATTGGAATGTTCGAAACATGAGTATTCCAAATATTCCAATATTTCAGTATTCCGGATTCACTAGCACATCGTACGTATCCGTGTTCCGCTCGGCATCCGAACGCAGATCCCAGCCAGGCTTGCGCATTCCATACAACACCAGCGGCGGTAAACCGAGCACAAGCACGACTACAGCCACAAGAATCGCATATGAAACGCTATCCAAACCGGTGAAACCAGCCGGTCTCACGAAAGTCAACACGAATGCCGCGGCGGAAGCGACGAAACCGACGCCCGCGACCAACCGAATCGCAGGAACTCGATACGTGCGGCGGACTTCTGGATGGGTGTTGCGCAGACGAATCGCGGCGGCAAACATCAACATGTACATCACCAGATACAGCGCGGTCGCCATATCCACCAGCGTCGCGAAAGCCGTGTTGCCATTGGGGATCAACACGAACAGCAACGCCAGCACGGTCACGATAATGCCTTGCGGAATCAGAATGCCTTCCTGCACGTCGTGGGCATTGCGCTTCTGCAGCGCGGGAGGCATCAGTCCCGTGCGGGCGGCCGCTAGCAAACCGCGAGAAGGACCAGCTATCCAAGCCACCACGGAAGCGAACGCGCCTAGCGCGATGAGCAGCGAAATCACCGGAGTGCCCCAACCCATGCCAAAATGGTCGAAGAACTCCCTGAACGCCAGATTGATGCCGTCGATGAGCCCCAGCTCACGATGCGGCACAGCAAAGGCGATTGCCAAAGTCGGCAGCACAAGTACCAGCAGAATCAGCGCGGTCGCTAGTGCAATGGCGCGTGGGAATTGACGTCCCGGATGCTCCAAGTCGTTGGCATGCACGGCATTGACCTCCATACCCGCGTAGGCGAGCACATTGGATACGATTAGCACAATCGACGCGATGCCCGTCCACGGCGGAAGCAGCGCGGATGCGTGCAGGGAGGTCTGCACTGGCTTACCGATCGCCAGCCAGATAATGCCGAAGACGATAAGCAGCAACGCAGGAAACAGCGTGCCGATAAGTCCCGAAATCGACCCGACCTTGGCGAACAGATTGCCGCCGCGCAACGCCACCATCGTGCTTGCCCAATACAACACGATGATCACCGCGGCCACATATACGCCATTATTGCCCAAGCCACCCATGCCGAACACATACGACAGGCTGACGGCGATGAACGCAATCTGTATCGGATACCACACCACATTCTGAATCCACTGCAGCCAAATGGCGAGAAATCCGATGCGATTGCCGAACGCCTCACGCACCCACACGTACACGCCACCTTTCCAGCCGGTGGCCAGTTCGGCAGCCACCAGCGCGGTCGGCACCAGGAAAACGATCGCCGGAATGAGATACAGCAGAATGGAAGCGAGACCATAATCGGCCATGGCCGGCAGAGAGCGTAGCGAGGCCACCGCCACCACGGTCAACATCGCCAGTTGGCTGACTGTCATCATGGTTTTGCCGGTTTTATTGGCAACGGTTGCCGTGCTTGCGATTGCGCCGTGCCCGTCAGCGCCGTTCCCTCTATTCGCCCCGGCATGCGCAGGTATGCCCGTACGATTGCGGTTTCCTGCGACGGCAGACGGATTGCGTGGCGTTGTTGTCGGTGCCGTCGCAGCGTTCGTCGTGGAACGTGCGGACCCGGGATGTGCAGCTGCGCTTGCATCGTGCGCTACCACAGCAAGCGGCTTTTTCATATGAACTGTCATTGCAGCCAGCTTTCGTAAACATAATCGTTGTGGGAATGAACATGAATTTCCTTAATGCGGGAAACGATGGAATTCGTGGAATGACCGCGAAATATCAGTGGTGGAATCCGGATGCACGAGCCTCGCTTGGCATTGGTGAGCGCAGTCCGTCCAGATATTTCACACACGACTTCAGATCCTTGATGAACGCTTCGGCCATATCGTGGCTGAAACCGTTACGCACCACAATGCGCTGCACGGTCACCTGCGTCAGATCCACCGGCATCGGATAAGCCGGCACCAGCCATCCCTTCATGCGCAGCCGATCCTGCAGATCGTACAGATTCCACTTGCGATCCGGCTTGTCGTTGAGCATCCATGCGAACACCGGAATGTCGGAACCGTCGTTCCACAGCGTAAAATCATCCATCTGCTCGATCTCGCCCGACAGATATTTCGCCACATCATGCGAAGTCTGCTGCACCCTTCGATACCCGTCGAATCCCAAACGCAGGAACATGTAGTACTGCAGCAGTACCTGTGCGCCTGGACGGGAGAAGTTCAGTGCGAAAGTCGGCATTTCGCCGCCGAGATAACTCACCTTGAAAATAAGGCTTTCCGGCAGGTCAGCGGTTTCGCGCCATACGACCCATCCCAAACCGGGGTAGACCAGACCGTACTTGTGACCGGAGGTGCTGATGGAGTAAACGCGCTTGACGCGGAAGTCCCATGCGAGGTCCGGCTGGATGAATGGTGCGATCATACCTCCCGAAGCGCCGTCCACATGGATGCGCACATCAAGTCCGGTGCGCTCCTCGATGCGGTCCAGTGCTTCGCTGATCTGTTCGACCGGCTCATACATACCCGTATAGGTCACGCCCATGATGGCCACCACGCCGATGGTGTTCTCATCGACATACTTGTCGAGATCATGGCCGTCGAGCACTTTGTGGTCCTCGGAAATCGGCACATAGCGTGGTTCCACGTCGAAATAGTTGCAGAACTTCTCCCAGCACACCTGCACGGCGCTGCTCATCACCAGATTCGGACGATCGGTCGGCAGGTCGGCCTTTTCGCGGGCTTCCTTCCAACGGCGCTTCAACGCGAGTCCGCCCAGCATGCAAGCTTCCGACGAGCCGATGGTGGAGGTTCCGATGGCATTCATTGGATCGGGCGCATGCCATAGATCGGCGAGCATGTGCCAGCAGCGCGATTCGACTTCGGCGGTTTTCGGGTACTCGTCTTTGTCGATCATGTTCTTGTCGGCCGCCTCCATGTACAGGCGGTTCGCATGATCGTCCATCCACGTGCTCACAAAAGTTGCAAGATTGAGTCGCGCGTTGCCATCCAGCATGGCCTCGTCATGCACCACTTGGTAGGCGGTTTCCGGCAGACTACTCTTCTGTGGAATGGTAAATTTCGAGAACGCCTGGGCTCCTTCGGACGGGCGAACAGCGGATTGATTTCCACGCTGTCAGGAACAACGCGGTCGTCGGCATTGCCGCAGGTGTTGTCGCAGCAATGCGAATTGTTGTTTTCAGTGGTGGAATGTGTTTCTGACATTGCAGTTCCTTTCGTTGATTTGGAACGTTTATTGCGTTCCGGGATTCAAAAATGAAAGTCGATTCTGGATTTTTGCTGGGAAATGGTCACATTTGCGCTATGTGAAAATTCGTATGGCAACCGCTTCGCACGGAGGTATCCGCGCGCGGTTTCGTAATGAACACCGTCATTCGAACTCGCATGGTTGTGTTCTCACAAAGAGGAATGCGCACGTTGGTTTGTTGCACATTCTTACACGCTGAAGGTGGGTATCGGCTACGATGGGCAGGTATGAACGAATCGACGATGAATCTTTCCTGGCTGGATGACGCGAAGCAGGACATCGAACAATGGTCGCATCGATGCCGAATGACGCCGACAACCAGCCGATCGACTGGCGATGGGTGTCTTCCCTTGACCTGCGTAACGGCATTGGTGCCGCCACAAGACAGCACGTTGATTTGTTGGCAATGCTGCGGTCCTCGTCGCCGCAACTTTCCGCCCCGCAGCTGCACGCCCTGTTGAAAGATGATCTTGCGATTCGAGATCGGCTCGAACCGACCATCGCGCAGTGCAACAGCACGTTCATGATGGATTACGACCGACTTATCGCTTCCTATCGGCTGCCGCGCGCGCTTGCTTACGCGAACCGTCGGTTGTGCGACGAAATCGCTGTTCTGCGACAGATTGGCGTGGCGATGGGATTGTGGACGGTCACCGAGGAACGACGTGAGCGCGTGACGGTTCCGGTGCTGCTGCCCGGTTCGGCTTTGGCTTCCGGGGGAGTGGCGTTGGATGATATTCAAGATCGAACCGCTGACATCGTTAACGGCCGCGCCGCCCGTCGTGCCGCAGAGAAAAGTCAGAAGCGAGCCAGTGACTATGCCATGTCGCGTGCGAACCTGAGTGGAGTAACCAGTCCGGGCGGCTCCACGTTGTTTGATTACGGTTCGGAAACGAAATCCGCTGAAGCGGCGCAGTTGCGTCGGATGGCTGAATACCGCAAATCGGATTGGCGCGACGCTTATCTTCCTGGACGCGATGTGGACAATGTCATGGGAATCGACATCGAAACCACCGGTACTGACCCGGCGCGTGTGTACATCATCGACGTCGGCTTTGAATATATGAACATGATTTCCCCTCGCCCTGCTGCCGCACCTACTGGATACCAATACGAGCAGAGTTATTACGAAACGGGCGATGCGTATGGTCAGTCGCGTCTGTCGTTCGGCGTTCCTGCCGCGAACGCGACGCTCGGTAATCCGCTGATTCTCGATTTGACCGGTATCGATGTACATAATCGTGCGTCCGGCTTCCGCCTGTTCGATGAGTGGCCGGAGGCTCAAATCGGTTTGCTGCAGCGATTGGAGCAGCAACCGTACGTAGCGCACAACGCTCGTTTCGAACATAGCTTCTTCATGTTGAATGTGGCTGGATATGCGGAAAGCTACCGTGCGGGCAAGATTACGATTATCGACACGTTGCCGATGAGCCGCCGTTGGGATGAAGGGTCAATTCCGGACGGCGAGCATCCGTACGGCAATAACACGTTGGACGCATACGCCAAGCGGCAGGGCGCGCTCAATGAAAGCAAGTCGGAGCGCCACCTCGGTTTGGAAGATACGCATATCATGCTGGTTGCCATGAAACATCACTTGGGTGTATTGCATGGCGAAGGCCGCGGTCCGTGGGGTGCGAATGGCAAGTCTGGCATCGGTGGCAAGCATTGCGGGCGCCGCTGGTAGCATTTGCGATTCGTGTCGCAGTTTCCTGGTTCTTCTTCCCGTGACCGTCCCGTTTTGGCTTTCCCTTCCGGCTTTTGTTACCCGTAACGCCGTTTTGCGGTTACAAAATGCGGATGCGATTGCGGATTTGCGGGGATGGAATGGGCGATTGCGGGGATGGTTTCGGTGGTTGCGGGGTTGGTCGGGCCTGGTTTGTCAAGTTTCGACACGCCGATGGAACGTTGGATTTCCAACGGTTCACGCGTTGTTCATGCGGCCCGGGTTGCGCGGATCGCGATCGTGCTGTAAGTTTATCTCTTGCTGCCGCTCAGCGAGTGGTCCGGATGGTTCCGGTCCGCGAGGTGGGTGAGTGGTGGTGGTTTGAGAACTCAAGAGCGTATTTGTACTACTTCTTTATAGTCAATGATTGCCAGTTCATCGTCCGCTCCTTGCGAGTGGCCGGGAGGCTTGAAGGACGGTGAGGTTTTTGTGCGATGCG
>ENA-OPYV01000007-OPYV01000007.1-human-gut-metagenome-genome-assembly--contig:-NODE-7-length-73494-cov-10.680456_pt1 | contig 73494 bp, 71 predicted proteins | sample MGYA00242474_ERZ504485 | MGnify/ENA primary metagenome ERZ504485 (study PRJEB26092, sample SAMD00036263) | human gut metagenome | host: Homo sapiens | study: EMG produced TPA metagenomics assembly of...
GGCTGTCGGGAACATGTCAAGCCCAGGTAAGGTTCTTCGCGTTGCATCGAATTAATCCGCATGCTCCGCCGCTTGTGCGGGCCCCCGTCAATTTCTTTGAGTTTTAGCCTTGCGGCCGTACTCCCCAGGCGGGATGCTTAACGCGTTGGCTCCGACACGGAGACCGTGGAATGGTCCCCACATCCAGCATCCACCGTTTACGGCGTGGACTACCAGGGTATCTAATCCTGTTCGCTCCCCACGCTTTCGCTCCTCAGCGTCAGTGACGGCCCAGAGACCTGCCTTCGCCATTGGTGTTCTTCCCGATATCTACACATTCCACCGTTACACCGGGAATTCCAGTCTCCCCTACCGCACTCAAGCCCGCCCGTACCCGGCGCGGATCCACCGTTAAGCGATGGACTTTCACACCGGACGCGACGAACCGCCTACGAGCCCTTTACGCCCAATAATTCCGGATAACGCTTGCACCCTACGTATTACCGCGGCTGCTGGCACGTAGTTAGCCGGTGCTTATTCGAAAGGTACACTCACCCCGAAGGGCTTGCTCCCAGTCAAAAGCGGTTTACAACCCGAAGGCCGTCATCCCGCACGCGGCGTCGCTGCATCAGGCTTGCGCCCATTGTGCAATATTCCCCACTGCTGCCTCCCGTAGGAGTCTGGGCCGTATCTCAGTCCCAATGTGGCCGGTCGCCCTCTCAGGCCGGCTACCCGTCGAAGCCATGGTGGGCCGTTACCCCGCCATCAAGCTGATAGGACGCGACCCCATCCCATACCGCAAAAGCTTTCCCAGAGGACCATGCGGTCAACTGGAGCATCCGGCATTACCACCCGTTTCCAGGAGCTATTCCGGTGTATGGGGCAGGTCGGTCACGCATTACTCACCCGTTCGCCACTCTCACCCAGGAGCAAGCTCCTGGGATCCCGTTCGACTTGCATGTGTTAAGCACGCCGCCAGCGTTCATCCTGAGCCAGAATCGAACCCTCCACAAAAAAAACATTTCATGAAGAGACATCGACATGATGACTCTCGAAATAAGAAAATTGACGATCGCCTTATAAGGAAAGGCGCATCGCACAAAAAACCTCGCCGCCGTTTGACCGATCCCTCGGCACCACGCGTCAGCGTGGCCGGCAACGAACTGGCAATCATTGACTATAAAGAAGTAGTACAAATACGCTCTTGAGTTCTCAAACCACCACCACTCACCCACCTCGCGGACCGGAACCATCCGGACCACTCGCTGAGCGGCAGCAAGGGATTAACTTACACGAACCCGTCCACTTGCGCAAATCGGCATTCCGCAAACCCCGTAAAAACCCTTGCGGCGCAACGCATTCATCGGCGTGTCGAAAACCGCCTATCGCACGCCACATCATCGCAGAAATGCTTCAGACAAGCCTCAAAACGGCCTGAAATTCATCAGAAAAACCTGTCTACGGGCGTGTCGTGAGCCTGCAACGATTTCCAAATACGGTCGGAAAGCCGAAAAAGACGCATACGGAGGAAACCGCGCGGTGGTATGTATGGAGGTATGAGCAAAAAAATCGCAGTATTGACGGGCGCAGGCATCTCCACGTCCGCAGGCATCCCTGACTTCCGCGGCCCGGATGGCGTCTGGACCAAACATCCCGAGCAAATGAACGTGTACGACATCGACGCGTTCCTAGCCAATAAGGAAGACCGCGAGTATTCCTGGCGCTGGCAAAAGGAATCGCCAGTATGGAACGCGCAGCCGGGCACCGCACACAAAGCGCTCGTCAAGCTGGAACAGGCAGGGCTGCTGACGCTGCTCGCCACGCAGAATTTCGACGCGCTGCACGAGAAGGCGGGCAATAGCAGCAACGTCATCGTCAATCTGCACGGAACCATCGGCACCTCGCACTGCATGAAGTGCCACGCGAAATACGACACCGCCGAAATCATGGCGAATCTCGACAACGAGCCGGATCCACACTGTCATCGCAAGCTGCCGTACAGCGGCAATATGCCGTGCGACGGGCTCATCAAAACCGACGTCGTCTACTTTGGTGAGGCGCTGCCGGATGGTGCGATCGAAAAATCGTACCGTCTTGCCTCGCAGGCCGACGAATTGTGGGTGATCGGCTCCACGCTGGAAGTGATGCCGGCGGCGAGCATTGTGCCGGTCGCGGCACAGGCGGGCGTGCCGATCACCATCATGAACATGGGACGCACGCAATACGATCGCTTGGCCACACGGCTTATCCGCGACGATATTGCGACCGCGCTGCCGCAGTTGGTTGATGAGACGATCGCTGAAGAACAGGGCAAATAACACCGAATGAACAAGCAAGGCTCCTCAACCTGATTGGGTTTGAGGAGCCTTCTTTGATGCGGAAGATATGCGAGAATCCGCGCTTATCCACCGTGGGAAATCAGTAGATGCGCTTGGGCTGGAAACCGGCCGCGCGCATCGCGTCAAGGATGCGGTCGATGTGCTCAGGACCGTTGGTCTCAACGGTGACGCCCAAGGAAACCGAATCAGTGTAATGGCTGGAAGCCTTGAACTGGTCGTGATCGAGTGCGATGACGTTGGCGCGCTGCTCGGCCAGAATCGTGGCCACCTTGACCAGCTGGCCAGGGGTATCCGGAAGCTCAACCTCGAAGTTCATGATGCGGCCACGGGCAATCATGCCCTTCTGAATCACCGCGCTGATGGAGACAGTATCCTCATTGCCACCGGAAAGAATCGGCACCACCACATGCGGGCCCTTCGCCTCGGCGAACTTGCGCGAGCGCAGATTCAGGTGCTCGAGCGCGGCCAGAGACACGGCACCGGCAGCCTCGACCACCAGCTTGTGCTTCTCCAGCATGAGCAGGATCATCTCGTTGATGTCGCGCTCGGTGACGGTGACCAGATCGTCGAGGAACTCGTTGAGCAGCGCGAAGGTCAGGTCGCCCGGACGCTTCACGGCAACGCCTTCGGCGGAGGTACGCACCTGGTCGGCTGCGACGACGCGACCGGCGGCCAACGAATTCTTCCATGCCGGGCTGCCTTCCGGAATGGCGCCGATCACGCGCACTTCCGGCTTGAACGTCTTGATGGCGAGCGCCACGCCGGCGCCCAGACCGCCGCCGCCCAAGGGCACGACCACGTCGGTGACGTTCGGCACGTCTTCGAGGATCTCAAGACCGATGGTGCCTTGGCCGCACAGCACCTCATAATCATCGAACGGGGGCACGTAGATCATGCCTTCGTTGTCGCTCAGTTCCTGCGCGTGCGCTGCGGATTCGTCGAACACCTCGCCGCACAGCACCACGTCCGCGCCGTACGCTTTGGTGGCATCCACCTTCAGCGGCGGAGTGATCTGCGGCATGCAGATGGTGGCCTTCGCGCCACGTTCACGGGCCGCGTACGCCACACCCTGCGCATGGTTGCCTGCGGAAGCGGTGACGATGCCATGCGCAAGCTGCTCGTCGGACAACGATGCGATCTTGTTATACGCGCCACGAATCTTGAATGACCCAGTGACCTGGAGATTCTCCGGCTTGAGCAGAATCTCATGTCCGGTCATCTCGGACAGCACCGGGGACGGAATAATCTCCGTGTGGCGTGCGGTGCCCTTCAGTCGTTCGGCGGCCAGTTTCAATTCAGCGGCATGATCACGCCGCAATGCTTTGAGCACCTCGTTTTGTTCCATGGACGTTATTGTAAGCGCACGTCTGCCGAAAATGCCGTGCGATTGCCGAATCGCAATCGAATCCCGGCCGTGCCTCAGAATCGCACGGAAAAAGAAACGTCCGACAGGTTTCGTGATGAACCTGCCGGACGTTCCGCAGAGAGTTTATAGGGAAAGATCGATCAGAGCTGAATCACGACTCCCTCCCAGCGAGCGAGCTCGCCACGAGCGATCGATTTAACACTATGCATAGCATCATAGGTGCTGAGCAGTACTTGCGGATCGGACACGCCGTCGGAAAGCAGCTCCGCCACGTCCGAAGGCAGCGCCGCGGACCTGTCGGTGAGGTTGACCACGACAAGAATCGTGTCGTCGCCATTGGTGCGCGTGAAAGCATACACCTGATCGCTGTCGGCGGCGAGCAGATGCCATTCGCCAGTGGAGATGGTGGCGCTGTTGTGCCGCATGGCGATGAGCTTCTTGTAGAACGTGTACACGGAATCCGGATCGTCGAATTCCTCGGCCGCGTTGATTTCCACATGATTCGGGTTGACGCTGATCCATGGTTCGACGGGCGCGTCTGGCGCGGTGAAGCCGGCGTATTTGGAGGCGTCCCACTGCATGGGGGTGCGCGCGTTGTCGCGGCCGATGAGGGCGAGGGCGGCCATCATGGATTCGGACGACTGGCACTTGGCTTCCTCCACGCGCTGGCGATAGCCGTTGAGGGCTTCCAAATCGCGGTATTGTTCCAGCTTGGTGAAGTGGGCGTTGGTCATACCCAGTTCCTCGCCTTCGTAAATGTACGGGGTGCCGCGGTGCATGTGCAGCACCATGCCGAACGCCTTGGCGCTCAGCTCGCGCGAATCGCGGTCGGAGTCGTTGCCCCAACGGGAGACCACGCGCGGCTGGTCATGATTGCAGAAGAACAGGCTGGCCCAACCGGCCTTCCTCACGGCCTCCTGCTGCTCGGTCATACGGTCGCGCAGGTTTTTGACCTCGAACGGCACGGTATTCCACTTGGAGCCTTCCTGGTCGATGCCGACATGGTCGAACAGGAATAGCATGTCAAGTTCCTTGTTGGCCGGATCGGTGACGTGCTCGTTACGGGCCGGGGTGATGCCCGGAGCCTCGCCCACGTTGATGTAGCCTTCACGGCCTTCGAATACCTCACGGCGCATTTCGGCGAGGAACTCGTCGATGCGCGGACCGTCGGAGCAGAACGGGAACGGGCTGGAATAGCCTTCTTCGCCGACCGGCAGATCGGCGATTTCGGAACCGTCCTCGCCCGGCAGCCTGCCGTTCTTGTCGACGGTCTTGGAGATCTGGGTGATCACGTCCATGCGGAAGCCGTCGATGCCGCGATCCATCCACCAATTCATCATCTTGTAGACGGCCTTGCGCACCTCGGGATTCTCCCAGTTGAGGTCGGGCTGCTTCTTGGAGTACTGGTGGAAGAAGTATTCGCCGCGCTTCGGGTCGTACTCCCATGCGGAGCCGCCGAAGTAGGAGCCCCACTGGTTCGGCTCGGCGCCCGGGGTGCCCGGCTCGTGGCCCGGCCTGGCGGGACGCCACCAGTACCAGTCGGCGTGCGGGTCGTCCTTGTCGCGGGAGCCTGGAACCAGGCGTGCTCGTCGGACGTGTGGTTGACGACCAGGTCCATCACGATCCTCAGGCCGCGCTTGTGCGCCTCGGCGAGCAGTTCGTCCATGTCCTCGAGGGTGCCGAACAGCGGGTCGATGTCCTGATAATCGGAGATGTCGTAGCCGTTGTCGTCCTGCGGGGACCTGTACACCGGGGACAGCCACAGCACGTCCACGCCGAGGTCGGCGAGATAGTCGAGGCGGCTGGTGATGCCCTTCAGGTCGCCGATGCCGTCGCCGTTGGAATCCTGGAAGGAACGCGGGTAGATCTGGTAGACCACCGCGTTCGCCCACCACGGATTCGGGGTGGCGCCATTCGAACGGACGGTGTCAGGAAGAGTGGAACGATTGAAATTCGTCATCGCGATTGAGCTCCTTTGCCTAAGTGGAATGGATGAACTTTGCTATATCCCATGGTACGTAAAGCGTTTTTTCTTTCTTGCCTGCGGCGCGTTTTGCAAAGCAGGAAATGAAAGATATATTGCAAGCGGGATGCGCCCTTCGGAATCACATCAATGCATACGAAAAGCGGGAATCCTCGAAAAAGGGGAAACGAGGATTCCCGCTCGGCGCTGTGAAGTTTTACTTCACAAGCAGACGGCCTACGGCCGCGTTGTTCCTGCCTTCGCTCGCCTATCGGCTCGCTCAGGAGGAACCTATGAACAGTCCACAGGACTGTTCACTTCACGGCTCCTCTCATCACACCACCGACGACCCACTTTTGGGCGAAGACGTAGACGATAAGCACCGGGGCCATGGCCATCAGGTAGGAGGCGAAGGCCATCGGATAGTTCGACGTGAACTGGCTCTGGAACACGTACTGCGCCAACGGAATCGTCTGATTGCTCTGGTCGGTCAGCGTGATCAACGGCAGAAGGAAGTCGTTCCACGCCCACAGTGCGGTCAGGATGGCGATCGTGGCGTTGATCGGGCCCATCAGCGGGAAGATGATCGTCCAGAAGATGCGCCAGGTCGAAGCGCCGTCGATGCGCGCCGCCTCTTCCAACGAAATCGGAATCGAACGGATGAAGCCGATCGCGATGAACAGGTTCGTGCCGATGCCGAGAATCGTGTACAGAATGATCAGACCGAGCTGGTTGTCCAGGTGCAGGGTGCCCATTTCCTTGGCGATCGGCAGCATGACGACGGTGAACGGCACGAACATCATGGCCAGGAAGAAGTAGTACAGGAAGCGGAAGAACCGCTTATCCATGTTCCTTGCCACGGCGTACGCGACGAACGTGTTCGTCAGCAGCGTCAGCACCACAGCGCACACGGTGATGATCGCGGAATTGAGCGCGGCCTTCGGATAGTTCACCTTGTTCCACGCGTCCGCGAAATTATGCCATTCCCACGTGGTCGGCAGGCTGAACGTGCCCGCTTCGCCCGGCGTCTTCAGCGCGGTGACGACGGCGAAGTACAGCGGCACGAGCACCGTCAGGCTCAGCACGGCGACGGCCGCCGTCAGCCACCAGTTGATGCTGTGGTCCTTGCGGATCTTCTCCGGCTTCGCTTGCGATTGTCCGCTTTGCGCGGCGGCCGGCTTGGTTGCAACAGTTGCGCTAGTCATGATTTCTTCCCCTTACTCTCAGACCTTTTCCTTGCCGCTGAAGAACTTCAGCTGCACGAATGCGAGGATTGCCAGCACGATGAAGAACGTGACCGCGTTCGCCATCTGGTAGGAGTATTCGCCGTTGCCCAGGCCGTTCTGGAAGATCAGGTAGGAGACGGTTTCGGTCTTGGAATCCGGACCGCCCTTGGTCAATGCCATGACCTGGTCGAACGCGCCGAGCGAGTTCTTGAGGCTCAGCACCATGTTGATGGTGAAGAACGGGCCAATCAGCGGGAACGTGATCTGCCAGAAGTTCTGCCAGGCGTTCACGCCGTCGATGGACGCGGCCTCATAGATTTCGTTGTCGATGGTCTGCAGACCCGCCAAGTACAGCAGCGTGGAGTAGGCCACACCCTGCCAGATGGACAGGAACACGATCGGGAACCATGCCAGATCCGGATTGGAGATCATGGACGTGGACAGCCAATCGATGTGCAGCGCCTGGCCGAGGGCCGGCAGCGGGGTCATGAAGATGTACTTGAACACGTAGCCGATGACCAGCACCGACAGGGTGTACGGAATGAAGAAGATGGCTCGGAAGCCGTTCTTGAAGGCGATTTTGGAGTTCAGCAGCACCGCCAGGAACATGCCGAGGATGTTCGTGCCGAGCGTGATCAGAATCGCGATGAAAATCGTGAACAGATACGCGTGGCCGACGCGTGCGTCCTGGAACATCGCGATGTAGTTCTTGAAGCCGATGAACTTGTAATCGCCGTAACCCTGCGAATTGGTGAACGAGTACATCGCGCCCTGCAGGAACGGCAGGTACAGGAAGATGCACACGAGAATCATCGCGGGAATGGTCATCCAGTAGAACGCCGGATCGACCTTGCGCTTGGAGTATTTCGAAACCTTCTTCGGCTTCTTTGCGGCGGCCTTGTCGGCCTTGGCCGAGATATTGCCAGTCATTGTCGCTCCTCCCCTCACCTGAAGTTCCTGGCTTCGATCTTGTCGTATTCCGACTGCATGCTGTTCAGGAATCGTTTAGTATTGCCCGACTGCACCAACGTCTGCAGGAAACCGGCGAGGTTGATGCTTGCCGGCACGTAGTGGTCACAGAAATCAGCCAGCTTGCCGGCCTTGTAGAAGTCGAGCACGCCATTCAACGCTTCATCGCCGACGTACGTATCCTTGTACGGGGTGAACGCAGACTGCTGCTTGGAGTAATCCTGCACGTTCTCCTCGCTCATCAGGAAGTCGACGAATTCGCGAGCCTCGGTGTAATGCTTCGTATGCGCGCCGATCGTCAGCATCACGTCGTCGCCGGCGGTCAGCTGCTGTTCCTTGACGTTGTCGGTGGCCGGCATCTGCGCGAACCGCAGATTGGCGTCCTTGTTGATCAGACGGATCTGCGGAATCGCGTACGTGCCGAGCGGCAGAATCGCGGCCTTGCCGGAAGCGATGTCCTGCGTAGCCTGCTGGTAGGTGACGGCCGGATTCTTCTGCGTGTAGTTCTGGTAAATTTCAATCAGCTTGCCGCTGACGGGCGTCCACAAGTCGGAGAAGGTCTTGCTGCCGTCCTTGAGATACGCGTATTCCGATTCCGGCACCAGCGTCGAATTCAGCGATGCAAGCGGCGCCTGCAACGTCCACGGATCGGCGGTGCTCGCCTCAACCGGCGTGACGCCCTTGGCCTTGAGCCGCTTGAGCAGCGCGATGAATTCGCTCCACGTCTGCGGCGGATTGTCCGGATCCTCGCCGGCCTGCTTCCACACATCGGCGTTGATGATGTAGCCGCTTGCGTTGCCCGCGTACGGAATACCGTACAGACGCTTCTTGGACTTGTCGGTGGTCTGCACGAGGCTCTTCGCGATGTTCACCATGCCCGGATTGAGCTCGTCGACGATCTCGTCGTCGGTGAAATCGTGGAAGCGCCCGCTTCGGCGAGCATGCCGTAATTGATGTCGCCGTTGATGGTGATGACGTCGGGTTCGCGGTTCTTCACCAGTCGCGTGCGCAGATCGGTGGTGGCGTCCGACGAATTGTTGACATTGACTTTGATGTTGGAATGGGTTTTCTCGAATTCACGCGCCTTGGCGGTGAACCAATCCGCCGCCTCGGACTTGAATTGGAAGAAATCCAAGGTGACCGTGCCGGCGGTGCTGTTGCCGCAGCCCGCGAGCCCAACCGTCAGCACAATCGCGCATGCAGCCGTAATAGCACGGCCCGCGATCCGCCTGAAGGTGCCTGTGTTGGCATTGGAATCAGGTTTCATTCTCTCGACTCCTTTGTATTTTCCTTTTTCACGGCAGGCCGGCTTCATTACCAGCCTCCGTTGCTTTTTAATTGTAGAATCGGCTTGTTTTCATTCCCAGTTTCCGCGCGCCCGCATCGAACGGAAATAAAAAACGGTTATTTTGTTATGCTTGGAAAGAAAATAGACGGTAAGGACGGTCCGATATGGCGATTTCCCCGATTCCACACTGGTTTGAAGGCTCGGAGTACACGCATAAGGTTGCGGCCTGCATTATGAAGTACGGTCCGATTTCGCGCATCACGCTGGCACAGATCCTTGGCCTTTCGCAAGGCGCGGTATCGCGCATCACCAGTGATTTGATTTACGCTGGCGTGATCGAAGAGACGCCAATGGCAGCGGGGCATGGCGGCAAGTTACCGAAAGATTTCTTGCGGAAATCGGCACAAAAGTCAATCCAGAAAGAAAATACGGAACGTCGCGGCCGTCCGCAGACCGGACTGCGCATCATCGCCAATGCGCGCACGTTCGTCGGCATGAAAATCAACACCACCCATATCACTGCCGTAACAGTAAACGCGCTTGGGCAGATTGTGACCGGCTGCCATGACCTGCCGATTGAGGACGATTCGGTGGAAACGGTGGTCGACGTTATTCGGCAGCTGACCATGGACTGCGCCGACGAGGCGATAATGGCGGGATTGCCTTCGCCATGCGCGGTCGGCGTCTCGTTGGGCGGACACATCGTGGATGATTCGATGGTGACGTTCGCGCCGTTCCTGCATTGGTCGAAGCCCGTGGAGTTTTCGGCGTTGATCCAGGAGGCGACCGGCCTGCCGACCGGCATCTACAACGACATCGACTCATTGGTGGTGGACGCGTGCATGTTCGGCTCGGGCGCGGATTGAACAGTTTCGCCGTGGTGACGATCGGCATCGGCGTAGGATATTCGCTCACCGTCAACGGCGAGCCGATCGACAATCCCGACAAAAGCTATGGCCTGGTCGGGCATATTCTGGTCGACCCCGACGGGCCGCGCTGCATTTCCGGACATAAAGGTTGCGCGACGTGCCTAACTGACAATTCAATCGCAACAGAATATTCGGAAATAATCGGACATCCGGCGACGTTCGACGAATTCGCAGCCGCAGCGCGCGCCAGCAAAACGCAGGCCACGAATCTGGTGAACCGCACCTGTTTCCGTTTGGGTACATTGATCGCGACCATCGCCAATCTTGCCATGCCCGACAAAATCATGATCGCTGGCGAATCGTCGTTCATTGCGAAACTCGGCATAGACAACCTGCGTAACGGCATCAATATGTATCGGCATAGTCAAGCCGCGCCGGTCGATTTCGAAATCGCCGAGCACGACTGGTCGCTGTGGAGCAAAGCGGCCGCAGCGCAAGCCATTCGCCAGTATGTAGGGTAAGTCGTTCGGAATCGCTGTCGCAGTGTGAGGCCGGTACGCGAAAGTACCAGCCTCACCATACAAAACAGATACTCAGATGCGGACTACTTTGAAAAGGACGGCCTGTGCGGGATGCAATGCCGGCGGACGGATGCCATAGGCGGCGAGCGCACGGCCGGTCATCTTCACACCATCGGCGGTCCACCAGCCGAGCGGGCTTTGGCCGTTGCCGATGTCCTGCTTGACTAGGTCAAGGCTTACGTCAAGCGGGGACACCACGTACACGGCGTCCGGGTCGAGGCCAGGCAGACGTACGGGGGCGGACGGATAGGTCTGCGATGTGGTCAGCTGTGTGAAGCGGTAGATCGCGGCGGCCTTGTTCGGCATGACGCAACCGTCCACGCGCACGGCCGGATCAGCCGCGTCGGAATGCACGACGGTGTCGACAGCGAACCATTCACGATGCTTCTTGAATTCGGCAGTCCATTCGGAGAGCTTGTCGATATCCTCCTGCGGTTCCTTGAGCAGATTCCATTCGATGCCCATGTGTCCGAAGAAGGCCGTGGCCATGCGCATTTCCTGCGAAGTGGCGCGATGCGTGGAATGCGCCGGGGAAGCGCCCACGTGCTCGCCGATCATTTCCGGCGGCACAAGCAGCGACGTGTAGCGCTGGATGTCGGCACGTTCCACCGGGTCGACGCAGTCAGACGCCCAAACGCGATCGGCTACTTCAAGAATGCCCAAATCGATACGGCCGCCGCCGGAGGAGCAGCTTTCGATTTCCAGGCCGGGGTGCGCTGCCTTCAGATCGGTGAAGATGCGGTATACGGCGAGCGTCTGCGCGTGCGCTGCCGGACGGCCGGTCAGCGGCGAGACTTCTTCGGTGACGAGCTTGTTGTGGTCCCACTTGATGTAGTCGATGCCCAGCTCGCTGACGAGCTTGTCCATCGCACCGTAAATGTAGTCGTACGCGTCCGGGTTGGTCAGGTCGACGACCTGCTGGGTGCGGCCCTGCATCGGCAGACGACCGGCGGTGGGCTTCAGCACCCAGTCCGGATGGTTGCGGAACATGTCGGAATCGGGGTTGACCATTTCCGGCTCGAACCACAGGCCGAATTCGAGGCCCTTGCCGTGCACGTAGTCGGCGAGCGCCTTCAGGGACTTGTCTCCGTCGGGCCAGACGTCCTGCGAAATCTGCCAGTCGCCGAGGCCGGCGGTGTCGTCACGGCGGGCGCCGAACCAGCCATCGTCCACGACGAATCGTTCGACGCCGCTTTCCACGGCTTTGTCGGCGAGGGCGGTCAGGGTGTCGTAATCGTGGTTGAAGTAGACGGCTTCCCACGTGTTGAGGATGACCGGACGCGGCTTGGGCGCGATGCCATGGTCCACGAGCCAGTCGCGGTGCACACGGCGGATGTAGCCATGGAAGCGGGAGGCGACCTCGTTGAGCCCTTCGCCGTAGGAACCGACGAGCCATGGCGTCGTATAGCTTTCACCGTGTTCCAGACCGACTTCGCCGCCGAAGAGCACTTCGCCGCCACCGATCACGCCTGTGGTGTAGGGCAGTCGTTCCGCGGACAGCACGCTGTTGCCGCTCCATGCCACGTGCGCGGAGTAGACGTTGCCGTGGGTGAAACCGAAGCCGTGTTCGCCAACGCTGAGCAGCAGGGTGGCGTCGAAGTCGGGGCGGCCGATCATGGAGGATTTGGCGAAGCGCCCGATGGTGAAGTCCTGGCGCTGTGGGGAACGCTCACGCAGATGGTGACCGGTGGTGGTGAGGATCTCGTTGGCGTCGGCGGGCACGCTGAATGCAAGTTCGATCTTGCCGATCTCGAGTCGTCCCTCGCCGGTGTTCGTCACCTCCGCATGCTGGCGGATGAGGCCGGTTTCATCGAGCTCACAGGTCCACGTAAGTTTCACGCATTGTTCCACGTCCTCGGCAGTGACGGTGACGGTAGGCGTCTGCTTGGGCTCGGAGGCCACGCTCCAGCTGGGGTAGCCGTCTTTTTCGGCCATGGTGTAGGTTTTGCCGGCGGCCACGGTTTCGGCTTTGATGTCGGTGACCTGGAACTTGCAGAACAGTTCCACGCCGTCACGGCGCACGTCGAAACGGTCAGAGCCGGACCACGCTTCGGACTGTGTCGGCAGCACGCTCGGCCATGCGGTGTAGTCGAGGGCTCCGGAAACACGCTGCGGAGCGAGCGCGTCGAACGTGTTGATCACGGTTTCCGGTGCGGTGAGCGGGCGACCCCAATGCACGAATCTCGGCAAATCGCTGCCGGGGAACACCAGAGCAAAAGCTGCGGCGGCAGCCGGCTGCTCGGCATACACGGCGGTAAGGGGTGTGCCGTTGGAAGCGGTGCCGTGGAAAGTCTGAATGAGCGTCATTGCAGCATCCTTTTCTTGCGATTCTTGGTTGGTATGACGCTTTGATGGTACTGCATACCGCTTTTCTTCTCGTCGCCCTGCGTGTTTGTTTCTTTCGGAAAGTAATTAGCGTCGGCGCGCGAAGAAATCGGTCATCAATCGCCCGCATTCTGCTTCGCGCACACCGCCAATCACTTCCGGTACAAGTCCGACGTGCGGATCGCGGGGAATATCCCATACCGAACCGCATGCACCCAACTTGGCATCCCACGCACCGAACACAATACGTCCGATATGCGTCTGCAGGCAGGCACCGGCGCACATAGGGCACGGCTCCAACGTAACGACAAGCGTGCAATCAGCGAGATTCCAAGTGTCAAGCGAGGCGGCCGCTTCAGCCATCGCCTTGACTTCAGCGTGGGCAAGCGGATCGGCATGCGTCTCACGCAGGTTCCGCCCGCGGCCAATCACCCGGCCGTCAGCGGCAAGCACGACGGCACCGACCGGCACCTCGCCATCCGCGGCGGCTTCGCGGGCCAGCGCGATCGCCGGTTCCATATCATCGTCCCATCGCATACGCCACAGTGTAGCGGCGGCCATACGACCGCTCCGCACGACTGGTCCGCACGTCCGACCTGCGCGCCCAACCGAAGCGGCACGAACGTCAGCCCATGGCGAAACACGCTCATAACCGCCTCTTGGTAGGCTGGAAAAGGTTGAAAACACGCGCGAAGGAGGCACGTTGGCGGTATTCGAGTTGATTCTATGCATCATCGCTGCCGTCGTATTATCTTCCTTCTTAAGTCGTTTCATACCCAAGGTCTCCACGCCGCTCGTGCAGATCGCGTTGGGCGCGCTGGCATCACAACTGCCGTTCTTTCCGGACGTAACGCTCAGCCCTGAACTGTTCATGGTGTTGTTCATCGCGCCGCTGCTGTATTTGGAAGCGCACGAAATCGATAAATCGGAACTGCTCAAATCGGTGAAACTGTCGTTGTCATTGGCGATCGGTTTGGCAATCGCGACGATGGTGGCGGTTGGTTTCGCGTTGCATGCCGTATGGCCGGCGATTCCGCTTGCAGCGGCTTTGGCGCTCGGTGCCGCGCTTGGGCCGACGGATGCGGTCGCAGTGTCGTCGCTCGGCAAGGAAGCGGCGCTGACGCAACGGCAGACGAGCGTGCTGAAAGGCGAATCGCTGTTCAACGACGCGTCCGGCATCGTCGGCTTCCAGTTCGCCATCGCGGCGGCCGTCAGCGGTGTATTCGAAGTGGGCGAATCGGCCATGCAATTCGTGGCGTCCTTCTTCGGCGGCGCATTCTTCGGCATCGTCGTGGGCATGGTGGCTGACGTGGTGTTCGAAACGATGCGTTCCCTCGGCTGGGAAACAATGACCACACGTATTCTGATGGAGCTGTTCCTGCCGTTCATCCTGTATTTGGGCGCGGAAGCGGTGCACGTTTCCGGCATTCTTTCGGTGGTGGCCGCCGGCCTGATCATCCGTTTCGACCGCACCGGCATCGGCCCGAACGTGGCGCGCACGAACATCGTCTCGTCCAGCGTATGGGGAGTGCTGTCGTTTTCGCTGAACGGCACCGTATTCATTCTGCTGGGCATGCTGTTGCCGACCGCGATGACCGCCAGCTGGGACGATCCACGCGTCAGCAATTGGCTGCTTTTGATTGCGATTCTGACCGTTTCGGCCGTGGTGATCGCCATGCGTTTCCTATGGATTTCGCTGATGCTGCGATTGGCGCGCGACACCACCACCGGCAAGCGACGCAAGATGACGGCGAAGCGCTGGCGATCGGCGGCCGTCATGACGTTCGGCGGGCCGAAGGGCACCATCACACTGTCGCTGATGTTCACGATTCCGTACACAATCGCGGCGGGCGCGAATTTCCCGATGCGCAACGAACTGATCTTCATCGCCGGCGGTGTGATCGTGATGACGCTGCTGCTGGCGAATTTCCTGCTGCCGCTGCTCGCGCCGAATCGCAATAAGGACACGTCCACGGAAATGACGGAAATCACCATCGAAGTGCTGCGGCGGACCGTCGAGGAGCTGACGGGACGCGTCACGCCCGACAACGACGTGCGGTGCTCATGGTCATCGACTCGTATACGAAACGCATCACGCGACTGAAGCAACGCACCGGCGAAATCGATCCGCAGGGGTATATGAGGCTGCAGATCGACGCGCTGAATTGGGAGAAGGAATACGTCAAGAACCGTCTGGCGGGCGTGCGTGCGGCCATCAAAGCGAATCCGACCGAGAACCGCGCCGCGAACGACCTGGAGGCCGAGGCCTGCGAGCGCCTGCTCGACCAGATCATGAGCTCGCTGCGCCACATCGAGACGGAGCACAATTCCGGACGCACGATCTGGCGTCTCAAGGGACGTCTCCGCGCGTTGCAGAGGCGTACGGGCACGCTGGTGCGCCGCGTGAACAGCCGCATCCGCCGCACCACCCCGCTGTTCTCCGACGACGAACTGTTCGCGCATACGCGCGTGGTGCAGGTGGACGCCATCGAGTATGTGATCGACCGACTGTATGAGGAGATGGGCGGCGACACGTACAACACCGAGCACTGCTCCGGCCTACTGTTGGACTACCGACGCAGCGAATCCGCGTTGAGGGCGCGTCCGAATATGGGCATCAGCGCCGAAGCGCAGGAACAGGCCGAGGAGGTCAAGCGCGAAAGCTACGGCATCGAGCTGGGCGTGATCCAGGACATGTATGAGGCCGGCGACATCACGCGTGCGCAAAGCAAGCAGCTGCGACGCAACGTGTATGTGATGAGCGTGGATGCGGACGCGCAGATCTGACGTTTTTTCGATTTCCGGCGTTCGGATCGCGTGGCGACGGACGATTGCGCAATGGCGGACGATCGGCTGGAATCGCATCCAGCCGAAATCGTGTTCGTCGGGAACTGTGCCAAATTGCGCCTGAACGAAATCGCCATCGGATTCTCAGGAAGTTTTCAGAAAACACCAGACATGCGCTCAGCATCAGGTGTTTATATATGAATTGTCAGCAGAAACAAGCCGACCAGGAACCTTAAAGTTCCCGACAATTGAACCCTTTCTTCTTCTCTCTCTCCTTTCTCTCCCCGGTGGCCAATCCCACCGGGGTCTCTTTTTCACGACCACCTTCTCACGCTATCGACGCACGCTATATTGGGAAGGTATGAGCGACGCAATCGAACATGAAATTCCGCAAACCGCAGACAACAGCAACAAAACGGAGCTGATCGGACGCGAATCGGATGTGGTGCCGGGCCGTTTCGGCGAACCGCTGCAGGTGACGCACGTCCAGTATTCGCGCGGCGGCGGCAACGCGGCACCGAAACGGCCGCTGTTCCTGTGCCTGCATGGCTGGGGATCGAATGAGGCTGACCTTGCCGATATGATGCGATACATCGCACCATACAACGATTACGCTTCACTGCGCGCGCCGCTGACGCTGCAGGCGGCCGGCACGTTCACTCCAGGCGCGTACTCCTGGTTCCATGATTGCGTGCCGTCCGGCGAAGACCTCGACCGCGACGCGTTCGCCGCATCCATGGCTATCGACGATTGGGTGTCGCAGAACGTTCCCGAAGACCGTGCCGTCGTGCCGATCGGCTTTTCCCAAGGTGGCTTGCTGGCGATCCATCTGCTGCGCATGCATCCGGAACGCTACCGTGCGTCGATTTCATTGTCCGGATTCCTTGCGCCTGGGCTCGTCCGCGGCACCGCGCCTGCCGACGACCGTATCGCGCCGCTCAATATTCCCACGTTCTTCGGTTACGGCAACAGCGATACGGTGATCGCCAAGCCGGAGCTTTTCGCCATGAGCGCCTGGCTGGACGAGCACACGTTCCTCACCGCGAAAAGCTACCGTGGGCTCGACCACTCCGTCAGCCTCGACGAGTTCAGCGACCTACGCGGATGGCTCGCCGTGCATGACATCGCGCCGGGGATTCTGTGATGCATCAGTCGGTGATATCGGCCTTGTAGAAGTTCACGTAGGAGCGGCTCGGGGTCGGACCGCGCTGGCCCTGGTAGTGCGAGCCGGTGCCGGCGGAGCCGTACGGATGCTCGGCGGGCGAGCTCAGCTGGAAGAAGCACATCTGTCCGATTTTCATGCCCGGCCACAGCTTCACCGGCAGCGTCGACACATTGGACAGCTCCAGCGTGATGTGCCCTTCGAAACCCGGGTCGATGAATCCCGCGGTGGAGTGAGTGAGGATGCCGAGTCGTCCAAGCGAACTCTTGCCTTCGAGTCGTGCCGCAACCGTCGAATCAAGCTTCACATACTCCCACGTGGAGCCGAGCGCGAACTCGCCCGGATGCAAGATCCACGGCTCATCAGACCGGACTTCGAACTGCTCGGTCAGCTCGCCCTGGTTCTCCGCCGGATCCACATACGTATACGCATGGTTGTTGAACAGACGGAAGAAGCGGTCCAGACGGACGTCGATCGACGCCGGCTGCACCATTTCCGGGGTCCACGGATCGAGCGAAATATGGCCGTCAGCCTGTGCGGCGAGAATGTCGCGATCGGACAGCAGCATCGAAATTCCTCCAAACATCACCGGAACAATCGTCATATGAGCGGGCGCGCAGCCAACGCGCGCCCACCAACTGTCGTCCAGTCTAGCCCGTCGACGCTATAAGCCAGCATCACCGCCGATGCATCGCACGCAGCACGCACTTGCGCAGCTCGGAGGCGACGAGCACAATCATCGCCAGGCCGAGGCATTCGACCCACGCACCCGCGGACAGCGGCACGGTACCGAACGCGGTGTTGAGGAACGGCACGTAGACCACCGCAAGCTGCAGCAGCGTGGACAGTGCGATCGCACCCCACAGCCACTTGTTGGCGAACAGCCCCACGAACACCGACTGGTCATGCGAGCGCGAGCACAACGCGTAAGCATCTGCGCGAAGACCAGGATGGTGAAGCCCATCGTGCGCGCTTCCGTCATCTGCGCGTCATGTCCGATGGCATCCACGGAACGGTCCGTGAACAGACCTCCGGCGAGGTGCATGTCCATGCCAATCAGCGTGACGGCAGCCATAATCAAACCGATGAAAATGATGTCGCCCCACATCTGTCCGTCGATCACGCGATCGGTAAGTTTGCGCGGTTTGCGTGCCATCACGTCGTCAGTGGACGGGTCGACACCCATGGCGAGCGCCGGAGCTGCGTCGGTAAGCAGGTTGATCCACAGCAGCTGCGTGGCGAGCAGCGGCACGGTGACACCTTGGCTGCCAGGCTGAGTGATGCCGAGGAATCCGGCGAGCATCACACCGCCGAAGACGGTGAACACCTCGCCGACGTTGGAGCTCAGCAGATAGCGCAGGAACTTACGGATGTTGTCGAAAATGCCACGGCCTTCGCGTACCGCCTCGACGATGGTGCTGAAGTTGTCGTCGGCGAGGATCATCTTGGCACTCTGCTTGGTAACTTCGGTACCGGTGATGCCCATCGCGACGCCGATGTCCGCGGTTTTGACGGCGGGAGCATCGTTTACGCCGTCGCCGGTCATAGCCACGATATTGCCTTGCCGTTGCAGCGATTCGACGATTTTCAGCTTGTGTTCCGGCGCAACGCGCGCGTACACGGAGATTTCGCGGGTGGCCTTGTCGAACGCTTGCTCGTCCGGCAGCTCGTCGAGTTGAACGCCGGTGAGCACTTTGCTACTAAGGTCGGCGCTGCCGACCGAGCTGCCGTCTCCGTCCGTTTCAATAATGCCCAGATCGCTGGCGATGCGTGCCGCGGTAAGCGGATGGTCACCGGTAATCATGACGGTGCGGATGCCGGCGCGATGCGCTTCGGCGACGGAATCGCGCACTTCGGTACGCGGCGGATCGATGATGCCGACCATACCGACCCAGATCAAGTCGCTTTCCAGCACATCGCTTTGGTCGGCGATGTCGGCGACGTGACCGGCGGCGTTGATGCGCACGCCCGGCACTGCGGCGAGCGACGCGGTGCCGAGTGGCCGGTACGCCTGGCCCAGCGTACGATACGCTTCGGCGGACAGGCGTTCCACGGCGGCGAGGATCTGCTGGCGATCGCCTTGCGTCATCGGTCGTACGGCACCGTTGACCGCGATGCGGCTGCAGTAGCCGAGCAGCACGTCGGGGGCGCCTTTAGCAAAGACGGTGAGACGCCCGGCATCAGTGTTATCCTGCGCGACGACGGTCATGCGTTTGCGATCGGAAGTGAAGGGATCTCGCCCACGCGCGTGTAGTTCGCGTACTTGCGATCGGCCTTCACCTTACGTGCGGCGACGATAAGCGACACTTCGGTCGGATCACCGACAGCCTCCCATGCCGATGAGGACGCAACTAAATCGCCAGCAGCTTCGGCAGCGCCGAAAGTCACGGTTTCGCGCAATTCGCCGTCGTTGGCCAGCGAGCCCACGGCGAGCGTGGCGACGGCTTCGACCTGTGCGGCGGAAGCGGCGGAACCAGACAGAGCAGCGTCGGGAATCGCAATCATTCTGCCTTCTGGAGCATAGCCGGTGCCGGTCAGCTGCACCTCACCGCTCGGCGTGACCACGCGTTCCACCGTCATCTCGTTGCGGGTGAGCGTGCCGGTTTTGTCGGAGCAGATCACCGACGCGGAACCGAGCGTTTCCACGGAATGCAGTTTCTTGACGATCGCATGATGTTCGGCCATGCGGCGCACGCCGAGCGCGAGCACGACTGTCAGAATCGCGGCGAGCCCTTCCGGCACGGCCGCGACGGCCAGCGAAACGGATAGCAGCAGCGAATCGATTACGTCGTGGATGTCGTTGAAGCCTTCGGTCAGCGCAAGCGCCACCAGCACGACCGCCGCGATAATGCACACCGCGATGCCGAGAATCTTGGAAACGTAGTTCATTTCCTTCTGCAGCGGACTGTCATCATCATCCGTGGCCTGCAGAAGGTCCGCGATTTTACCGACCTGCGTGCGCATGCCGGTGCTCGTCACGATTGCGCGGCCGGTGCCTTGCGTCACGGACGTGCCGTTGAACACCATATTGGCGCGATCACCCAAGGCCTTGGCTTCGGCAAGTGTGTCGACGTTTTTGCCGACCGGTACGCTTTCACCGGTCAGGCTCGCTTCCGCCACGCGCAGGCTGGCGGCGGCGAGCAGACGTCCGTCGGCGGGAATGGAGTCGCCTTCACCGAGCACGACCATGTCTCCCGGCACCACGTCGACGGTGTTGATGCGTGCGATTTTGCCGTCGCGCAGCACGTTGGTTTGCGGCGCGGTCATTTGGGAGAGCGCTTCGACGGCTTCTTCCGCTTTCGATTCCTGAATGTAGCCGAGTACCGCGTTGACGATAAGGATAAGCACAATGACGATGGCGTCGAACGGCAGTATTTCGCCGCCTTCCGCGCCTGGCGCAGCGTTGGCTTTTTCGATGAACCATGCGATGAGCGAGATGCCGGTGGCAGCGAGCAGCAGGTAGACGAGGGGGTCTTTGAACTGCGCCAGGAACTTCTTCCATTTTGGCACGGGTGGTGCGGATGCGAGCTCGTTCGGCCCGTATTGCGCGAGTCGGCGTTCAGCTTCGGCTTGGCTCAGACCGGTGTTCGGATCGACGCCGAGCGATGCGGCCACGGCTTGCGCGTCGGCAAGCGACGGGTCGATTTGTGGCGGCTGCTGGTTTTGCTGATCCTGCCGAATCTGCGTGCGATCGCCCGTAGCGGAATCGCCGTCAAAATTGGCATGGGACTGGATGGACTGATCTTTCTTGCGATCATCCATGGTGATCTCCTTGGGAGCGCCGCGGAGTAGTCAGCTCTCCCCCGTCTTACGTATGCCTCGAATCGCGGAAATCGAAAATCCGCGGAATCGCAAGCATTTTGCAAAGGCGAGGCAACGCTGCGCGGTTGTGGGCACCGGGCGGACGCCATCGGCGCATCCTGTTATTATCGCACATCCTCGGCGTGTGAAAAATGGACATGTGGCGGAACGATGCATGGCACGCGACGGATGCACGATACCATGAAGTGTGATATATTATCGGTAGTTAGTAAAATTCATTACTAAACGGTCGTGCAACATCGCACGGCGCAACCGCAACGATGCAGTGACACCAAGTAATACAGGGGGATGCAAGATGGCAGATACAGCCGAACTCGCAATCGTACATGCAACCACGGCAAGTGCAAGCTGGCTCACCGATCCGACGGTGTTCGCAGTGAACCGCAAGCCGGCACATTCCAGCCACCGATATGTCATCGGCGAGACGAGCGAGCCGAAGCAGAGCCTCGACGGCGAATGGAAGGTTCGTATCGAACAAGCGCGCAACGTGGACGTGGAAAGCGCTCCGTTCGCGGCCGTCGATTTCGAGGATGGCGATTTCGGCGCGATCGAGGTGCCGGGCCACTTGCAGATGGCCGGCTATCTCAAGAACAAGTACGTCAACATCCAATATCCGTGGGACGGTCACGAGGATCCGCAGGCGCAAATATTCCGGAAAACAACCATGTGGCGATCTACCGCCGTCGATTCGCGCTCGACGCGCAGCTTGCGCGCACGCTGGAAAACGACGGCACGGTCAGCCTCACCTTCCACGGTGCCGCCACCGCGATCTACGTATGGCTTGACGGCACGTTCGTGGGTTACGGCGAGGACGGATTCACGCCGAGCGAATTCGATGTGACGGAAGCGCTGCGAAACGGCAATGGCAACGCCGCCGATTCCCCCGAAGCCGAGCATACGCTCACCGTCGCCTGCTACGAATATTCGAGCGCCTCTTGGCTGGAAGACCAGGATTTCTGGCGACTGCACGGCCTGTTCCGCACCGTCGAGCTCGCCGCCCAGCCGCATACGCACGTCGAAACCGTGCAGCTTGAAGCCGACTACACCGCAGCCGACACCGCCGGTACGGCCGACACCGCCGAACTCAACGCGGCACTCACCTTGCGCAACTCCGCCGACGCGATGACTATCGAAAGCACGCTGCGCGACGGCGACGGAAATGTCGTATGGGAATCAACGCAGGCCTGCAACGGCGAAATCGCCCTTAATTCCGGCAAAATGACGAACATCGCGCCGTGGAGCGCGGAATCGCCGACGCTGTACACGCTGACCGTACGCGTCGTCGGACATGACGGCGCCATCATCGAAACCGTGACGCAGAAGATCGGCTTCCGCACGTTCCGCATCGAAAACGGCATCATGACGATCAACGGCAAGCGCATCGTGTTCAAGGGCGCGGACCGCCACGAATTCGACGCGAAGCGCGGCCGCGCGATCACCCGCGAGGACATGCTTTCCGACGTGGTCTTCTGCAAGCGGCACAACATCAACGCCATCCGCACCTCCCACTACCCCAACCAGGAGTATTGGTACGACCTGTGCGACGAGTACGGTCTGTATCTGATCGACGAGACGAATATGGAGACGCACGGCACGTGGGTGGCAAACAATGTCGAGCGTCCTGAAGACGGCATCCCCGGCAGCCGCCCCGAATGGGAGGGCGCGTGCGTGGACCGCATCAACAGCATGATGCGCCGCGATTACAACCATCCGAGCGTGCTGATCTGGTCGCTTGGCAACGAGTCGAGCGCGGGCGAGGTTTTTCGTGCGATGTATCGCCACGCGCACACGATTGATCCGAATCGTCCGGTACATTACGAGGGTTCCGTGCACATGCGCGAATTCGAGGATGTGACGGACATCGAAAGCCGTATGTACGCGCATGCTGACGAAATCGAACGCTATCTGAACGACGGCAGCCCGGCACATACGGACGGTCCAAAGAAGCCGTACATTTCCTGCGAATACATGCACGCAATGGGCAATTCGTGCGGCAATATGGACGAATACACGGCGTTGGAACGCTACCCGATGTACCAGGGCGGTTTCATTTGGGATTTCATCGACCAGGCAATCGAGACCAAGCTGCCCGACGGCACGACACGCATGTGCTACGGCGGCGATTTCGGCGATCGTCCAAGCGATTACGAATTCTCCGGCGACGGCCTGCTGTTCGCCGACCGCACCCCCTCGCCGAAAGCGCAGGAAGTCAAGCAGCTGTATGCGAACGTGAAAATTGCGGTTTCGGTCGATGAAGCGCGTATTACGAACGACAATCTGTTCGTGTCTACGGGCGATTATCGCTTCGTGCTGCGGATTTTGGCCGACGGCAAGCCGGTATGGTCGACTACGCGCCGTTTCGACGTGGCCGCCGGCGAGAGCGCTTCATTCGAAGTCGATTGGCCGGTTGATGACTACCGCAGCAACGCCGAAGAACTGGTTTTGGAGGTATCGCAGCAGCTTGGCAACGCTTGCGATTGGGCACCGGCCGGCTACGAGCTGGCGTTCGGCCAGTGCGTGATGGCAGGTGCGAAGACCACTGCAGATGCCGTTGACGCGGCCGGAGCTCCGGCCGACGGCACCGTCACCCTTGGCCGCTGGAACGCCGGCGTGCGCGGACAGGGTCGTGAAGCACTGTTCTCCCGCACACAAGGGGGTATGGTTTCATATACGTTCGGCGAGCGCGAATTCGTGCTGCGCCGCCCGTCGATCACCACGTTCCGTCCGCTGACGGACAACGATCGCGGTGCTGGACACGCTTTCGAACGTGCCGCGTGGGCGGTCGCAGGAAAGTATGCGCGTTGCGTCGACTGCGCGATCGCAAATCGTGGAGAAAATGCCGTGGAAGCCACGTATACGTACGAATTGGCGATTCCGCAGCGCACGAAAGTGACGGTCCGTTACGTTGCCGACACGGCCGGCCTCGTTTCGCTCGACGTCGAGTATCCAGGCGAGAAGAACGGCGATCTGCCAACGATTCCGGCGTTCGGTATCGAATGGGCGCTGCCGGTGGAATATGCGAACCTGCGATTCTACGGCGCCGGTCCGGAAGAGACGTACGCCGACCGCAGGCACGCGAAGCTGGGTGTATGGAGCACGACGGCTGGCGATGATTGCGCGCCGTACCTGCTGCCGCAGGAAACCGGCAATCATGAGGATGTGCGTTGGGCGGAGATCACGGACGATTCCGGCCACGGTGTGCGCGTGAAGCGCGGTGCCGGCGCAAAGCCGTTCGCGATGAGCCTACTGCCGTATTCGAGCACGATGCTGGAAGAGGCGCTGCATCAGGATGAGCTGCCGAAGCCGCGTCACATGTTCCTGCGTCTGCTGGCCGCGCAAATGGGCGTCGGCGGCGACGATTCGTGGATGTCGCCGGTGCATGAGCAGTACCAGCTGCCCGCCGACCAGCCGCTCAGCCTCAACGTTCAGCTCAAGCTGTTCTAAGCTAAGCCAGCTTCAGCCTCAAGCATAACCGCCGATTCGCGGCATAATTCCGGCCGACTTGCCAATAGGCAGGCCGGCCGATTCTGTTGAGGGCTGAAAACAGGCAGGGTGCCTAAAATGAAAGCACGTCTTTGAAGCAAACGACGCCTCAAAGCATGTTTTTCTGAAGGAGGGCATCATGAGCTATCCAAATATGAATCCCGGCAATCCCAACGACCCCAGTCAACCACCGCAGCCGGGATACGGCGCCTATGCACCGAGCCAGCAAGCGCAGCAATCGCAACAGCAGGACGGTCCACAAAGCGGCGGACCAGATGCCGAGCAGACCCCTCGCTATTCCGGCAATCCATATGGCAACCCGTACGGCAATCCGTATGGATATCCGTACGGTAATCCGTATGGTTACGACCCGAATAGCCATAGCAACGACAGTGGCGAGTGGGAGCCGGTAAGCCCGTTCAAGTTGGTGGAATCGTGGCTGCCGCAACGCGCGAAGAATGCCATTCGCGGTGTATACGGCGTGCTCGGCGTGATGGCGATTGTGCTCGGCATTGCGCTACTCATCTGGCCGGGGGTGACGCTGAAGATCGCCGCGGTTGCGTTGGGCGCGTATTTCGTGATTTCCGGGGTGATCCGTATCGTCACCGCAATTGTGGAGCTCGGTCTGCCGGGAGGCTGGCGCGTGCTTGACATTCTGGTCGGCCTGTTGCTGACAGTCGGTGGCGTGGTCATGCTGAAGAATGCGACCCTGTCCGGCGCCATGCTGGCAGTGCTCGTCACTATGGTGGTGGGCCTCGGCTGGATGATGGAAGGCGTGATGGCGCTGGTTGAGTCGTGGCATATGCCAAGTTCCGCATGGGCTGTGATTTACGCGCTGATTTCGATTGTGGCCGGCTGCATCATGCTGTTCAGCCCGCTGGCCTCCACCGGTTGGCTGATTCTGTTTGGCGGATGCGCGTTGGTTGCACTTGGCATTGTGGCGATCGTCCGCGCGTTCACGTTTGGCAAGGTCGGCAAGTCCGGCAAGAAGCGCTAACTACGCATAGTTCTCCCGTATAGGCGATAAACCCATACGGGAGAACGCGACGTGCCGTACGATTGACATGATTTTATAGTCGCGCTATGCTAAGTGAAACGTTTCGACGAAACGATTCGATAAATAGCGGATAGAACGGCACAAGAGGGAGGCGAGACGCATGGCAGGCATCAAAGACGTGGCCCGCGAAGCGGGAGTTTCCGCCAGCACCGTCTCCTATGTACTATCCGGCAAGCGTTCAATCTCTGCGAAAACCACCGACAAAGTCATGGCCGCCGTAGAGAAGCTCGGTTACACTCCGGACGCCAGCGCCCGTAAGATGCGCGGCATGCGCAACCAGATCATCGCGTTGAGCGCCCCGATTCGAGGCGACATCAACCAGGCCAGGTACAACGCCTACTTCCTGCGCACCGCATGGGCCGCAAGGAATGCAGGGTATGACGTGATGTTGCTGACCGGTCCGGATGCAGTGAAGGATATCCGCCGCGTGACGCAAAGCAATCTTGCGGATGGCATCGTGCTGCTCGACGTGGAGCAGGATGACGAGCGCGCCGCTCAATCCGGCACTTTTTCCAAGCCGTGCGTGGCTATCGGCTATCCGTCGTCGCACGCCGGCTGCGCCTGCGTGGACATCGATTTCGCGCTGATGGGCCGCAAGGCCGTCGACTTCCTGTACGAGAAGGGACACCGCACCGTCGTGTTCCTGCGCAACAACGAATCCGACTACAACCGCCATTCCGGTTACGTCGTCATCTTCCGCGAAAGCCTGCTGGCGCACGCGAAGGAGCTCGGCATGACGGTCATCGAATCCGAGCATTACGAAGCGGACAGCTTCGACGCGCAGCACTTCGTCAGCACCGTCTTCGCGCACCCCGACCGCCCGACCGCCATCATCAACCAGGCGAACGCAAGCGTCCTCAGCCAGGTGCTGATGGCGTTGCACGACGCGGGCATGTCGATTCCGCAGGACGTTTCGGTCCTGTCGTGCGGCACGTATTTCGAAGGCGAGCCGACGCGCTTCCCCATCACCGAAATGCCGGTCATGCCGGAGGAGCTGTGCGCCGAAGCCATGAACCTGTTGGTCTCCGCCATCGAGGAGCACACCGACATCAAAGGTTCCGTGGAACTCATCGAACCCGCGCTGAAGCGACGCGGATCCGTTGCGGAAGCGGGGTCCGGCGGAACAATATAGATTTTCCTGCGATTACCGGAAGGCAGAGCGGCCGGACGGAATCACAAGGCAACATAATTTCATACGGATAATCGAAACGTTTCAATGACGATATAACGGTCTCCGAAGAAACCGAACAAACGAACAAGCCGGGCGAAATCCGGCGAATCCAAACGGACCGCGGAATCGCACGCACGTCATCGAAAACGTTTCAATACAACCAGATGTGAGCCGTGCCGCAGGGCGCGCCTCAAGAAGGAAACAAGGAGAATAGCAATGAACATCAAACGAGGACTGGCCACGCTGGCCATCGCAGCACTGTCGCTGACCTCCCTCGCCGCATGTGGCAGCGATACCGCACAGGACGAGGAAAAGCCGGACAGCCTGTCGTTCTGGTACTACGAAGAGGACGACGCAGGCCAGACCCAGGCATGGCGTCGCGCCGCCAAGGCCTTCGAAAAAGAGACCGGCGTCAAGATCAACTTCGAACGAAAGTCGTTCACCCAGATCGCACAGAACGGCAGCCAATTCCTGAACTCCGACGAAGCCCCGGACCTCATGGAATCCAACCGCGGCAACGGCTCCGCCGGCGTGCTCTCCACCATGGGCCTGCTCACCGACCTCGGCGACTATGTCAAGCAGTACGGCTGGGACAAGAAGGTGACCGGCGCAAACGCAGCAGTCGCCAAGTACGACGAGAACGGCATCATGGACGGCGATACCTGGTACGGTATGACCAGCTACGCTGAATTCCAGCGCGTCTACTACAACAAGGACCTGTTCGCCAAGTACAACATCAAGATTCCGACCACCTACGACGAGTTCGTGGACGCCTGCCAGAAGTTCGTGGACGCCGGCGTGACCCCGATTGCAGCCGACGCGCAGGAATACGGCGTGATGTGGCTGTGGTGGCAGCTCGTTTCCAAGAATGCCAACTCCAAGTTCATCGACAACTGGCAGCTGTACAGGGGTGACGTCGACTGGAATTCCAAAGTGCTGACCAACTCCGTCAAGACCATCAACGAGTGGCTTGACAAGGGCTTCATCTCCCGCAACGCCACTGGCATGAAGGCCGAGGACACCACGCAAGCCTTCATCAAGGGCGAATATCCGATCTACCAGACTGGTACTTGGAACCAGGGCCGTTTCGTCAAGCAGATCAAGTCGTTCGATTGGGACGCGGCCGTCATGCCGGAATCCAACTACGCAGTCGGCTGCGCAGGCAACCTGCTGGTGATTCCTGAGAAGTCGCACCACAAGGATCTGTCCGCCAAGTTCATCGACTACGTCCTCTCCGATGATGTGCAGAACTTCCTCGGCAACGCAGGCGGCATTCCGGTAGCGGCAGACACCAGCAAGATCACCGACGCGAAGAGCAAGGCCATGATCGAGGAATACGATTCCTACGCCAAGGACGGCAAGCTCAGCTACTACCCGGATTACGCGGCCTCCAACCTCACCGACGCGGTTCCAGCGGAGTTCCAGGAGCTGGTCAACGGCACCAAGAAGCCGGCAGACGTGCTCAAGAACATCCACGAGAAGTATGACACCGGCGTCGAGGACATGGGCGTCAAGAACAACTAAAAACAACCGATCCTTCCTTTCCATTCCAACTCCAATAATGGTGCGGCCCGTCTTCGGGCGGACCGCACCAACCCTTTCCTCCCCCCATACATTCCGCACGTCGCATCGCGCCAAATCGTGCGTCATCACAGAACAATCCATCGGAAATCCCTCGGATCATCAATATTTCAAAGGACTTGCAATGTCTCAAAAGACCAAGCACGAAGCCTCCATGTCGAGACTTCCCGGCAACCGCTCCGCGAAATTCGTTCCATACCTCATCCCCGGCCTCATCGGTCTGTTCGCGGTAGTTGTTGTTCCGTTCATCTGGAACATCTACCTGAGCTTCACCCGCTGGCGTGGCGTCGGTCCCGTCAAGTGGGTCGGCCTGAAAAACTGGAAACGCCTGTTCTCCGATTCGACGTTCTGGATTTCCTTCGCTAACTCGTTCTGGATCATCGTGGCTATCGTGGTCATCCCTACCATCCTCGGCCTGTTCATCTCGTCTCTGCTCACCGACGTGATCCAAAAGAAGTTCGGCGGCAAAACCGCTTCCTTCCTGCGCGCGCTGTTCTATTTGCCGCAGCTGCTTCCGGTGGCCGTCGCCGCAATCATCATGGGCTGGATCTTCCGCCCGGAGGACGGTGCCGTCAACGCACTGCTCGCCAAGATCGGCTTGGGTGCATTGCAGCACAACTGGCTGGGCAGCCCTGACAGCGCACTGCCGATCCTCATGTTCATCCTGGTGTGGATCCAGCTCGGCTACCCGATCGTCATCTTCATGTCGGGCCTGCAGCGCGTCGATCCGGAACTCTACGAGGCCGCAGGTCTTGACGGCGCCAACTGGTGGCAGAAGTTCCGCGTGATCACCCTGCCGTCCATCATCCCTGAACTGCTGGTGGTCATCCTCACCGCAACCATCGGCGCACTGAAGACCTTCGCTCCGGTCTACCTGCTCACCAAGGGCGGTCCGGGCACCTCCACCACGGTTCCGTCGTACTACTCCTACAACCAGTTCTTCCAGGTGCAGCAGGTGGGCTACGGTGCCGCAATCTCCACAGCGCTGACTGTGGTAATCATCGTCTTCTCCATCGTGTTCACCCTCGTGCAGAAGCACGTCGAGAAGGAACTCGTCTGAGAGAAAACCCGAAAAACAATCGCAAGAACATACTAAAAATCCGAAAAGCAAAGGTGCCATCATGACTTATTCCATGTCCACGGCCGCCGCGCGCAAGGCCTCGAAGAAAACGCAGCACGTGCGTTCCGCAGGTGACTGGATCACCCTGATCCTGCTCGTCGCCGGAGCTCTGCTCGTCCTGTTCCCGCTGCTCGTCCTGACCGTCAACGCGTTCAAGACCTCCGCCGATTACAACGCCACCGGCCCGCTCTCCCTGCCGAAGCACTTCACCATGGAGGGCATCATCTCCTTCTGGACTACCACCAACTTCCCGCTGAAGTTCTGGAACAGCTTCATCATCTCCCTAGTGGTGGCTGTCGCGGCGGTCGTGCTGTCGGTGCTCAACTCCTTCGCGCTCGGCATCGGCAAGGTCAAGGGCAACACCTGGATCGTGCTCGGCATCATGCTCGCCAACATGATGCCGCAGGAAGCGCTGCTCTACCCGCTGTACACCATGTTCAAGCAGGTCGGTCTGTACAACACCAAACTCGCGATCATCATCATCTTCACCATCATCCAAAGCGCCTACGGCACCTATCTGCTGTCCTCCGTATACGGCACGTTCCCGCAGGCCATCCTTGAGGCCGCGGCCATCGACGGCGCCTCTCGCTGGCAAATCCTGCGCAAGGTGGTGCTGCCAATTTCTTGGCCGACCATCAGCGTGCTGTTCGTGTTCTTCTTCGTGTGGACGTGGAACGAATACATGATTCCGATGGCGTTCCTCATGAGCGATGACGTACAGACCATTCCGCTGGCACTCGCCACCCTGCAGGGCCAGCGCACCATGGAAGCGACCACGCTGGCATCGGCTTCGCTGCTGAGCATCATCCCGACCATCATCTTCTTCATCATCTTCCAGCGCAAGCTGTCGCAGGGTATCACCGCCGGTGCAGTGAAGTAACGCGACCCAACAACGCTGGGATGTTGTGAAATAACGCAAAAACAGATACAACCGGCCGCGGCGGCTTTCAGCACCGTGGCCGGCATTATCGACGCGCCCACTGCAAGGGGGATCTACGATAGTCGGCAGTGGTAGGCGACGCACCCATTTCCGCGTTTCCCAAGCTGTTTAACAAAGGAGAGAACAATGAATACTATGGCGACTTCCGGTTTCGGCAACGGTGCCCTCGATTCGCTAGCAATCGCGACGGACCACGGCCGTACACGTTGCGTCAACGCCGAAAACCCGACCGGCGGCAAGGGCACTGCAGCCACCGCCGCCAGCGCGCTCGGCCCGTCACGTAAGGGCAGCCCTTGCATCCAGACGATCAAGGCGGGCGATTCGGTCACGCTGATGGACGTCGATGGCCCGGGCGTGATTCGCCACATTTGGATGACGGTCACCGACCGCACTTCCCCGACCGGTCCGAACGTACTGCGCAATCTCATCCTCGAATTCTATTGGGATGGCGAGGAGACGCCGTCCGTGCAGTGCCCGATCGGCGATTTCTTCTGCTGCGGTCACGCACAGGCCTGCCGTATCAATTCCATCCCGATCATGGTGGTGCCAAATCGAGGTTTCAACTGCTATTTCGCCATGCCGTTCGAGCACGCGCGCATTGTGCTGCGCAACGATCACAACGAGGACGTGCCGGCCTTCTTCTACCAAATCGACTACACGGCATACGACGCGCTGCCAGCCGATGCGATGCGCTTCCATGCGCAGTGGCGCCGCGAACGCGTCACCGAAATTGCCCGTGACTACACGATTCTCGACAATGTGCACGGCCATGGCGCGTACATCGGCACCTACCTTGCGCTGACCGCGCTGGAAAGCCGCTGGTGGGGCGAAGGCGAAGTCAAAATGTACATCGACGGCGATGAACAGTACCCGACGTGGTGCAGCACCGGAGCGGAAGACTACTTCGGCGGCGCGTGGAGTTTCGCCGACTTCGACGAGCATGGCCGCATGCGCGAGAACACGTTCACCGGACCGTACCTGGGATTCCCGTTCTATTCGCAGCGTCTTGCCGCGCACCGCGAAAGCGACTACTGGGATGTGGCCACACCCGTCATGCGCGGCCTGTACCGCTGGCACATTCCGGATCCGATTTATTTCGATTCTGACCTGCGCGTCACCTGGCAGCAGATCGGCACCGAGGAAGCCGGCAATTTCGAGCGGCAGGATGACGTCGCGTCGGTGGCATACTGGTACCAGCTTGAACCGCACACGCCGTTCGATCCAATCGGTGACCGTCACTTCCGTCAGCCTCGCTGATTTACGATTATTCCGCTGATTTACGCCGATATTGCCGTATCGTGCGTTGACATGGGAATGGATATGTTCCGTCTCGTGTCAGCGTACGATACGGCGATTGTGTTGTTATGCGGGCACAGTAATCACATTTTCTTCAAGATAACCCGATGATTTTACAATAGAAATGACGATTGCGGCATGCCAGACGCATACCGACGTGCGTATAGTAAAGGCACAACAGAAAAACAACAGAAGAACGAAGAACAAGAAAAACAACACAATAGCGACGCACCGCACGATGTAGAGAAGAAAAAAAGAAGCAAGAAACCAGGCGGTCGTCCGAAAGGAAACATCATGAAGAACAACGACACTTTCAACCAGATCCTCAACTCCAACCTCGCTTCCATCGATCCGGGCTTCGGCCAGTTCGCACTTGCCAAGGCTTCCGCTAATCTGATGAAGAAGGTCCTCAACAAGTAAGACCTTCAAGCAGGAAGGCAAGCCGAACCGCGTCAGGCCATCTCTTTGAAACAGACCGCGTGAGGCAAGGCACCGCCGCAGCGAACGCTGCGGCACCGATTCTCTTCTTTCCGATTTTTTAAATCGCATAGCGGGAGGCCGCGATTCCAACCGAATCGCGGCCTCCCGCTTTTTCATACGCGCACATGCACCCCTGTCTTGCCGGCAATGTCCATTATTTGTGCCACACAATCACGCCAATACATCGCTTTCCGTTAACTTCGCACGAACTTAACAGCAACTTACCAGCGAACTTAACAGATGCGAAGTTGCTGTTAAGTTATGTTAAGTTGTCTGGCAAGTTCGGTGGCGTATCTACCGCACGCCACCTGCGCAGCGCAACCGCTACAGTTCCTCCATCGCAAGATGCGGGCTGCGGCGCGTTCGCGGGGGCCGCGCGTCACGTAGAAACCAATCGCCACAATTACGAACATCACCGTGCAGCAGGTCCACAGCACGTGACTGCCGAACGCGTTCAAAATCCAGCCTCCGACAAGCGGCGAAAAACGCGTTGGATAGCGACCACACCAGGTTGTACAAGCCCTGATACGTGCCACGTACATCCTTCGGCGCTATATTCGCCACCGTCGTAGCGGCAATCGGGAATGTGCCAAGCTCGCCGAGCGTCCACAGCACGGTCGCAATCGCGAACGTCACCCACGAATCGGCGCCGATTTGGAACGCATAGCCAACCGCGGTAATGGACATGCCCAGCACCAGCACACGGGTGTTGCTCATCCGCTGGAACAGCGCGATCGCAGGAATCTGCAGCAAACACAGAATGCCTCCGTTGATGGTCAGCAGGCTGGAATATTCGTCCGTACCAAGCCCAATCTGCGTCATCGAAATCGGAAGTCCGCTGACGATCTGGTAATACGCCAGCGTGTACAGGAACATCAGCACCACCATCGACATGAGCGCTTTGTCGGTGCAGGCACGACGATAGCTGCGCCAAATGGAGAATTTCGATTGCTGCGATTGAGCCGTTTGCGCAGTGCCAGAACGTTCCACAGGTTGTTCCACGGAACGTTCCACGGAGCGTTTCACAGACCGTCCGACACCGTGCACGCCCAGCCCAGCCTCTTTGAAGAATGCCATCATCAGCAACGTAGCGAATACCAACACAGCCGCTTCCGCATAGAACATCAGCGAATAGGAGACTTTGACAAGCTGGTTGGCGATGATCGGGCCGATAGCGAAGCCGAAATTCGCAGCCCATGTTTGCAGCGAATACGCACGCTTCTGCTTGCGAAACGGCACCACGTCGGAAACGTAAGCCGCGACCGCAGGCGTCGGCATAGATGAAATCGCACCGTATATCAGCAACGTAATCGCCATAATCCAAGGATTGCCGATACAAGCCAACAAAACCAGCATCACCGCGGAACCGAGATTGCCGATAACAATCATCGCGGGGCGCCCGAATCGGTCAGACAGCGCACCACCGTACAGGCAGCCGAAAATACCGCCGAAACCGTACATGGAGACGATGGTGCCGGCCACGCCCGCGCTCACATGCATGTCGGAGACGAGGTACATGGAAAGAAACGACGTGACGAAACGGCCCATCCACAGGATGAGCAGCGTGACCCACAAGCCCCAGAACATGACGGGCAAACCGAAAATCTCTTTGTTCTTCTCCATTCTTGCCATCATATCGAGCAATATCGAGCAGACGCGAAGCCGCCGCCTTTTCCCGGGGTGCTGGGACAATGGACAACTATGGCAATGAAAAAAGGACCGACCAAGGGGTCGGGCGGAAAGCATCGTAACGCGCTGAAGGGCAAGGGGCCGACCCCCAAGGCCGAAGATCGCGTATATCACAAGGCTTACAAGGCGAAGAAGGCGGCGGATCGCCGCAAGATGGCCGATCCACGACTGGCCGCACGCCGTCGAGCGGCGAAGTTCACTTCGGAATCCGACGACCTCGTCATCGGTCGCAACGCGGTGCTTGAGGCGCTGCGTTGTGGCGTGCCGGCAACCACGCTGTACGTGGCAGCACGTATCGAGCATGACGATCGCACGCGCGAAATCGTACGTCTCGCCGGTATCCACGGGCTGAACTTACTGGAAGCTGACAGGCTCGAAATGGACCGCATCGCGCACTCGTCGAACCATCAGGGCGTGGTGCTGAAAGCCCAGCCATTCCAGTATTCCTCGCTGGCGGAACTTGTGGATCGTGCGGACAAGAAGGCGCGCGCCATGGAAGCGGCCACTTCGGAGGGCGCGCGTATCGCAGCACGTCCGCTGTTCATCGCACTGGACGGCGTCACCGATCCGCAGAACCTCGGCGCAGTCATCCGTTCCGCGGCCGCATTCGGCGCGAACGGCGTGATTCTGCCGGAACGTCGTTCCGCTTCGGTCACCGCCGCCGCATGGAAGGTGTCCGCGGGCGCCGCCGCACACATGCCGGTGGCACGCGTGGTGAACCTGACGAAGGCGATCGAAAGCCTGAAGGAACGCGGCTACTACAGCGTCGGCCTCGACGGCGGTGGTGACGCGCTCGTCGGCGAAACCGGTTTCGAAACCGATCCGCTGGTCGTCGTGCTCGGCTCGGAAGGCAACGGCCTGAGCCGTCTTGTACGCGAGGCGTGCGATTCGATCGCCGGCATTCCGATGTCGAATATGGTCGAGTCGCTGAACGCGTCCGTCGCGGCCGGCATCACGCTGTACGCCGTGGCGCGCGCACGTCGTGAAGCGGCTGCCGCAGCCAAGTAATCGTTGTATATTTGCGATACATACAAAGAAGCTCAAGCTTTTCCAGCTTGAGCTTCTTTTGTTTTCCTGAGCTTTTCTTGTGTTAGAGACTCCAGCAATTACGGACCATGCTAACGTGCAGAATCAGTGGCTCCACACCGCCGCGTCGGGATCGTCGTCGGGGTTGTAGCGTCGTCATCGGGATCGTTGTACGTGTATTCGTCGTCGATCACGCCGGAATCGGCTTCGTCGTTCAACACGTCCAAATCCTTCTGATCGAGCTTGTACTGCGGCAGCACGTTCTCCACATAGCTCTTCACGGCTTCGGTCATGGACACGTCGTGGCCGGCCTTCTCCGCAAGGAACCAACGATGGTCGAGTACCTCATGGAAGAACTGCGCCGGCTCGATCTGGGAGCGGTATTCGCGCGGAATCATGCGCACGGTCGGCTCGAACACCTCGCGCATCCAGTCGGTGGCCACGATTTCGAGATCCTCGCCATCACGCCACGTGGAGGTGCGGTAGGCGTCCAGATCGTTGAGCAGACGGCGGGCCTGGTTCTCCTGCACGTCAAGACCGGTCAGTCGCAGCAGCTTGCGGTTGGCGTAGCCGGCGTCCACCACGCGCGGACGCACCAGCACGCGCTTGCCGTCCTCGGCGGTCTTCATTTCCAGCTCGTCCACGTCGAAGCCCAGTTCGTTGAGCTTGTTGACGCGCTTTTCGATCTTCCACATCTCGTCCGGGCTGAACTTGTCGGTGTCGGTCAGCGCGCTCCACAGCGAATGGTAGCGGTCCACCAGGCGGTTTCCGATTTCGATTTCGTCCACGTTGCTCGGCAGCAATGCGCCGGAAGACAGATCCATCAGTTCGCCGATGATGTTCGTACGGGCCAAATCCACATCGTATTCACGCTGGCCTTCGGTGAGGTTCACCTGCAGATCGCCGGTTTCGGCGTCCACCAGGAACGCGGAGAAAGCGTCGGCGTCACGCAGGAACAGCACGTTAGACAGGGACACATCGCCCCAATAGAAGCCGGCCAGGTGCAGACGCACCATCAGCACGGCAAGCGCGTCGATGAGTCGTTCGGCGGTGTCGGGACGCAGGTTGCGGGCGAACAGCGCGCGGTACGGCAGCGAGAATTTCAGATGCTTGGTGACCAGGATGGCTTCCAGCGGCTCACCTTGCGCATTATGGCGGCCGGTGACCACGGCGATCGGCTGCACGGTAGGCAGTTCCAGCTTCTGCAGTCGGCGCAGCAGCTCGTATTCGCGTTCCGCCACGTTGCGTGTGATTTCCTTCATGGCGTAGACTTCGTCGCCCACGTGCACGAAACGCACCACGTGCCTGGAGATGCCTCGCGGCAGGTTGACCAGCAGGTCCTCAGGCCATGTTGCCAGCGGCTTCTCCCACGGCAGCGTGAACATCTTCGGATTCGAGCTCGCCGCGGTGATCTTCACGCCTGCGGCTCCGGGCTCTGCGCTGCGGGGTCCTCGGCCTTCACGGAAGTGGCCTTAAGCACACGGGGATCCATCTGTGGCAATTCATGTGATTCCATATCTCTTCAATTTACCCGCTGACCTACCCACGGCAGGCGGCAAAGGGACTACGAGTGTCACGATGAGAACAGCGGGAAAAGAAAAGCCCCGCACCAACGCGGGGCTTTTTCCAACGAGACAATAAGAGAGGAAAGAGAATGTCTCGTTTAATGGTTGACGGACGTTTGCACATCCGCCAAGTATTGGTTCAACCACCCGCCAAGCGTTCCATAAGGAACGCCCGACGGTTGGTTACTCGTTATCGTCTCAGTTCAGACGCAGCTCAGTGGACGGAGCGAACAGGTGCATCTTGGACGGGTCGATCTTGATCTTGACGGTATCGCCGACCTCGGGAGAGCACGCGGGTTCACGCGGATCGTGGTGAGCTTGTTCTGGTCGGACATCATGGTGGATGCCTCAGCAGCGGAGCCATCGGTGATGATGTTGCCGTAGATGTAGCCGTCGGAGCCCAGATCCTCAACGTTCATGACCTTGAGGGAGAAGGCGTTGGCCTCATCCGGGGCAGCCAGGGAGGCGTCTTCCGGACGGAAGCCGACCACAATCTGGCCGTTGTCTTCGGCGGTGAGCTTGTTGACGGCCTCAGTCGGCAGATCCACGGTGTCTTCGCCGATCTTTGCCTTGCCGTTGACCACCGGGTGGGTGTTGATGTTCATCGACGGAGAGCCGATGAAGCCAGCGACGAAGACGTTGGCCGGACGATCGTACAGCTCGGTCGGAGCGCCGACCTGCTGCAGGACGCCGAGCTTGATGACGGCGATGCGGTCGCCCATGGTCAGAGCTTCGGTCTGATCGTGGGTCACGTACAGGGTGGTGACACCCAGCTGACGCTGCAGAGCGGCGATCTGGGTACGGGTCTGCACGCGGAGCTTGGCGTCGAGGTTGGACAGAGGCTCATCCATGAGGAAGACCTTCGGCTCACGGACGATTGCACGGCCCATAGCCACGCGCTGACGCTGGCCACCGGACAGAGCCTTCGGCTTACGATCGAGGTACTCGGTCAGGTCGAGGATCTCAGCGGCCTTCTCGACGCGCTTGCGGATCTCTTCCTTCGGGGTGCCGGCGATCTTCAGGGCGAAGCCCATGTTGTCGGCGACGGTCATGTGCGGGTACAGAGCGTAGTTCTGGAACACCATTGCGATGTCGCGGTCCTTCGGCTGCATCGTGGTGACGTCCTTGCCACCGATGAGGATGCGTCCCTTGTTGACCTCTTCGAGGCCTGCGAGCATACGCAGGGTCGTAGACTTACCGCAACCAGACGGGCCGACCAGCACCAGGAATTCGCCATCCTTGATGTCGAGGTTCAGATCATCCACAGACGGCTTGTCATTGCCCGGGTAGATACGAGTAACATGGTCGAATACGACTTCTGCCATGATTTGTCATCCTTTCAGAGGCAGGTACGTGCCTCACGATCCGTTGTAAAGGGATTTTTGTTCGGTGCCCATCCTCGCGGCTTACTACTTTGACAAAGCCACAATTCAAAGCGTTTACTTATTTGGTTTGGCGAAGATCTCTTCGTTGAGCCACGACCTACTATACACAACCTCCCTGACTCGTCAACGCGTGTCGAACACAGTTTTTGTCTAATTTCCACATAAACAGGGGGACAAAAGCCCTCAAATCCATCCCTATCTACTAGAGTTTTCGGGTGGAAACTATCGCAATTCACGAGAAAACGCACAACGAGCACACAGGAAGTGTGAGGAAAGCCACACAAAAGCCACATGGGAATGTACAGTTAGTCGTGGCGACGAGACAGGGAGGTCGATCGTGCGCACCATACGAATCGGAGTCGTGGAGGACGATCCCGCAAGCTGCCAGCTGGTACTGGACTACCTCAATCGTTATCAAAAGGAAAACGGCGAACAATTCACCGTTTCCGTATTCGACGACGGCGCGCGAATCGTGGAAAAATACAGCCCCGTCTACGACATTCTGCTGCTCGATATCGAAATGAAGGAAATGGACGGCATGGAAGCCGCCCGTCGCATCCGCGAGCGCGACGACAAGGTGGTGATCATTTTCATCACGGCCGCGCCGCAATACGCCATCAGCGGATATGAGGTGCGCGCGCTGTCGTACCTGCTCAAGCCGCTGCCGTGGTTCGCATTCTCGCAGGAGCTGAAGAAGTCGATCGACATGGTGCGGCGCAATGACGACGATTCGATGCTTATTGACACCGGCAAAGGACAGATGCGCCTGAATCTGGCGGATATTCTGTATTTGGAGTCGATTCGGCACACCATCGTCATCCATACGCTTGACGGCAAGCTGTCCATCAACGGCACACTCAAGGACATGGAAGCCAAGCTTGCCGACTACCATTCTTCCGCTCGAACTCCTGTTATCTGGTCAATCTCAAGCATGTGACGGGCGTGGCGGATCAGGATTGCATCATGTCGAACGGCGAGCAGCTGCGCGTGAGCCGGCCGCGCAAGAAAGCGTTTCTGACAGCGCTGACCGATTACATGGGCGGCGGCAGATGATCGGGGCGATCGCAGGCATCGCGCATATCGCAAATATCGTGAATATCGCAGATGCCACAAATGACGCACACATTGTGCACGTGTTGGCAGCGTCGGTACCGTCGACGGTGCCGGTCACTCACACCTTGCCCGACATTCCCCGTTCGTATACCGCCATCTGCGAATGGGCGGCGTGCATGGTGTACATCGCGGTGCTGTACCGACGTGTGCCGTTGCGTCGTTCCATCATCGTCAGCGCGGTCGGTCTGCCCGCGATCGTCGCCGTGCAGTATTTCGACGGCAGTATGCCGATCTGGTTTTGGATCGTCGGCATGCTGCTCGCCTTCGGCTGCATGTACCTGACGATTCTGTTCGGTGCCGGCACCGGCAAGCGCGAAGGGCTGTACATCACGGCGCGCGCGTCGTGCTGGCGGAACTGGTGGCGTCGCTGCATTGGCAGATCGTCGCGTTCATCGGCACACATGACGCTCAAGCCACTTCATACGGTGTGCAGGCCATCGTCATGCTCGTCGTCATTTACGCGCTGTGTTTCGGTTTGGCCTGGCTGGTGGAACGCGACAATTTCAGTCAAAGCGAACCCACTTTGCCGACGGCTTCCGCTGCGATCGGAACCATGGCGATCATGATCGTCACGTTCGCCATGAGCAATCTGAGTTTCGTGTCCACGAATACGCCGTTCTCCGGTTCGATGGGGCAGGAAATTTTCTACATTCGCACGCTGGTGGATTTTTGCGGTTTTGCGATTTTGTACGCGCAGCAGGAGCAGGCGCGGCGCATTGCGGCGAACAGCGAGCTCGCTTCAATCAACGCGCAGTTGGAAAGCCAGCATCAGGAATATTTACAGTCGAAGGAGAATATCGAGTCGTTAGGCCGGCTTGCGCACGATTTGAAACATCAGATCGCGGCATTGCGTGCCGAAGTCGATCCGGAGCATGCGGCCGCCGGCTTCGAACAGTTGGAGAAGTCTGTGCAGCGCTACAGCGCCCAGCAGCATACCGGCAATCCCGTGCTTGACGTCATTCTGACCACGAAGGAACGCACCTGCAACGAACGCGGCATCACGTTCACCGCCGTGGCGGATGGCTCGCTGCTGGACGGCATGTCGTCGATGGACATCGCATCGCTATTCGGCAACGCGCTCGACAATGCGATCGAAGCGACGTCGAAACTGCCGAATCCGGAACAGCGACTTATCAAACTGGCTTTGTTCGAACAAAATCACTTTATTGTGATTCGCGTTGAGAATTATTACGATTCCCGACTAAGCAAAGACGCCGACGGCAACCTACGTACCACGAAGCGCGACGACCAGCATCGGCATGGTTTCGGCGTGAAGTCGATTCGGCACATCGCGCAGCAGTATGGCGGCGAAGTGACAATCCGCACCGAAGACCACTGGTTCGTGCTGACCGCGCTCATCCCCCGCCGCACCGGCCTCATGGCCATGTAGGAGGGGTACGCAGATTACCGCTTGACGGGGGTACTTGGACGTGGCAAATGCAGGGCGGCTAAGGGGGCAGCTAGGCGGGAGGCGGTGAAGGCGCTGACGGCTACGGCGAAGCCGATGGGGACGAACAGGTTGATCGGGGCATCGGCCAATTCCATCACCAGGCAGATCGCCATCAGCGGAGCCTGCTGCGAAGCGGCGAGCAGCGCGCACGCACCCAGCAGCGCGTACATGCCAATCGAATTCGTATGGAACATCTGCATCCACAGAATGCCCAGCATCGCACCACCGGACGCGCCCAACGCGATGCCCGGCTGCAGCACGCCACCGGAAGCGCCGGAACGAATCGTCAGCAAGGTGACAATCGCCTTCGCCACGAAACTCAACAGCAGAATCGGCAGCACGGCCAAATCGGCCTCGAGGAGAAACTCAGCTGCGCGGTGGCGCGGCCATTGCCCATCACCTGCGGCACGACAATCGCCACAACGCCCGTCAGCAGGCCGGCGAGCGGCATCATCCACAGAATGCCCGCTCCGGATGGCTTGTTTTTCTCCGCCCACTGGGAGCCGCGGCGGAACAGCGCGCCGGCGGCGCCAAGCATCAGTCCGGCAACCAGTGCGAACACCATGTAGTCGGGGGTAAACAGGCCGTCCGCCTCGCCAATCAAATAGAACGTGTGCGTGCCTTTGACCAGGCTCGCCACCCATGAGGCGAGCGCCGAGCATGCGAACGCGAGCGTGACCGTCTCGAGTGTCATGTCGGCGAGCAGGATCTCCACCGCAAAGAACGTGCCGGCAAGCGGCGCGTGTAGACTCCCGCGAGACCGGCCGCGGCGGTAATGGCCACCAGCATACGCGTGTCCTTCGCGTCGAGACGCACCCAGCGGGCGAATCGTTGGCCGAACATCGCGCCAAGTTCGCGAGGCGCCACTTCGCGGCCGATCGACATGCCGGTACCGACGATGAAGATCTGCAGCAGCACATGCACGATGGTCTGCCAGACCGGCATCAGCGCACCACCGACGGCTTTCTTGACGGATGGCACTGTTGTGGTACGCGTGCGCAGCAGCCACCAGATCACGGCCGCGATGGAGGCGCCGACCGTCACGGAAATCGCACGACGGATGGCAGGCATGTTGAACGGGCCGGATTCATGCGCATTCTCGATGTATCCAAGCGCGAAACGTTCGACTTGGTACAGCATGAGCGTGAGCAGGCCCGCGGCCGCGCCAATGGCGATGCCGACGATGGCCACCGCCGCGATCAGCGCCGGAATACGGCCAATGTTCGGCTGCTGTTCCGTCTCGTCCTGCGATTGCTTCGACACCCTTGCCTCTCCCACGTTGCATGCACCTCGTCTTCAGTCCATCTCGTCATTCGTGTTGCCGCATCACCATCGTTCCATCCACGGCGGATTTATGCGCCGATATCCTTCAGCATGAATCGCAGTATCGGTCACACAGACTGCGTCTGCATAGTGAACGGCCGATCAGGCTCGTCGTCCTCGGCAACAAGGCCGGCCACATCCGCCAAACACCATAAGGCGTACAGCGGCAGATTCATCGGCGGCAAATATATTGGAATATATAGCATTCAAGACACAAGATGCACAAAATAGACAATTTCAAATCGCCGTTTTTGCACAAAACAGATAATTTCCGCCACAGCCAAAGACAAGGAAATCAAACCTCCGCCACACCAGGGAAAGCGCAAATCCGCAATGTGAAACGCAGAAGAGTTACGTGCATGGCTCGCATGTTGAAAACATGAGCAACCATGAGCACCAGAGAAGGAATCCACCCGTAACACAACCGCCGCAGTCCGGAAATATTAGCACCATGTTCCTGTTTTGCCGTTTTCATAAGCGTGATATCGATGGAATCGCAATATTCGTTCGGCTCATTCGAAGCATCAACGCAATACGGAAAAGAGAAGCCATGGCCAGCATCAGCACAACCGCGCAAGCATCCCGCAAAACGCCGCCGCAAACCCCATCACACCCTTCGATGCCTATTTCCAGCACCGTCAAAGCCGTACCCCGCTCCGCATCCGCGACGTGTTCGACCGCGCACTCGCCGGCGATGCGGATGAGCTGCGCGAAGGCCTGCGCCGGCTGCGCACATTCGCGGAACAGATATGAAAAGCCCGTCCAGGGAAAAGGGAAGACCTGGACGGGCACAAGGAAAGGAAGAGAGGAATCAGTGCAGACTTACTTGGCGGCCTCCTTCTTGTCGTCGCTCTTCGGCATGACCCAGAACTTGAGCAGCGGATAGCTGACGATCACGGCGAGCAAGGTGTTGACCACGGATGCGATTGTGCCTGCGATGCCGGCGTTCATGCCCCATCCCTGGCACAGACCGGTCACGTAGCCCGGCAGCACAAGGTTCACTACCACGATGATCACGGCGAGGATCACATACTTCCAAGCGGCGTCCTTGAAGCTGGAGTCGGACTTGAATACCCACTTCATCTGCACGAAGAAGTTCACCACCTGCGCAAGCACCTCGGCCAGCAGGAAGGTGAGGAATCCGCCCAGGCCGTTGCCCTTGGTGTCATAGTTGAAGATCAGGAAGTGGAACGGCTGCGTGAGTCCCAGACCCGTGATGAAGATGGCGGTGCCGATCCACGTCACCACGAAGCGGGTGATGGTGGAGATGTTCGACAGCACGTTGAACAGGATGAACTCCCAGATGTTCGGATGATCCTTGATCCACTGGCGGATCGGGCCGACCTTCTTCTCGCCGGCACCGGTTTCGGCCGGCTTCGCAGCATTGTTGTCAGTCATGGTTCAGCTCCTTTGCGGTGTGCTTGTTTGCGGATTGGTTGCGGAAGAAGCCGGCGATCACGCCGCCCAATCCGCGGAAGTATGCCCGTTGGCGATGTTCACGATGGCGTCGACCATCGCCGAGTCGACCATGCCTTGGGTCATCTTGCTCATGGCGCGAGGCGGCATGTTCAGGATGAACAGGGTGTTCAGATCCGGCGAGCCGGTCTTCTGGCGGATCTTCGCTTCGCGCTTGGTCAGTGTCTTGGCGACGGTACGCGCCACGAAGCCCTTGGAATCCACCCACGACATGATCGGATCGTTGACGCCGAACGTCGTCGGCTTGCCGTGGGCAAGCACCTCATGGCCGAACAGCACGGCCATTTCGGTGTCGGTCACGTCCTTGACCTGTCCGGTCAGATAGTGGCCGAGCGCGGGGTCTGCGGCGCATTCAGCGGGCGTGCAATCGCCGGCAACGGTGTGCGGAATCGCAAGCGGCAGATGCTCGGCATTGTCGCCGATCATCAGCGTCCATTCGCCGCTTTCCGTCTTCCATGCATTGGCGGCAACATCGAAATGGCGGAACGTGTAGCGGTCGAAATCGATGTGCACGCTCTTGCTTTCATGCGCTGCCAGCTCGACCTTGATGAAGCCCTTCAGCTCACGGTCGGGATGGAGCACGCCACCCTGCGGCGCACGCACATACAACTGGGCCACGGTGGAGCCGGCGACATCGGAATCATTGGTGACGACGAAATCCACACCGGTCGCGGTGGCGGTGATCGCGCTGTACGTGAACGTGGAGTAGCTCAGTCCGTAGCCGAACGGGAAGCGTACGGGCACGCCCACGGTCTCGTAATAACGGTAGCCGACGAACAGGCCCTCGCGATAGATCGCGTCACGCCCGATGGCCGGATACCAGCCGGAGCTCGGGCAATCCTCGTATTGCATCGGCCAGGTTTCGGCCAAATGTCCGGATGGGTTGACTTCGCCGGTCAGCGCGCGCACGGTGGCGGAGGCGCGGCCTGGCCGGACAATCCTACGTACAGCATGGCGGCAACATCGTTGAACCACGGCAATTCCACCGGGGAACCGGCGACGAGCACGATCACCACCGGTTTGCCGGTCTTCGCCAACGCCGTTACGAGATCGTTCTGCGCCTGCGGAATCGCCATGGTGGAGCGGTCGAGGCCTTCGGATTCGCTGCGTTCGTCGAGGCCAACGACGGCCAACACCACATCCACGGCGTCCTTCTTGGCGAGCGCGACGGCGTCGTTCAGCAGCACCTCATCCGGCTTGCCTTGGCGGTCGTAACCCTGCTCGTAGCCGGCCAGCACGAGCCCTTCGGTGTGCTTGACCTCGTCGAGGATGTTTTCCTCCTTGGTGGCGCTCACCTTGGACGAGCCGGAGCCCTGGTAGCGCGCGGTCGCTGCCATGTCGCCGATGACGGCCACGCGGGTGCCCTGCTTGAGCGGCAGCGTGGCAGCGTCGTTCTTCAACAGCACGCTGGAATGTTCGGCGACCGTTCTGGCGATATTGTGGTGCGCTTTCGCGATGTCGTCCTTGAGCAGGTCGTTGCGTCCGACGCCGACGAGTTTGGTCGCGGCGGCGATTTTGGCGACTTCGGCGGCGCGCTTGTTGATGTCCGCTTCGGACAGCGTTCCCGCCTTGACCGCGCCTTCCAGCTCACGCACGGAAGTGAAGCCCGGAGACGGCATTTCCAGCGATCCGCCTGCCTTGACTGCTGCGACCGCGGAGTTGGATCCGCCCCAGTCGGAGACGACCATGCCGTCGAAGCCCCATTCGTCGCGCAGAATCTCCTGGAGCAAATGCTTGTTTTCGTGCGCGTAGACGCCGTTGATCTCGTTGTAGGAGGTCATGATGGTCAGCGGCTTGGCTTCACGCACTGCGATTTCGAAACCGGTCAGATACAGTTCGCGCATGGTACGTTCGTCGACCACGGAGTTGCTGGCCTGGCGGCGCAGTTCCTGGCTGTTGACCGCGAAATGCTTCGGGCATGCGGAGACGCCGTTGCTCTGGATGCCGCGAATGAGGCCGGCGGCCATACGGCCGGCGACGATCGGATCTTCCGAATAGTACTCGAAGTTGCGTCCGCACAGCGGGTTGCGTTTGATGTTCATGCCCGGTCCAAGCAACACGTTCACGTCGAGATCGTGAGCTTCCTTGCCGAGCGCCTCGCCCATCTCTTCGGCGAGCGCCGGATCCCAGGTGTTGGCCACGGTGCAGGCGGTCGGGAAGCAGGTGGCCGGCTTGGATGCGCCGATGCGAGGTGGTCGCCTTCGCCAAGCTGCCTGCGCACGCCGTGTGGGCCGTCGCTCATGACGAAGCCGGGAATGTCGGCGCGATCGTTGCCGCGCGAATCCCATTCGGATCCGCCGGACAGCATCGCCGCCTTTTCAACGATCGAAAGATCTTCAAGTTCCATGGGTTCTCCCTCGCACTAGGTGTTGCCAAAACCTGCTTTGCCGAGCCTGCCCTGTCCGCTCCGCCCGACTGCGCTGTTTTCTTGCGATTTCCCGCTGCCGTACCGCGCTGCATCGCACCGTGCCGCACGCGGGATTTCGCCGCTAGTTTGATTGAACCAGCTTTTGCGATGCCATCACCGCCGTATTACACAACCTGTCGTTTTGCTCGCACAATCGGCATATGGGCGCGGTGAAGAGGGTATGCGGTGACGCAGAACGCGCATAAAATCGCATCGTTCCATTTTGCAATCGATGGCAAGCGTTTCGATATGCGTATATCGTTGCAATTTCAAGCGACTCGCCGATATTGATACCTTTTTGCGCAAGCGCTATCATACTTAACGAAAGTAAGCTTTGCTAACTTTTCTTCAATGCGGAACATGCTTTGATCACTCAACGCGGAGAGCGATGTTTCGCAGTGCACAGAAAGGATAATGAGATGCGCGACCAGCAAAGCAGCGACACGAGCATCGCCCTGGACGCCAATACGGACGTCCAGCAGGAGGCCGATAAACCGGCAGTCAAGTGGAGGTACCTCTTCGGCTTCCTCGCCTGGACCGTGCTTAACGCCATCGTCATCGCACTGTGCGCTGGCGCGTCGGTCTTGACCATCAAGCGCATCAAGTAATTCAAACAGGACCGTACCGTCGCATATGATGACACGGTCCCAATCCAGTTCTCCCGATTTTTCCCACACTCAAAGGAGCCCCACATGGTAGACAGCACACTGTTCTCGCTGGCCACGCTCAACGCCCATCCGGCAATGAATCCGGATTCGGTGATCCAGGGCGATCATTGGCGCATCGGCCTCATCACGGACGCGCTCGTCCGTTTCGAATGGTCCGACAGCGGCCGTTTCGTGGATGACGCCACGCAGATGGCGATGGTCCGTGATTTCGGCGAAAAGCCTGAATTCACCGTCACCGAACGTAATGGCTGGCTGGAAATCGACACCCCGTCGCTGCATATCTCCTACAACCAGCGCAAGTTCTCTCCGGAAGGCCTGTACGCAACCGTCAAGCACGTCAACGCCATCGAAAACACTTGGCATTACGGCGACGTGCAGCGCAGGAACCTCGGCGGCACCTACCGTACGCTCGACGAGGCGAACGGCCGCATCCCCGTCGATCCGGGCGTCAACAGCACCGACGGTTGGGCGATCATCGACAATTCCAAGTCGAATGTCATCCGCGAAACCGCCGAAGTGAACGGCAACCACAACGATTTCGGCACGTGGGTGACCCCGAAGGAAGAGCCGACCACCGACCTGTACCTGTTCGGCTACGGCCACCGCTACCGTGAGGCCGTGCACGCCCTGTACCGTCTGACCGGCCCGACCCCGCTGCTGCCGCGCTTCGTGCTGGGCAACTGGTGGAGCCGCTACCACCGCTATACCGAAACCGAATACCGTCAGCTCGTCGAACGTTTCGAAAAGGAAGGCATCCCGTTCACCACGGCCGTCATCGATATGGACTGGCACCTGGTTGACGACGTCGACCCGAAGTACGGCTCCGGCTGGACCGGCTACACGTGGAACAAGGACTTCTTCCCGGATCCGAAGCGCTTCCTCAACTGGCTGCACGAGCATGGCATGAAGGCCACGCTCAACGTCCACCCGAGGGACGGCGTGCGCGCGTTCGAAGAGCTGTATCCGCAGGTCGCCAAGGCCATGAACATCGATCCGGAAAGCGGCGAGGCCGTGCAGTTCGACCTGACCGATCCGAAGTTCATGGAGGTCTACTTCGACCAGCTCCACCACCCGATGGAGGAAGATGGCGTCGACTTCTGGTGGATTGACTGGCAGCAGGGCGGCCTGACGCGGCAGCCGGGCCTCGACCCGCTGTGGGGCCTGAACCACCTGCATTACCTCGATTCCGCCCGCAACGACGGCAGCGACTACAGCGAACGCAACCCGCGCCCGCTCACCTTCTCGCGTTACGCCGGCCCGGGCTCGCACCGCTACCCGATCGGCTTCTCCGGCGACACCGTCGTGACGTGGGAGTCGCTGAAGTTCCAGCCGGAATTCACCGCCTGCGCTTCCAACATCGGCTACGGCTGGTGGAGCCACGACATCGGCGGCCACATGTTCGGCTACCGTGACGAGGAGCTGGAGGTCCGCTGGTACCAGCTGGGCGCGTTCAGCCCGATCAACCGTCTGCATTCCACCGATTCGCCGTTCAACGGCAAGGAGCCGTGGAACTTCCACGGCGATGCGGAACGTGCGATGACGTCCGCGCTGCGCCTGCGCCATGCGATGATCCCGTACCTGTACACGATGAACCGTCGCGCCGCATTCGACAACGAGCCGCTCGTGCAGCCGCTGTACTGGGACTATCCGGAAATCGAAGCCGCATACAAGCTCACCGACGAATTCCGTTTCGGCACCGAGCTGCTGGTCGCGCCGATCGTCGATCCAGCCGAGCGTTCCGTGCAGCGTGCGAAGGCCGACGTGTGGCTGCCGCAGGGCGAATGGTTCGATTTCTTCGACGGTCGCCATTACACGTCCCGTCCGGCCGAAGGCCGCCGTCTGGAGGCTTGGCGCGATCTCGACCGCATGCCGGTGTTCGCTAAGCCCGGCGCGATCGTGCCGCTGCAGATGCCCGCCGAGGGTGAGGCGCTCAACTCCGCGGCCAACCCGCGCGCACTGCAGGTAGTGGTGTTCCCGGGTGCCGAAAACAGCTTCACGCTGTGGGAGGATGACGGTGCCGCACAGAGCAAGGATCGTTGGGCATCCACCGAAATGGCGCTGCGTTTTGAAGGCGATTCCGCACAGTTCTCGATCGCCCCTGCGGAAGGTGCGACGGACGTCATTCCGGCTTCCCGCGATTGGACGGTCACGTTCCGTGGCATCGCTCCGGAAGCGATGCACGCCGTCCGCGCGACCGTCGACGGCTCTGCCGCCGCTCCGGAAGTCGCGTACGATGCGGAAACGCTGAGCCTGACCGTCACGCTGCGTGACGTGCCGACGAGCTCCGCAATCGCCATCGATTTCGCCGACGGTCTTGCCGTTGCGGACGATCCGGTTGAAGCCGACGCGTTCGCCGTGCTGAAGGATGCGCAGATGCTGTACATGACCAAGGAGCACGCATACCGCGCGATCCGCGAGCTGGGCAAGGATGCACTGCCGGCACTGAGCACGCTGGAGGATCTGCACGGCGTTGGCGCGCAGACCAAATACCAGTCCCACATGCCGCAGCCGGTCATCCAGGCCCTGGCCGAAGTGCTGACCCGCAACTGACCTCATCGCAATAATTCAAAATAAAACGCGTGCGCGTCCGGATGGTTTCCGCCCGGACGCACACGCGTTTTGTTTTATGTACGAAATTAGTATGACTCGACATTCCGCATAGATTCGAAGAAGAATCAATGACACGCCCATCGCAAATGCGATAATTCCATAATCACAACAGGCATGTTGCAGCTTCTCTCGCTTGAGAAAGGTAAAGCATTAAAACCCTAAAGTGGATCGGCGGTGTTCCACAACGTGGATATCTGGCGCAGGGCCTTGCCTGCGAACGGCGATCCGATGTGGTCGTTCTGGCCTTTCGGACAGGCGTGGATGTGCCGGAACCTGTTCGACGAGTACCTGTTCGACCGGGACAAGTCGTACCTCGCGCGCATCTGGCCGATTCTGAGGGAGAGCGCCCGGTTCTGCATGGATTTCCTGTCGGACACCGAACAGGGCCTAGCCCCTTCGCCGGCCACTTCTCCGGAAAACTGCTTCCTGGTCAACGGGAAGCCAACGTCCGTCGCGCAGGCAAGCGAGAACGCCACCGCCATCGTCCGCAACCTGCTCGACGACCTCATCCTTGCCGCGCAGGATATGGACGACCTCGATGGCGATGACGAAAGTCTGGTCCAGGAGGCAAGGATAGTCGTCAGGCAGTTGGCCGAACCGCAGATCGGTACGGACGGAAGGATCCTCGAATGGAACGACGAGTTCATCGAGGAGGATCCGCTCCACCGCCATCTGTCGCATCTATACGAGTTGCATCCAGGCACCGGCATCACCGCGAGAAGTTCGCGCTTGGAGAACGCGGCCCGCAAATCGCTTGAGACCAGGGGCGACGACGGCTCCGGCTGGAGCATCGTGTGGCGCATGATCATGTGGGCCAGGCTGCGTGACGCGGAACATGCCGAACGAATCATAGGCATGTTCCTGCGCCCGGTCGACGCCGACGCCGCGACCGGTCTGGTAGGAGGAGGCGTATACGACAGCGGCATGTGCGCGCATCCGCCATTCCAGATCGACGGCAACCTTGGATTCCCGGCCGCGCTGGCGGAAATGCTCCTGCAAAGCCACGACGGTCTGATCCGGATTCTTCCCGCCTTGCCGAAAGACTGGCATGAGGGACGTTTCCGTGGATTGAGGGCGAGAGGGGGCGTTTGCGTCGATGCGTCATGGACGGACGATGAGGTGAAATATACTTTGCGTTCGTCGGAGCCGACGGAAGTCACGGTGATTGTAGAAGGCGTCAATATGGCGCACGTCGTGGTATCTCCGGATAAGCCCCTTGATGGCACGGTACGGCGGAGATGATCGGATTCGCACAATATGAAGCGATCCCGCTCGCAGACTGTCATTTTTGTTTGCGGATGGGGTCGTTTTCATTGAAAACGAAATTTCCGACATTGATGGCAATTACGCTTTCAAACATGATAAACTCGTTACTAAACACGTTTAGTTGCTGAATTTCCAAGGAGGTAGGTTTCCATGGCCACGATCAGGGAGATCGCGGAAAAGGCGGGCTTCTCCCAGGCGACCGTATCGAGAATACTCAATGACGACCCCTCGTTCTCGGTGAAGGAGGCCACCCGTCAGAAGATTCTGAGCACCAGCATTGAGATGGGGTACGAGAACGTCCCCCGCTACCAACGTGTCACCATTCCGCAAGACATCGCGTTGCTGAACAACTCCATCCACGACAAGGGGCTTCAGGACGCCTATTTTGACGAGCTTGAAGTTTCATTACGTCGCCATGCCAAGGACGAGCGCATGAGAGTGACGGAATACAACGATGTCAAATCCCTGATGAAGGACGCGTCCAAATACGCCGGATTCATCTCAATAGGTCCGGCGCCGTTCAAAAGGAACATGTTGAAGCGTCTGCACGCGGTCCTTCCGCATGGAGTGTTCATCGACATCAATCCCGCGCCGAGCCTGTTCGATTCGGTGCAGCCGGATCTGGAGCAGACCATTCTGGACGCCTTGGACGAATTGATGGACGCCGGCAACAAGCGAATCGGGTTCATCGGAGGGTTCGGCAACATCATGGGCGACCATGAGTATCCCGAGGATCCGCGTGCGTTCGCGTTCCGCAACTGGACCGTCCGTCTCGGTCTTGACGTCGACGGCCTGGTGTTCGATGAGGGGCCTTTCACCGTGGAGAACGGCCGTGCCTTGGGAGAGAGGTTCGTGGCCGAATGTGGCGACAGCTCCCGGATGCTCTGATTGTGGCGGCGGACCCCATCGCAGTAGGCGTCTTGCAGGCGTTCGCGGCGGCCGGCATTCTGGTTCCACGCGACATGCGACTGGTGAGCATCAACAACCAGGAGATCGCGAATTACACTTCGCCGACGCTTTCGTCGTATGACATCAACAAGGACGAATTGGCCAAGCGCGGTATTCATGCTGTCGGAGGCCATTTCCATGGGGCGCTCCGTCAACCAGCATATGAGGATTTCAACCAAGCTGGTCGCCCGGGACAGTTTCACCCCGAAAGCCAGGTAGGGTTTAAGAAGAAAGGGTTCGGTCCTCGTTGACACGCGTAATACGTGCCAACGAGGACCCGAACCCTTTTTTGCATCTGTGAGGTGTTTTCGAAGGAAAGTCTGTCAAGCCCTGTTCCCGATATGGAAACGAGGGCACGGCACGGGGAAAACATGGAAGACGTGCCGTACCCTTTCAAGGCGCCGTCTCCGGTTTGATGTCAAGGTCCACCCTTGACGACGGCACCGTCCTTTCGCCATACGTTTCCGCGTATGGCGAAAGGAAAGCCAAGTCCCGGTTTCCGCCGGGGCGCGCCGGTCAGATCAGTCGAGATCGACGTCGAGGCTGATCGGCTGGTCCGCCGGGATATGGTACTGGGGGTGGACCGGGGACATCCAGGAGTCATCTCCTCCGACACCCATCTGCTCGGCAAGCACACGCAGGAACATGTGCTTCGGGGCGGGGAGCTCGTCCTGATGCTGGGCTTCCTCAAGCATGAAGCTGGAGTACGGCTGCAGGCTCATCGCGAACGGTTCGGCGCCTTCGGCGCGGCTTATGCGAAGGCCATGGCCCTTCTCGTCCGTGATCTCGGCCCAACGCACGTCCTCATGGTTGCCGGTTTCCTGCGGCATGAGATACGGGGCGTGGTCCTTGAACGCGTCGGTGCTCCACACACCGAGCTTGGCATGCTTGCGATCCTGGTAGGTCTCCTCCGGACCAGCGCCGAAGAAACGCAGGTTCGAGTACTGGACCGGAAGGGTCCATTCGATGCCGAACGCGGGGATGGTGGGCAGGTCGCCCGGCTCGCCCGGGTATTCGACGTGCAGATTCACTCGTCCGGTGGTGTCGGCGGTGTAGCTGACGGTCACCTTGGTGCGCTGCGGGGTGGCGAGCTCGTACGTGTAGGAGGCCTTGACGGTGTTCTCGTCGATCTGTTCGATCTCGTTGCCGATGCAGCGGGCGTAACGGCCTGCTCCCAGCCACTGGGCGCGTTCGAAGCCGTGGCCTGCGCCGCGATCGTTGTCGGTCAGCGCGCGGAACGTGGTGACCGCCGGACGGCGCAGCACGAATTCTCGATTGTTGAACGTGTAGGAGACCAGTCCGCCTTGGGTGCGGGAAAGCAGTACCTCGCGGCCGGATCCCTGCACGCCGACGTTCCAACGGCCAACGGTGACGATGCCGTCGACCGGCTTCACCGGAGCAGAGGCCTTCTTGAGCCGGCGACGACGGTCTGGCCGAATGCCAGCTCATAGCCGGCTACCGCCCAATTGGTCGCCTTGGCGAGACGCTGGGATACCTCCAGCACCAGTTCGGACGCGCCGTCGCGGTACAGATCCAACGGCCAGTCGACATCGAGCTTCTCCGTCGAACCGGCCGGCACGTCGAAACGGCGTTCGGACTGCCATACCGGTTCGCCATCCGCAAGGACACGCAACACGAACGTGTATTCGCCAGTGGAGGTGAACAGATTATCGTTCTTGATGGTCACGGAATCCTCGGCGACATCGATATGCACGTTGGAATACAGCTGCTTGACCTCCTGGGCCTTCGGCGTGGGCTTACGGTCCGCAAACACCAGGCCGTTGCCGGAGAACTCGTAGTCGCTCGGCCTGTCGCCGAAGTCGCCGCCATAGCGAAGGCTCGTGGTTCCATCGGGCTGGGTGGCGTAGATCGCCTGGTCGATGAAGTCCCAGATGAAGCCGCCCTGGTACTTCGGATAGCGTTCGAGCGCGGTGTATTCGTCCATGTTGCCGCACGAATTGCCCATGGCGTGCATGTACTCGCAGGAGATGTAAGGCTTCTGCGGATCATTCTTCAGGTATTCCTCGATGGCGTCGGCGTGCGCATACATGCGGGTCTCGATGTCGGTCACGTCGTCGTAGTCGCGGTTGTGGGTCACGCCCTCATAGTGCACGGGACGGTTCGGGTCGATGTCGTGCACGCGCTTGTACATGGCGCGGAACACGTCGCCCGTGTAGGATTCGTTGCCGAGAGACCAGATCAGGACGCTCGGATGGTTGTAGTCGCGGCGCACCATGCTGTTGACACGGTCGACGCACGCGCCCTCCCAATGCGCCTTGCTTCCCGGGACGGCGGTCTCCTCGGTGAGGACGTCACCGGGCAGGCACCAGCTGCCATGGGTTTCGAGGTTGGTCTCGTCGATCAGGTAGATGCCGTACTCGTCGCACAGCTCGTACCAGCGCTCCTGGTTCGGATAGTGGGAGGTCCTGATGGCGTTGAGGTTGTGCCTCTTGCAGAAGACCACATCGTCGATCATGTCCTGCTCGGTGATCGCGCGGCCGCGCTTGGGATCGAACTCGTGGCGGTCGGCGCCCTTGAATACGATGCGCTTGCCATTAATCGTCATGATGCCGTCCTCGATGCGGAAGCGGCGGAATCCGACCTTCTGGACGGCGACCTCGGCGATGTTGCCGGCATGGTCGATGACCGTGACCTCGAACTCGTAGAGGACCGGATCCTCCGCGCTCCACGGGCGGATGCCGTTCAACGATCCGGTGGAGATGGAGGTATCGGGGTCAGCGCAGTTCGCGGTCTCCCAGACGACGTTACCATCGGAATTCTTCAACGTCGCCGAGATCGTGGCCGCGTCGGCTGCGTTGCGCACGGTGAGCGCCGCGTCCAAAGAGGCGCTGCCGGACTCCGGATCCCAATCGGATTCGATCTGCATGTTCTCGATATGCACATGCGGCTGCGCGGCCAGCTCGACCGAGCGGAACAGTCCGTGCAGACGCCAGAAGTCCTGGTCCTCGAGCCATGAGGCGCTGGAGTATTCGTAGCATGCGACGGCAACGACGTTCTCGCCGTCGTGCAGCATCTCGGTGATGTCGAATTCGTTGGGGGTGAAGCCGTCCTCGCCATAGCCGACGAACATGCCGTTGACCCACACGTAGATTGCGGTGGCCATGCCGTGGAACACGATGGAGACGGTTCCGCCGGCGTTCTTGGTGTCGGCCAGACGGTTCGCCATCGTGAAGGTCTTACGGTAGAGGGCGACATGGTTGTTCTCCGGAATATTCGGTTCCGCCGGATTCTCGTGGCCATCCCACGGGTATTGAATGTTCACGTACTTGTTGTTCATCAATCCCGCCATCTGCAGGTGTCCGGGAACCTGGATGCGTTCGAAGGCGGAATCGTCGAAGTTCTCCCTTACGAAGGGCTCCTCGTTGAATTCGATGTCGGATGCCTGAACGACCTCGACCCTCCATTCGCCGTCGAGGCTCTGCCTCAGATCGGACCATTCGTTGGTCTGCGGATCGTGCGCGTAGCATTTGTGGTCGGAATGCGCCGGGACGCGGTTGACCTCGAATACGGTCGAATCGGCGAGCCAGGTCTCGGATGCGTGTTCGATGCGGGTTTCGTTTGCCATGTTTTCCTGCTTTCGTTCATTACATCTTTGTGAATGATGGAGGGAAGATGAACTTCCTTTACCAGATAATAAACATTGTTTACAACAAAAGCAAATCGGTTTTACTTGACGTCTTAATTCCTTCGTATCAACGGTATATGTTGTAACGTATCAGGCATCTGATTGATACCGATATGACAGTGCTGGTACACGGTTTACCTAATTCAACACGCCGCCAAACCCTATATTTTGCTAATGGTTTTTACTTTTTCTTGTAAAGAGCGTATACTCGACATGCAAGATCAATGGGTGATCTTCAACTCCGGAATCTTAAGGAGAAGAAAAAATGAGCAACGAAACGACAACCGCGGACGGTGGCGTCCGCAAGAAGGGCAAGCTCGGCCAGCGTATCGCCTACGCCTGCGGCAACCTCGGTCAGTCCGCCTTCTACAACGCGATGAGCACATATTTCATCGTCTACGTCACCGGCTGCCTGTTCTCGGGCGTGACAAGGCGCTTGCAGCCAAGCTTATCGGTGTCATCACCAGCCTCGTGGTGATTATCCGTATCGCCGAGATCTTCATCGACCCGCTGCTGGGCAACCTCATCGACAACACCAACACCAAGTGGGGACGCTTCCGCCCATGGCAGTTCTTCGGCGGCCTGATCTCCGCCGTCCTGCTCGCCGTGATCTTCAGCGGCATGTTCGGCCTGGTGAACGTCAACACCACGCTGTTCATCGTGCTGTTCGTCATCACCTTCGTCGTGCTCGACGTGTTCTACTCCCTGCGTGACATCTCCTACTGGGGCATGATCCCGGCGCTGTCCTCCGACTCCCACGAGCGCTCCACCTACACCGCCCTCGGCTCCTTCACCGGCTCCATCGGCTACAACGGCATCACCGTCGTGGTCATCCCGATCGTCAGCTACTTCACTTGGACGCTCACCGGTGCCAAGGGCGAAGGACAGGCCGGCTGGACCTCCTTCGGCATCATCGTCGGACTCCTCGGCATCCTGACCGCATGGACCGTCGCGTTCGGCACCAAGGAAAGCACCAACGCACTGCGCGCCAAGGCCCAGAAGAACGGCAACCCGCTCGAGGCATTCAAGGCCCTGTTCCAGAACGACCAGCTCCTGTGGGTCGCCCTGTCCTACCTGCTGTACGCCATCGCCAACGTGGCCACCACCGGCGTACTCCTCTTCCTGTTCAAGTTCGTGCTCGACAACCAGGCCGCCTACTCCATGACCGGCGTCATCGCCTTGGTGGCAGGCCTCATCATGGCTCCGCTGTACCCGATCCTGAACAAGCGCATCCCACGCCGAGTCCTGTACATCGTCGGCATGACCTCCATGATCGTGGCCTACATCCTGCTGGGTCTCTTCTCCACCAACATGACCGTGGTGTTCATCGCCCTCGTGCTCTTCTACATCCCGGGCACCCTCATCCAGATGACCGCCATCCTCTCCCTGACCGACTCCATCGAATACGGCCAGCTGAAGAACGGCAAGCGCAACGAGGCCGTCACCCTGTCCGTACGTCCGATGCTTGATAAGATTGGCGGCGCGCTGTCCAACGGCATCACCGGCTTCATCGCCGTCGCTGCTGGCATGACCGGCAACGCCACCGCGGCCGATATGACCCCCTCCAACATCCACACCTTCGAAATCTGCGCCTTCTATGTGCCGCTTATTCTGATCGTGCTCAGCCTGCTGGTGTTCATGTTCAAGGTCAAGATCGACGAGAAGATGCATGCTAAGATTGTCAAAGAGCTCGAAGCCAAGCTTGCCTCCGGCGAAATCGTCGATGACGAAGCTCAGACCGCCGAGACCGTCGAAGCCATCGATGAGGAGGCCAAAACCCTGACCGAATAAATACCAATACTTGCCGCTCCTTCCCTTTTTCACCAAGAAGGCCCCGACCATGTCGGGCCTTCTTGGTTTATGTGATGGTAATGGTGCGGTAAGTTATTTCAAAAATCTTCTGGCAAACCGATGAATATACAAAAGAATCAATCGGAATGACATGCGGCGACGGGGATGACATGCCTACAATCAAGGCATAACGAAACAAGAGAAAAAAGAATAGCGGCGAACGGAAGACAAAGCGCCGCGGAAAAGGAATGAACATGCAGAACGACACTTTCAACCAGATCCTCAACTCCAACCTCGCCTCCATGGATCCGGGCTTCGGCCAGTTCGCCCTCGCCAAGGCATCCTCCGACCTGTTCAAGAAGGTCATCAACAAGTAAGGCGCAAAGACTTCTTCTGTTTCCTTTCAAAAGAAAAGGTGCCGCACCAGATTCCGTGGGAATAATGGTGCGGCACCTTTTTTCTTTTCAACCCCCGGCGTTTTGACTTGGCCTACAACGGCATTCCAATGGATGCGCTTCGGGATTAGCCCCTTCCAATCAAAGTCGCGTTCAAACTCTTGATATCTCAACCTCCACACTACGCAACGATCCCACAATCACCTTCATCCATTCTCCACGCATATTTCCGTTTCGTCAAAAACAGCGGCTTACCCCCCCCCATTCACACTTTCGAGTGCACTCCACACGCACCGCACGACATAAGAAATGAGAGGGCAGATTGTAACCGAAAGATTACATCGGTCAGGTAATGTGAACTAAGTAGTGATTGCGAGCGAACGAGTGCCATAGAACCACGTGCCGCTAACACTCCCCTTCGGTCGATTCGTTTTATGCCAAAACACGCGCAGCAAACACTATCATAACCAACATTCGCGGCTTCCGTATGCACAACACTTGGAAAGCTTGAATCACCAAATAACAGTTCGCCGCCAATGAATGCAATCAGTCGCAGCCGATCATCTAGACCCCAGCTGAAGTGCTGAACCGCAACTGACCTCATCACGCATAAAACAAAATTTTTCATTTTGTGCAAATAGCTCAGTCTCAAATCTTCCATTTTGTGCAATTTTATCCTTTTCAAATCTTCTATTTTGTGCAACAAACGCTTCCTATGCTATGCTTTTCAAGGATTCATCGCACTAAAGGGGCTGCCGATGCTGAAACGTAAGATCACACAGCAACTTATCAACTGGAAAACATCATCCGAAAAGGCAATGCTCATCACTGGAGCACGGCAAATCGGAAAAAGCTACGCAATACGCGAATTCGCCAAACAGGAATACCAGACGTACGTTGAAATCAATCTATATGACAACAAAGCGGCCGCAAAAGCACTGCTGACAGCCTCCAGTATGGATGATTTCCTCTCCCGACTCTCCCTATTCGCCCAAACCGACATGATCCCCGGCAACACCCTCATCTTCATCGACGAGATGCAGGAAGCACCGGATATCATGACGATGGTCAAATTCCTGGTGCAGGACGGTCGGTTCGACTACATCTTCTCCGGTTCCATGCTCGGGACGGAATTCAAAGGCGTACGTTCATATCCGGTAGGCTATGTGACGGAACGAACTATGCGTCCTATGGATTTTGAAGAGTTTTGTTGGGCGATCGGCATACGTGAAGCAACATTGGAAACCATACGTCAATGCTGCAAAAACAAAAGCCCCATTGATGAAGCCGTGCATGATGCGATGATGCGCAATTTCCGCACTTATCTTGTTGTAGGCGGCATGCCGGACGCAGTGAACGCTTTCCTGAACTCCAATGGCGATTTGGCGGCCGTAAGACGTGTCCAATCTGATTTGAATCGTCAATATCGGCATGATATTTCCCAATACGCTGGCTCCCGCACATTGCAGGTGAGAGAAGTGTTCGAACAGCTGCCAGCACAGTTGACGGAAGGCAATGGCCGTTTCTCCGTGACCGCGATTGGCGAAAACGCAAGGTATTCCCGCAATCAGAAAGATTTCGTATGGCTGTCGGACGCTGGCGTGGCACTGAAAACCGATTGCGTGGCCGAACCGAAATCACCACTGAAACGTACCGCGCAATCCCCGAAATTTAAGCTGTACCAGTCTGACACAGGCATGCTGATGGCAAGGTATCCCACCACCACGGCACAAGCGGCATATTTGGATGATCGCAATCCCAACCTTGGGGCCATTTACGAGAACTTTGCAGCCCAAGAACTGACGGCACAGAGGATTCCACTGTATTACTACATGTCAAAAAAGAAGGGCGAAGTCGATTTCATTGCAGACACCCAAGACGATTCCGTAATGCCGATAGAAGTGAAATCTGGCAGGAGTTACATGACCCATGCGGCCATCGACGCATTGCTTGCCAACCCGGAATACCAATGAAACAAGGCATTGTGGTCTCCCGGTCGAACGTGCTGCTTCAAGGGAACGTGCTGAATTTGCCGTTATATGCCCTATGGTGTCTAGCGGATGTGGCCGGGCTTGTCGCTGAAGACGACGAGCCCGATCAGCCATTCACCATCTGACGCAGACTGTGTGAAATCCCTTGCCGACGCTCCAAACGCCTATGTAACGCCCTATATAGCGTCTACGCAACGCCTATATAACGCCTATAATTTCGCTGACAGCGCGCGATTTTACCACTCCTCCGCGCTTTCGCATGCGTTCCACACGCACCAGACGGCGTAGGAGATGAGCGGGCAGATGGTGGCGGAAATGATCACGTCTGTTGGATAGTGCAGGCCGAGCAGCAATCGCGAGCAGCGACCGCCACGACAAGCGCGACAGCGCCGATAATCGCCCTGCGAAGGAACACTCGTCTTCTGTTTGCGCGCTCGTCATCTTCGCCGTCGGGGAAGCGACTGCGCGCGAAATTACGCACGATGAGAATCATCATGACCGATACGATCACCGCGGCTGCAGTATGTCCGCTGGGAAAGCTTGGATCGCCCGGCAGCAAACCGCTACCGACGGACGTAATCGGACGGGGACGTTCAACCAGCCATTTGACGCCGGTCACATACAGTATCGGTGCCACCGAAACGATAACATCGCGGATGACGACGCGTCCGCTGCCGGTAATACGCGAATCGACAACGGCGAGCGCAGAGACGATAGCGACGCACCCAACCGTCGAGAACAGGTACGCAAGTACCGTGGAGCAGTCGCGCAATCCTTCTGGCAACACTGTTAAAGCCTGCAAAATATTGGTTTCACGTATTGTTGCGACTGTCGAATTGCGCAACGCAACACCAATCATCGGCACAATGACGCACAGTACCGCAGTTGCGATCACAACAGCCGCCGTTCTTGCGACACTTCTGTTCTTCATGCGCATGATTCCAGTTAAGCACAGTTCACCGTGCCGTTACCGTATGTTCGCATCCGGCGTATCCCCGGAAAACGGCAAATCGTCAGTTAAGACGTCCCCAATCCAGCAGAGTCATGCAGGACGGGAGCAGGCCCGCCCACAGAACCTCGTCACGGAGGCGGGCCGCATCGACCCGGGATCGTTCAAGAAGGTTTATGTACTTGCCGATTTTCTAGGCAAAATGGCGAGCGCAGTAGCATTGTTCGTGTACCTCGCTGCATTCGGGATTCGCACAGTATGATTCGATATAGTATTCCGCACGGCAATCGCAATGCAGACGGGAATGCGCGAAGATACAGGCCCCATCTTGTTCGACGACTTCCCGAACGTCGTTGCCACCATCGCTATTGCCCTCGCCACTGCCATTGCCATCGTTCCAGACGACATCCTGCGCGTCTCCTTCACCCAGCCTGCGCCGAAGAAGATAAACGGCTTCGCGTAGCTTTCTGTAGTCGTCGTCGCTCCCCCTGCGTTCGACGAGTTCGCGTAGTACACCGTCGTTTTGTTCGATGTACTGCGCCACGTCCTTATCGTCCGCTCCCCCATTCTTTTCCAGGAAACGGCGGAACGAGACGTCACCACTATCACTGCTGTCTTCGTCGAAAACCTCGTTCCTGCATTTTCTGACAGACCGTACGGCAATATCGACGATCATGCCGTCGTCCGGCGTGCCCGTGAAGCGGCCGTACAACTGCGTTCTTCCCGCCAGTATGGGCAGTGCCACGCCGGTTGAAGGCTCGACGAGGAAGAACATGTGTCACCTTCCGTGGCGCTTCCTTCACGTCTCGGACGTATTTGAGATCCATCGCCGTTTGAAAATCGCTGGGCGAAATCACATTTCTAGATGTCACCACCTCGACGGACATCGGCGAACCAGCGTTCCCGCTGGAGGCTCTCTGCGCACGCAGCCTCAGCCGAGGCAACGCGTAGCCGCAAGTCATGCGACCGTCCACGTAGCGCGAATCGTACCAAGCGGCATGCTGGCGGAGGCTGCCTCCCGCACCATGAGAAAGGGGGATGCGAATAATCGGCCACCTTTCGCAGAATCGTCCGGAAACACGAAAATAATGAGAGAAAAATGCGGAAGATATGTAGGGGTAAACCGACTTTATAGCTGGGGAGAAGATGCGGAATCCCATTTCGTGCAGAACGGATTCCGGGCTAAGGTGCCATTTTCCGGACTCATATTCCACGGTGCAGGAAAATTTTTCCCACGTTCGCCCTTCGAGACTCTTCATCGTTCCCACCTTCCATATTTTCCAAAAGGACCACCCGCATCGGCAATCCAATCCGCATGAAGACGCAAGCAGCCGACTAGTCGGAGCTAACAGAAAACCGACGTCTTTATTCCCGAAACAAGCCGCTCATCAAAATATCTATTTAAAAAAGTTGTCGATTGCTTTCTTTAAAAACTGAGCGTTTGTTGCGTCAACGGATTAGCGGGCTTCCTCGGCGCGGTCATGCAGTTCCTCGGCGATGTGATACCAATGCTGCACGGTATTCTCCAAGAAGAAGTAGTGGCGCAGATAAAAGATCAAAAGCACAAGAAGAATAAGATAAACCACCAGCGACACGGGCAGCGTGGACGGTACCAGTACCACAAAAGCAAGCGAAGTCAGGAATAGCGCGATGGTGATGAACAGGACGATGAGATGGATCAGCCGTTCATGCTGCAACCACTGCAGTTTACGCAAATGCCAATCGAGAAGCCGCTGCGGGGCCTCCCCTTGCATCAATGCGGTGTCGATATACGATTCGTGCTGCGCCGCCCAACGTCTCATATTCAACCCGAACCGGTCCGTCTTCCGCCGGCCGCCTTGCGCTTCCCTGCGATCCGCCACATTGCCATCAGCCTTCATACCATCCAGTGTATGCGCCATCGCAACGAAGCGTTCAACTCATCAACCAATCGAACACAACAACAAGCAGAGTCATCGTCAGAGGCTTTCCGCAACGCGATACAGTCAAAATCAAGAATCACTTTTCTTCCCCTTGATTTCGCTATGTTTCTCACACCCCGTTGTTTAAGTCACTTATGTCGAAGACGGGCGGTAGGCAAATCGCTCGGGAATCGCCTACCACCCGTCCGTGGCCCATATCGTCCGATATCAGAGCTTCGCGTATGCGAAATCTCGCATCAGACGGAGGACCTTCTGGCTTTCATCCAGCCAAGACATGCACACCGGGAACACGTGGCCGAGGGTCTGGCCCTTATCCGTATGCCAATCGTGCAGTTCGACGTCTCGCCCGGCCGCCACCAGAGCGGTGGCCAGCTTCAACGATTCAACATGGATGAAATCGTCGCTGCTGGTGTTGATAAACACCGACGGGAAATCCACTTCTTCGGCCATTGTCTTGAGATCGGCCAGTTCTGCACCCCTGTCGAACAGTCGAGTGAAGAACATCGGCGCAATACAGTCAATAATCGGAACCAACCTCGCATCCCCGAACTCACACTTCGCATCGAAACCACACAACGCCAGATACGAAGTCAGATCAGTCAACGGCGAAATCAACGCGCTTCCCGCAACGGAAAGACCGGACTGGCCGATGCCAATCTTTTTGGCGAATTCGGAGGAACGCTCAACGGCCGTCATATACAAGGCAAGGGTGCCACCCGCCGAATCTCCCGTAAGGAACACCTGGTCCTGCGCAATGGGATAATCGTCCCGATGCTCCCGAATCCACCGGAACGCCGCCGCGGTATCCTCCATCTGTCCGAGGAAGTCGGTTTCCGGAGCGGGACGGTAGCTTATGGAAAACACGGCAAATCCCTGCTTGGCAAGGTTCGTGCAGAAATTGCGGTTGAGGTCCTTGTAACCGTAAACGAATCCGCCACCATGAATGTCGATGTACACAGGAGTGGTTTTGCCGCCCCTGACCACACTGTCGTACGGCAGGTACAGGTCGAGCCTGTGGGCGCGGGTTCCGTCGTCTACGTACTGGATGTCGGCGATGACGTCGATTCCTTCAGGATCATGCCAGTAGTCGGTTCGAGAGATGTCTCCCCTGGAGAACTCGAGTCGCGATTCAAGCACCTGCTCGGCAAGAACGGGATCAACGTCGGCGAGGTCCTCGTCAAGCACGGTCCACTTGGGGAACATCTGACGCTCTTCGTCGGTGATCAGCACTTTTTCAAACATGTCACTCCGCCTTCATGCCTTCGAGCTCAACACCCGCCGTCTCCGGCATGCTTTCGTCGATACGGCGTTTGTTGGCCAAGGCAATAGTTCCGACGGAATCATTTGTCTGCTTCGAATTGTTCGAAGATGACATTCTGACTCCTTCGTCTTCTAATCAATAGACATATCAACGCTACGAGTTCAAACAGGCCAAAATAGTGCAATATGTGACATTGGAATACATGCTTGTGATTTACCGTTCGGTAATAACAGAAAAAGACATCACATTTTGCCATAATAGAATCACATGTTACATGCCCTATATCCGTTGACGATGAAGTGGAGGGATTCGTGGCCATCGCATTCGCGCCAATGCCATACAACACATTGATTGGCCCTGATTATCGCGAAGAGAACGTCTATCCGGAGGAGCACCCCGGACTGGTAATCATTCACGATTCGCCGGATGAGAAAGCCAAGGCACATTGGCACCCCGGCCTGGAATTCGTCTACTCATCACATGGCAGCTGCCCGTTTATCGTGGACGGGCAGGAAATGCCCTTCAATACCGGCGATCTGCTGCTCATCAATCCATATTCGATTCATTACGGCATACCGACGAACACAGACGGAACGACACCGCTCGTGCTCTCGGCCACATTCAATGACGAGGTTTTGGAACGGCTGTACCCCTTCGCCGACAGGTACATGTTTTCCCTGCGAACGCCCCGCGCCACCAAAGACGATTTAGCGCGACTCGCACGATTAGGCGAGGACATCATCCGATGGCAGCAGTCCGATGAGGCCATTCGTGGATTCAAGCTCAATATGCTGCTGTACGAATTGCTATCGCTGCTGTATTCGAGGTTCGTTTCCGAGGTGCGGCGGCCGGAATTGGTCAGATCCGGAAGAAACATCACCATGCAGATCATCGGATACATGACATCGCACCGCAAACAGCATCTCGAAGCGACCGACGTCGCACGGGAATTTGGATACGGCAGGGAACATTTTTGCCGCCTATTCCGCAAGGCGACCGGCAAAACGTTCAAAGAATTTCTGACCGACCTGCGATTGGACGACGCCTGCAGAAAACTGTCAGGTTCCTCTGCGTCGATAGCCAGCATCGCAAGGGAATGCGGTTTCCCCGATACGCGCGCGCTGCAGACGGCCGTGCAACGCAAATACGGCATACGCGCGCAGGAATACCGCGAACGATACGAAAATCGAAACTAACGTTCAACGAGAAAAGGAGGAAATATGACTGGGCCTGCACCAACCATCCGTCGTATGAAAATTGAGGATTATCCGCTGGTATACGGGTTGTGGACGCGATGCACCGGTTTCACCATGAGGGACATCGACGATTCCGAGGATGCGATAAAAACGTTCCTCAAACGCAATCCCGACACCTGTTTCGTAGCCGAAGACGATGGCGGAAGGATTATTGGAGCGATTCTTGCCGGTCACGATAGCAGACGGTCGCGCATCTACCACACGGCGGTCGATCCCGACGCGCGCGGTATGGGCATTGGCTCGCTTTTGGTGGGCCGCGTGGTTGAAGCGCTTCGTGCGATCGGCCTGCCGAAAGTCGCCGTCGGTGTGCCCGCAGACAACGATGCCGGCAACGATTTCTGGGAGCATCAGGGGTTTGCTGTCCGTGACGATTTGGTCTATCGGGAACTACCTCTCTAATACGACCCGTCCGACAACGAACCGTCCAATACGCTCGCACTTTGTCTCTATAAGCCCGGTTCCGCACTTGCAGTCCGCAACAAATATGTTCTGTATATCAAACGTGTTCAAAGACCATGCAATGGAATATCAGACGGAGGAAGACCCGTTCGGAGCGCTTAAGAGAGACGAGCTGCTGTGACGAATGGCGATACGGCGATGTGGCCATGGCTGACCTTGCCATCGTTTTCTCTGAAACATCCGGCATCCTCATCTCACACTTTTATGAGCGAGTTTTTGCCCTTCCGTAACATTTCATGAGGGAGAGCCGCCCTTCCATGGCCACCTGTGCACCCTATGCACCCCTTAAAAAACGGCGCCATTCCGCCATGAAATCACCCCTTCATCCGAGCATGGCATTGCGCACCCCGTCAAAACATGGCCGTCATCCCTGGTTTCCCGATTTCCGCACTTTTTGAAAAACAGTTTTACCCGATTTCCGCACTTTTCCGGATACCGAGCGGCACTGTTCTGACCGCGCGACTGCATCAAACGCCGATTCCGACGATTCTACAGATTAACGGTAAAACGTCGCGCGGCGACCCGGCCGGTTTGCGGAATGGAGGTCAGGCTTATTCCGCGGCGCCCTTCAGCAGCATCGCGCCAATGCCCTCACCTTGGTGACGCAGGTCTATGGCGAGCCTGCCGTCCCCATCCATGGTCACAATGGTCCGCACGGCCGATCCTTCGCCAAACGCCGGCGACATATGAACATATTTTTAGGAAACGACTGTTCAGCGCTTGCCATCCGCTTCATTCAGATACCGATATACAGTGGATTGCCCAACGCCCATCATCACCGCAATTTGACCGACCGTACCATTACCCGTCAAAGGCATGGAGTTTCGGAACGTTGATTACGGGACGGGTTTTGAGACACTTTCCGCCGGAGTGTCGGAGACAACTCCCCAGTCCGGTTTACGCTCCGAAAACGTCCGTTTTCGAAATGGTCCAAGACGCATTCCGATGGTCCTAGTCGGATTCACCAAGTGTTGCATGTTGCATTCGGTACAACATTTAAGAATTCACAGGACCACACTCATCCAACAACGAACCGATTTCGCGACATGGCGACATGACAACAGATAACGCCCAGACACCGCGCGACCGGTCTCATTCCCATCACCCGGCCACGTCAAACCGTCGTCGTTCCACGAAGACAGCCGGACCCGCAACCCTTCGTCGGACTCCACGTCCACCTGGCAAGGAGCCAGCCGGTTCCATAATCCTCATCATCAAGACGCTAGACTGTCTTACAAACCGGAAAATCATACCGTCCGGCGGCAATCGGGAATGGAAAGGCGATGGCAATGACGCGCATCGAAGACGGAATCCAGGATACGGAACCGATCCGGTTCCTCGAACTATTGGGACTCGACGAAGAGGACCTAGCCGGCTATAGCATTCGTCTGAATGGCAGCAACCCGGAATGGGGCAAATGGAGTGATCTTCCCGACGCTACTATTTCTCCTATGATGACCTGATGAAGTGGATTTTCACGAAGAAATGGCCAGATAAGGATAAGGCAACAGCGCAGATTCACACACGTAAAGTCCTCCAGTTCATTCAGCTCAAGCCAGAGAATCCCCACCCCACACAATGGCTGTTCGTCGGAGCCTACGACGTCCTCGACGAGTACACGGAGAACGACGGCAAGATTCTATACCGTTACAATGAGATCCCGGAATACGCCTCGCTAAAGGCCAGGGCGGTAGTGTACTACAAAAGAGATCCGGGTTACACGGGAGTCGTCTTTAACCTGTCCAACAATGAAGAACGACGCCGGGATTTTCTCAAGACGATGACCCTTGAGAAAATCGCTCAATCCCCCGTATCCGCGTTACCGTTCTCTGGATACGAGAACGTTCGGTTGACGCACCGGCAGCTCGTGGCGGCCGTGAACAACGAGGAATGGCGGGCGGCCCTCGGCAGCGTCCAGGCGGTCTATCTGCAGACCGATAGACGAACGGGATGGCATTACGTGGGGTCCGCCTACTCACGGAAAGGAGCCTCGCACGGTCTGCTGTCGCGTTGGAAGGAATACGCGTCCGGAGACACTCCGGGGGAAACAAGCAGCTCAGAAACCTCGGCGCCGGATACATCGAGAAGAACTTCCACTATCGATCCTGGAGATCTTCGACATGAACAAGTCACCCAAAGAGATCATCGACCGCGAACACTGGTGGATGGACACCCTCGGATCCGTCCGTAGAAACAACGACGAAGTACCCCACGGATACAATTCCGTCGCCGAACGAGAGAACTCCGACCAACACGAATGATCCTGTGGGTAGCTCCTACCGGCTGAGGCTCGCGGTGCCGGCCGTGACCTCGCCGAGGGTGGGAAGCGGCACGCTCGCCGAAATAGGCGACCGTGTTCTTCGAATCGTCATGTTCGAGGTCCTTCCCGCACCACGGCCCGTATTTATCGCCCGCGGCGCATCCAAGGGATTCCTGTCTAAATTCCGACATATCCGAAATGATTACGGACTGTCAATCTGAAAAAGCAAAGCCCATCCCCTGGTCGAGAAACCTTCGAACGAATACGGATATCCGTTTCCAAGACGCGCAAGGACACGTTCCGCCGGACATCATTTCGGTTCGCTAAGCGTTTTATGTAACGCTGGTGCAAACACTTAAGAATTCGGCCGCCATCCGCGTGGAGATGCATTCCATCCTCCGTCCGGCTTGGAATACGCATCAAGTCATTCCATTGTGGCTAGACATCCAGCGAATCGGGTCAGACCGAGTTCGCGCAGGCGTCCAGCACGCCCCTCCCCGCCGGCCCGCCATAACCCGGCTATTTTCTCGAGTTGAAACGCACTTGGCCGACAGGGCCACTCGGGAAAGGCAAGGAATGACGAAACCGGCGTCGATACAGCAACGTATCAGGAGACGCTTGACACGTTAAGGGAGATGCGACCTTACGGGAACAGCAGTGCTGCGTTTTCGGCGTATGCCAGCCGCGAGCATCGGCCGCCGGACGGACATGTTCTTCCAGATCGAGGGCTATACCCGTTTTCTATTGAATCCGCCAAATCAAACGAAAGGGCGCACGTTTCAAAACGTGCGCCCTTTCATGTAATGGATGGAGAGGAAACGGCTTCTATCTGGCCATGACCCCCGTTCTCGCGATTGATCCCAGCCAGTCCAGGGATGGCTTCGGATGGCGTTCGAAGGTGTCCCTGTCCCAGGAGGCCAGGCCGAACGTCGGGGTGAACGAGCCCCATTCGTAGTTGTCGAGCAGGGACCAGTGGAGGTATCCCCTCACGTCGATGCCGTCGTCCATCGCGTCGTGCATGCCGGCTATGGCGCCGAAGGTGTAGTCGATCCTCCGGCGGTCATCGGCAGTGGCGATGCCATTTTCGGTGACGATTATCGGCGTGCGTTTGGCGACGTTCCAAGTATGGCGGATGGCGATGCCCAGCGCCGGCGGGAAGTACTCCCAGCCGGTGAGGGTGCGTTCCGCGTCCTCGGGGATCGGTACGGGGCCATCCTTGCCGATGAAGGTCCTCAGATAGGCCTGCACCCCAATGAAGTCATCCCCGGCCGCGGCCTCGGTGAAGTAGTCCTCGCGCGGGTACTGGTATTCCTCCATCTCCCGTTCGCATCCGGGCATGGCGTGGAACGCCTGGCAGGCGATGGTCCACCCGGACTTGATACGCGGGTTCTCGGACAGTATTTCCCTGGCTTTCCTGTGCGCTTTGACGAGCGTGGCGGAGATGTCCGGATCGGGCGCAGGCAGCGAGGCGGCCACGAAGTCGCTGCCTTCGGTTCCGCCACGGGTCAGCGCGACCATGTTCGGCTCGTTAATGGTGCAGACCCAGGTGACGTCGTGGAGGATCGGCATCACGTACCGCACGTACCGGGCGAAGTAGTCGACGGCATCGGCGTTGAGCCATCCGCCCTTGGTGGCGAGCCACAGCGGCAGTGTCATGTGGTTCAGCGTGACCATGGGCTCGACGCCGTTCTCGTGGCACGCGTCGATCATTTGGCGGTAGTGCAGCAGCTGCGCTTTGGAGAAGCAGCCCTCCGCGGGCTCGATGCGGGCCCATTCGATGGAGAAGCGGTACATGCCCAATCCGGCGTCGGCGAGCATTCTGATGTCCTCGCCGTAGCGGTGGTAGCTGTCGGCCGCGTCTCCCGACGGTTCGCTGAGATCCGTGCGTTCGGCATGCTCCCTGGCCCACCAGTCGCTCGCGACGTTGTTCCCTTCGATCTGGTGCGCGGCCGTGGACGCGCCCCAGATGAATTCCGGCGGGAACTCGTATTGTTCTTTCATGACATGTCTTTCTATTTGATGCCCGTTCCGGCGACGCCCTGGATGAAGTAGCGCTGCAGGAATACGAACAGGAGGAGGATCGGGGTGACCACCAGTACCGCTCCGGCGAGCAGGACGCTGTAGTTCGTGGCGTTCTGGCCGGTGGAGTAGAGGGACAGTGCCACGGGCAGCGTGTACTTCTCCTCGGTCTGGGCCGCGACCAACGGCCACAGGAAGTTGTTCCAGGAGGACAGGAACGTGAGGATGGACAGCGTCGCCAGCGGCGGCCCGCACTGGGGCAGGACGATCTGGAAGAATATGCGCAGCTCACCGGCGCGTCGACCCTCGCGGCCTCCATCAGCGCGTCGGGGATTCCGGAGATGAACTGTCTCATCAGGAAGACTCCGATGGGCTGGCACAGGAACGGCAGGATGAGCGCCGCGTAGGAGTTCGCGAGTCCCATGTTCGAGATGATCACGAACAGGGGGACGAACGTGGCCACGCTCGGAACCATGAGCGTCACCATGACGGCGCCGAACAAGATGTTCTTGCCGGCGAAGTCCATCTTCGCCAGGGCGTATCCGACCATGGAGCAGAGCACCATGTTCCCGAGGACGGTGATCACGGCGACGACCATGCTGTTGGTGAAGTAGGTGCCGAAGTTCAGTTCCCCGAACCATTTCGCGAAGTTTGCGAGCGAGGCGTGCTCGGGCAGGAGCTTCGGCGGTTTGGCGAGGATCTCCCTCTGGGTCTTCAACGAGCCCAGCGCCATCCACAGGAACGGGAAGATCCAGAAGACTCCGATCACCGCGAGGACGCAGTAGGAGAGTCCACGCCCCTTGACGAATCGGCGCCAGAGCGACTGCTTGTTGCTTTGCGGCCTCGAGGCCGCGACTGTCGTGGCTGTCATCTCAATCCTCCTTGAGAATGCGGAACTGGAGCACGCTGACCAGCGCGATGATGATGAACAGCACCCAGCTGGCTGCGGAAGCGATTCCGTACTGTCCGAAACCGAACTTCTGGTACACGTAGTACGCGGCGGAGAGCGTCGAGTCGAGCGGCCCTCCCTGAGTCATCACGAAGGATTCCTCGAAGAACTGCAGGTAGGCGACGGAAAGGAGCACGGCTCCCAGCAGCAGCGTGGGCTTGAGCAGCGGAAGCGTGATGCTGCGGAAGGTGCGCCATTTGCCCGCGCCGTCGATGGCCGCGGCCTCCTTCAGCTCCTCGGGGATGGCCTGCAGGCCGGCGAGGAAGATGATCATCAGCGTTCCCATGTTGCGCCAGATGGTCATGACCATCAGCGCGGGCAGTGCGTAGCGGGTGTCGTGCAGCCAGTCCGGTCCGGCAATGCCGAAGACGGCCAAGAGCGAGTTGAGCAGGCCGTCCTTCTGGAGGATGTACCTCCACACGACGGAGACTGCGACCACACTGGCGACGACCGGCGCGTAGAACACCGCCCTGAAGAACGCGTTGAGGTGCTTGGATCCCTTGTTGAGGGCCACCGCGAACGCGAGGGCGATCACCATGGTGATCGGCAGGCCGACGAGCACGAAGATTCCGGTGACGCCCAACGCGTGCAGGAAGCGACGATCGTGGAACAGTGCGATGTACTGGTCCAGTCCGACGAAGTTGACGTTGAACGGGGTGCGGAGGTCCTTGGAGGTGATGTCGGTGAAGGACATCGCCATCGAGGACAGGAGGGGAATCAGCATGAATACGCAGAACACGACCACGAAGGGCAGCGCGAATCCCCATGCGAGAATCGTGCGACGGCGGCGGAGAACGTTGCCCGAGCCCTCCGTCTTCGTCTTTCTTGTTCCGAGGCTCATGGGATCAGTTCCCGGTTCCGATGGAGTCGGCTTCGGACTGCAGGTTCTTCAGCCCCTCGTCGACGGTGACCTGTCCCTTGTTCATCTGCTCGAGGATACGATCCGCGGCGGAGGATACCTGGGCCCAGGTGGACAGCGCCGGCGGAGCCATGGTGTTCTTCAGCTGGTCGCCGAATGCCGAAAGCTTGTCGTTGCCGGAGAGCGCGTCATCGTCCCATGCCTTCTGGGAAGCGGGCAGATCGGAGGACTTCTTGTACCATTCGGCCTGCACCTCGGGTTTGCTGGCCCACTGGATGAACTTCCACGCGGACTGCTTGTTCTTGGAATCCTTGAACGTCACAAGGTCGCAGCCTCCGACGAAGGACGTGGCGGGACCCGAGGATTCGTCCATCGACGGCAGGACGACGGTGGCGTACTTGGATTCGAATCCGTCGCCGCCCAATTCGTTGATCTGGCTGACGGCGGTCGGCCCCTGCAGCATCATCGGAGTGTCACCGGACACGAAGTTCGCTATGTCGGCACCGGAGCTTACGTCGCGTTGACGTTCGCGACGCCGTCCTTGTAGAGACTGGTGGTAAAGTTCAGTCCCTTCTTTATGCCAGTATCTTCGAAAGTCCATTTCGTCTGTTCCTCGTTAGTCAAGGACGCCCCGGCCGAGTAGGAGAACGGCAAAGTTCCGAGGAACGCGTCAGTGCCAGATGAATTGAGGCTCATGCCATATTTGACCCCGTCGACCTTCTGCATGTCCTTGGCCATCCGCTTAAGCTCATTCCAAGTCTTCGGAGCTTTGTTCCAACCAGCCATCCCGGCAATGTCGGTACGGTAGTACAGCACTCTGGTGTCGATGTACCAAGGCACGCCGAGCTGTTTCCCGTCGACCTGGCCGGCAGCCCTAGACCCGTCGGAGAAGTCGGACATGTCGAGGTTGTCAGGCACGGTGGAGAACGAGTTGGAGAAATCGGCCATCCAGGTGGTGCCCATCTGCGCAAGGTCGGGGCCATTGCCCGCGGCGATGGCGGTCTGGAGCTTGTCGTGCGCGGAGGACCACGGAATCGCGGTGACCTTGACCTTGACGTCGGGGTTCTCCTTTTCGAATCCCTTGACGAAATCGCCCAGCAGATCGCCCTCGTTGCCCATGGCCCAGATGGTCAGGTCGCCGGTGGCCTTGCTTGAATCGATGGTCTTGACCGCATCGGAATCGGAATCCGCGTTGTTCGCGGACCGTCCGCACGCGGACATACCGGCAATCATCGCCACACTGGCCATGCCGGCCACGACCGCTTTGAAAAATGGCTTCCTCATTGAAATCTCCTTTGATTCATATCAATCTAACCGCTTAGATTGATATTACAATCTAAGCGCTTAGATTTAAGGAAGTCAAGGCGACACGCCCATATGATTTATGCGCTTAGATTTTTTGATTGCATCCGCAGCTGCCGCGCACAATGAGGCGGACCGGGAGTACTCGTCTTTCAGCCTTCTCCCAAGGCTCCCCGTTCCTGGAAAGCAGCATGCGAGCCGCCTCGCGCCCCATGTCCTCCATGGGCTGGCGGACGGTCGTCAGCTGCGGTTCCATCAGCCGTCCGGCGAGGATTCCGTCGAATCCGGTGACGATGACGTCGTCGGGAACCCGGACACCGGCCTCCTCGAGGAGTCTGATCACGCCGAAGGCGGTCTGGTCCGTGCCGCAGACCAAGGCCTGCGGCAGTCTGCCGGATCCTATCGCCTCGCACAAACCCACCATGTATTCATCGGACGTGGCGAAGGAGTCATCCAACAGCGCGTCGCTGGAATCGAGACCACGTTCCTCGAGGCATTTTTTAAACGCGTCATAGCGCGAGACGACGTCATCAGCGTCGGTACCCCTCGCGCACGCTCCACCATTGACACCACCGACGAATGCCATATCGTTGATATGGTGGACTTCGACAAGATGGTCGACGATCTGCCTCATGCCCGATGCGTTATCGCATTGCAGGTATGCGGCAGGCAGTTTTTCATCGCCCACACCCACCATTACAAGCGGAATGGTCTTCGCCAACATGGAAAGAGGAAGCGTATCGTTATATCCACTTGGCATCAGCGCCAGACCATCAACGCGACCGGCGATATCCGTTACCGATCTGTGATCATCCCTTTCCGAGGCGGCTCCCATAAGTATTCCCTTGCCACTCTTCCAGCATTCGAGTTCGAAACCACGAAGCACCTCATCAACGTATAACGGATATACAAGAACGTTGGGTTCGTCACCGTCCAGAGGCTCGTCGATGGATCTGGGGGAAACATCAGGCCAATCATCCTCAAGGTTGCTTCCCTGAGGTCTTTCCAGCAGCATATCGAACGCGTACATGCCCAACGTGCCCGTCCTGCCTTTGGCAAGGCTACGTGCGTTGCCGCTGGGAACGTAGCCAAGCTCCTCGGCGACCCTGAGGACCTTGGCCTTGGTATCATCCTTCACTTTGTCGGGATGCCTGAAGGCGAAGGAGACCGTCGCGGTAGACACACCCGCCTTCTCTGCAACGTCATACACCGTAACTCTTGCCATAAGACCAGTCTAAGCGCTTTGATGCATGGGACACACACGAGGTCCCAAAACCATAGTTTTTCCGGTCTTCTAACAGGAATCCGCGGCGCCGAAGAGAAAAAACCAGGAGTGGAAAGGATTTCCATGCCCCTGCGGGAGACCTGGGAATCAGATGGAAATCAAGGATGGAAAGACGGGGTCCCCGGAAGCCAAGCCCCACGGGAGTCCCGGAAGGAAGAAGGAAATACGGGAAATAAAAAAAGCCCTTCCGGGAACCGCATGGGGTCAGCCGGAAGAACCGGGAGGAGGAACAAAAGATTCGGGGATAAAATGGGGTTCCCGGAGCGGACTGCTCGACGGGAACCCCCAACGTTTGAAGCGGCGGCGTGCTACTCTCCCACACCCTCTCGAGTGCAGTACCATCGCCGCGCCTGGCCTTAGCTACCGGGTTCGGAATGGGACCGGGCGTCTCACCAGGGCTATGACCACCGCAAATCTAAC